>Ga0182024_10006158_pt1 | contig 26455 bp, 28 predicted proteins | sample P32metaG_FD_120480 | JGI IMG/M metagenome (GOLD analysis project Ga0182024, IMG submission 120480) | Permafrost microbial communities from Stordalen Mire, Sweden - P3-2 metaG (Illumina Assembly) | ecosystem: Environmental > Terrestrial > Soil > Wetlands > Permafrost | place: Sweden: Stordalen... | reverse complement strand
TCCGGGCGATTCGGCAGGACATCGATGACGAGCCGGGTATCGCCGATCGGCATCGCCTCCAGCAGCGGAGTGCCCGGAACGGCGCTCGTCGTGAGTGCGAGAATCCCTTCGTGATCCTCACCGAGTCCCAGCTCGCGCGCGGAGCACAGCATCCCGTTCGAGACGTGGCCGCGAATCTTCCGGCGCTCGATCGTGATGCCGTTGGGCATGGTCGTGCCCACCGGCGCGAACGGATAGAGGACGCCAGCGGTGACGTTGGGCGCGCCGCACACGACGTCGAGCAGCTCGGGGCCGCCGGCATCCACGCGTGTCACCCAGAGGTGGTCGCTGTCCGGGTGGCGGGCCGCCTCGATGACGCGCCCAACGACCAGCGATGCGAGATCGCCGCGAACAGGCTCGATCGCGTCGACCGTCGCGGCTCGCTCGGTGATCAGGTCGCGCAGCTCACGAGGTGAGAGTCCGCTGTCGACGAACGCCGACAGCCATTCAAACGAAGCGTTCATTGGCCGAGGGCGCCCAGGACGCGCACGTCGCCGTCGTACAACTCACGCAGGAGCGGGATATCGTACCGCTGTTGCGCGATCCGGCCCGGACCCATGCCGAACGCCCACCCGGTGTACCGCTCGGAATCGAGGCCCGCTGATTCCAGCACCGCGGGATGGACCATCCCGCATCCGAGGATCTCGACCCAGCCGAGCATCTTGCACGTGGCGCAGCCCGACCCGTGGCAGATCTGGCACTCGACATCCATCTCGGCCGATGGCTCCGTGAATGGGAAGAAGCTGGGACGGAAGCGTGTCGTGGCCGCGCCGAAGAACCGCCGCGCAAAATGCGACAGCGTCGCCTTGAGATCGACGAAGCTGACGCCCTCGTCCACGGCGAGGCCCTCGATCTGCGCGAACATCGGGGCGTGGGAGGCATCGAACACATCCCGGCGATAGACGTTGCCCGGGACCAGCACGCGGATGGGCGGCGGGTAGCGTTGGAGGGTGCGGATCTGCACCGGTGAGGTATGCGTGCGCAGCAGCCCGCCGCCCTCGAGATACAGTGTGTCGTGCATGTCGAGCGCGGGGTGCTCAGGCGGGAAGTTGAGCGCGGTGAAATTGTACCACTCCGATTCCGCCTCAGGCCCGAGCGCGATCGTGAACCCGATCTCGCGGAAGATGTCCGCGATCTCCTCGACGACGATCGTCACGGGGTGACGCGCGCCACGCCATGTACGCCGTCCCGGCATCGTGAGATCGGCGGCCGGCGCGGACGCTGTAGCCATGGATTGAATGCGCGCCACGGCGGCCGCCAGTTGCTCCTGCAGGCGCGTATGCGTGGCGTTGAACGCTTGGCCCGCGGCGGGCCGGTCGGCGGCACTCATGCGCGCAACGGCGCCGCTCAACGCGGAGAGCCGGCCCGACTTCCGGCCGACATAGCGCACACGGAGTGCCTCCAGATCGTCGGCGGAGTGCGCCGCGCCGATTTCCGGCACGCCATCGCGCTCGATGGCCGACAGCTCGTCGAGGAACTCGGTCAGCGAAGGCAGGGATTCAGGCATCGATCGTCAGGTTCCAAAAACGGAGGCGGCGGCAGCGGCGACCGGAAGGTCGCGCTGCCGCCGCCAGAAACTGCCCACCCGTGGATGGTAGAGCTAGGCGGCGGCGAGCGCGTCCCGCGCCCGGTCGGCGAGCAGGGCAAACGCCTGCGGATCGTGCACGGCGAGATCCGCCAGCACTTTCCGGTCGACGTCGATGCCGGCCTTCTTCAAGCCGTTCATCAGCACGCTGTAGGTCATCTCGTTCTGGTGCGCGGCAGCGTTGATGCGCGTGATCCAGAGGCGGCGGAAATCGCGCTTCTTGTTCTTGCGATCGCGGTACGCATACCGCCATCCGCGCTCGACCGTCTCCTTCGCGGCCTTCCACAGCTTGGACCGGCCGCCGTACGCTCCACGGGCGGCCTTCATGATCTGCTTCTTGCGCTTCAGGCGCGCGACGTTCGACTTGACGCGTGGCATCGCTCGCTCCTACGCCTGGATCAGGCGCTTGATGTTCCGGGCTTCCCCTGGCGTTTTGATCGTCGTCGGGCGCCGGAGATTCCGCTTCCGCTTCGCGGATTTCTTGGTGAGGATGTGACTTTTGAACGCCTTCATGCGGCGTACCTTGCCGCTCGCGGTGATGGAAAACCGCTTCTTCGCCCCTTTGTGGGTCTTCATCTTCGGCATGCTGATATCCGTCCCGTCATGCGACGCCGGCACTGGCCGGCGTGCGCCGTAGTTGGTTCGATTGCGAGGTGGCTAGTACGCCACGCCCGAATACATCCTGCTGAATGATCCTCTGCCTCGCCGCCGCTGGGCCGGCCTGGCCAGCCCGCGTCCTACCGGGGCGTGAGAATCATGATCATCGATTTTCCTTCCAGCTTCGCCGGGCTCTCGATCTTCGCTACGTCGGCGAGAGTGGTCGCAACCCGGTCGACGACTTCACGCCCCAACTCCGGGTGCGCGATCTGCCGGCCGCGAAACATCATCGTGACCTTGACCTTGTTCCCGTCCTCCAGGAACTCGCGCGCATGGCGGGTCTTCGTCTCGAAATCGTGGTCCTCGATCCCCGGCCGGTATTTCACTTCTTTCAGGTGAATGACGTGCTGCTTTTTCTTGGCCTGGCGCGCCATCTTCGCCTGCTCGAACTTGAACTTCCCGTAGTCCATGATGCGGACCACCGGAGGGCGTGCCATCGGCGCGACTTCGACCAGATCGAGCCCCTGGTCCACCGCCGCGGCCAATGCGGCTTCGACATCCATGATCCCCATCTGACTCCCGTCAGCAGCGATCACCCGCAAAGGACTGATGCGGATCTGCCTGTTGACGCGCACTCGCTTCGTTGTGTCCTGGATAGCGCCTGCCTCCCGCTGAATGAACCGCCTGTACACGCCCCGCCGTCATACAACTGCCATACAACAAAAGAGCGCGGACCCGAACGGAGCCCGCGCTTGCGACCGCAGCCCGGACCGGCGGCGCTCGCATTCGACGTGAACTCCTGCAGCACACCGGTCGAACGGAGACGCGGCGGCCAGAGGGTGAGCCCCGTCTGGGGCTACTTAGCATGTTGTCTCACGGCAACTTATGCCCCTTTCCGGGGCCCGTCAAGCTAACGTGGACCCGGCTTGTCGTGTGCTCGGATCACCCATCCGGTCGCGATCACGCCCCTTCTCTCAGACAGCCTCTTCTTTAATGATGCCATAGCTCTTGCCGTCGTGGCCGAGCTTGGCCCACGACACGGCCGGGTCGTGACCGAAGAAGAGCTGCCACTCCTCTGCCAGCGCCCGCGCCAATATCCGGCGCTTGGTCTCCAGTGTCACCAGCGGCTCGACGTCGTAGCCCATGATCCACGCCAGCGGGAGATGCGCCACCGTCGGCACCAGATCGCCCAGCACGATCGCCCGGGCGCCATCACTCTCCAGTAGCACGCTCTGGTGAAACGGCGTGTGCCCCGGGGTCGGCAGCACGGTGATGCCCGGGACGATTTGCCGCTCGCCATCGACCAGATCGAATCGCCCCGCCTCCAACACCGGCACGAAATTGCGGGCGAAATAGCTCGCTGCGGTCCGTTCGTTCGTGTGCGTCGCATAGTGGTATTCGCCGCCCTGTACGACGTATCGCGCCCTCGGGAACGACAGGCGCACTTCCCCGCGGTCGTCGAGGTACGTGTTGCCGCCAGCGTGATCGAAATGGAGGTGCGTGTCGATCACAATCGCGATGTCCTCGGGGCTATAGCCCGCGACACGCAGGCCGTCCTCGAGCATCGTGCGGCCGTTCTCGCCCTCGTTCTCGATCCCGTAGATATCCTGGAACTTGCGGTCCTCCTTGTTGCCCGATCCGGTCTCGATGAGAACGAGCCCCGCGTCGTGCTCGATCACGAGACACCGCATGCCGAGCGAGATGCGATTCCGCGGATCGGCAGCCATACGGCGCTCCCACAGCACCTTGGGCACCACGCCGAACATCGCCCCGCCATCGAGGTGCTGGGCGCCCGCCTGGATCATGTGAACCGTCCAGCGGCCGAACTGCCGGCGTTCATGCAGCGCGCCTGGACCCGTCATGCGCCCAGCTCCCATGTGCCGCCGCCCGGCAGAGCGGACGGCCTGCCGCGACGCGGCCGGCGCTTCGAGAGCAGTTGCCGGAGATCGGCCCAGGTGTCGAGGCCCAGCGCGCCGACTTCGTCCAGCATCCGGATGAGGCAATCCGCCGTTGCCTTCGCGTCGCCCATCGCCCTGTGCCGGGCCCCAAGTGGCACGCCGTAGTGGTGCGCCACATGGTCCAGCGACCGGCGGCGCAGGTGCGGCAGCAGCCGCCGTGCCAGCTTGACAGTGCACAGCGTCCGCGACTCGGGCAGCCACTGCCCCGCTCGCTCGACTTCCGCCTGCACGAATCGCCGGTCGAACGCGGCGTTGTGCCCAACGAACACGTGGTCACGCAAGAGATCGAGCACCACCGGGCACACCTCACGAAAGATGGGCTGGTCCTGCACCATGGCAGGCGTGATGTGCGTGAGCCGCGTAATGAACACTGGAATCGGACGCTGCGGATTCACCAGTGTGTCATACGTCTGGGCGATCCGTCCATCCCGCACCACCACTGCCGCGATCTCCGTCACACGATGCCCGAACCAGGGCGACCCGCCCGTCGTCTCGACGTCGACCACGACGTAGGACAGCGACGCCAGCCGATCGGACGGCACGCCGCGGTCCGCGAGCGCCGAACGCCGGGCCGGCAACGGAGCGAGCGGAATCTCGGCGCTCAATTCCACGGATCATCCCGGCTGACCGGACAGGACATGCACCGGGGCCCACCGCCGCCGCGCACCAACTCGCTCCCCTCGATCGCGATGACGGCCCGGTCGCCCTCGCCGACGAGGGCCGCCCCGCTCAGAAAGTCCGCCCCTGCAACGATGCGGAATCCCGCGCGCTCCATCTCGCGAAGCGTCGCCTCGTTCCTCGCGTATGACACGAGCAGCCCGGGACGCAGTGCAAAGCAGTTGCACCCGGACGCCCACTGCTCGCGGTCTTGCACCACCCGTCGCGAGCCGCCGCACAGCACCGGCTCCATCGGAATGCCGCACGCCGACAGCGCGCCGAAGATGCTCGGCATCTGCTCGAGATCCGCCCGGCCCTTGCGCCACAACAGGATCGGAAGCCGCTCAGGCCCGATGAAATGGGGCGGGTACAGCACGCACAACTCGCGATCGAGGTGGCAGAAGATCATGTCCAGGTGAATCGCGGTCTGCTCCGCGGGCATCACCACGACAATCACGTTCTCGATCGCCGTATCCCGGAAGAGCAACGCCACCAGGGAATCGATGGCCGCCGGGCTCGACCGCTCGCTGAAGCCGATCGCCACCGTCTCGCGGCGCAGTGGATGGACGTCGCCACCCTCGAGGGTGTAGTCGTGCCGCCGCTCGGACGATCCATCGTACAAGACGCCGCAGTTGGCGAGGACGGGGTGATGCGAGAAGAGGATCTTCATGATCAGCTCCTCGGTCCACCGTGCCCCGTACCGCATCGCGCCCACCATCACGTGATCGTTGATCGCCATCGCCGCATCACGCGTGAAGAACAGGTTGGGCATCGGCGGCAGGGCGTAGCCACGCTCGTTGAGGGCAGCCGCGAGCGGCCCCGGTTGCTCTTCGCGGCCCTCGATCAATGTCCGAACGAGGAGTTCTGGGGTCAAATCGGCCAATTCCCGGGCCAGCGGAGCGGACCTGACGACGTCGGTCGTCTCATGGATCAGCAGATCCCGGACGTCGGGCGTGGCGGCGACGTCCGCCAGCAAGTCACGCACCTGGTACACGGTCGCGAATCGCTCCAGGATCGCCACGAATCGCCGGTGCTCCCGCTGCGCCGTCTCGAAGTCGATGATGTCGTCGTAAAGAAAGTGCTCACGCGTCCGTGGCGTCACCGCGAGCAATTCCGGCCCTGGGGCGTGTACCAATACGGACCGAAGGCGGCCGATCTCGCTGCTGACATGGACGGGCACGCTGCAACTTAATTAATTCCCCAACGTGACACCTTTCTGGCTCCCTTAATCCCGTGACCCCCGCCCATCCGCATCCGCCGGCGCACACCGCCGCGCCCGCCAAACGCATCGCGCAGCCGACGGTCCGTCGGCTCTCGCTCTATCTGCGATTCCTCGAGGATGCCCACGACCGCGGACTCGCCACCGTGTCCAGCCAGGAACTGGCTCGCCTCGGCGGCACATCGCCGGCCCAGGTCCGCAAGGATCTATCCGTATTCGGATCGTTCGGTAAGCGCGGGCTCGGGTATACGGTCGCCGAACTCATCACGGCACTGCGCGCGATCCTCGGCCTAGGCCGCGAGTGGCATGTAGTCATCGTCGGCGCCGGAAAGATCGGGAGTGCGCTCGCTCAATACGCCGGATTCCGGCAACGGGGATTCAGCGTCGTCGCGGTGTACGACAACGACCCTGCCAAGATCGGCGGCCAATGGGCCGGTCACACGGTCCGCAATGTCGCGCAGCTCGAATCCGACACCGCTCGCGAACGGCCCGACATCGCGGTCCTCGCGGTTCCTGCTGAGCGCGCGCAGGATACGGTGGACCGCATCGTTCGCGCCGGCATCGGCGGCATCTTGAGTTTCGCCCCGGTCCAGTTGCGTGTCCCCGCTGGCGTCGCGCTGCAAACGGTCAACATGGCGGCGGAGCTCGAGGTCCTGTCCTATGCGCTCGCCAACCGCGAGGCGGATGACCACAGTTCGCCCGTCAGGCCCCCAGGATTCTCCAAAGCGTCGCGAACTCGGTAGGCCCCAGCACCTCGGGCCGCACGTCCGGCAACACTCCCGCCTCGGCTAGCGCTCGCTCGGCCGCCTCCGGCGTGATGCCGCGCATCGTCCGCAACACCCGGCGCATCTGCTTCCGGCGCATACCGAACGCCGCAATGACGAACTCCGCGAAATCGCGCTGCTCCGCATCGCTGACCACCGGATCCGGTCGCGGCTCAACGCGGATGAGCGCCGACGCAACTTTGGGAGCCGGCGTGAACGCGCCAGCCGGCACGCCCCGCACGAGCGTCGCCGTCGCCAGCGCCTGCACGTTAGCCGACAGCGCGCCGTACGCGTCCGAGCCGGGAGCGGCTACCACCCGGTCGGCGACTTCCCGCTGGACGAGGAATACCGCGCGCCGCGCGCGTGGCGCCCTGAGGGTGTGGAAGAGGATCGGCGTCGTGATGTAATACGGGACGTTGCCAACAACGAGGAAGTCGTCCGTCCCCGCGAACTCGGCCAGCGGAGCATCCAGGACATCCCGCTGGTGCACCGTCACCCGGGGATCGTGCGCATACGTGGCACGGAGCCGGTCCGCGAGCGCCGTATCGAGTTCGACCGCCGAGACGCGTGCCGCCCGTTTGGCAAGCAGCGCGGTGAGTGCGCCGCGTCCCGCGCCGATCTCCACCACGGTGTCCGTGCTGCCGGGTCCGAGCGCATCCGCAATGTCCCCAAGGATCTGGGGGTCGTTGAGAAAGTGCTGGCCGAGGCGTTTTCGCGGACGCGGCCATGACTCGCCGGGGTGGCGGCGGGCCGGGCGAGGCACCGCGCGCGGCTCAGCTCCGCAGCACGACCAGCGTCAGATCGTCGCGCGGCGGCACGTCTCCCATGTGTTGGCTCAGCATGGCGAAGACTCGCTCGACGATCTCCGTGGTCGGTTGCGCACGGTTCGCGGTGACCATATCGAGCACCGCCTGCTCGCCGAGCCGGGTTCCGGCACGGTTCCGGGCGTCGCTGACGCCGTCGGTAAACAATAGGAGAAGGTCGCGGTTCGCCGACCACGGACGCGATGAGCCGTGGGGGGCACTCGTGACCATGCCCAGCGGCGGATCGAGCGCCGGCAACCGCTGGATCTCGCCCTCGGCGCCGATCACGAACGCGTGCGGGTGCCCGGTATTGGCGTAGCGCAGCTCCCCGTTCCGCCGGTCCACCACACCGTAGAACGCCGAGATGAACATCTCGGTCGTCGCCAGCTCGTCGCGGAGCGACGTCTGCAGAGCAGCCAGTGTCGCGGCCGGATCCATCGTCGACTGCGCGTGGATCGCCGACGCGCTCATCGCGAGCGCCATGATCAGCGCTGCCTGGTAGCCGTGGCTCGAGACGTCGCCGATCATCGCGCCCGTCGCGCCCGGAGACAGCCGGAAAAGATTGTAGAAGTCCCCACCCACGCTGTCGGCCGGGATGACCCGCGCCGACACCTCCGCGTCCGGTGCCACCACGGCGCCGGTCGGCAGCAGTTTCATCTGCAGGTCGTGCGCGAGCTGCATCTCCTGTACGAGGCGCTGCTGGGCGAGCGAGGCACGCACCAGCCGCGTGTTCTGAATCGCGGTCCCGATCTGCGTCGCGATCGCCGCCACCAGTTTCTGGTCTCCCGCACTGAATGGCTGGCCGGACCGCCGGTCGGACAGGTTGACGACGCCGAGCGGCTCGCCGCCATCCGGCGAGGTCCACATGATTGGCACCGACAGCATCGCTCCGTTGCGGTACAGTGCCTCGGCGGCACATTCCATTTCGTTGCGATCCGCGATCGTCGCGCGGCGTGTTCGGAACACCTTGGCCGATACACTGCAGGGGTCGTCGACAGCGATCGGAGGCGCATCCTCAGGACGGATGCCGAGCGCAGCCACGACCTGGAGCGTGTCCGTGACGCGGTCGTGCACGAGGATCGATGCCTTTCGTGCGCCGGCCGTCTCGGAGATTTCCTTCAGGATCGTCGCGGCCGCCTCCTCGAGGCGGACCGTGCGGCCCAGGATCTCGCTGATCGTGTAGAGGAGATTGATCTCCTCATACCGCTCGGCCAGCTCGGTCGCGGCGTGCTCCACCTCGAGCGCATTCTGCAGCATCTGCGAGACGACGGGCGCGAGGAAGCGAAAGAGATTTGCCAGCGGGAGGCTATCGGATGGCTCCGGCCCGATGATCACCCACGCGCGCTTGGCGGGCGGAACCCGGGCAATCATCTGGCGCCCAGCGGGACCGCTGGCCATGTGGGCCTCCGGTCCGAGCGGCAGCGTGTGCACATCGGGCGCCGCGGGGGGCGGCTCGGCGGGTGCGGAGCCCAGCAGTGTCAGCGGCTGCGTGGCATCTCGCTGCACCCATACGGCAGCCGGACAACGCGTGGCATCGTAGAACGCGGCGAGCACACCCGTGAGTGCCTGCTCTCTCACGGCTTGCTGCCCCTGATGGTCACGACCCGTCCGCGGGTGGCGGGCGCTTGATTGTCAGCCGGACGACGTTCCGCGCGAGGCCGTGCGCCTCGGTGTACTGGTCGACGCGATCGGTGAGGCGTCGCATGAGGAACAGCCCGCGCCCGTCCTCCCGCAGCACGTTGGTAGGTGTCGTCGGATCCTGCGTGCACGCGTCGAGATCGAACCCGTGCCCCTCATCGGTGATCTCGATGACGAGCCCCGCGGGTTCAACGATCACGCGAATGCGGACGCGCTTGGCGGGGTCCTCCTTGTTGCCGCGCAGCATCGCGTTGGACAAGGCCTCACTCAACGCGACGGGGACGTTGAGGGAACAGACCTTCGCCGGAAACTCGAGCTCGCGCGCCTGGCGGCTCACCAATTGCACGATCCGGCCGATCAGACGGACGTCGGTGGGCACCTCGAGCTGGAGCGCCAGGCGGACGGAGTCCGGACCAGCCGGGTCGCCCATGCCACCCGCGGCGGACGGCCAGCGCTCGCGCACTGGCGGCATCAGGGGCGCCTCACCGTGCCCCTCGTGAACCCCGCGACCGCGAACCGCGGCCGCGCGGCCGGCGGGCGTGCCGGGATCACGGAATCAGAAGCTCTCGAGCCCGCGATCGCGGTTGTCGGCGATTTGGAAGAGCGTGTCGAGCTTCGTCAGCTCGAATAGCGTCTTGAGATCGTCGTTGAGATCAGCGAGGCGCAACTCACCGGCCTGTTCGCGGATCTTCTTGGACAACGAGACCAGCACGCCCAGGCCCGAGCTGTCGATGTACCCCGTGCGGGCGAAGTCGATCAGGAATTTCCGTTCCCCTTTTTCCAGCTCGTCGAGCACTTTCTGTTTGAGTTCCTGCCGATTGCCAACGATCAATTGGCCGTCGACATCGACCACCACCACGTTCCCGTGCTTCGTCATGGTAAAGCTCATCGACCAGATCTCCCCGGCGTTAAGTGGGCGGAGCCGCCAGTAATGCCGTCACCGCCGCAGCATTGATGATGTCATCTGGACCGGCACCACGCGAGAGATCCGCACAGGGATACGCGAGCCCCTGGAGAATCGGACCGATCGCCACGGCGCCGCCGAGACGCTCGACCAGCTTGTACGCAATGTTGCCCGCATCGAGAGATGGAAACACGAGCACGTTGGCGTGCCCGGCGACCGCGCCCGACGTCCCTTTCCGCACCGCGACCGCGGCGACGATCGCTGCATCACCCTGCAATTCCCCGTCCATCAGCACCTCGGGCGCCCGTTCCCGTGCCAGCACCAGTGCCTCCCTCACCCGCGCGACCGGCGGGGCGTCCGCCCCGCCACTGCCAAGCGTGCTATATGAGAGAAATGCAACGCGCGGGACATCGCCCACCACGCGCGTCCGGTCCCGTGCCGCCGCAATGGCGATGTCCGCCAGTTGGCTGGGCGCCGGCTCCGGAACCACCGCGCAATCGGTGAATGTAAACACATCCTCTGCACCGCCGGTCCCCGGGCGTGCCACGATCATGTAGAATGCGCTGGACACGAGCCGCACTCCAGGCGCCTTGCCCAGCACCTTGAGGGCCGCCCGCAGCACCGCGGCGGTCGTATGCGCCGCGCCCGCGACGCACGCGTCCGCGTCGCCCGCACGGGTGACCTCCATGGCAGTGACGAGCGCGCCCCCGGCCCCCGGCTCGATCACGCTGAGGTCCAGCGATCGCGCCAGACCGCGCACCGCATCGTGCGTCTCAGGATGATCCGGATCGAGCACCAGAACGGGAGAGACGATCCCGCCGGCCACCATCCCACGCACTGCCTCGAGCGTTCGCGGGTCGGCTGTCTCGGGCAACGCCACTCGCCTGCGGTTGCGCGCCGCCCGGGCGCGAATCTCGGCGACCATTCCGCCCGGCGGCCGCAGCTCGCCGGCGCCTGTGCCCATCATCGGCACATCATGCTGTCCTGAACTTCGTTCGCAATGCCTCGGCGACCACCGGGTGTACGAGCCCGCTCAGATCGCCCCCGAAGCGAGCCACCTCGCGCACGATGCTCGAGCTGATGTAGGTCGTGTCGAGGGAGGGGCTCATGAATACCGTCTCGAGGCTGCCGGACAGGTGGCGGTTCATGAGCGCCATCTGAAACTCGTATTCGAAGTCGCTCACCGCGCGGAGCCCGCGGATGATGAGCTTCGCGCCCACATCTGCCGCAAAATCCACGAGCAGCCCCGTGAACGACCGCACCTCGATGCGGGTCTCGTCTGGCGCAGTGGCCCGAATGAGCGCCAGGCGCTCCTCGACCGTGAACAGCGGTTGCTTCGTCGAGTTGATCGCGACCGCCACTACCAGCCGGTCCACGAACTCGAGACTGCGATGCATCACATCCTCGTGCCCTCTCGTGATGGGGTCGAAGCTGCCCGCATACACCGCGATCCGCGTCTTCGGCACGTGGCCGCCACCATCCGGCACCTGGTCGCGTCCCTGTGTGCTCATGATGTGTTCTCCCGGTCACTGGGCTGCACGCCAGCGCGATAGATGGTAACGGCTGTGGACCCGTACCGGCGCGTGGAGCCGCCGTCCGGCATCGAATCCGCAGCGGCATGCTCGACGCCAAGGATGGCAGCGAATGGCACCGCGAGCCAGTGAGTGGCCACTGCCGCAGCCAGCCCGTCGGCGTACGGCGGGTCGGCAAACGCCACGTCGTACGAATCGGGCGCGAGCCGAGCCATGACACGCAACGCGTCGTCCTGCTCCACGCTTGTCCGGTCACCGGCACCCAGTGCAGCAATGTTGGTCCGGAGCGAGCGAAGGCTTGCCGTGGCGCGCTCCACGAAATGGGCGCGCTCGGCGCCCCGCGACAGCGCCTCCAGTCCGAGCGCCCCGGATCCCGCGAACAGGTCGAGTACCCTGGCGCCCGGCAGCGAAGGATGCACGATGCTCATCCACGCCTCCCGTACGCGGTCGGCGGTGGGCCGCACGAGACTGCCCGCCGGCACCACGATCGTCCGCCCGCGCCAGATGCCTGCCACGATGCGCATTGCCCGCCGATCCCCGGTCGCCCGCTCACACGCGGAAATCGGTGACTTTGGCCTGCACCCGCTGCTCGCCCTGCCACTCGTCTCGCTCGACACGGAAGACGACATCGACCGGACCGCCCGCATCCAGCTCCGGCAGCCGGTGTGCGGCACCCCACGCAACCGCATCCAGCGAGCCTCCTGCGCGGCCGAGCCGCATTTTGACGCCGTCGTGTGACAGCGCCCGCGGTGGTGACGACAGGCGTACACCTCGCGCGAGGAGCGACGGCGACGGATTACCGGCTCCAAATGGCTCGAAGTGGCGCAGAAACCCCTCGAGTTCCGGTGTCACGTCGTCGATCGAGATCTCGAGGTCCACGCGCACCTCGGATACCAGGTCGTCCGGCCGCAGACGCTCGCGTGCAACGGCGTTGAACCGGCTTGCGAACTCACCCACGCGCTCGCGTGCCACCGTGACACCCGCCGCGGCGCGGTGGCCGCCGTAGCGCAGCAGCACGTCCCGGCACTCCGACAGCCCCGCATGGAGATCGAACGCAGAGATCGAGCGGCCGGACCCGCGGCCCTCCGCCCCAGAGAGCGCGACCATGACGACGGGCCGCGCGACCTCCTCGACCAGTCTCGACGCCACGATCCCGATCACACCCGGATGCCAACCTTCCTCGGCCAGCACGATGCCGTAGGTGGCATCGAGATCCAGCCGGCCGACCAGTTCCCGCGCGTGGGCGAGGATGCCACGATCCAGATCCTGCCGCTGCCGGTTCAGCTCCTCGAGGTCCCGCGCGATGCGGCCCGCGTCGGCCTCGCTCGCCGTTGTCAGGAGCTCGACACCACGCATCGCGTCGCCGATGCGGCCCACCGCATTGAGCCGCGGGGCCAGGATGAAGCCGGCGCGGCCCGCCGTGATCGTCTTGCCCGCCAATCCCGCCGCCTGCACCATCGCGCGCAGCCCCGGGTTGGCCGACTCGGCCAGGAGACGGAGCCCGTATCGCACGAACACGCGGTTCTCGCCGCGCAGCGGCGCCACGTCCGCCACAGTCGCCAGCGCCACGAGATCGAGCAGGCCGAAGACCGAGCCCTCGCTCCCACCCATGCGCCGCGTCACCTCCAGCGCCAGCTTGAACACCACGCCGGCCGCGGCCAGATCCTTATCCGGATACGTGCAATCGGGCTGCCGCGGGTTGAGCACCGCCAGGCATTCGGGAACCGGTCCACTCGGCAGGTGGTGGTCGCTGATGATGACGTCGATCCCGGCGGCCGAGAGCGAACGCACGGCGGCATGCGCCGTGGTGCCGCAGTCGGCGGTCACCACGACGCCCGCCCCGGCGGCGATCGCCGCACGCACACCAGCCTCTGACAGATCGTATCCGTCCTCGAGCCGCCGCGGGACGAACGGTACGACCCGGCCGCCAAGCGCGCGGAACGCACGCGTCAGCAGCGCGGTGGATGTCATGCCGTCGACGTCGTAGTCGCCGTGTACGAAGATCACTTCGCCACGCTCGATCGCCTGGACAATCCGCGCCGCCGCCACGCCGAGTCCCCGGAGCAGTCCGGGGTCGTGCAGTTGGTTGAATCTCGGCCGCAAGAACTGAATGGCCGCTGCCGGCTCGGTGTATCCCCGAGCGTGAAGCAACCGGCACACCGCGACCGGCAGATGCAGCGTATCGGCGAGTGCCGCGACCGCCACATCATCAGGAGCCGCCGGCAGAATCCAGCGGCGGGCCGCCCGCGGCCGCGACGGGGCGGCCGGCTCCGGCGATGTCACGCGCTCACGTAGCCGCGTACATCAGCACACCGCAGGTCTCACAGACCTCGATGGTGCCTTTGGCCGCCATGACGTTGCGGCGCTGCATGGGCACGCTGGTGTCGCAATGCCCGCACGACGGCCCGCGTAGTGGAAAGATCGCGCCGTCGCGCCGCACAGTGCGAATGCGGTCGTACTTCTGCAGAAGCACGCGATCCACGCGCGCCGCCGACCCTGCGCGGGTGGTCCGCCGCGAGGCCAGTTGCTCATCCACCTCCGCGCGTGCCTGCCCGATCGTGTCCCGTTCGGCGCCGTGCTGCCCCTCGAGCTCCGCCAGACCGCGCTCCTGCGTCTCGACGGTCCCCCGCAGCTCTGCCAGCCGCCGCGAGATCCCCTGCAGTGCCCCTTCCTCTTCGGCGAGGATCCGTCGCGCCTGTTCGACCTGCGACATCGCGGCGGTGGCCTCCTTCATCCGGCGCACGGAATCGAGTTGTGCGATGTTGCGCTCGTGCAGCAGCTTGTGCTGCGCGATGCGTGTCTGCAGCTCGCGATGCGCGCCTTCCTCGGCTTCGACGGCCCGCCGGGCCCGCTCGAGCGCCTCCAACGCGGCGGCATGCGCGACATCCATCTCCCGCAGGCGTGGTTCGAGCGCGGCCAGCCGCGCTTCCATTTCGCCGATGGCCTGATCCTCGACCTGCAGCGCCAACAACGACTCGACATCCGAATGCACCGTCAACCTCCCCTCGCCGTGCGCGGCGATCTACGAAATGTGTTGTACTCCCGGCCGTTCAGCTTCCTTCGATGCTCCGTGTTCTCCATCTTCTCCCGCATCAGCGTCACCTTCTCCTCCGGCGTCGCCAATTCCATCAACCGATCGATCTCCTGCGATCGTTCGGAGAGCTCCCGTACCTGCAGCCTCGCGATGCTGGCCTCGATTTCCGCGCTGGGGTCGGCCCCTGTCGGCCCTTCTGCTATCAGCGTCTCCAGCACCACCACCGCATCCGGATCGAGTTCCACGGCCAACTCGGGCATCGTGGCATCTGGCCCCAGCTCGCCAAGTACCGCGAATATCGCACTGAGTTGTGGATCGCGGATCTGGTCCGCGGTGACCCGGTCACCCACCCGCTCTCGCTCGGCGCGCGCGAGCAGCAGCCACCGGACCAGTTCCCGCTCGGCGGAATACGCCGCCCCATCGTGACGGCTCCGATCACCGGCGGGCGCGCGCCGCCGCACGCCGGCCGGGCGCTGGACCGGGGGGACGGGTCCGGAGGCCGGCACGGCGCCCGCCGCCGCCGCCGCGTCACCCGCTTCTCGCCATAACAGCGCGCGAGGCACACCCGCGACCTCGCTCGCACGGGTCACGTACATGTCACGCAGGATCGGATCCGAGGTCGCCCGGATCGTCGGCAGCAGCCGGTCGATCGCCTGGCGCTTCCGCGCCAGATCCGAGAACCATCCCCCACGCTCCAGGAGCTGCACCTTGCGCTCGAACACGTCGAGCGCGCTCCGGAGATAGCTCTCGAGCTGCTCCGCGCCATGCGATCCCACAAAGGTGTCGGGGTCTTCGCCCTCAGGCAGCGTCACGACCCGCACGGACACGCCGCGGCGAAGCAGCTCGTCACCCGATTTGAAGGTCGCCCGCAGCCCCGCCCGGTCGCTGTCGTAGATCAGGTACGCCACCTTCGTGTAACGCGCAACCAGCTCCGCCTGTTCGGCAGTGAGCGCCGTCCCCAACGGGGCTACGACGGACTCGATTCCGGCCGCCAGCAGACGGACGACATCGAAGTACCCCTCCACGAGCAGCACCCGCTCGTCGCGCCGGATCGCGAACTTCGACCAGTTCAGCCCGTACAGCAGGCGCCGTTTGGCGAAAATCGATGACTCCGGGGAGTTCACGTATTTCACGTCGCCGGGGCCGATCAGGCGGCCGCCGAAACCGACCGTGTGGCCTACTGAGTCGAAGATCGGGAAGATGAGGCGCCCCCGAAAACGCGGGCGCGGCTCGCGACCCTCCTCGGGCTGGGTCAGCACGCCGGCCGCGATCTGCCGCACGTCATCGAACCCCATTGTCTGCAAGTGACTCCGCATGAACCCAATCGCCGGCGGCGCGAATCCGATGCCGAATCGGTCCGCGGTCGTCCGGTCGATGCCCCGTGAGGCCAGATATTCGCGAGCTGGCAGCCCCCCTTCGTCATCCCACAGCATCCGGCGGAAGTATTCGGCCGCCGTCGCCGTCACTTCCCACAATGGCTCACGCGGATCCGGACCCGAGCGCTGAGACTCGACCTCTCGGATCTCGATCCCCGACCGGCTGGCCACGAGGCGGACGGCACCGGGCCAGTCGAGTCCCAATCGCTTGGTCAGAAACGTGAATACGTCCCCGCCCTCCTTGCACACGAAGCAGTAGTACATGTGCTTCTTCGGCGAGACGGAGAAGTTCGGGTGGGTGCCCTGATGGAACGGGCATGGACCCCGGTAGTCGGTCCCCATCCGCTTGAGCGTCACGTGCTCCCCGATGATCTGCACGATGTCCGCCTCCTCGCGGACCCGCTCGACGACGTCGTCAGGAATCACCGCGCGCTCCCCGCCGGATGGTCACGCGAACCCCACTACGGTGACGCCGGCGCCACCCTCGTTCCACGCACCCAGCCGCACGCTCGTCACTCGCGTGTCCTTGCGCAGCATTTCGGTGACCCGCTCTCGCAACGCGCCCGTTCCCTTCCCGTGGATGATACGCAGCTCAGCCAGATCGCTCCGGACGGCGGCGTCGATCGCGTGCATCACGACGTCGTCCACCTCCGCGACCCGCATCCCTCGTACGTCGATCTCCCGCGCCGCGTTCGGTTCGGCGACTTCCGCGGCGACCGCGATTGGCTCCGGCGCAACCGGCCGCGACGACGGACGGACGGAATCGGCGGGTACGCGCATCTTGACCGCGCCGACGGCGACGACCGCATCGCCATCGCGCATGTCGAGCAACCGCCCCGTGCGTCCGCCGAACGCCGGCATCTCCACGGCGTCCCCGATGCGTAGTGTCCGGGATACGGCCGGAGCGGGCGGAGGGGCGGCCTCAGCCTCGGCCCCCTCGAGCGCCGCGATCGCCTCGCCCTGCTCGGCAGCCAGCTCCTCGACTCGCTGGCGTGCACGGCGCGCGTGCTCGGATCCCTCGGCCGCCGCAGCCGTCGCGGTGGCCTCTCGCAGCTCGCGCACCGTTTGCTCGACTTGTGCCCGAGCGTTCAGGAGATATCGCCGAGCCTCGTGCCGCGACCGCCGCTCGAAATCGCGGTCGCGCTCTCGCAGATCCCGCTCACGTTCTTCGAGCCGCTCGGTACGGTACGACACATCCGCAGAGTTCGCCGCCGCCGCGCGCTCGCGCTCCGCCAGCTCCGCATCCCGCCGCTCGAGGTCAGCCAGAAGGGCCTCCGCGTCACGCTGCACCCGAGGCACACGCGCCTCGGCTCGCTCGAGCACCTGCTCCGGCAGCTTCAGCCGCCGCGCGATGCTGAGGCCATACGAGCGCCCCGGAACACCCTTGATCAACCGGTACGTGGGCGCTAGTTGCACCGCATCGAACTGGAGGGACGCGTTCACGACGCCCGGCACTTCCGTCGCCAGCTCCTTGAGCGCGCCCAGGTGCGTTGTGGCGAGCGTGAGTACACCACGCGCCGTCAGGTTTTCCAGCACGGCACCGCCAAGCGCCGCTCCCTCGAGCGGATCCGTACCGGAACCCAACTCGTCGATCAGCACCAGTGACGCGGGGGTCGCGCCTGCGAGGATGTCACCGAGGTTCTTGACGTGGGCGCTGAACGTAGAGAGGCTGGCCTGGATCGATTGCTCGTCACCAACGTCTGCGAACACATCATCGAAGATAGCGAGCCGGCTCGCCGGGCCCACCGGCGCCGGGACGCCGCACTGTACGAGGACTGAGCAGAGTGCGACCGACTTGAGCAGCACGGTCTTACCGCCTGTATTCGGGCCGGATACGAGAAGTGTCCGCTCCGCCGCCTCCATCGTGAGGTCGAACGGCACCACCGACTGCCCCTGCGCAATCAGTAACGGATGCCGGCCCTCGTGGATCACGAATCCGTCGGCCGGCGACCCGAGTTCCACAGGGTGGCAGGCGAATTCGTCCGCGTACCGCGCGCGGGCGTACAGTGTATCGAATTCGACCAGCGCGATGTGTCCGGCGACCAGGCCGTCGCGCATCGGTCGCAGCGTCTCGGTCAGCTCGCGGAGGATGCGATCGGTTTCACGTCGCTCCTCCGCTTCGAGCTCGCGAATCCGGTTGCCTGCCTCCACGGCGGCCGGTGGCTCGACGAACAGCGTCGCGCCGGTCGCCGACGTATCCTGGACGATTCCGGACACCGCCCGTTTGGCCTCGCGGCGGATCGGAATGACGTACCGTCCGTTCCGAACCGTCACCGACATGTCGGAAACCTGTTGGTGCGGCTCCAGGCCGCCCATGATCCGTTCGAGCAGGGCGATCAAGTCGCCCTCCGCGCTCCGAAGCTCGCGACGCAGCCGCCTGAGGGCCGGCGATGCCTGGTCGCGGACTTCGCCGTCTTCGGCGATGGCGTGATCGATTGCAGTGGCGGCTTCGCGCGCATCGGGCATTGCGTCAGCGATCCCGGCGAGCACCGCGCGGGCGACCGCGGGGCGGCGCGAGTCCCGCAACAACTCTCGCGTGCGCCGGGCAGACGCCAGCAGCGTCGCGCCACCCCGGAGCTCGAGGCCCGTCCATACCGTACCCTCGACCCGGAGCCGATCCAGCGCCGGCATGATGTCGGGGATCTGTCCTGATTCCCACGCGGGCTCCGACGCGACCAGCGATCGCATCGCCTCGACTCGCGACAGCTCCCGCTCGATGAGCGCGCGGCCGGCGCCCGGCTCCAATCTGCGCACTGCTGCCGCGCCGAGGGCTGAGGCCGCGCGGTCTGCGACCAGCCCGAGCACCCGTGAAAGCTCCAGGACCGCGAGTGCATGCGCGTTCATGGCCGCGGGGCGCGCACCATCACTTTCGTGCGCTGAGCTCCTCGCGCGCGATCGCGCTCACGGTGCCGCCGTCGGTTTGCCCTTTGAACTGGGGGAGCACTTTGCCCATCACCGCGCCGATGTTGGTGGCGCCCCCGGCTATGACGGCACGGACCGCGGCGCGTATCGTCTCTGGATCGATGGCCGCGGGCAGATACTTCTCGAGTGCCGCGACCTCGCTGCGCTCCTTGTCCGCCAGATCCGCGCGGGCACCGCGATCGAATGCCTCGATCGACTCGCGACGGCGCTTGATCCCCTTCCGTAGCACCTCGACGACATCCTCGTCCGTCGGATCGCGCATGAGTTCGATCCGGCGGTTCTTGATGTCAGCCAGAATCGTCCCGAGGAGCAGCGTCGCCGGCTTGTCCTGCGCCTTGCGCGCGATCACGAGGTCCCCCTGCAACCGCGTGAGCAACGCCGTCATCTATGCGTGCCGGCTCCGGCGGTTCTTGCGCATCGCGGCGTTCATCTTCCGCTTCCGCCGCTCACTGGGCTTCTCGTAATGACGATGCTTGCGCAGATCGGAGAGAATGCCCGCCTTCTCGCATTTCTTCTTGAAGCGCTTGAGCGCGCGCTCGAAGTTCTCGTCGTCGTGAATGATGACTTCGGACAATCGTGATGCTCCCGGCAATTGGGGCGTCCGCGAAGCGGGCGCCGTAAAGGGTGTAAGCCTTGGAAAATACGGAGTTTAGGCGGTACGTGTCAAGCTCACGTTCGTCTATATTTCGCCATGGCTGCGGATCCAGCGTCCACCCTCACCCGGCGCCAGTTCCTGGTCGCCGGTGTGGGTGTTGCCGCGATGTCGTCCTACGGCGCGTCATCCAATACCCTCGAGACGACTCACCGGCGCCTCGACCCCCCGGCCCCGCAGAGCCACTTCATCCGTGTGGCGCTCATTACAGACATGCACGGTCCGCATAACTGGATCGGCCATCAGGAGTTAGTGGACCAGGCCAACCGCTTCCAGCCCGACCTGGTGTGCATTGCGGGTGACGCCGTGGACGACCGCGGTGACGAACCCCAGGTCTCGCGATACGCCGGCATCCAGTCGCGCCTCGGCAAGTTCGCGACGCTCGGCAATTGGGAATACCAAGGCGAGTGCAACCTCCGCCGCCTGCGACAGGAATACGAGCGGGCCGGCGTCCGCCTGCTGGTCAACGACCGCGTCCGGCTCGATGACCCCCGCGGATCCGTGGACCTGCTCGGCCTCGACGACTGGCGCGCCGGAGCGCCCGACTACGCTCAGGTCACGGCGACGGATGCTGCGGAACCCGGCGCCACACGCGCGATCGTCATGTCCCACTGCCCGGTCGCCTTCGACGCGATCACCCAGATCGCGCATCGCCCGACTGTCGTGCTGGCCGGACACACGCACGGCGGCCAGATCGCGCCGTTCGGGTGGGCGATCGTGCTCCCGGAAGGGAGCGGACGCTACGTGCATGGACAGTATCAAAGCTCAGACGGGCCGCACACGCTGTACGTAAGCCGCGGTCTCGGCAACTCCGGACCGCCGTTCCGGATCGGAGCCCGGCCGGAGCTCGCGCTGCTCGAGATCTAGCCGGGAGGCCAGGTCATCTTCCGCCCTGCAAGCAGGTGCAGGTGGAGATGAAACACCGTCTGGCCGCCATCGCCATTGGTATTGATCACGGTCCGGTAGCCCGCCGCCGCCAGTCCGTCGCGCTCTGCGAGCTCCGCTGCTGCGATTGCCAGCCGTCCGACCAGTCCCGGATCCCGCGTGTCGTTGAGCGTCGCCACGTGCTCCCGCGGAACGATCACCACGTGGTATGGCGCCTGCGCCGCGATGTCCCGGAACGCAACGACGTGCGGGGTCTCGTACACGATCTGCGCGGGGATCTCGCCACGCACGATCCGGCAAAACAGACAGGAATCGGTCGCCATCATCTCGCCCTCAACGGTGCGGGCCGCGCGTCACCGGGGCGCGCCAGCCGCCATCGCCGCCTGGACCGCGCCAAGTGCCGCCACGCCGGCGGTCTCGAACCGGAGAATAGCCGGTCCAAGTGACGCGCGCACGAAACCCGCGCCCGCGAGCGCAGCACGCTCGGGTTCTTCGACTCCCCCTTCAGGACCGACCGCGATCGACACGGGTGCTGCCAGCGACGCAGCGAGCACCTGCAGGAGCGGCGCACCAGCCGGATCGAGAAAGATTCGTATGCCAGGCACGGCGGCCGACAGTGCATCGGCCAGCGAGGTCTCGGCGAACTGCTCGGGCAGCCACGCGCCACGTGACTGCGTGAGCGCCGCGACCATTCGCGCGCGAACCTTTTCCTGGAACGCCGGTCCCGCGCCCCGCGGCACGACACTCGCCGACCGGCGCCATTCCACCGGCCGCCAACTGGCCGCACCCAACTCCGTGCATTTCTCCGCCATCCACAGCATCCGGTCTCGATCCGCGACCGGCACGATCATGTGAACCGCGGGCGGCCGCTCGACGGTCCACACCTGGTCGATCGCGACCATCGCCTCCCGGCGCCCCAACCGCACGAGCGTACCCGCGCCGGCGTGCCCCGCGCCATCCACCACGCCAATACGCGCGCCGAAATCCAGACGAAGCACGTTCATGTGGTGCGCCGCGTCGGGGCCGAGCGTCACTTCGCTTCCGAGGCCGAACGCGGACGGCGCGACGAATTGCGCGTCTATCGGACGACGATCGTGCTCCACCACTCTCCCTCAGCGTCCTCTCGTTCGACCCGCCAGCCGCTCTCGCGCAGCACCGCGATCATCGCGTCCCGTTCCTCGCAGAGGATGCCGCTCAGGATCGCCTGGCCATCGGAGGTGAGCGCGGCCGCGATCGCCGGCAGCAGCTCGATGACCACCGACGAGATGATATTGGCGGTCACCACCCGCACCGGCGCGACGAGCGGCACCAGCGTTTGCGCCGGCCCTTCGATCACGCGGACACGATCCGAGACGCCATTACGGGCCACGTTCTCTTCGGCGTTGCCGATGGCATCGTGATCCATTTCGATGGCTGCCACTCGCACTGCGCCAAGCTTGGCCGCCGCGATCGCCAGCACGGCGCTTCCGGCGCCGAGGTCCGCGACGACATCGCCGGGCCGGACGACGTGCGAGAGCAACCGCAGGGCGCCGCGCGTGGTCTCGTGCTCGCCTGTCCCGAACGCCATGCCCGGATCGATGACGATGGTGCGGCCGGAGTCGTACTCGCCCGCCAGCCAGGGCGGCGCGACGGTGAGAGAGCCGACGACATGCGCACCAACCTGCGTGGGCCAACGCCGTGCCCAGTCCTGTCCGTCGGCGAATCCCAACTCGACGCGAGCGTGTGCGTCCGCGCGGGCGACACTCTGGAGCAATGCGGCGTCGCTCACGTTGTGCGCTGGGAAGAACGTCACCAGCACGTCGCCATCTTCGTGCACACCGGTGGACCCGTGCGCGAACAGGGCGGCGACGATCGCCTCGCGGCCACTGTCGCCGGGCGCTGAGGGCCATACGCGCACCGACCGCCAGCGATCATCCTCACGGTCGCGCTCAATGGGTGCGGCATCGCCGCCCCCGGTCACGCGCGTAGCGCTTCCTTCATCTTGCGCCAGAATCCTCTGGCACGTGTCTGCGGCGGCTTCGATTCTACCTCCGCCAACTGCTGGAGCAGCCCCTCTTCGCGGGGCGTCATCTCGTCCGGCGTCCACAACTGGATGCGCACGTGCAGATCACCGGCGCCAGACGCGTTGACCCGCGGCAGCCCGCGGCCCCGCACGTCGAAGATGTGCCCGCTCTGGGTGCCTGCCGCCACCCGGAGATTCACCGGAGGGCCGCCCACGGCCGGGACCTGGAGCTCGGTGCCGAACACCAGCTGCGTGTACGACACGAAGACTTCGGTGTAGAGATCCTCGCCGTCCCGTTCGAACCGCACGTCGTCCGCAATCTGGAAGATCACGATGACATCGCCGCGCCCCGCTCCACGCGAGCCGACGTTGCCCTGGGCACGCAGCGTCATGTACTGCCCGCTCGCCACACCCGGCGGAATCCGCACCGTCACCGTTCGCTCGACGCGGACACGCCCGTCTCCGCGGCACTTCTTGCACGGCGACGAGACGACAGTCCCCTCCCCGGCGCAGGTCGGGCACGCGGTGACGCTGACGAACTGCCCAAAGAACGAGCGCTGCGCACGCCGCACTTCGCCCGTCCCGGCGCACGTGGGACATTTGTGGGGTTTGGTGCCGGGCTCCGCGCCTGAGCCGCTGCACGCGTCGCACGTGTCCAGCAGCTTCACCGCAAATGTCTTCTCCACGCCCTGCGCGACCTCGGTGAGCGTCAGGTCCGCGGCGAGCTTGATGTCGGCGCCGTTGCGCGTGGCCGGGCCCCGCCCGCCGAACAGATCGCCAAGGCCGCCGAAGCCGCCGAAATCCCGCATGAAGATGTTGAGCGCATCGGCGAGATCGACGTGCGGCATCCCGCCGCCCGACGCCCCCCGAAGCCCCGCTTCACCGTATCGGTCGAACAGCGCGCGTTTGTCCGGATCGCGCAGGACGTCGTACGCTTCGGTGAGCGTCTTGAACCGTTCTTCGGCGTCCTTCGACCCGTTGTTGCGATCCGGGTGGTATTGCATGGCCAGCTTGCGGTACGACTTCTTGATTTCGTCGTCCGACGCGCCGCGCGAGATGCCGAGTACGGCGTAGTAGTCTGCCATGATTCGCGAAATGGGTATGCGAGCGGGTACGGGCTCAATTTAAGCGGGCGAACGGCTCAGCCCGCGCCGCCGAACGCCTACGTGTGATCCGGTCTCGCCCTTGTATCGCTGAGGCCGTTAGCCGAGCAGGTCCGTGACCAATCGCGATGTGTGCCCCACGAGCGAGATCACTTTCTCGTACGGCATCCGCGTCGGTCCGATTACCCCGATCACACCCGTCAGCGGGCCGGCCCGATACTCGGCGGTCACGATGGTCAGGTTGCCGAGCCGCGGGTCGGCGTGCTCGTTCCCGATCGTGATCGAGATACCAGGCTTGGAGCTCCGCTGCCGCAGGATCTCGGCGAGATGCTGGCGCGTCTCGGTCAGTTCGATCAGACGGCGCAGACTGTCGCCGGACGCGAACTCCGGCTGCTCCGCCAGCACCGACGCCTGCCCGAGCACGACGCCGTCGTCCCCGGGCGCGATCGGGACGTCAAACACGGTCTCCGCTTCCTGCACGAAGATGTTCAACAGTTCCCGCGCCGCCGGCCGCCCACCCGGCACACCATCCCGAAGCCGCTCGGCTGATGTCGCCCGGATCTCGCCGAGCCGAAGTCCCGCGAGGCGCTCGTTGAGCACCACCGTCACTTCGGCGATCGCTTCGTCCTCGAGTGAGCCCGGCGCCTCGACGAAGATCGTGCGCATGGCACTGCCTCTCAGCGTCAGCACCATCAGCAGACGCTCTGCAGAGAGTCGCACGAGATCCAGTCGCTCGAGCACGATCTCGTCGAGCCGGGGACCAAGCGCCACACCCAGCTCCTGCGTGAGGACGCCGACACTTTGTGCCGCGCACCGGAGCACCGTCTCGATCGCGGAGCCGCCGGCCAGAATACGCTCCACCAGCTTGTCCCGCTCCTCGGCGGCCAGCGGGGCCAGCTCAACCAGAGAATCGACGTACATCCGGTAGGCGCGATCGGTAGGGATGCGGCCGGCGGACGTATGCGGGTGGAAGAGATACCCCTTCTCTTCGAGGTCGCTCAGCGTGTTCCTGATGGTCGCGGGGGAAACGCCCAGCCCGAAACGCCGAGCCAGCGTACGGGAACCGGCGGGCTCCGCCGTCTCCACGTAGCTCTGGATCACCGCCTCAAGAATTCGCCGTTCCCGTTCGGTCAGGTCCGTTAGCGCCATAAGTCTAAAGCTAGTAGCGACTTCCGGGATTTGCCAACATTGGGACCAGCTCGTCGAGCCTAAGCCACCCTTCGACGGTTAGCGAAAGACGTGCCCCTTGCTCGTCCAGCCTGGCCCATCCAGCCTCTACCCATGGGCGAACCAAAGCCCGCAGGGACGGCTGAACTGCCGTATCCAGGACCGTTCCGGCCGCCGTTCGCAACTCCAGGTAGAGCCGCTCCGAGACTCGGTTTTCGTCCGTCAGTACTTCGCGATCGGCCACCGGATCCTCGCCGAGCAAGGCGCGCTGCGCCCACGCGGTATACGCTCCGATGTTCCACCGGCGCACGTCGCCGTCGAACTCGTGCGCGCCGGGCCCAAGCCCGGCATACGCGGCCCCCGACCAGTAGCCGCTGTTGTGGCGCGACCGCGCGCCGGGCTTCGCGAAGCTCGATACCTCGTAGTGCTCGAATCCGGCGGCAGTGAGCGCATCGTGCGCCGCGAGATATTCGTCGGCATAGCGATCGTCGCTCGCCGCCGTCACCGCCCCGCGTGCAACCCATCGCCCAAGCGGCGTCGCCCGCTCGACGGTGAGTCCGTACAGTGAGAGATGATCGGGGCCCAGCGCCAGAGCGGCCGCGAGATCTGCGGGCCACGAGCGCGGGACGCTGGTGGGCAGCGCGAAAATGAGATCCAGCGAGAGGCTGTCGATGCCACCATCCCTCGCGACGCCCACAGCCGTCGCGGTCTGCGCGGCGGTGTGTGTCCGGTGCATCCACTCGAGCGCCCAGGGATCGAACGACTGTGCACCGAGCGAGAGCCGCGTCACCCCGGCCTCACGCCACGCGGTGACGGCCGCCGGAGTGACATCATCGGGATTTGCTTCGATCGTGACCTCCGCATCCGGCGCGAGCGTGATCCGCGCGCGAAGGGCGTCCATGAGGCGCTCGACGCCATCGGCGCCGAGACGCGACGGGGTGCCGCCACCGAGATACAGGGTGCTGGCGAGCCACGGATCATCGCCGGCGTACCGCATCGCGAGTTCAGCGGCGAGCGCCGAGACGTATTCGCTCACCGGGACCGTGCGCCGCACGGCGATGGCGAAATCGCAATAGGAGCACCGTCGCGCACAGAACGGAACGTGCACATAGACGTGCCGGGGTCGCGGCCTCGAGCGAACCGCCGCGCTTGGTTCCGGCGTCAGTTGCGTCGCACTTCTCCGGTCAGCAGACACGTCACGGCTCCCGCCAGTTCAAGCGTCGTGATCGCCGCGAGGCACCGCGTCGTTGGCAGGTGCGATCGCAGGGCGATCGTGTCGGCTGCGATCGCCCCATCCGCAAGCGTGTCCCACACCTTTGCCTCGTCATCGGTGAACTCGGCCCGTGGCGGCACGACTTCCACCCGCGGACCGATCAGCGAGAGTACATCCTCGACTGCGACGATCGCACGGGCGCCCTCACACTGCAGCAAGCGGTTCGATCCCAGGCACCATTCCCGGTCGATCGGTCCCGGTACGACAGCCAGCTCGCGCCCCAGGTCGATCGCGAATTGCGCCGTATGCAGCGCGCCGCTGCGCGGGCCTGCCTCGACCACGACGACGGCCCGGCACATCGCCGCGATCAGCCGGTTCCGGTGCGGAAACATCCACGGAGCCGGA
>Ga0182024_10006157_pt1 | contig 26460 bp, 23 predicted proteins | sample P32metaG_FD_120480 | JGI IMG/M metagenome (GOLD analysis project Ga0182024, IMG submission 120480) | Permafrost microbial communities from Stordalen Mire, Sweden - P3-2 metaG (Illumina Assembly) | ecosystem: Environmental > Terrestrial > Soil > Wetlands > Permafrost | place: Sweden: Stordalen... | reverse complement strand
CCTGTCTGGTCGAATTCCACAGATGGGTTTTGAGTGAAGCGAGCTTTCAATAAGTCAAAGAAAATACGCAAGATGTTTTGGTCGGGGCGCCCGGATTTGAACCGGGGGCCTCCTGCGCCCAAGGCAGGCGCGCTACCGAACACAACCGTCCTGTTTTCAACGTTTTTGCTGAAAATAAACAGCTTAGGCATGATCGTAGCATGTGGCTGGCTGTGCGGAACTGTGCCCATTTGTCTGTTGAGTGGGCACAAAAGTCGGCACAATCGTCCGACACACAACTTCTGATCCAAATTTGCCACCTCCCGGATAGTCGTCCATTCGGAACCCGTCCTCAAGAGCGGAATGCTCATGCGCGGGAGAAAACAGCTATTAGTTGAACAGAGTTAGCGCGGTTTTCAACGTAGGTGCCGGAATGAAATAGAATTCAACCCTGGGCAGCATGTAGATTGAGCGAATGGCGAAGCAATGTTTGTTCTGCGCTAACGAAGCAAACAGCAAAGAGCACCTGTGGTCTGATTGGATTCTTCAACGACTTGGCACGCAGCCAACGCGAATCAAAATGGGCAAAGCGCCAGCAACGGTTATGAACCATTCCGTTGTAGAGGTTCGCTGCGTCTGCATCCCATGTAACGGTGGCTGGATGAGCGCGTTAGAGTCGGAGAACATCCCAATAATCGGTTGCCTGATGCAGAACCTTACGACGCCTCTCGACGCAGCACAACAAACATCCCTCGCGGTATGGGCCGTGGAGAAAGCAATGGTCTTGGATGCGGTCAATGCCAGGAATCGCGGACACTTCTTCACGCGAAACGAGTGTGAAGCATTGCGTTTACACCGAAGGATTCCAGACAAGACTGTTGTCCAGATTGGAGCGTATGTGCGGAGTGGCTATTCGGCGGATGGAACAAACGTATGGCTGGATTTTCCGAACGCGCCGAAAGCAGCTAAGGTCAGCGTTTCGACGTTCGTCATCGGTTATCTTGTAATTCAGGTTGTTACTGTCCACCATGAGCCGGAGCACGAGAACGCTCCTGTGCAAGGGGTCATGATTCGAGATGGCGAATGGGACAAGCTCCTGTTACCTATCTGGCCTGTTGGAACGCGGCCTGTGACGTGGCCTCCTTCAGCGACGTTCGATAACAGTGGCCCGAATTCCATCGCCACGTTGCAAAACCGATGGAGAATGGGCAAAGACGCCACGATTTGAGAATCGTCTTGGCGGAACTTACGAGAAGACCGAAAGAGTCCTCACCGATCTGCACCGCTCAAAACGCGAATACGGGTGTTACGTGCCGAGCGGTAATGATCCCAGGCAAACCTTGCCGCACGAGTGGGTGTGACGCGCCAGACTATCAACTCCATTGAAAAGGGTCGGTTTCATCCCAACCTTCGGCTGGCATTCAAAATTGTCCGCGCCTTTGCGAAGCAAATTGCGGAAGTGTTTATCCACGAGGATATTTGAGGGGAGAAAGGCTGCGAGATCGTTCCCTTCCAGCACACCTCATGGGCACTTGGGCCTCGACGCCACCCGCCAGTGCCTAAACCCCGACGACACTCTCAAATGCAAAGCAGTCAAGCGTCTTTCGCTGACCGGCCAAGGCCAGCTTGCTTCCCCTCGCGCCCTCGCCCAATTCTAGACACGTGCTACTGTCACCTGTATCATTTGCCCGGAGTAGGGATTACATAACATTACATCGTGACAACCCAGAGTTTAGACATATCGTCCGAAATACTTGAGTGGTCGCAGGAGCGGCCCAGCTGGCAGCGAGACGCATTGCGCCGCTTGTTTTTGAACGGAAAGGTCAAAGTAGACGAGATAGCTGACCTCGTTGAACTGTGTAAAGCTGCGAAAGGACTAAGCGCCCCCCGCGCACCAGAGCTACTTGCGAACGAACATCTGGCCATCAAGGACGGCGTCTCGGAAGCAGTGTCGCTGGTCAGTTTAATTCATCACCACGGCGCAAACGCGCTGGCACCCGAACAAACTGTTTCGTTCAGCCCCAATCTCACTATCGTCTACGGCAAGAACGCCGCTGGGAAGTCCGGGTACGCCCGCATACTCAAGCGAGCCTGTCGCTCACGGTCTACCGAAGAGATTCTGGGAAACGTGCTCAGTGCTGAGACGCCAACGAAGTTGCAGGCCACCATCAACTTTCGTCACGGGCCTCAAGCCACACCGGTCGTGGAGTGGAAGGCAGATGCACCCCCGTCGGCTGCGCTCGCGGCAGTCAGTGTTTTTGATGCAGGCAGCGCGCCGGTGTATCTAAAAGATAAGACCGACGTGGCATTCCGTCCCTTCGGTCTCGATATTTTCGATCAACTGTCCGCCATCTGCGGAGAAGTACGAAGTCGATTGGAAACAGAAAAGGAAAAGCTGAGTGCCGTCACTCCGGACCTTCCATTGTGTGCTGAAGGGACACGACCCAAAGCCCTGGTTAACAATCTTACATCCCTCACAAATCCCGATGACGTTAGGGCTACGGGAGCGCTTTCTGCTGATGACGAGACCCGCCTCAATGGGTTGCGGACGAAGCAGCGTGATCTTCAGACCAAGGACCCGAAGCAACGTGCCCGGGAACTGAAGCTGAAGGCTGATCGACTCAATTTAGCAGCCCTCCACATAAACGGTTTGAGCCGGATCTTAGGAAGCGATGGGTTAACACGGTTGCGATCATCAACTGATTCGCTTCGTGCAGCCCGTGAGGCATTGACTGTTGTCAGGGAGAGCGCCCTAACACCGGACTTGCTGCCCGGTACAGGAGAAAGCATCTGGCAGCGGATGTGGGACGCCGGAGCAGCCTTTTCTGAGGTTGCGTATCCAGGATCCATTTTTCCTGTCGTTACACAAGGCGCGAGATGCCCATTCTGTCAGCAGGAAATTGGCGAGGGCGCCAACGAGAGACTGAGGCACTTTGCCGAGTATGTTTCGTCGAATGCCCAAGCCAGAGTCCGGGAGGAGGAAAAAGCACACGCGGACTTACTCTTGGAAATTAGCCAGCTTACGGTCGCACGCCCCGAGGTTGATCTCGCTCTCACGGAGCTTGCCGAAGACAATCCGACGCTCGCCCAGGGCGTTCGAGACTTTCTACAGGAAGCAGAGCGCATTCAGAAAGAGGTACAAAAAACTGCAAAAGGCGGTGCTCTGCCAGCGAACGACGTTGGGCGGAGTCCCGAGACGGACCTCAAGACTGCAGGGACCTCGTTGCAAAATCGAGCTAAAGAACTGGAAGCTGAGAGTCCAACTCTGACGGCCGAGGAGACCGCTGAAGCAAGAGAGCTTGAGGCCAGAGTCAACTTGGGCGCGCACATGGGCGCGGTTCTGGCCGAGATTGAGCGAAAAAAGCGCATTGCCGCTTACGACCAGTGTCTTACTGATACCGCGACGCAGGCCATCACGCGAAAGAGCACGGATCTGACGACAAGACTTGTGACTGATCATCTCCGCAAGATATTTCAGGATGAGCTTGCGAAGCTTGACTTCCGGCATCTCGCCGTCGAGATTCAGTCGGCAGGTGGGGCTAGGGGCGCGTTGTACCATCGCCTGGTCTTCACGAACGCACCAGGAATTCCGGTGATTCGGGTCCTCAGTGAAGGTGAATCCAGGACCCTATCGCTTGCGGCATTTCTCACCGAACTCAGCACGGCGTCGAGCCGGTCTGCGATTATATTCGACGATCCAGTGTCTTCTCTCGACCATGAGTGGCGAGAGCGGATTGCCAAGAGACTTGTCTCGGAGGCCAAGGCTCGGCAGGTCATAGTCTTCACGCACGACATCCTTTTTCTCAGATTCCTCCTCGACGAGGCCAAACGGCAGGAAGTGGAATATCAGAACCAATATGTTCGGCGTGACGACCAGGCCGGATTGTGCTCCTCGGACCTGCCGTGGATTGCCATGCCGACCAGCGATCGCATTGGGAAGCTTCGCAGCCTCTGGCAGATGGCGGAGAAGCAATTTCGAACGTCGCCAGAGGCTTATGAGCTTGAGGCTCGGCACATATACGGGCTTCTTCGGGAAGCTTGGGAACAGGCCATTGGTGAAGTACTTCTGAACGACGTCATAGAGCGCTATCGCCACAGCGTCGAAAGTCAAAAAGTTCGCCACCTACATGACATTACTCCAGAGGATTGCAAAGCGGTTGACGAAGCAATGACCGAATGTTCTCGATGGATACGAGGACACGACCAGCCAGCGGCGGATGCAACGCCGCTTCCACAACCACCCGCAATAAAGAAGCTAATCGATGATCTCGAAACATGGGTGAAGGGTATCCGAAAAAGGCGACAGAAATAAGGCCGCGGACTGCTAAATCTTTCGCAGCCAACCCTCCACCATCCTCATCGCGACGCAGTCTTCCTTGTTGTAAGTGAGCAGCTTCTCCAACACATCGCGCCTGCTCGGATTCCGTTGATACTCGTGAAACCAGACGATGGATTGCGCGCCCCCAGCATTCTCGGCCGAATAAGTGTGACCAGCGAAAGGGGCAACGTACTTTAAGCCGTATCCCCGCGCAGGTAGCACCACTGTGTGCTCCACTATGCGAAGAAGATCGACCATTCGAGTCTTGAAAAGCTCAAGCGAATGTTTGTCGTGTACGCCATACTTCCGCTCTAGCACGCTTATCTTTGTCCTTTCGTACGATGAGTAATGAAAAACAATATAGTCTTCCCATTGAATCGCCGCGCATAATTGTTGAAACTCGGCCCACATCTTCGCTTCGCCCGTTTCATCCGTGCAGAAAAGTCCGCGGTAGTTCAGACCGTGTATAGCGGGCTCAGCCCACGAGCCACAGAGATAGATAAGTTCTTGCGTCGGGTCGTCCTCGAAATCGAAGTAGATCTTGAGCGCCGCATCAGGCAGCGCGGCTTTGCCCAGAACCACTGGCTTGCCCGACAACGCTACCTCGACTGAGCGTTTCATCGAATCAATTGTCTTAGGCCCGATGCCCTTCAGTTTGACGCTCGCGAAATCGAATTTCGGTATTTCCCGAACGGAATGCACACCGGCTCGGTTGAGCATGACCTTTTTACTGCGGCCAATATCGGGAAGCAGAGTCACGTCGTTCGCCGCGACCAGCACCTTCTCGCAGTGTCCCCACCACTGGCACTGGGTGCAACTGCCGCACCGAGCAGGCTCGTCAGCTCGGGTGCCTGTTGCGAGGTCCTGAACGTCGGGAAAGACACTTTGGTAGAGGTTCTCGAACTGACCTAGACGATAAAGAACACGCTCTCGTCGCCGGTTCAGAATTTCGCCGTCTGGCGGGAAGATTCCCTGAGCACGTTCCAGAAGGATTCCGTAATGGTAGAGTTGCATTCCATAGTCGCTTCGAAGAATGCCGTTATCCTCATCTTCGTATCCACTCCCGCTTTTGATATCAACGGGCTTATAGAAATATTCACCAAACCTCGACTTACCATTCGTCTTTTCAAGGAGGTCGGGGATGCCGCTTGCCTCTTCCTCGAGAAAAACGCCGTGGTAAATACGTTCAACGCCAGCGTCCATGAGTTGTATAGTCGAGCTTGCCTGCTCCTCTAACGTGCTTCCCTTCGGCATCTCATACCGAAGGTCATTGATCACGTCCTGTTCGTGAACTAGCGCTCGCTCAAAAAGCAGATTCAGGAAGTCCGATTGGGGCAGCTTCTCCTTGGGGTCGCCAAAGCGGTTTAGGTACACTCGATGGGGGCATTTGTCGTAGTCATAAAAGTCCTGCGCGGTTACCCGAGCCATAAGTTTTCACGTGAGTTTCAGATCGGCCTCGCGGTCCCTGTAGCGCCGCAATTGTCGAGCTAAGATATCTTCGCCTTGGTTCGTTTACGACCAAATAAGCTCTTCCGCACCTGAGTCACAGCGTCGTTGTAACGCTTCGCGTTTTCGTGGAGGCCCAGTTCTCGACCGGTCTCAATCAACTTCTTGACCTCTTCTTCCGTGAGCGGGAGCACGGCGTCTTTGATCGTTTCTTCCAGTGCGGACTGTCGCGTTCCTATAGTTTACTCAGTGAGAGCGGCCTCCCCGAGTAGGTCTGTAATTTCTATTCCGGGCTCTTTATCCATGCGGAACCCGATCTGCAGCAACCCCGCGTTAACAAACGATTCCACGACGCGGTAGGGCGTTGACGTGTCTGGAAAGAGATTGCCGATAAGCAACCTAATCTCTCCGTCGGGGTCGAGGCTGCCAACATTCCAAATCGTATTTGTACCTTCTGCGTTACCGCCGGGAAGTCCTTGTCTGATGGCATATGCCATTGCGAACATCGCGGCATCTTTTTGGTCACGGAAAAAACCTTTGTCCATGATTCGTTCCATTACGGAACGATTTTCAGCCGTCAATCCAATCGTCTTTTTGTCCTCAGTCATATTTCTTCAAACCGCTTTCTCAACGCTGGAAAAACGGGCCGAGTGTCGAACGATCCTATATTCGCTACGCAGCCCACCCTTCAGCTCGTTGCGAGCGAGCTTGGGCTCGAGCTCAGATTCATACACAAAAAGGAGAACCTGGCTGGCCATGCTAGGCAGTGTGTGAATTACTTTTCTTGTGTGAACGCTGTCGAGACGACCAAACGGCGAATCCATGATGATCGGTCCACGCAACGGAGCATTCTTTTGTAGTGATCCCATAAGTGAGAGAGCCACCACATGCTCAGCGCCGGCCGAGCGCACGGGAATGCTGTTTCCATCTTTGTGGACGATGGTCAGTCCATAACTGTTGTTGATGCTAAGACCGGCGTAGTCTGGTTCACTAGTAAGTTGCAGGAAAAGCTCAGTCGCGTCTTTCTCGACTTTTGCCTTCAGTTTATCGCGGTAAACTTTTACGCCCTCGTCAAAAAGATTCCGAAGACCTTCCGACATTTCGCGTCGCTTGCGCTCCTTCTGCAGGTCGCTCCCACCTTTTTTGACAAGCTCCGTTTCAATCCTGATGATGTCGGTGTTTATCGTTGCCAGAGCGTCGTCTTGAGCTTTGAGTCCTTTTTCCACTATGGCGATTTCCTGCACGGCTTTCTCGTACTCTCCATAAATACGCCGAAGTTCGCTTTCGTCCAGCCCCTCGGTCTGTTCCTTTAGGTCGCGAAGCCGATCTTCGGTAGTCGTCTTCGTAACTCGGAAGTCGTCAATTGCAATAGAGATTTCCCGAAGGACGGCAATAGAATTGTCGGTTTTCTGTTGCCTGAGATGTGAAATCCGGGTTTCCAACTTGTGAATCTCCCCATCAAAATCTGTGCCTTGCGCTCGTGATCCTAATTCAACCAACCGCTCTTTAAGACGTTGTTTCGTATGCTCAGCTAATGGCTGTTCACAGAGTGAACAGTTTCCGTTCGAGAGCGCTCTTCGGATCGCCTCCGTTGTCTCCACTTGAACCAATCGCCGCGTGGCTTGCTCGCGCAGATCACGGAGTTGTCCCACTATTTGCTCGCGCAAGGCCGTAACTTTCGGTGCAAGAATACTTCGCCATGCCGTGGTCAAAAGGTTCTTGCGTCTCTCCTCCCTTTCCGCGATCTTAGCCTCTAGGATGCTGATTTCTTCCTGGAGACGTTCCCGTTGTCCCAAGAGGGCTCTTAATTGTTCCTGTTTTTTGGCTTGTTCTTCCCTCGCCGTCTTGTTGACTTTCAGGCGCTCAAGGTCTTGCCGGAGGCGCGCGCTTTCCTGCTGCATGGCTTCTCTCCGACCGAGTAGCTCTGCATGGAGATTACCCAGTTGTTGAGTCTTTTGATTGCGTTGTGCTGCTTTTGCTTCTTGGTACTGCGCTAACTGATGTAACTGGCTCAGGTCCGCCCGACCATTGGTCAGTACGGGAACTCCAAGAATCCGTTCAATCGCGTCCTTGATCTGACGGCCCATGTCGCTCTCGCTCCGCAACAATTCCTCGTATTGCTGGAGTAGTTCGCCGTCGAACAGAAAAAATCGTGAGACCGTTTCGGGCATGATTCTGCCGAGTTCCAGCGTGGCCTCGTCTGGCCCCATCGCAGACCCGTTCTTGGTAAGGAAGGATTCCTCAATGTAATCCACGTCTGACATTGGGCGAGCGATTCCTGGCCTCACACGGCATTCTCGCGTGAGTTGGTACGCATCGCCGTTTTGTTCGAAGGCAAGAACCACGTGAAATCCGTACTTACCCGACGCCGCGCTCTCCCAATTGCCTATTTGGTGCAGTTGAATTTCTCCTGACCCGCGCGTCAAAACTTTTCCGAACAGCGCATATCGAATAGCGTTGAGCAGGGTCGTCTTGCCACGCATATTTTCGCCATAGACGATTACTACGCCATCCTCTTTCGGAAGTTCAATCTTCTGCTCACCCTTGAACGGTCCGAAATCGCTCACTGTAATGCTTCGTATTTTCAACACTGGTCGTTCCCCGCCGACGTGTTCAAATAACGTTCGAGCGCCTGATTCACCCGCTTAAATCCCTCTGCTCTGTCTTCGGCAAAGTCTGTCTCTATGGATACGATCTCTTTCACAAGCTCCGCCGGAAGACTGGGGTGACGCGTTTGACGCAATTCCAAAATCGTAGAAAGGATATCCATGTGGCCTTCAGTCTTCCTCGTACCCAGATACGGCAAGCTGCTCGTAGTCCAATCCGAAACGTAATGCGATTCGTTCCAGGTCAGTAATCGATGATGGGTTTAGAGCGTTTCTACCAAACTCTATAGCCCTTGTCATTTCTCCTGCAAGAAGATCCACGCCCGGGTCCTCATCACCTGTCGTCAAAGGTACTACTATGGCGTCATGTACGAAAGCCACGGCCTTCCCGTCGGCCCTACGAAGCACGCGCCCCCTTCTTTGAATGAATTCTCTTGGATTTCTCGAGGATGCGAGTATCAAAGCGTGGCTAACAGAAGGAATATCTACACCTTCATCGAGGCAGCGTATTGAAACAAGTACTCCTCCGCGGTGATCGAAAAGACGCAAAGTTTGAACTCGGTCACCGGTCATAGCGGAGTGATATTCGCTCGCTTCAATTCCGCCCGAGCGCAATTCCGCAATCACTTTCTGTAGTTGCTCCAAATTGTCGCAGTAGACGATCCATCTCTGGCCCTTCTCATAATATTCAAGGAGCACGTCGCGAGCGAGGGGTACCTTGCGCTGTGCACCCTTCAAGATTCGCGCCCGCTCGATGAGCAGTCGTTTCAGTGGTTCGTTGTCCGTCTCACCCTGTTTCTTGGCGCTACGAGCGGCATACTGCTTTATCCTTCGAGTGAGGTCATGCCAGGCATCCTGCTCACCCGGTAACAATTCGACTTGATGGACATAGTACAAATACGGTGTGAGTGCATTCGATTCGATGGCATCCCTGAGAGTGAACGGCGGAGGAACGATTCCATTGAAGTATTCCAATATTGCATTCGTTCCAGTCGGATCTCCAGCGCGGCGAGGTGTCGCGCTGAGGCCCAAGCGCGGCCCGGTTTCGAAGCTCAGAATCTTAAGGTGTTCGACGCTGCCGAGGCGATGAACTTCATCAGCAACCATGAACAGGTGCTGACCCTGCCTTAATATTTCTCGAAAGTCATCAGAAGCTGCTGTTTGCATAGTGGCTAGAATGATGCGAGGCCGAGTCCCTGGTCGGGACCATGGCCCAAGAAGACTTTCGTTCCTCCATCTCACATGACCGGCTCCACAAATGAGCAACTGCGGTTCTAGGTCGGCGAGGGTAGTGGAGATTTCTTCTCGCCATTGCGATACGAGGATTTCGCTTGGCACTAAAATCAAAGCAATCTCCTGCTTTTTCAATGCATCCCTGATTGCGCAGAGGGCCGTAAATGTCTTTCCGCTCCCAGTAGCGTGTTCGAGAATGCCGCGTCGTCCCCGTCGCTCCCATTCCTGCAAAGCATGGCTCTGGTGAGGTCGAAGCGTTCGCGGCGCTCCACCTGCAGATTCCGTGAAGCGTTTCGCGGCTTCGATTTCGCGACAGATTTCATCAACGAGATCAGGCCATCCGTTTATCTCAGCTGCGTTAATCAACTCCTCCCTGGCGATTTCTGGAAATGGGCGGACGGTAACTCCGTTGAATTCGCTCTTCCAAAGCTCTTCGAAATAGACCTTTTCCTGCTGTACGCGCTGAGATTCCCGTGCGTGCTCCCACGAGACAAACACATCCACCGATTCAAGGTTGCCATCGGCAGAAAGGCCCGCCCAGGTTTCGTTCATCGATCCCTTGAACACTACCGTGTTGCCATCTCCGTCGCGAAATAGACCCAACTTTTCGTGAAAGATTCGCTCGTGGCCAGGGATTTTTTCCATAAAGGCGACGCGAAATTCGATTACGCCCAGTGCCACAAGGGAGGCTAATACCTTCGTCGGCTTGTGAAGGAATGGACTCGCCAGCATTGACTGTATTTGCTCTCGAAGACGCGTCGCATTTTCTGATTCCGTCCGAGAGCTATATCCCTCGCTAATCGCTTCGACATCATTCGGTGAGAGAACCGGTGAGCAAATGAGTCTCATTTTGCTGCCACGAGAGACAAAATCTCGCAGCGTCGGCCAAGAGATTACATAGATGGCGCTATTGAAGAATCCCACCGCGCGGTCATATCCCGTCGCCTCTGACATGCAAGGCATGTAAAACTCGGAGGCAATGTCGTCAAGTCCCTTTCGGTAGCCTGTCTTCAACTGAAGCTCCGGAAGGCTCATTCAGCGTCTCCCGCAACGCGCCTGAGAAAAATGTTGTAGCGCTCGATAATTACATCAGCTAGATGATCCGGCCTCGCCGTCAAAACAACTTCCGTTTGGTCCGTTCCCAGATGGCGGTTCTGACGGCCAATCTGTCCAGCAAAAGCTTCAATAATCGTCTCTGCCTTTACTTGAACATTTCGTGAGTAAGCAAAGTCTTCGTAAAGCGCCGCGTCCCACAGAACAAAAACATCCATTTCATTTTGATACCCAATGAGCAATGGGATTCTACCGCCCGCGTGGTCAAAGTTCCCTCGTTGCCCCCGTGCTTGACCCGGAACAATTAGCTGTATCTTGTGTTCACCCGTTGCCCGCCCACCGGGCGGCACCGTTGCATTGTAAACATATAATCGAACCTTCGAAGGCAGCGGATAGCGAAGGTCGAGGTCCAAAGGTTTTTGGGTAATGTCGGTGTGGCTGACTACGCGGTTTCCTAGAGCGTCCAAAACGTGTTCGTGAAGTTCTTGTGTACTATCGCGGTTGCCCTGAGAGGCCACCACTGTCATTCGAATGAAACGTTCATTTGTACGGGCTCGGGAAGGCTCTGGAACAATCTCTCCCAGATCGCTCGGACCTCTGAGTAGTCGATGAAGCAGGAGGTTCCGTTTGAAGCGAGTCTCCTCATGACTTCTGCATGAACGCCCTGCAACCCGCGCCGAACAACACTTTTTTCACTCGCGACTGCGGCAACTAAGTTTTCAAGATCAAACTCCGGACGCCTTGTAAACGGTCTCCTTGTTCTAGTTTTCAATTCGGGTTTACGCAGATTAAAAACAACATCGAAATGAGCAACGTCTTCCGACCCTGCGCGGCCCTTATATCCCTTGTGGCTTTGCTGCCGTCGATCCAACGAGGTAGCCTCGTGAAAATCAAATCCAGCTTCGGCTGCAGAGTTTCGAATTGCATGCCAGATTTTCGCATCAGTATTGTGGAAAACTACCGTGGCCCACCCTCCAGGCTTTAGAACTCGTGCCATTTCCCGCATCGCACCCGCCATCAAATCCGCATAAACCTCGAGAGATTTACCGCCTGCAGCGACGGAAAGAGATCGGTTTACGACCGCTTCCTTGTCGAGATTCGTGAGTGTACCAAGCCATGCTTCCCAGACTAAGTTACAGTCGGCGTAGAAAATGTTCGAACCAAATGGAGGATCGGTGAACACGTAATCGACCGACGAATCTTTGACCGCCGATAAATTAGTTGCACTCCCAAGAAGCAGGCTCGGCAACTCGGCCTCACGAGGTCGATAGTTCCGATAATATCTCTGCAACTGATTAATCTTGTTTCGCATCACCTCAAGTACGTTCACCTCAGAAGATAGCTGAGGAATATAAAGCGTCCCAGTTAGGGGGCGTTGCCCGCCGCGGGCGTTAAAGCGCCTCATCCTTGTTCCATGCCACGCTGTGTTAGTAAAGGCGAACGCGAGGGCTCGCTTGATGCGGTCTTCCGAAATGCCCATGATCTCGTGCCATAGGAGTGAAAGGGCCTCCAAATTTCGAGATGTATAAAGGTCAGCTACCGACGAGACTCCTTTAAGGTGCAGTGCGCATCGCAGGTGCATCTCGCGATCTGGTCCGAGTACAGTGCGTGGAAACCAACCTAAAATTGCGTCCCGCCTAAAGCTAAGCGCCCGGCGCACATCTTCCGGGGAGGCAGGTTTTTCATAACGCCGCCCTGAAGGTACTTCATAGGAAATCCACGCTGGAAAAGATCCTAGAGTTTCCAGCCCGAAACGCTTCAATTCTTTGCCACATTTCGGACAGTTGATCGTACGGCCAATACGCCCTGATTTTCTGTCGATAGCTTCCCATAGCAAAAACTTGCTCGAACACTTTGGGCATCGATGTTTCGTACTCCAAAGCGTCCAGTGGACAATACCTGCGGTGCCATCGGTATGCACAGTGCCATACAATTCATCAAGGCGTGGTCCAAGTCGCTCCTCTAACTGTCGAAAAGCATTCGCCAGAGCTTCCGGCTCGCACGGTCGCGTGTGATTCCAGGAAAGATGTATAGCCGCAGGAGATAGATCATTTAGGATCGCTCTTCTTCCGTTGAGTGCAGCGGCGACGCCAGTCATCCCGGAGCCGCAGAATGGGTCCAGAACTAGATCTCCAGGTTTCGTGTAGTGCTCCAGAAATGGTGCAATTGATTCGGGGGGCACTTTCGTGTGATAGCTGTGGGCAAGATAAAAAGTGCTATTCCTCCCGCCAGGAATACGCATCATCGGGATAGCCCGTTTCTGACTTGAACCCGAATGTCCATCAGGCAAATCGCTCAGTGAAGACAGATACCCTTTCATGAATTCAGGGGGAGTTTCACTCGTCTTCCTCATCGATGATGGTGCCGCCCACCCGCCGTCTTCCTGACGCGCTCCCAAGTCCCTACAACGAGCCTCAATCATTGGCATAGTGATCCCAGAAACTGAATAGTTCGCCTGGACCACACTGCGGATAGCAGCTGAATAGACCTCGTCGGTACGACGGAGCCCCTCAGACAGTGATTCGCGTATCGCTTGGTCGATTAGGCTGGCCGGAGGAGGATACGGTACCGGCGCTGTTACCGTCTTGTTACGATGCTCCATGCAGAGGATTAAATCCAAGCAAGTAACATTCTCTTTCCCTGTGATTCCCTTGACTCCCTTAATTGAAGGCTGTCCCTTATTCAGAACGTGAACGCTCGAAGTCGAAAATCCGGCATCCACCAAAGCCTTTTGTACCGCATGCCAGACTTGGTCGTCGGAATTGGAAAATGCAAGAACTGCACGGCCGCCTGGTTTTAACACCCGGGCGGCATGAGTAAAAGCGTCCTTCATCAACGCAGAATAATCATCTAGGGTTTTCCCCCCAGTCGCCGCGGAACGATGCTTGTTTACAACTATTTCCCCGCTTTCTTCAGTGAGGCTTCCTAGCCAGGATTCCCACAGAAGTGACGAATCAGCATAAAAAATATTCGAGCCAAACGGAGGGTCCATGAAGACCATGTCTACGGAACAATCAGGCAGACAATCCAGGTCAGCAGCCGAATGCTGGAACACCTGGGCTCTCGCCGCGGTCTTCGGGAAATTCCGGTAATAGCGCAAAGCGTCTGCCGCTTTGCGCTTGAAGAGGCTCCAGACATTCCATTCATATCGAAGGGATGAAATATATAGGGTCCCGGTCATGACATTGGTTGGACGCTTGGCATTCCATTGGTATCGTCGAGATGCTCGATTGACGCAGGCCGTAAAGGCAAACAACAAGGCTTCACGCATGCGGCCCTCAGAACTGCGCACGATGACGTGTCGCAATGCAGCTAGAGCGTGGAAATTTCGTCGCGAAAAGAATCCCGACACATCCGAAATACCCATGGCACGGTGCCCTGCACGCCACATTTCACGTTCCGGTCCGAATGGAATCGATGGGGTCCAGTAGGGAATTGGTGCCGATGATGCTTCCTGAATGAGTGCGAGCTCCTCAGGAGTTGGGACGTGTGACTGGATTCGGTTGCTTCCCGAAGAAGTGTGGCTCACGACTGGCTCTTCCCCGATCCACTCCATATCAGTCTTCCGAAAGCGTTCGGCGCAATGCACGCAGCTGAGCCGGTCACCATCTATCAGACCCGTTTTCTGTACTGCGTCCCAATACACGATTCGACCTTCGCACGAAGGACAACGATAAACGTCGCTCCACGTCGTGTATTCGACAATACAATTGGAACGCAGCGGCCGATAGAGCCATGCAATCGTCGGCATAACCATCTTCTCTACTTGATTCAAGGCGTCTGCAAATCCTTCCGAGTCGCATGGTGTCGTGTAATTTCTCGATATATGAACGGCGGCGGGGGAGAGGTCCGACAAAAGCGCGTTTCGTCCTTCCATCAGAGCCGCTACTCCTGTCATTCCGGAACCGCAGAAAGGATCAAGAATCACCTCGCCCGGCTGCGTGAACGCGCGGATAAAAGGGACAATTGCCTCAGGAGGGACTTTCGTATGGTAGCTATGCGCTCGATACGAAGACGATGTCTTGGTGACATCGATTCGTTCTGGTGGTCGCAGCGTTCCTCGTTTTGACGCCAACCCGGTCTTCGGCGATGGTAGGATTTCAGGCGCACGAGGGTAAGAGACGGGTTTTCCTTCACTACGTTGTCGAATCGCCGCCACACCCATTGCAGCATCAGCCTCGAAGACATCTCGCACGTCCTCCGGTAAACGACCGGAACTGAGAACTAGAAGGTCTGGCGGGAGTTGAAGCACCACGGCGAGTTTGGCAATTTGCTCATCCGTTGGCTGACGCTTACCTGCTTCGATGTGGCTAAGCAACGACTTACTCACACCGAGGCGACTTGCGAGATCACTCTGGGAAAGGTCTAGCTGTTCTCGGCGATAACGAATGGCGGTGTGAGCAGACCAAGGCATCGGGACCACCAGAGATTGTACCCGTTGACAGGTTTTGTCAACCCCGCCTCCGAGCACGCTCTTTCGCAATTTGTTCGCCTCTCAGTATAGCAGGACAGGTGTGCAATCGAACGAGTTTTTTCCGGTTCAGAATTCACTCATTTTTGAGTTAGATTGGCGGAGAATATTGAAGTAGTTAAAACGGCCGAGGTCTTCTCCGAATAGCCATCTTAAATAGCAAAAAGTGGAGTGAAAAAAACCGTGCCAGCAACCCAACCAGTGATCTTGGTAGATGCAATATTGGAGGCGATTCAAGAGTCAGGACATTCTGCCATCTTGATCTCTGGCATCCGACAACATCCGCGCAAATTCTTGGTAACAGCACCCGATGGCGGAGAGACATTCCTCTTTGTTTATGCTTGGACTTTAACCCACGGGGGCCGGACCCGCCTTCCTGACGAATACCGCATTCAAATCACATCAGTCCAGTCCCCGCTACACCTATCGACCGAAGGCTCGACCATCCTCATCGGATATGAACCAAATCTAAAAATGTTTGCTGGGTTTGATCTCAACAGGCACAAAACCTTTACAACCGGCTCCCCTTCAGTCCAAATTGACATCCGCTCTGTTCGGAAGGCTATAGACGACGGGATCGCTTTCGACAGAAAGAGCAACGACGAAATCGCTGTTGGCGTTAGGCCCGACCAGCTTCTCAACTACGCGTACAACGCGGAGCACCTTCACAAGTACGGGAAAGAACCTAACACGCTCCGATTACTCTCCAAGGCGTCCTCACTCGAAAGCATTCCATCTGCCGCCTTTGATGCCCTTTCTGCGCCGCGACAACGCATTGTACAGACCTTGAGCCGACTCTCCAGGGCGGCGAATTTTCGAATCCAAGTTCTTAACGCCTATGGAAACCGGTGTGCAGTAACGCGAGCCCAGCTTCGGTTGATCGACGCCGCTCACATACTTCCGGTTGGAGCGCCAGGGAGTGTGGATCATGTTCGAAACGGCATTGCTTTATCACCTACGTTCCATCGCGCTTACGATGCAACACTGATCTATTTGGATGAGGAACTCAAAATGAAAATTAACCCGAGGCGCGAAACCGAACTTTCATCGCTGCGGCTCGATGGTGGTTTGGCTGACTTCAAGAATTCACTTGGGCGAATCCACCTACCAGCCGATAAGCGGCAGTGGCCGGACATTTCATTCATTTCCAAAGCAAACCGTTATCGGTTGATTCCCTGATCGTAGCGAGCCAAATGAGTTTGCCGAACCGACATGGTCCGCAGAAATCACATTCACGAGCCCCGCAGATTCCGGGAGCCTTGCTGAAGCACTGTGCACTATTCATTGGTGCTATGATCCTCGACTTGATGGAGGAAAACGGGCGCGTATGAGCGACCTCATCTTGAATTCCTTTCCGGTGGAGATCACTCCTCACACAGTGGGTCTTCCATTCGCGGAGTACGATGATTGGCCCGCCTCGACCGAGGGACGAAATCGCGATTACAGGCAGTATTCAACATACCGCTACGACAGAACTCGACTGTCTGACGACGACGTTCGTCCCGGAAAAAGGATAAGACTTTTGTTGTTGTCAGGCCCTTCTCCTTCTGTAAGCGATGGCGTGCATGAAATTGATTTGGGAGTTTTTCCGTCGCTTGGAGCCCGCCTCGTCGAACACACACTCTCTCGGTACTTGGCATCACAAGGAATGACCCTTCGCAGAACGCCCTTTCAAAATGTCGCGCTTACTCGCGTTGAAAATTCGCCCGGTGATCTAATCCACCTGTATTCCGGAATTTCATACCAGGCACGGAGGCCGTTCTCTGCTGAGAAGTACGCATTCACGCTTTCGGTCCAATGGGAAGCACGCGCTATCTTTTCGGATACTCTATCCAACTCAATGCTCAGGTCCATCTCCTCCGGCTTGGCTGTGTTATACACCCCCAAGACCCCTTCACATAAAGATCTACAGGATTTCGAGAATCATTACCTCGGACACGTCAAGCAGATTGGTCACCCGGACGAGGCGGTCGTTGAGTGTCGGGATGGACAAACACGGTCAGTCCCTGTTGCTGACCTAACCTTGGAAGCATCTCCCGAGGCTATCCGGCGATACGAACGAGAGAAAGGCACCTCGCAACAAGCAATGAGGACTTGGCGGAAAATTCAACAAATCAGCAAGGTTCTCACAAAGGAGGGGCGCCGCAATCCCCTCGTACTTCGGGACAGGTTGGACGCGATTCGAAGTTTGCTCGGGGGCCGCTCGAGAGAACAGCTAATGTTACCCCTACATAGCTACTCGACCGGAACGGTCAGCATTGGATTAGCTCCAATGCGCGCGGAGATTCCGGCGTGATTGTTTCCCGCCTCCCCGCTGTACAACTGGCGTTTGGCAACGGCCAATTTGGTGTCGATAAGTTGCGTGGCCTACTAGCCCATGGACCCTACACGCCCTTGAAGGAAGTCAATCCTCGATTTGGATTCGTCTTCCCCAGGGAATCAAGAGATCACGCAAATAAATTATTTCTTGCTCTGAAAAACGGGATTGGACTGTTCCGCGGAGTGGAGAATAGCTTTCGATTCGGACTGAGCAAAGAACAAGTCTTTTCGATTCCAGTAACGGGCGTCCAACAGTCCGCCTCTGCGGACCATGAACAAAATGCAAAGGCGTATGCGGAAGCAATTCTCGCTTGGCACAGTAAACAACAAAAAGACCGGCCGGATCTTTTCTTCGTCATGCACCCAAAGACTTCGGATTTTGATCGGGCTACGCCGTACTACAGAGCTAAGGCCCTTCTCCTAAAAGATGGAATCCTCTCGCAAAATGTCACGCTAGATCTCCTGAATAACCCTTCACAATTTGAATGGTCCGCCGCAAACATTGCTCTCGGCGCTTTTGTAAAGTTGGGCGGCATACCGTGGGTCGTTGGCGGTGAAGACCTTGACCAAGACCTAATTATTGGCTTAGGAAGAGCATTTCTTTTCGACTATCAAACCAGAAAAACTACAGGGTATTTGGCGTTCACTGCGTGCTTTTCCGCGCGCGGACCCTTGAAGTTTATTTCTCTCGCCGCTCCTGCCACCTCGGAAGCAGAATACCTTGATGCGCTTCGCAATGTTGTAACGGCTACCCTAAACAGAGCCGATCAACAGAACAGCCATGCTTCTTCTCTTACTGTGCACGCTCCCAAAGAAATGGGCCGGGACGAAATGGGCGTGATTCACGCAGCTGTGAGGTCACATCAAAAGAAAAATCTCCTCCAAATTCTCCTAGCGAAAATCACAGAGGAATTTAGTTTCTTCGCGGTTGATGATCGTTTCCGGGACGGGGTTCCTCAACGCGGCACTGCTGTGCAAATTACGGACAGGGATTTCATGCTTTACACCGAAGGAAGGGACGAGAAACAGTCGTGGGCTACCCGCCTCCCTGTCGCCCTAAGGGTCACACCCCAGGGCGTCCCACTCCTTCCACAGAATGCACTCACTGTTTTGCGGCAGATCAATGACCTTAGCCAAGTCAATTGGAGGGGTTTTAATGCTCGCTCCAAACCCATATCGGTTTATTACGGAAATCTAATCGCGCGTCTGCTAAGCCATGTAGCGCCCAGCAGCGTTTCTGACCTGTATCAACCAGCCGCAATGAAAATGCTTGAAGAGCGATTGTGGTTCTTATGAATGAGTCGAGCCGCGTTACTATTCTCACTGGAGCGGGTCTCTGTAAGGATGCAGGGTTACCAACTTCAATAGAACTCGCCCAAAAACTTCAAGATACTCTCCTGCAAGTCAGCACAGGATCTTCGCACCGCAGTGGCTCACAGGAATGTGAGCGAGCAAAGTTGCATTTGGCCACGTTTCGGTTTCTGAACGGCGGAATTAGGTTTCAGCAAGGCATTCTTGGCCATGACCCCGATCAGGCCGTCAATATCGAACAAATAGCAGTCGCTGCCGAGGAGCTTCAAAGACGCTCACAGAATCCTCTCAGTCCCTACGCTTCGGGATGGCACGACCGCATCGTGGAACTGGAACGGTTATCCCCCGACCTACTAAGCACGTTCACAGATTTCATCTATTCACAATTAGACAGATGGCTGACTCTTACGGATGCGAATATTTCTAGCCTTCACTACATTCGTAACCTTTTTGAGATTTGCAATGATGGCTTTGGCGTAGACGTATTTTCCCTAAATTATGACCTTTGTATCGAGACGGCCATCTCTCAATACGTTAAGAAAAGCTTTTCCAACGGCTTCACTGAAGGGGGAGGTTGGGAACCACAGACGCTTAAGAACGATTCCGCAATTCGGCTCTTCAAACTGCATGGCTCGTTAGATTGGGTCGAAGACCAAGCCTACGGATTGTGTTCGTTACAATACCCGAGACACAAGCAGGCTGAAAATATTGAAGGCGACAACGTTAGACCGCTCCTGATTTTTGGAACCGCACACAAGCTGTCGCCACGCGAGCCCTTTCTAAGTATGACGTACTCCTTCGCTCAACAAGTTCTCAACACAACAATCTTGGCTATCATCGGCTATAGCTTTGGCGATGAATATGTTAATCAGATTATCCGGCAAGGGATTGAAAAGAACTCAAAGTTGCGTGTCCTCGTAGTTGGGCCTACAGCAAAATACCAAGTCGAGAATGTCGCTTTTCTTCAAGGCAGAAACCCGAGAGTTACCGATCTCAACAACAAAGCAGACGAAGCACTGACAAAAGGAGAGTTTCTCAAAATGCTGCGGGCGCTGCTCGCGCGCGCATCAAATGAAGAACCCTTCACGGAACCGAATCCTTGACTTGATCGATTCTCAAACATTCTTCTTCACGGTAATTGCGTGGAATTACTCTCTGGCATGTCATCGGGTAGCACCGGATTCTGGAAAGACGCCTATCGGTGCTATCACATCACCACAGCGGAAGTGTTGTACGCCTTTCTTTTCATGTCTTGTCCCCACCGCGCCATTAAGTTCGGGCTGCCGCACGGCCCGACCTCGTTTGCGCTATCTTTTGCGCCAGCGCGAGAAGTAAACGCCGGTCGTACTCGTCCATGCGACCGAGTTGCCGACGGAACAGCGCCAGAAGACGAGCCTCTCTGCCTGAATTGCCCCAGGCGATGTCATCTGAACTCCTCCGCCTTGGAAGGCTTGGGAGCGCGGGCGGCTCTTCGCCGTCGTAGAACAATTGATAGAGCGGAACTTCAAACGCCCGCGCTATTTTTTCCAGCGTTTCAATTGCGGGCACTGTGTGTCCGTTTTCCACGCGGGAGACATAGCAGCGTAGCAGGCCCGTGCGCTTCTCAATATCTCCTTGCGAGAGTTTTCTCTCTTCGCGCATAGCGCGCAAGCGGTCGCCAATGAGCACGGTACTCCTTCCTCATTCGTTCGGTCCTGAACTACACTCTGAACTCAGAACAGACGGCCCGCAAGCACGCATCGCATCTCTTCTCGATTCGGGAATCGGCCTCATTGGAGCATCTCCACTTCGAATACTTTGCCGAGCTTCGCAGCTTTGATGTATTCGCGTAACTGACTATTGTTCGTCGGCCACGATTGCTTCGAGTCGATGCAGGTCCTTTATGGCGTCGGGCAGTTGCGCAACAAACTCCCTCGCCTCCCGATCACTGATGATAATTTTCAGATATTTCGAGACCCATTCGGTTGCCCGCTCTGTAGATTCCTTCCGAGCCATCTCTATTTACCCTTCCGTTTGTGTTTCCTCTCGATTTGGCGGCAAATTCTTTGGAATTCAGGCTCCTGTGCCGCGATTGCTTTGACTTCGGGACTTTGGATGTACGTGCGCTTGATAACATCGTCGCCCGTTTTCCAATCACTCAGCGTCGCCTCTTCGATTACGATCCGTGAAGACAACCAGAAGCAGAGTTCCGTGCGATCCATAAATCGAACGTGAATGTACAATCTGTCCTCTTCAAACGACGTATCGACGTAATGGACGACCTTCCCTTTGAGACCCGGGAATGCTCTGCCTAGGTCCGGCCGGAGTTTCTTGGAGAGCTTTTGTGCCTTTTTCATAACGGCACCTCGTATTTTTTGATGAGTTCGTAGTTGCCGTCGCGCACGTCGTTGAGAGTGGCGTAATCCAATTTCATTCTGGCGTTGAAGGTAAGACCGAGGTCGGTCTTGTCGGTGAAGCGGATATTCACAAATGCTCCCTCCGTCTGTGCTGACGCTTGGATGAACTCTACGACCTTACCTTTCACTTCCGGGTATTGCATGGTTGCCCTCCTTTTCTGGGGCGCGGCCCGATATCGGCATTTCCTTTATCTGGTTACATGATCCAAGCAGCAGCCCAACGCCGTAAGGCACGTCGCATCTTGGGGGCGGGAGCGGATTGAGGCTATCCGAAGGGGCTCGTCCCAATCAGGGTTGAATACGAGAACCTCAACGACTAGGTTGCCCTCTTGATCCTCTTTGGCATAGATGCTCACGGAGTCCCACATCTCCGGGGCACCCTCCCTCAGAACCCGCTGCCCCACAGTCACGGTCAACGACTCGGTAGCCACGCAGAAGCGGTTCTCGTTGCCTGCCTCGCAACGAACGCGAAAACGTTCACCGCTGCCTGAATTGTGTGCGTCAGCCAAAGGGGCCGTAATGTCCATGCCAATAACCTATTCCCTATATTGGGGAATTATAGGATTCCCTATTTTGGGGAATCTGTCAAGAATTGAATATACATGCGAGTGTGAATGTCAACGATAAGGGCTACCACAAGGCATATAAGAGGTTCCTCGCTCGCTTGGTCCAGGCGCGCCGTGATGCCGGTCTGACGCAGGTCGAAGTCGCTAAACGACTCGGCAAAGCGCATTCCTTTCTGTCGAAATGCGAACTCGGGGAACGAAGGGTCGATTTCGTCGAGCTTCAGCAGTTGGCGAAAATCTACGGTAAAGACATCTCCTTCTTTCGTGACTGATTTCCAAGGTACTGGAGGTTCCGACTCGTTGGAAGTTCGCAGAGATGGCAACGCTCTAGCACCCCCAAACATCTACTGATACCACGGGGGTGAATCCATGAAAAACAGTTTCCCTTGGTTGATCGTTTTCAGCGTTTTGCTACTAGTGAGTTGTGTAAGCAAGAAAGACGCGCACGAAAAGAACTTCTCAGAAGCATTGAATTCTTACCTGGCCACGAAGGGCCAGCTTTGCCTCGGCATTCCCTCCGCATGGCCGGTCGATCTGAATGAAGCCGAGCGCCGAAGCGGTATGGGCACGGCAGCGGAAATGGCCGCTCTCGAAAAGGTCGGCTTGGTGCGCTCTCGCGAGGCGGAAACCGAATACATGCAACCGCTCAGCAGTCGTCCCGTTAAGACAAAAGTCCTCCGATACGAACTGACCGACAACGGCAAGACGTTCTATCGGGAGAAAGACCGCCTCGGCTTAGCCGGAAACAAACAGGTTCAGGGTGACCTATGTTACGGGCAACAAGCGTTGGACAAAATCATCAACTGGCAGGGGCCGACTGCCGCTGGGGACTCCAAAGAAGCCACAGTCTTCTATACGTACAGGATCGAGAATCTTGCCGACTGGGCAAAGAATCCGAACATTCAAAGAGTTTTTCCCGGAATTGTTTCAACCATTGACGGGGCCGGAAAGACACAAATGAATCAGGCCCTAACGCTAACGAGCCAAGGATGGCAGGCCAAAGGGGCCGGTAGTCCGCCTTAGAATCGGCCCCTCTCCCTAGTGTCGCATCTGCTTGCTGAGATTCCGCTCGCTCTCTTCCTTTCCCCGCTACGAAATTGCCGCGTCCCGGCGCGTAAAGCTCTCGCCTCCGGTCTCCACTAGCACGCTTCGCGCCACCAAGACCCGTGTCACTCAGCCGTGCGGCTCGTTCCGACCTGGACGCGCCAATCTCTCCGCTTCTGTCCCCTGTTTCGCGTCCTTGCTCCCTCGGCTGTGGGTGAAGGGAGCAAGGACTCCCCGCAACAGGAGGAAAGAAAATATGAAAGTCGAACAGGCAAAGGAGATCGCAAGCAAGGCCATCGAGCAACTCAGTCAGGCCCTGCAAAGGGGCCACAGTGAGAGGCTGAGGGAATACCTCGCTGCAATAGCGCGCTTCCGTCGCTACAGCTTGCACAACATTATGCTTATCGCTTCTCAGAGGCCGAACGCTACTCACGTCGCCGGATTCCAGACCTGGAAGCAACTCGGACGTTTCGTAAAGAAAGGCGCAAAGGGAATCTTGATTCTTGCGCCGGTGCTGCTACGCAAGGACGCCGAGAAATCCGACCGAGAGGAAGGCACCGAAACAGCAGCGGTGCACTTCCGCGCGGTTTACGTGTTCGACGTGGCCGACACTGATGGCAACCCACTGCCCGAACTCGGAAACGCTGAGGGTGATCCGTCCGGCCATACGGAACGACTAAAGGCCTTCATTGTTAATCGCGGAATCCAACTTGAATACTCGGACGCGATCTACCCGGCGCAGGGCCAATGCTCGCTCGGCAAGATCGTGCTTCTGCCCGGTCAGTCTGCCGCCGAGGAATTTGCGACGCTCGCGCACGAAGCGGCTCATGCCCTCCTACACCAAGGGGATCGTCGCCCAGAAACTACCAAGCGCGTCCGCGAGACGGAAGCCGAGGCGGTCGCGTTTGTGGTCTGCGAAGCCATCGGCCTGAAGGCAGCTAGCTCAGCCGACTATATTCAACTTTATTCCGGCGACAAAGAAACACTGGCCGAATCATTGGAGCATATCCAACGCGTCAGTGCGGATGTGCTTACAGCAATTAGCTCGCCGGACTAAATCGCCCTTGCTCGACCGTGCATCCTTCTTCTTCACTATTAGATTTTTGGTCGGCACGACCGCTATATCCGGTTATCAGCAAACACTGCGCGACTTCACAGAAACTACAGCGTCGAATCCTGCTCTTTCGGGCTATAGGCTCGCGGTTCACCGAACGGCGTCGGACACAGCGTCTCGATGGGCGATGAAAATAATTGCGCTGCGAGTGCACGAACCGGGCCGCTGTTATCAATCGGCCCACGACGCCAGATCAATTCAAACCCCATGTTCTCGTCATTGGCGTCAATTCCAATGCCCAAAGCTTCTCCCAGCCCCGTTTTGTATTGCGCCGCTGGCAAGAAACTATTTAGCGCACGTAGCTTTTCGGTTCGGTTGAACTCTGTGAACACTGCAAAAACGAACACCACATCCTTGCGTAGCTGCTTGTAGAAGAAGCAGCTCGATTGCCCGGTCGCCTTTGCTCGCTGGATACCATCTTCGATTTGCTGGCCAATCCAAGCCTTGTTCGACATTGGCAGGCTGTTCAACATCGCGGCCATCCCCAGGTACGCGGTTCTTGCATTCCCAGCTTCAACCATGTGCTTAAGCTCTGGCGGAACATAGGAATCGAGATTTTCGCTTCTGTTGTGTAGCTGCTGAATGACAGAGTTAACCCAATTCGACAAACGATCCCGTTCTCGATACTTGGACAAAGTGTCGAGGAGAAATAGCTGATGGAGTTGCCTGAGGTGCTCTTTGTCCTCGTTCAGGAAGCCCGAAAAATCCTGATGGGAGCGAAGCGTGTAATAGCACAACAGCGGTCTTTCCTGGTTGATTCCGTCGAAAGCGTGTGACACGTTTTGCCGCAATTTGAAGTATCTGAACACGTCCCATATCGAACCGAGCAAGGTTACGACATTTAGAAAATCATTTGCAGAGAGAAAGTGTATCGGCGGTGCAGAACTAGCAGGTTGCTTTACGGCGAAGATTATCGGCGCAAACATTTCTTGCGAGCACTCCACAAGTGCCAACCCACATATCGGGTGCAGGGTTCCCGCAGCAAAGGTCCGCGTCTCATCCCATAAATTCTTAGCCTTGATTTCCAGTTTTGCGACACGCTGCAATGCCGTCTTCGCGTTCTTGCTTGCCTCCCACACCTTCTTCCGCGCCCACAGTGGCAATCGGACAGCAGTTTTGTCCCTGCCGTCCGTTCCTTTGACACTGACGATCATGCAGTCCTGATTCAACACGAACATCAAGTCCGTCACCTCGCGCTCCTGTCCACTCGTTACGTAGGAAGGATTCCGAAAGACAAAATCCTTCATGAAGAACATAGAGCTAAGGTCGGCGATCAAACGTTCGACAACCTTCCCTCGCTGCTTGTCTCTGTCGCCAGTCATGAACAGCATTTTACGCCGTCCGGTGACGGTCGTAAATCGCGCACACGAAGCGTCTCTGTGTCCTCGCGGTGACCGTTTGCTTTGCTGTACCGCGCGTCGGCGGGGTCGCCAAATCAAAGATCAGGCGAAAATCAGTGAGAATCGCGCTAGTACGAAGGTGGTACGAAAGTACTACAGGTGTTAGAACAAGCACGTGAATTCGCAACAACCCCCCAGCAACATCGCCACATCCAAGTCAGCAGGTTCGCAGCGGCTAAGAGATGGGTCCCATGCGCCCGAGGCCAGAAACGAAGCCCGGTCCTCCGTTCTTGTTGAACTCTGTTGACCGCTTCGGCAGGCAAATCGCTCCTGCGGTGATGTCTGTCTCGATGGAAATTGGCCCGCGCGCCCTCGCCTACGCTCAACACCTGATCGGTGATCCCGCTCTGGCCATAAACTACTTTGAGGAGGCTGCGGCCTCCGTGTCTGCCGCAATCGAGGAGAAGAAGGCCTCTGGCGCACCCGCTGTACGGAACGTCGCGGCATATTTGTTCCGCACTTTCATTCGCATGGTGGATGACGCAAAGTATAAAGAGAAAATTCTTGAGGAATCTCTTAAGGAATCCGTCGAAGCGCGGGTTCCCTTAACTGAAGAGGCCCAAGTGGAAGCCGCCGTGCTACTGAACGAAGTGATGGAAACTTGTGACAGAGCGGCGCGAGAGGTTGTCGTCCTTCGTCTTGAGGGTTTCTCTTGGAAAGAGATCGGGAGACAATTTGACATTTCAAGCCATGCGGCAGAGGCTCGATTTAGCAAAGCCCTTGACCACGCCAGAAAAGTGTTCAAAATACGGAGGCGAAAGGGTTGAGGAGGGCGTTACCCTTGCCGTCTGCCAGCCGTAAGTCGAAGGACCACAAGCGGAAGCCATCCGTGGACAAAGCCTTTCTTAAACTTGGCAGGAAACATCTGGTCGAGGATTTTCCCAACCCCACGCGCCAAGGATGCCCCCAGGACGATGTATTAAGACTTTTGGCCGAACAACCAACAAAGGTCGATGACTCAGTTTTGGATCACATCACGTTGTGTTCACCGTGTTACACGACCTACAGTGGCTTCCTCCAGCAGATGAAGGCAAAACACTCCAACCGAAGGTCGCAAACCCGGTGCTCCAAATCACCAAGAGTGTAAAAACCAAGAAAGTTGCATTTTGTTGGTGAGGTTTTTCCGTTTTTCCCCCTCTGTATAGATGAGGGGAGTTCTCGCCGGTTAACTCCCGCGGACAGGGCGCAACCGATTCCTTCGGTG
>Ga0182024_10006156_pt1 | contig 26463 bp, 20 predicted proteins | sample P32metaG_FD_120480 | JGI IMG/M metagenome (GOLD analysis project Ga0182024, IMG submission 120480) | Permafrost microbial communities from Stordalen Mire, Sweden - P3-2 metaG (Illumina Assembly) | ecosystem: Environmental > Terrestrial > Soil > Wetlands > Permafrost | place: Sweden: Stordalen... | reverse complement strand
TCAGAGGCAACACCGCCATCGTCGCCGGCTACAACAACCTGTTCGCGCAGAACGATACCACCTCCGGCTCGTCGCTCGGTCTGCCGCCGCAAGATTACATGCCGCCGAGCACGACCGACCAGTCGGACCAGACGGCCGGCGCCTCGGTGCTCGTCACGCAAACTCCGCTGCCGATTTCGATCGGCGGCACCGTGTTCGACGACGGCAACTTCGACAACCTGCAAGACAACGGCGAGCAGGGCGTCTCGAATGTCACGCTGACGCTGTTCGAGTCCAACGGAACGAGCTTCGTCTCGACCGGCGAGACCACGACGACCGACGCCAACGGCCATTATCTGTTTGAATTCCTTCTGCCGGGCACATACCAGGTCCAAGAAACCGTGCCGGCCAATTACTTCGCCGAAAGCGCCGCGGCGGGCACCGTCGCCGGCGCTACCGACGGCACCGCCCCGAGCGCGACGTTGATCAGCCAAATCGCCGTCTTGGGCGGCGACAACAGCGTATCGAACAATTTCGCTCTGGTTCAGGGCGCGAGCATCAGCGGCAACGTCGCCGATTGCCTCGCCGATCAGCCGCTCTCGGGCGTCACGGTCGAACTGTTGAACTCCAACGGCACCGTGGTCCAAACCACGACCACCAATAGCTCGGGCAACTACCAGTTCGTCGGCCTGCAACCGAACTTGACCTACGGCGTCGAACAAATCCTGCCCACCGGATATTTGAACCACGAAACCGATGCCGGCAGCGCCGGCGGCGTTGTCTCGGCCGACCTCGATTCAATCACGAAAGTCGCGCTCGGCGACGGCGTCGCGGCCACGGCCTATAACTTCTGCGACGTCTTGCCCGCAAGCATCAGCGGCAACGTCGGCGATTGCCAGGTCGGCATTCCACTGGCCGGTGTAACGGTCGAACTGCTCAATGCCAATGGCACGGTAATCAAGACCACCACGACCGACACCTCGGGCAATTATCAATTCAGTGGCCTGATGCCGGGCGTTGTCTACGGCGTCGAACAAGTGTTGCCGAAGGGTTACTTGAACAACGATGCCTGGGCCGGCAGCGCCGGCGGCACCGTGGCGCCCGACGACAATTCGATCACCCAAGTTTCGCTGGGCGACGGCGTGGCAGCCACGGCCTACAACTTCTGCGACGTGCAGCCGGTCGGCATCAGCGGTTTGGTCGCGGTCGATACGACCGGCCATCCCACAACGGCCACGAACCTGCAGCCGTTGGCGGGCGTGACGGTGAATCTGCTCGATTCCAACGGCAACGTAATCGCCACCACCACCACCGACCAGAACGGCCTCTACAGCTTCACGAACAATTTGCCGCCGGGAACCTACGGCGTCGAAGACGTGACTCCGAGCCCCTATTTCTCCGAGGAAGCCGACTTCGGTTCGGTCGGCGGAACCGTCGAAAACGTCAACCTGATCGACCAGGTCACGTTGACCAGCGGCACGATCGGCACGAACTACAACTTCTACGTCGATCCGCCGGCCACGATCTCCGGAATCGTCTTCCAAGATGGCCCGGCGATCACGGTTCCCTCGGGCACGACGCTGACCACCGCGCAAGTGGCCCAGTATCGCAGCGGAATTTACCAGCCGGGCGATAAGTTGATTGCCGGAGTGACGCTCTTTCTCTATGGTTCCGACGGTGCTCCGATTATCGATTTTTCGACCGGCCAGCAAGAGAGCGCGACGACCGACGCCAACGGCTTCTACGAATTCACAAACCTGCCGGGCAACCAGTTGTACAGCGTTGCCGAGCAGCCGCTGTCGGAGCAGCCGGAAGTGGCCGCCAATGGCGCGAAGGGGCTTGCGACGATCCTGGGCCTGACTGCCGCCGGCACCACCGGCGGCGCCGCCGACAACCCGGGCAACACGATCGACACTCAAGCGATAACCGCACTGGGCCTGAGCCCCGATTCAACCGCCGTCGTTGAGATTCCACTGGCGCTCGGCGGCGTCTCGGCGAACAACAACTTCAGCGTGGTGGTAACGCAACCGCCGCCGACGATTCCACCCCCGCCTCCGCTTCCGCCGCCGCCACCGGTCACTCCGCCGTTGGTGCCACCGACGCCGCTGCCGGTGCTGTTCAACCCGCCGGTTTCGCCGGTCAGCTTCTCGCAGCCGCCGATCGCGCCGAGCCCGGAGCGGTTCACATTCACCGCGGGCGGCGGAGAAATTCCCTATAGCTGGCACTTGAGCGTCATGGACGATGGCCAGCCTCGCGAAACCGATCCGCCGAACCAAGGCGTTTCGCCCGACGCCGGTCCGCTGGTGTTCGACCAGGCCAGTTGGGACGCGATGAACCTGGGCAGTTCGCGCTGGATCATCAACGACGGCACAATCAAGCCGAATGTCGACGTGTTCGGCACTCCCGGCGCCATTCCCGTCTACGGCGATTTCGTCGGCAACGGCACGACGCAGATGGGCGTGTTCATCGACGGCGAATGGTTCATCGATGCCAACGGCGACGGCAAGTGGGACGATGGCGACTTGTACGCCAAGCTCGGCAACGTGGGCGACACGCCCGTCGTCGGCGATTGGGACGGCGACGGCAAAGACGACATCGGCGTGTTCGGTCCGCTCTGGGCCGGCGACGGTCGTCCAATCGATCGCGAGCCGGGTCTGCCGAAACCGACGAACCCGAATCGGGGCGTGATGAAAAACATGCCGCCGCTCGCAGCGGACGCGGCCGCCGAAGGCCGCACGGTGAAACGCGAAGCCACCGGCAAGCTGCGGGCCGACGTGGTCGACCATGTGTTCCAATTCGGTCAGGCGGGCGACGTGCCGGTCGTCGGCGACTGGACCGGCAGCGGCGTGCGCACCGTCGGCATCTTCCGCGACGGCGTCTGGTATCTCGACATCCACGGCACCGGCAAATGGACGGCCGACGACATCCAAGCCCAATTCGGCCAGCCGGGCGACATCCCCGTCGTCGGCGATTGGGACGGCAGCGGCCGCGATTCGATCGGCGTCTACCGCGACGGCGTCTGGATGCTCGACACCAACCACGACTTCCGCTTCGACCAAGGCGACCAAGTCGTGCGTTTCGGCCAGCACGGCGACCGCCCCGTGGCCGGCAATTTCACCGGCGCAGGCAAAACCGAAATCGGTGTCTACCGCAACGGTTTGCTGGAACGGCCGACCGTGACGGCGCAAAAATAATCGCGCAATTGTGGTACGGGCGTCGCGCCTGCTCCTGGTACGACGGCTAGTGTGCCACTGGCAAGCGAAGTCTGCCAGTGCCGCGCCGTGATCTCGTGACCACGGCGCAGTGAGCGCAGCATGACGTCGAATCACCAGTTGCCGAGGCCGCCGCAACTCCATGGGGAGAGAAGCCGAAGTCTACCGCGCAACACTCCCGCCGGGGAACCAATTTAAGACCCCGACCCAACCCCGACCCGTTTTATTTTCTCTACGGGTAAATGTTTGCGGCGGGCAATCGCCGCTTGAGGCTATTCAATCCGGCCGCGCTGATTCCTTGGTTCCCAAGGTTCGCACCGGCGAGCTGGGTCATTCCGTCCAGGTATTTCAGCCCGGCGTCGGTGCAATTGTTGCCGGAGATTTCCAATTCACGCAGACCAGCCAACGGCGCAAGCTTCGCTAAGTCCGCATCGGTGAGCTGTGCATCACTGAGCTCAAGCGAGCGCAAATTCGTCAGCGTACCGATATCGGCCACGGTCGATGGGGCGACAGGCATTCGACTCAAAATGACTTTTTCCACCGCCTTGCAGTCGGACAGCCCGGCGAAATCGGCCTTCGGCGCACCCATGTCGACGCTGAATTCTCGCAGGTTCGTCGCCCCTTCGAGGCGAACGTTCGCCAGTTTGTCGTCGTATTCCATGGCGAGCTTCCGCAGCGCGGGCAGATTTCGGAACGTCGCCTTGCCGAGGTCGGAATTCGCGGCGACTTTCAATTCCTCGAGCGACAGCATTTCCGCGATCGTCAATTGGTTCAAATCGGTCCCACTCACGCACAACTCCCGGAGTCGGGGCGGCCAGCAGAGATCAGTGCCCAGTGCGCTGAACCGAACATCAGAAACGTATAGCGACTCAAGCCGCTCCAGGGCAAGAAGCTGCTTCCAAGCTGGGCCATCGATCCGCAGCCCTTGCAGAAATACAAACCTAAGTGTGGGCACTCCGGCGAGACGAATCGGTGCGAGTCGTTGCCCCCCGACTGTGCCATTTATGGCCAAAACTTCGAGCGCTGGCAGATTGTCGAGCGAGACGATTGGATCGTCCGAACTGAAGTCCAGCGAGCTCAATTCGTCGAGATCGTGTAATTCAAGCCGGTTTATTCCGCAATCGGAAAGCGTGAGTTGCTTGAGATGGGTGAGCGAATTGATCGCGGCAACGGCATCATTCGATAGCGGCGATTTGGCTAACCGCAATGACGTGAGGCGAGGAATTCTAGCGAACGCCGTCATGCCCGCGGCGGTGATCCGTGAGCTGCCTAAATTTAGCTCTTCCAGTTGGCGGAGATTCGAGAGGCAATCCAAACCGGCATCGGTGATCGAGGTTTTGTCGAGCGTGAGTCTTCTTAGGCTGCCGATCTTAGCAAGGTTGGCCGCACCGGCGTTGGTTATCGTAAGGCCGGTAATCGTCAAATCCGCGAGGTCGCGCAATGTCGAAAGCTTGGCCAGGCCGGTTTCAGTGACTTTCGTCGTTTCGATTTCGAGTTGCCGCAGCTCGGTGAAAGATTGCAGGCAGTCGAGCGTGGCATCGGTGATTTTGTCCGTGCTGGCAAAATCATGCGGGACCGGCTCGGGGGGGATCTTCTCTCCCTCTGGCCGGCCCGCCGTGACGTCCCTGATCCCCACCCAGCCCACCAAGTTGACGGAAGACACACGGCGGAATTGCTCGGCAAGGCCACCAATCTTCACGATGCTTTCCGGCAGCAAGGCCGGTGGATTCCATCCATTGGCTTCGGCTTTTGCACCCAGCGGCACTGCAGACGAGGTCGTGGAGTATTCGACCATGAATGAACCAACATCCGCCGAGAGCCGCGCGGTCGACTCCTCCTCCGCGAGCCGCTGCCCATGCAGTTTGACGATCCAAGCGCAGCCGAACGCGACCGCCACCACCGCCACAAGCAGCGTGCGCAGGCTGAATTGAAACCACCTTCCACGCCGCCGCCAATTCCGCTGGACGCGCACGAAGCAGAGGAGTAGCAGCAGCGCAACCGTCGCATCAGCCACTCCCGCCAAGATGTTCGGCGTCGTCGCGTTTGCCAGCGACCACGGGCTCATCTTCGATTCGAGAGACCAAGGGAATCCGTCAAGCGACCAACCCGCTGCCTGTCTCCGCCGTAGCAGATCGGCTTCCAGAGGCGAATCCATTTGGGTGCCGAGAACCAATCCGCCCGTGCCAAATAGACGTGGATCGCGAATGTAATCCCGATTCAAGACCGCGAACGGCCAACCGTGATCGTATTTCGTGAATGAGGTCCGCCGGCCGGGGATCTCCACGAGCAACACGGCGCCAACCGCGAGCAACCGGCACAGCCACGCCGACCAATTTACGCGTTGAATGGGTCCGAGGGGATTTCTGAACACATCACTCGAGTCGCCTTCGCGTCGGACCATATGGCCTCCTAGCCATTCTTCGGCGGCTCTTGCCCGGTGTCCTTCTTCTGTTGATCCCGCGCTTTCTTTTTCGCTTTCAATAGGCGGCTCGTGTAACTGTCGGCGTCTTCTTCGGGGACGACCTGTGCCGTCGGAATCGGCGGCTTTGGGGAATCGCTGGGCGGTTTGCCGAGGGGTTCGGTCGCGGATGGAGGCGGCGTGGTGGCTGGCGGTGGGTCGAAGCGGGCGGCGGCTCGGCGCTGTTCCAGCGATTCGGTCACTTCCTGTTTGCGGCTGCGCAATCGGGCCATGACGGGGCTGGGGGCCAATTCGGGCCGACGACGCAGCACGCGGTTGGCCACCGCGGTCGCCAACACCGGCGCCCAGGCGAAGCTGACTCGCACTCGCCGCAGCAGCACGTCGAAGAAGAACCATAAGCCGGCTGCCCAGACCAGGAGAAACCAGATCGGCTGCGTGCTGCTCGCCGGGGGCAAGTCGTGGCGGAAGGTGTTGAATTGCGGGACGAGGGCCGCGAGCGTGCCGCCGCTCGTGTTTTGAATTAGTTCGCCCGGCTTGCCGTCGCGCGGGGTGACGGCGGCCAGCGATTTCAGCAGTTCTTCGTTCGGTTCGCGGTCCAAGTATTCGGCCGAATAGGGGACGTTCACGCCGCTCTGCAACGGCGCCATGCCCGCGCCGGGCGAGACCATCAGAAAATAGCTGCCGGCGTCGGGCGCGTCGAACTGGCCAACATATCGGCCCGGGGCGACTTGCTGCACTTTCACGTCAACCGGCTTCATATCGGGACCGACCGCGCGGGCCGACATGTTCAGAAAGTTGAGAAAATCGTTTTCCTTGTCGAGCGCGGTGATGACGACTTGCACCTTGCCGTTTTGCACTTCGGTCGAGAGGGAGAATTTTCCGAGATCGCCGCCCGGCCGCATCGACCAGCGGACCATTTGGCTGAAGAACTTGTCGTAGTTTTCCCAACTGGTCCAGGCGGTCGCCCAGCGGCGGCCGGCGTCGCTGGTGAACGCGACCGCCTTTCCCAGGCCGTACGTCCAACTGGCCAGCAGCGTGTTGTATTTTTCGCCTTCGGGCAGCGGATTCACCAGGGCCACTTCCACCAGCGGGCTTTCTTTCACGGTGGTAAGCACATAGCCGGTGAGCGGTGGAAAATCCAAGCCGACGCCTTTGATCATCTCGTGTGGGAATTTTACATGCGGCCGAAATCCGTCGGCTTTCTCGAACACCAGCGGCCGCGAAATGCTGCGGGCTTCGCGCTGATAGATGCGCGGCAGCATTTTGGCCGTCGCGCCCGGCGGCACGACGTAATATTTTCCGCCGGTGAAGCTAGCCATGTCGGAAAGGGTTTGGCTGCCGGCGCCACCGTGAGCGCCGATGGCGACGGTCGATATGGTCACCTTCAGATTCTTGAGCGCCGCCATCGTGCCGAGCGTCGCCGGGCCGGGATCACCGTCGCTGATGACGATCAAGTGCTTCACCGCGGCGTCGGGCACGCGGCCAAACTCCGCCAGCGCCGATTTCATCGCCCCTTCGAACTCGGGCATGTCGCCCGGGATCATCTTGTCGATCTTCGCGAGCATTCCCTCGCGCTTCGAGCCGACGCGCGTTAGCCCGGGATTCCAAAGCCATTGGATATTCCCTTCCCAATGGAGCACGCCGCAATAATCCTGTGCTCCCAACGCTCGCAGCGCCTCTTGAGCGATTTTCTTTTGCCAAAAATTTCCCTCGGCCATTTCCGAGGCGTGCATGAGCATGGCCAGCGCCCCGACGGGCACGACTTTCGAATTCTTGATCTGAAAATCGACCGGCATCGCGGCTTCGAGCGGCGTGTTGGTCCAGCCGCCGGCGCCGAAGCTATTCGGGCCGCCGAGCATGATCAAGCCGGCGCCCATCTGCTCCGTGTTGCTCACTAGCATCTTTATTTGCTCTTCGGTGAAACCCTCGGCGGGAGTGTTGGCGAGGATCACGGTGTCGAACGGTTGCAGATCGGCGAGCGTCGCGAACGTTTCAGCCGTCGATTGCACGCGGACTTCGAGATTCTCGTGCCGTAGCCGATCGACCAGGAAACCGAACTCGCCGCGATTGTCTTCGTCTTCGATCAACAGCACCTGGCCTTTGCCGCGGACGTGCGTGTAGGCTGTTGCGCGTTTGTTTTGAGTGATCGGATCGTGGGCGGCGTCGTCGGGAATGAATCGGGCTTCGTAGGTGTAGAAGTCGGGAGCGTCGATTTGTTCGCGGATCGTGAACACTCGCTTTCCCGGTTCGAGCGTCACCGCCTGTTCGGCGAGCACTTCTTCATGGTCTTGCGTTTTGCGGCTGATCTTGAGCCGGCCCTTGACGGCGCCGCCAGCGGCATCCGGAGCGGCGACGTTGTTCAACACCACTCGCAAATCGAACGGCTGCCCTCGGTTTACGTCCGGCGGGATCACGACTTTTTCCACCGCCACTTCGGCCCGCGGCGGATAGCGAATCGGCACGACATCGACGCCGATGCCGGATTCCGCGAGACCGCGGGCTTGAGTGAGACCATCGCCGACGTTTTCGTTGCCGTCGGTGAGTAGCACCACTCGCCGGGCCGAATCTTCGGGAAACGTCGCCTGAGCCAGCCGCAGCGCGGCGGCCAGATTCGTATGTTCGCGATCGATGTGCGATTCGGTGTTGTACGTGACTTGAATATTTTCGTCGTAGGGCGGATGCTCGATGGCCGGCTCGCCGCCGAACACGACGACGCCGGCCCGATCGGCGATATGAGCTTCGCGATGCGTGCGAATCTCTCGATCGACGTATTCGATCATCGCCGACTGGAGTTTCACGGGAATGCTCAGCGATTCGTCGACGACATAGATCACCGTCAGCCGATCGCTAAGTTGCTTCCACTGCATGTCGGCGAGTGCGAACACGAGCAGCGTCAGCACGATCGACCGCAACACGATCGCCACCCACCGCCGCACCGGCCCCATGCCGGCAAGACTGCGATAACTGGCCCACCACAGCAGCGGCAGAACCGCGAGCAAGGCCAGATAGCCGGGGCTGTCGAAACTGAGGCGGAAGTTAAACACGGGGGGAAGGGGCTAGTGGTTAGTGGTTAGTGGTTAGTGGTTAGTGGTTAGTGGTTTGTGGTTAGCAACCTCCCATGATCGTGGTGGAACGCGCGAAACCGCAAGCGAGCTTCAATATCATACGGTGTGGCGAAGCTCGCTTGCGGTTTCGCGCGTCGTCCCTAGCCACTAACCACTAACCACTAGCCACTCACATCCTGATCCTCTCCACCCGATGATTCTCGCTATCAATGATATGTATCCGCCCTTCGCTGTCGATCACGATGCCCCAGGGGTTGGCTAGTTCGCCGGGTTCGTGGCCGGCGGTGCCGAAGCAGCCGAGCGATTTGCCGTCGAGCGTGAATTTTTGCACGCGGCTGTTGCCGAATTCACAAACGTAAACATGCCCTTTGCCGTCAAGCTTCACCGCGTATGGATACGACAACTCGCCCGGCGCGGCCCCTTCGTGTCCCCAAGTGAATTGCAGTTTGCCTTCGCCGTCGAAAACCTGAATCCGATGATTGCCGGCATCGGCGACCCAGATTTGGCCGGCATCGTCGATGTCGAGGCTTTGCGGGCGGACGAACTGGCCCGGCTGATCTCCGTGCCCGCCCCATTGCAGCAGGAATTTTCCGTCACGAGTGAATTTTTGGATCCGATCGTATTCGCCATATTCGGAGACATAATAGCAGCCGGCTTTGTCTTGCACGGTGTTGGTGACGAGGCCGAATTCGCCCGGCTCGTGTCCTTGCTTGCCGCCAAGGGTGCGCAGCAGCGTTCCGTCGGGTGCATAGAAGAGGACGCGGAAATAATGCGTGTCGGCGACGACGAGGTTTCCCTCGCGGTCGAAGTTCATGCCCGTGGGCCGGCCGGTGTCATGGGCCGGCGTCTGCCAGACGCGGAGAAAATTGCCGTCGGCGTCGAACACCTGGATTCGAGCCGTCATGTCGCAGATATAGAGATGATCGTATTGATCGATGGCGATCGCTCGAGGCTTGCGAAATCGGCCCTCGGAAATGCCCGGCCGCCCCCAGACGAGTTGCAATTCGCCGTTGGAATCGGCCCGCCGCGTGCAGCCGCAAGCGAGCAATGCGACGGCAGAGAGTACGAGCAAAAGTCGCGTGGAAAAGGTCATGCGCTGGTCTAAACGCGGACCCAAGCCTGTTGTTTGTGGCTTTTCAGAATCGCTTCGCAGAGCAGCACTTCGCGGTGGCCTTGGGACCAGGTCGGGTAGAGCGGTTCGGCGGAAAAGTCGCCCGCCGCGATGTAATTGTAAAAAGAGCGGAAGCACTGCTTGAAGGCGTCGGGGAAGCCCTCATTGTGACCACCGGGATAGTTGAGATAGCTACGGGCAAGCTGGCCCACGAGCGACGGATCGCGAATCAGGCTTTCATTGGCCTGGTTGCGATGGCCGATCCAAATTTCGTTCGGCGATTCGCTATTCCAGGCGAGCGCGGTTTTCGATCCGGCGATTTCGTAGCGAATGCAGTTCTTCCGTCCGGCGGTCACTTGCGAAACCCACAGGCTGCCGCGCGCGCCTCCCTTGAAGCGGAACATCACCGAGCCGTAGTCTTCCGTGTCGATGGCGACCGGTTCGGTTTGACGCTCGGTGGCCAGTTTGCCGCTGTAGGTTTCCACTTCCCCCTTCGGCCGTTTGCGGATCGGATGCACGGTGTTCAAGTCGGCGAACACCGATTCGACATCCAGGCCCGTGATCGTCGTGACGAGGTCCATCCAGTGCGTGCCGATGTCGGCCACGGCTCGCAGCGCCCCTCCTTGGTCAGACAGCACGCGCCAGTTGTAATCGGTGTCGTAGAAGAGCCAATCTTGCGTGTAGCTGCCGTTGACCGCGAAGATTTGACCCACCTCGCCGCGGGCGACTCGGTCGCGGGCTTCGAGATTCAACGGATAAAATCGCACATTATAGCAAACCGCCGCGGCGAGCTTTTTGCCCTTGGCCAATTCGACCAATTCGCCCGATTGCTGCGAGGTCATGGCCAGCGGTTTTTCGCACAACACATGCTTGCCCGCGGTGATCGCCCGCTTGGCGAATTCATAGTGCAAAACGTTTGGCACGGCCAAATGCACGGCCTGCACGCTCGGATCGGCCAGCACTTCGTCCAAGCTACCGTAGGCTTTCGGCAGGCCGATGGCCTTCATGGCGCGCTGCGATTCGGCGTCGTCGCATCCGAGAATGCCGCGGACGGGGAGCCCCAAGCGACGCAAGGCCTCCACGTGAACCGGCCCGATGAACCCAGCCCCGACGACAGCCACGCCGATGTTGTACATGGAAGTCCCCCGTGATCGTGTGCGATGAGAATCAACCCCCGCAAGGATAGCCGACCGAAATCGTCGTCGCAAGCCAGCGTCGACCTTGGAAAAATCGCGGCGGCGGATGCGACCAACGATCTGCACCCCTGTCACCTGCTCCCTGTCCCCTGTCCCCTCTCCGTGCTATAAAACTTGTTTTTCCGGCCAATCCACCGTATCCTCGATTCCCAGGAGCGCCCGCACAATGCCCACCAATGGAAGCCTCAATCGGAAACTGCGCATGGCCCTGGTCGGCGGCGGCCAGGGTTCGTTCATCGGCCGAGTTCACGCCACGGCGGCCGTGCTCGATAATCGGGCCGCGCTGGTCGCTGGGGCGCTGTCGAGCGACCCGGCGCGAGGCAAGGCCTCGGCCGCCGATTACGATATTCCCGCCGACCGAGCTTACGGTTCGTATCGCGAGCTGTTCGAAAAGGAAAAGGCCCTGCCGGCCGATCGCCGGATCGATTTCGTTTCGATCGCCACGCCGAACCATACGCACTTCGAAATCGCCAAGGCGGCGATCGCGGCAGGCATCAATGTCATCTGCGACAAACCAATGACGTTCGACCTTGCCCAAGCCGAGGAATTGGCCGAGGCGGTCGAACGGTCCGGCGTCGTGTTCGCCGTGTCGCACAACTACACCGGTTATCCGCTCATTCGGCAGGCGCGGCAGATGATCCTCGGCGGCGAGTTGGGAGAGATCAACGCCGTGCGAGCATTCTATATCCAAGGCTGGCTGCGCACGCGGATGGAAAACAAAGACGACAAGCAAGCCGCCTGGCGGACCGATCCCGCGCGCAGCGGCGCCGCCGGTTGCTTCGGCGACATCGCCACTCATGCCTACAATTTGGCTCGCTACATGACGGGAATGATGCCGGAGCAGATCAGTTGCCATTTGAAGACGTTCGAAACAGGCCGAGAACTCGACGACTATGGCACTGCCGTCATCCGTTTCGACAATGGCGCGTTGGGCACCGTCACCGCGTCGCAAATCTCGCATGGCCGAGAGAACGATCTGTGGATCGAGATCGACGGCACGAAGGCCTCGCTGGAATGGCATCAGGAAGAGCCGAACAAGATGCTGGTGCGCCGCAACTATCAGGCGCATTCGATTTATACGCGCGATCGCAAAGCCCAATACATGAACGAAGCGGGCCGCGAAGCCTGCCGGCTACCGTCGGGCCATCCGGAGGCGTTTTTCGAGGCGTTCGCCAATGTCTATCGCGCCGCCTACGACGCGATGGTGGCCCGCGCGGCGGGCGAAAAGATCGTGACGGCCGACACGGTTTATCCGAACGTGAACGACGGCGTCGAGGGGATGTACTTTATACAGCAAGCCGTGGCTAGCAGCCGTGAAAACGGGGCGTGGCTGCCGCTACGGCATAAACGGGCACGACGATGAATTATGAACATAACAATCAAATGCCCAAGTTGCGGACAGGTGTTGGCGGTGCCGCCGAATTTGGCGGGGCGGCAGGCGAATTGTCCGAAATGCAAATCGCCGTTTCAAATTCCGGCTGCGCCGCCGGCTCCGAGGCCGTTGCCTGTGGCGATGCCGTTGACGGCGCCGGTTCCACCGCCGCCGCCGCGATCCGGTCCGCCGCCGTTGCCGCGGTCGGCCGCCACGGCAGGTTCACCGCCGGCGCCGAGTTCGGGATTCGATTTGGAGTCGCTCGGCATTTCGTCCGACGGCGCGAGTTACGTGTCGCACGGTTCTTCGCCGGCAGCGCATGGGACCGGCAAGAAACGGCCGATGTTGCCGGCGATGCCGAAGTGGGTTGTCGGCGCGGTTGCGGCGAGCCTCGTGCTGGTGGCTGCCGCGGTCGGCGGGTGGATGATTCTCAACGCCAAGGCAGGCATCGGCGACGACGCGCGGTTCCTGCCCGACGATACCAACATGGTGTTCACGATCGACGTGAAATCGCTCGTCACCAGCGGCGTCGGGCAGAAGTTCAAGGAGCAACTTGCGGGCTTGAATCAGTTCGCCGGGACCGCGAAGCTCAAGCCGGAAGATATTGGCCGCGTCACGTTCGGAGGCCAGATTGCCGGCGAAAGGTTCTGCTCCATCGCTCATTTCAATCGGCCGGTGTCGATCGACGACTTGTGGAACTCCGACAGCGGAACCAAGACGACCGTGGGCGCGTACACCCTCCGTTCGCTGGAAAACGGCAAGATGGCCGCGGCGCAAATCGATCCGCAGTTGATTCTATTTGGCGACAAGCAAGAAGTTCGCAAGGTTCTCACTCGCAATGGTCCGCCGAAGATGAACGAGGCGCTCTCCGCCGTGTTGAAGGAGGTCGATTTCGGCAAGCCAATTGCCGCCGCGGCGGCGTTCAGCGGACTGACGCAAGCAGCGGCAGCGGCGGGAGCCTCGAACCCGGCGATGATGGCCGCCGCCGAACAAGTGCGCGGCGTTGGCGGATGGGCCGATGTCGGCGACGATGTCCGTCTGAGCGCCGCGGTCGTCTGCAAGGATTCGACGGCCGCGGAAACTCTCCGCAAGCAAGTCGACGCGGCAAAAACCATGTTCACGAGCTTTAGTCCGGCCGGCGCCGGCAATCAAAACGCCAACGTGGGGAAAATCATCAACTCGCTCTCGGTTTCCGCATCCGGCGCAACGGTGCGGGCCAGCGTGACGATCGACTCCGACACGCTGACCGGCTGGATCGCGGCGGCGCGAGCCGCGGCCGATGGCGCGATGGCCGCAAGCCATTCGATCCAATCGCCGCCCAACGGCAATGCAAACAAGAAGCCGAAAACGCGAAAGCCAAAGAAACCGAACGACGCATCGACGCAGTCGAATTGACGGCGAACTTGCTCACGCGGCAGCCGGTTCGATATGCACGGTTGCATCGAGGATCGATAACTGGGAATCCAAGAGTGCTTGCTTCACGTCGTGGGCAATCTCATGGCCGCGGCGGACCGAGAGGTTGCCGTCCACCTCGACGTGAATATCGACCAGCAGCGATAGGCCGCTCCGCCGGATGCGGCATTTCTCGATCGCCACGACATCACGCACGGTGGCGGCGATCTCGCGGATTTTTTCTTCGACCTCGGGAGGCGGAGCGGAATCCATCACGTCGTCGAGGGCGCGGCGAAATAGCCGCGCACCGTTGGCGGCGATGATGACGCAAGCCAGCAACGCGGCCCAAGCGTCGGCGCGGACGTATGCGTGACCGCCGACGATGGCCACGGAGATGCCGATGAACGCGGCGACCGACGTAATCGCGTCGCTACGATGATGCCAGGCCTCGCTCTGCAGGGCCTGGCTGCCGATCTTCCGGCCGGTGCGGTCGATCATTCGGAACATTAATTCCTTGATGGCAATCACGCCCACCAGCACGATCAATGTATATTTGGCCGGGTCGGTGTCCGACGGAATAAGCAGTGCTCGGAGACTGTGAATGGCGATTCCAGCGCCGGTCGCCAAGAGGGCGGCAGCGGCGACCATTGCCGAGAGTGATTCGGCCTTGCCATGGCCGAAGGGATGGTTTTCGTCGGGCGGAATCGCGGCGATTCGCAGCCCGCCGGAAACGACCAACGAACTGACGACATCGGCCAGCGATTCAACACCGTCGGCGATCAATGCGTAGGCATTTCCCAACACGCCGGCGCAAATCTTCACCGCCGCCATCAAGGCGTTGAGCAGCACGCCCCAAAGAATAATGCGAATACCGTCCGACGCGGCCGTGCTAAGCCGCGCGGCAGGAGGCGGCAGCTTCGGCGACGGCTTCGGAGGTGGCGGCGGCTCGATCACCATGCCGTCTTTGATAACCGGGCCGATGGCGACTGTAAAGTACGCGAAGCACTCAGTTTCGGCGACTGCCGCTCGAGAGCAGCGATAGGTAGTAGAGCAACGTGAGGATCGACTGTAGCGTGCCTGCTACATACGTCAGAGCGGCGGCGTTGAGCACCTTGTTGACGTAATACATCTGCTCCTGCGGGACGATCCCGAGTTGGACCAATTGCAACTTGGCCCGGTGGCTGGCGTCGAATTCGACGGGCAAGTTGACCACTTGGAAGAACACGAACGCGCTGAACGCAATGACGCCGAGCAGAATCAAGCCGGGGAAGTGAAAAACGTAGCCGAGGAGCAGCAGCGTCATGGAGATCCCGCTGCCAAAGCCGGCCGCCGGCACGGCCATATTGCGAATTCCCATCAATGCGTATTGCTGAGCGTGCTGCAGCGCGTGGCCCGATTCGTGGGCCGCGATTCCAACGGCTGCCAGATCGCGGCCACGATAGTTCTCCGTGCTGAGGCGCAGGACTCGCTGCGTCGGATCGTAGTGGTCGGAAAGCGTGCCGGGGATTTCCTCGATCGCCACGTCTTGCAGACCGGCCGAATCCAGAATATGGCGAGCGGCAGCGGCTCCGCTCAACGAAGAGGGCTGTTTTTGAGCGGCGGCGACGGTCATCTTGACGCGCAATTGAGCCCAGAGACCCAGAATCAGCGCCGGCGCGATCCAGAGCAGAAAATTCAAATTGTAAAGCGGGTTGAACCAAAACATGAAGAACACCACGAGTCGGGTTTAAGGGATTTTGATCATCGACGCGCGAACGACCCTCTTCCATTGATTCGCGTGAGCGCATCGGATATTGGCCCACGGAGGATTATACCGGGCAAGGGAATTCGACGCTGGGGCAATCCGCGATGGGGCGGCTGGATCGTCCAGCTATCTACTGTCGGCAGCAGCGGTTGCGCTCGTATGCGGCGCGAAGCCCAGGGAAGGCCATCGACGCGGTTGGCGAGTAAAATGATCTACGTTGGCCTTCCCTGGGCTGGGAGGGTAGCGGAGTTTGTCGCGCTCGGCAGCGACAAAACGAATGTCGTTCCGCCGGCGATCGCTGGGTCGACAAAGACCTGGCCGCCGTAGTGCTGCACGATCTTGCGGACGATCGAAAGACCCATGCCGGTTCCATCGGGATGAGCGCCCGAAAGACGTCGGCCGGGCTCGAAAATTTCTTCACGCGATTCCGGCGGAATCCCGGGACCATTGTCGTGGATCGTGATCCACTCGAAGGCGGAGTCGATCGGATCGGGCGACGGGCAGCACGAGATCGTGATCCGCGGTTCCCGCGAATCGCAACCGTGTCGAACAGCATTTCGCAGCAGATTCGTGAACACCTGCTTGACCCTGCACGGATTGCACCACACGGCCGGCAGATCGGCCGCGATCTCGACTCGCACGCCGCGTTCGTCCAAAAGCTCTCGTTGCTCGAACAACACTTCTTCGACGAGTGCCGACAACTCGACGCGCGACGGCTCCATTTGCACCGTGCCCGTTCGAGCCACCGTCGTCAGATCATCCAAAAATCGTTTCGATTCGCGCAAGCAGGCTTCGACGTGCGCGAACCGTTGTGTGAGCGGCCCGATGACATTTGTTGATGGCTGGGGCGCAGTGATCGTCGGCTGCTCGGGCGCGGCGAGGGGTTTTGCCGCCACAGGCTCGGCCGCGTCTTTTAGCCGCTGAAACGAATGATCCAGCAGCATGAACATCGCGGTCATGTCGTGCGATAGTGACCGAACGAAATGGTCCATTTCGTGCCGCGATTGCTCGAGTTGCTCGAGTCGGGAGGCTTGCTCTCGATCGAGCGAAGCTTTGCTCGCCGCTTGGAGGATGCTGCGTTGCAATGTGGCCGCGTCGACTTGGGATTTGACGAGATAATCGCGAGCCCCGAACTTGAGCGCGTTGGCGGCGACCGTTTCGCTTCCTTGCGAGGTCACGAGAATCGTGGCCACCTCCGGATGCCGAGCTGTGATTGATGCCACCAAACCAAGTCCATCGGCATCGGGCAACCGGTATTCGGTCAGCACCACGTCCGCCGGCTGTCGAGCAAGGATTTCGAGCGCCTGCGCGGCCGTTTGAGCGACTTGGGTCCGCGCGGCGGAGCCGAACCGTTCTTCGAGCATTTGCAGCCAGCGATCGACATCCTGCGTCTGATCGTCGACCAGGAGCACGCTCAACGGACGGCTGATCCTGGCCGGCTGATCGGCACGCAGGCCAATACCGGGCGACAAAATCGCACCATCGGCTCGGTGCGCGACCGGTTGGATAAATCGAGAATGAGGCCCCTTCAGAGAAACCGAGTGGGTCGAATTCGATTCGCTGGTCTTCGACATAAAAAACCGGCGGCAAAGGGGCGGCAGCGGCTAACCGGGGCGGCGGAAAGCTACGAAGGGGGCGGGCGGTTGTCGGGGGTTGGTCGATCCGTTAAGATCGAATTAGGCAGCATAGGAAATCTACCACATATTTTGCATGGTGCGTATTTATCCCAGATTGACACGGCTGGTGGTCGAAGTTGAGTTTGGGCCAATCGGAATGACGCGCGAAGCCGCAAGCGTGCTGCTGGACGGGTTCCTGAGTCAGTGACTATTGGCGGTTTTACTATTGCTGGAAGGTGTTATTCGTATGGTTGCACGGCGCTGTCGGTTGTGGCTTGCGTGCTTTGGATTGACGGTCTTGATCGCGGCGCCGGGCTGCTTGGATCGGGATTCAGCGGCGACAGCGAACGTCGCTCCGCAGCCGAAAGGCCAAAGTCCCGACGATCTGAAGAAAAAGATCGATGGAATCGTCGACTACACGCTCAACGCCCGATTGATGAACGTCCGCGATCATGCGGCGTGGCAAGTCGTGCATGGCATCGAAGCCTATGGCCGCGATCTGCCGATCGAGCACGACGGACAAGTCAGTTCCGCCTTGGATTATCTCCTTGCGGGCGGTGTGCTGAAGGGCTGGTCGTTGCGGCCGGGCGATAAGGGAGTCATCAGCATCATCGAAGCCGGAAGCAAGACCGGCCAAGGGCATCCCGATCAGTGGCTTGGCTATATGTCGCAGTCTGGCGACGTGAAGCCCGACGACGTTCTGATCGTCGGCACCAAGCAATACCACATTCGCGACTTGCTAACCGAAGCTCAGTGGGACATCTACGACGGCCTGGAAGCCAGTTGGACGTTGATGGGGGCCGTGGCGTTTCTGCCGCTCGACGCCCATTGGACGGCGAAGGATGGCTCGAAGTGGACCGTCGATCGGCTCGTTGCGATGGAAGCAGCGCAGCCGTTGGGCACTGGTGGTTGCTACGGCACGCATCGGCTGTATGCGCTGGCCATCGCGGTGAATAAATATGTCAAAGAGACCGGCATCGGGCCGAAGAATCTGAAGGGGGGCTGGCGGGCGGCCTACGAACGAGTGTCGGAAGGACTAGACAAGGTCCACGAATTCCAACGGCCCGACGGCGCTTTTTCGACCGGATTCTTCGAGAAGTCGATCGAATCCGCCGATCTGGGCGGACGGCTTTACGCGGCCGGGCATACGCTTGAATTCGTAACCGTCGCGATCGGTTCGCACCTTTACTTCGATCGAGACGTGCCGGAATCTTCCGCCGCCGAGAGCCGGCCCTATGACTTGAGCGACGAATGGGTTGTCGCCGGCGTCAATCGCTTGTGCGACCAATTGAATGCTGCCCGCGACATGGACCCCGACTGCGGAACGCTCTACCACGCCGCGCATTCGTTGCGGCTCTATCGCGATTTGCGATTCGGCCAACGCAGGCCGCATTTGGCCGCGAACTGAGAGATTCTCATTTCGCCGACTTTGCAGCACCGGCATCGGCGGCGGATTGCGCGATGCGGTTCAATCGCGGATCGAGCAGCGGCCACTCGCCGAGCCAGCGTAGTAGCCGTTGCGGGGTGAATCCGCGCAAATCTCCCAGGAGGGCCCGCGTGGCCAGTCCGTCGGCGGTCGCTGTTTGCGAGAACAGACTCGCGGTATTGTTTTCGTGCCCGAGGGTCAACTGCATGGATTGGTCGGCGCTGATCGCGCGAATCACGCCGCCCGACTTCGTCGAATCGAGTACGACCTGAGGCACGTCGTCTCTGTTCAGCAGAATAATCCGGTGAGCTCGAACTTCCTTGGCCACGCCAAATTTATCGTGCAGCGCAATTCCCAAGGCCAACAACAACAGCGGGTAAACAATCCAACGTTCGCGATCGCTCATGGCGGCGAAGCTCCGTTTGTAGGGGACAGGGATCAGGGAACAGGCGACAGGGGACAGGGGACAGGGGACAGGGGAAACAGACGAAATTTACGCTTCCGAACCCCTGGCCCCTGGTCCCTGGCCCCTGGCCCCTAGTGTCTTCACATACGCTCGCAGTTCGGCAAGTTCGCGTTCGAAGCCGCCGGATAGTATTGGGAAGCGGCACCAGGTTTTTGGGTCGAGATTCTCGTCGTCGACGTGGAACGACGGGGCGTAGCGTTCGCGCTTCCACTGGTTGCGGCACCAGAGCCGGAAGAATCGCTCGACCCACGCCAACAGTTGTTCGGTCGTGTATTTCGGAAAATCGGCCTGCATGATCTTGAACACTTCCAACGGGCTGCGCTTGTCACGAATCGCGGCCCGTTCGATGGCGTCGAGCAACTCATACGGCATCAAATCAGCTTCGTCGGTTTGACCGGCGGCGGTGGGGCGCAACTCGGCCGTCGGCTCCTGCCGATTCACCGCGCCGAGCGCCGCGAGCGGACCGATCCCCTCCGGGCCCTGTTGTTCATACCACACCAGCCAGCGGCGCAAGAACGCTTTGTCGATCCCGGCGATAGGACTGATTCCGCCGGAAGTGTCGCCATCCATCGTGGCGTAGCCTACGGCCGCTTCGCTGCGATTACTGGTCGCCACGAGCAGCGATCCGCGCAAATTCGCCAACAGCCAAACTCCCGGCGATCGCGCCCGCGCTTGAATGTTTTGCAGCGCCAAATCGTCGGTCTCCCAACTCAACGGCCGCCCCTCGGCTTGCGATCCCAATGCAATATACTGTTGGACCAACGAATCGACGTCGAATTCGATGAACTCGCCGCCGAGCGCCTCGGCCACGCCGCGAGCCGCGCTGCGGGTGACATTGCCGCTGTTGCGCGTCGATTGATAGACGCAGGCGAGCAATCGGCGAACCCATTGCCGGGAGTCCGTCGGCGCTGCGGCATTTGGACCGGCGTGGGGAATATAACCGAGCCGTTTGGAAAACTCCTTCAATCCAAGTTCGGCGATTCCCAATTGCACGGCCGCGGCGATCAGGCACGACACGCCCGCCGAATCGGCGCCGCCGCTGATCGACACGACGAATCCGCGAGAACGACTCTTGCACAAATAGTCGAACAGCGCCAAAGCGATCGCCCGAGTAAATTCTTCTTCCTTCACATTCGGACCGCTCTCCCATGCGACCCGATGATCGACCGGCGGCTCCAATTCTTGCCGCGGAAAGCTAAACTCGCCATGAACGCAATCGTCCTCGGCGCCGCCGAATTCCGGCACGAAGCTGCCGCTGCGCGCGCGGGCCATCCGAGTCGCATCGATATCGACCAAGGCGGTGGTCAGCCCAAATTCCGCGAACGAAAATCGCGGTCCTGCGGCGAGTAAGTGGCCCGCCGAGGCGATCAACGCGCCGCCGTCGTAAATCGCGCGGCCGGCTTCGTTGCCCAACAGATTCGCGTAGACGTAGCTGACACCAAACGCCCGCGAACCTTCGAGCACGAAACGCCGCCGCACCTCGGCTTTGGCGAAAGCGAAGTGACTGGCGCTCGGATTCAGGATGACATCCACTCCGCGGCGGGCCAATTCGCCGCCGGGCCGATTGGCAACCCAGGCGTCTTCGCAAATCTCGAAACCGATTTTGATGCCGCTACCGGGGCCACCTACGTCGAAATGAATATCGCCGAGCGGATAGTCGTGGTCTTGTATCCTCACCGCGGCCCGCCGTCCGACGGGCCAGGGCTTGAACCAGCGCGGCTCGTAATGGATGCCGTCGCCGGCCAAAAAGCGTTTCGCGGTGAAACCCAGAATCCGACCATCGGCAATCAAACAAGCCGTGTTGTAAAGCGCGTTGTTGTGCAGCAGCGGCAGGCCCAGCGAGACGACGATCCCATGCGTGGCCGGCAGAATTTCCCCGAGCAACGTGAGGGCCATCCGTTGCACAGCCGGAGAAAGAAACGCGTCTTCGCAACCGTATCCGCTGATGCAAAGCTCCGGCAGGCATAGCAAGCTGACCCGCTGCGCCCGCGCCGCCTCGATCGCCGCCAGAATATGCGATTTATTCGAATCCCAGGCCAATGGGGTCTGGTTGAGAACAGCGGCGCCGACTTTGAGCAACTGCATAGCGACCACGGAGCGTGTGGCACTGGCAAGCGAAGTCTGCCAGTGCCGAAGTGCAAATTGGCGCCGATATTCTTTTTGACCCGAATCGCTTTGACGATGAACGGACGGCAAAGTTCTTCGGCGGGTTCACCGTCGCGCGGCGCTCGCACTGGCCGACTTCGCTGGCCAGTGCCACACTACCGGTCCAACGGCCAGTTTAGTCCCGGCAACAACGTCGGGCAACGCGCCGTTCCGCGCCTACTCTTCCAACAACTCTTGCAGCTTGGCGAGGCTGCGCGTGAGCATGACGCGAATCGAGCCGTCGCTCTTTCCGAGCCGTTGGGCAATGTCTTTCGACGGTAATCCTTCCAGATATCGCATCCGCAGGGCCGTCCGGCTTTCTTCCGGCAGCGACTCGAGCGCCGCCAGCAGTCGGATCTGCTTTTGGTCGCGTGAAAACGCCTGGCTGGCGGTCGTCATGCTGGCGATGAGCAGATCGACAATCCCACCACCCTGGCTATCGGCCCCGGCATCGAGGGCCAATTCGCGGCCGGCGCTCCGTTTCTGGCTGCCGAAAAACCGCCGATGGGCGTCGACGATGCGGCGCTCGGCAATCTGACACAGCCAGCCGAACGCGTCGCGCTTCGTGAAATCGATCTCGGCGTAGGAACGAATCGCGTCGGAATGGACCTCCTGAAGCAAATCGTCGGGCTCGATTTTCCGCCGCAGAGCGGCGCCCAATCGACGCTCGATATACGCCAGCAACGTCGGCCGCCGGACCGAAAGCCACTCCCCCAACGCTTCGCGATCGCCGCCGCGGAACCGCTCGATCAATTTATCTTCTTCTTCCAACATGGCAAAGGCTGATCCGATAAATGAGCGATGTCGAGGCGGGGTTGGAAAAGGGGCCGTTTTTCAACGGTCGCTTGCCATCCTACCAGCCCGTTAATAGCGGCGACAGACGATTCGCGGCAACGAAGAAACCGCCGGACCACCCGTCCTGGAAGAATCCAGGTTTCGGGCGGCCCGGCGGATGGGGGTAATTGAACCCTTTCCGACCGTCCACAGCCTCATGGCTTACCGACGGCCGTGACCACCGCGACCACCGCGTCCTCGGCCATGGCGACCGCGATGCGACGTGTGGCGACCGTGAAACCGGCGATGACGGAAGTGCCGGCCGTAGTAACCGTACCCACCACCGCACGAATCGTCGCACGAGCTGCACGATTCGCAGGTCGGGGCGCTTTCGCAAGGTGTGGACACGCAGACCGGGGTTTCCTCACATCCACAACCGCAATCACAATCGGAGCCGTAGCCGTAGCCGCCGTAGCCGTAACCGTAGCCGTACCGGCGATGGTTGCGGCGATGGTGCTTATGACCGACGTGACGGCCGTGCCCTCGGTGGCTATGGCTATGACTGTGGCCATGCCCCCCGCCACCCTTGGCTTGAGCCGGCGTGCTGAACAACAGAGACAAACCCAACACAAAACACCCAGCGATCGCGACACGAATGAAGCGAGACATGACAAGTTCCTCCAAGGCTAAAGATGCACTAAGGTTTCTTTGGGCGGCCGACATTGGCCGTCCCACCTCTTTGCAGAGCGTGAAGGCCGGCGAGTTGTTACAAGAAATCTTTTTGCAATTTGGCTACCCACGGGAACGCCTTCGACTTTGCCGTATATTGCAATGGGGCAAGCTCGCGGATTGGAGTAGATTCCGCGAGAATACAGCCTGGAATCGCCGGATTTTCCGCCATAGGGCGAATGGCCATCGCTTTCAGCCAGCAGAAACTGCCAGGATTGCCCATGCCGCGATTCTTGCCAAAGTCGATCGTCTGCCTTCGCGAGTCACTTGAGCCCCGACTCGATGTTCGGCAGCCTCGACGACGCCTTGGACCGGGCCCGAGAAATCGTCGGCCTTCCGCCGGCCGACCGACCGTCCGACGCGGCGCCGGAAGTAGCCCGCGACCGGCCCGGCGCAAAACCACCGGCGAAATCGGCGTAGCGGCGCTAAGCCCAGGGAAGGCGGCCAACAGTTTTTCTAAATAGGGAACGCTTCGCCCGCCTTCCCTGGGCTTGATTCTGCGTCTGTTCCTCTGCTTGACACGCCCGCGCCGATGCGGTCCATTTTCGCTTGGGGCGAACCACCCATTGCGAACCGTTCCTGCCGATTTCCATGCCAGTCACTTTCAGCGAGCACCTCTGGCAGACTGTTTCGGCTTCCGTGCTGCTCTACTTGCCGCGCGTTGTCGCCGCAGTGGTGGTATTGGCGGTTTTCTGGCTGCTCGCCGCGGGATTGGATCGTTTGGTTCGCCGCTTAGGTTCCGCCCGGCTCTTGCAGAATGAGGCGTTGTCGATTGTCTCGCGGACCATCAAGATTTCGCTGCTGTTGGTCGGCATAGTCACGGCCCTGGGCACTCTCGGCGTCAACGTCGCCGCGATGGTGACCGGTCTCGGACTTACCGGTTTTGCCGTAGGCTTTGCATTGAAAGACATTATCTCCAACGCGCTCTCCGGCGTGCTGATTCTGATGTACCAACCCTTCCGCCGCCGCGACCGAATCTCGGTGATTTCGACCATTTCGTTGGAAGGCGAAGTCGTTCACATCGACCTGCGCTACACGACGCTCGAACTCCCCGACCGCCGAATCCTGATTCCCAATTCCTACCTTTTCACCAACCCAATCACCGTATTCCGCGCCCCTGCCACGCCAGAAACCCCGCCCGCCGACGCGCCTCCGCCGAAACCATAACTGCGACGCCCTCAACCTCCCCTTTGTTCCTACCCGCCTTCCGTTTCCGCTCTTCGTATTCGCGTCACTCGCGTCTTTCGTGGTTAAATCTCTTCGTCCGTCGGTGATCGTCATGGCGCACCGCATCGCATCGCTCCTCTCGGCCGCGACGGAAATGCTGTTCGCTCTCGGCTTGGGCGATCGCGTGGTGGCGGTGAGCCATGAGTGCGATTGGCCGCCTGAAGCGAATCGCCTGCCGCGGGTGACGATCTCGCACATCGCTGCCGCCGCTTCCAGTACCGCCATCGACACTCAAGTGCGAAAGCTTGCATCGAGCGGCAAGCCTTTGTACGGACTCGACGTCGATTTGCTCGGCCAATTGGCGCCGGACCTGATTGTCACGCAACAGCAGTGCGACGTTTGCGCCGTCAGCTATACCGACGTTCTCGCAGCCGTGGCCAACGATCCACGGCTCGCGGGGTGCCGGGTCGTCGCGCTCAATCCGCGGGGGCTCGGCGACGTGCTGGCCGATCTGCGGCGCGTCGGCGAAGCCGCCGGAGCGCCGGACGCCGCTGAGCAGTGCATCGCGGCGCTGGAAGCTCGAATCGAAGCAGTTCGTCAGCGTACGGCCATGCTCGCTGCATCCGAGCGGCCGCGCTTCGTGTGCATCGAATGGTGCGAGCCGCTGATGCTGGCGGCGAACTGGGTGCCGGAAATCGTCGAACTGGCCGGCGGCCAGAATGGCTTGTCGATCGGCGGCCGGCATAGCACCTATCACGCCTGGCCGGACGTGCTGACCTACGACCCGGAAGTGATCGTCGTAAGCCCCTGCGGATTCGATTTGAGTCGGACGCTGGAAGAAGCCCACTCACTGGCGAAGAATGTGCCAGGCTGGGCGACAATGGCGGCAGTTCGCACGGGCCGCGTCTACGCCGTCGATGGCAACGCGTATCTGAACCGTTCCGGCCCGAGACTCATCGACAGCCTCGAAATCCTTGCGCACCTTCTGCACCCGAACCTGTTCGCCGCCCCACCGCACGCTGCCGCCGGCTGGCAACGGCTCGCGTAACTTCGTCTCTTCGTACCTCAAGCCTACAGCCTGTCGCCTCAAGCCTTTCCTACCTCAAGCCTACAGCCTGCAGCCTCAAGCCTTCTTCCTCACCGGCACCCGATCGATCTTCGCGGCCAGAATAAAATCATTCTCCGAAAGCCCGCCGATGGCGTGGGTCCAGAGTTCGATCCACACGTTGCGATAGCCTTCGAGATGCAGATCGGGATGATGCTGCTCCACTTCGGCCAACTGGGCGACGGCATCGAAGAACTCGATTCCCGCGACGAAGTTCTTGACGACCCAATCCTTGCGAATCCGCTGGCCATCGTGCGTCAGCCGCCAGCCAGCGAGCGATTTCAATTGCTCTTCCCCCTCGGCCCAAGAATACTTCGGCACGCCCCCTTCGCACGGAACGCACTTTTTCGTGACGAGTTGTTCATCCGTTTGCATTTGCATGATCATAACCTCCGGTGTGCGTGATGGTCGGTTTGCTGTAGGGAACGCCCTCCGAGGCGTTCCGTGCGCGGGCGATGATTTTCCGCGCTTCCAAAACGGCACGGAGGCCGTTCCCTACAGTCCAATTGAATGCTAACCGAATCGGCCCCGCAGTCCAGCTTTCACGCCTTCGCTTCCGGAAATTTCCGGCGCAATTCGCGGAGAATCACCGGCGGCACGAACTGAGACAATTCGTCGTCGCTCGCCAGCGGCGTGATCTGCTTGAGCAGCGAACTGGATATGTGCGAATACTGGGCGTCGGCCATGAGAAACACGGTTTCGATTCCCGGATCGAGTTGCCGGTTCGCCAACGTCATCGTGAATTCGGCTTCGATGTCGGTCAGCGAACGAACGCCGCGGAGCATGACCCGCGCGCCGCACTGCCGAACGAAATGCACGGCCAGCCCGCTGAATCGCAGCACTTCGACATTGGGCAAATGGGCCGTGGCTTGCCGCACCAATTCGATCCGTTCCTCGGGCTCGAACAACGGCTGCTTCTCGATATTCACTCCGACGCCGACGATCAACCGATCGACCAACCGACTGGCCCGCTCGACGACGTTCAAATGGCCGAGCGTGATCGGATCAAATGATCCGGTATAGACGGCCACTCGCGAATCGGATGCGGTCATAAATGCTTGCTCGGAACTCGAAACGGATCGGACGAAGCGCGACAATAAGCTTTACGGGCTGACGTTACGGTGCCGAATTGCCGAAAGTGTTGATCGAAGGCGAATGCCTTGGTGATTCGCAACCGTTGCATCATGACGAGGCTGACGCAATCCGTGAAGCTCCAATCCTTGTCGCGATATTTGTCGAATATCTCCCACGCTTGCTCGACATCCGCTTTGGAAACCCATTCGACTTGGGCGATTTCGCCGGCAAAGAGGGCGTTACCGACTTCCACTGCGCGCTCGACATTCCCACGAGCTTTCAGGAGCGTTAGCAATTCGTCGATGACATAGTCGCTTGTGACGAATTCGTCGTGCGCTTGATCGTCAAACCATTTCGCGGCTGCATGGTTTGGATCCTTCGGCACGTAGCGGGAAAACCAAGCGCTTGTGTCGACGAAGATCACGATTGCCCACCGTACAGAATCCTATCATGATCCTCGCTCGAGAAACC
>Ga0182024_10006155_pt1 | contig 26467 bp, 24 predicted proteins | sample P32metaG_FD_120480 | JGI IMG/M metagenome (GOLD analysis project Ga0182024, IMG submission 120480) | Permafrost microbial communities from Stordalen Mire, Sweden - P3-2 metaG (Illumina Assembly) | ecosystem: Environmental > Terrestrial > Soil > Wetlands > Permafrost | place: Sweden: Stordalen... | reverse complement strand
GCGGGGCGGAATGTTTCCTCTGACGCTGCCTGCGCCATCGCTGCCGGAGAATTCATGGCAGCCGCGCTTGCAGCGCCGACTCCCACGCCCAGCCGGGTCAGAAACATTCGCCGCGCCATCGAGGATTGAAACCATTTTCCGTTCATCTGGATATTCTCCTTCTCCGTGGAAGATCGTGGCCATAGTATAAGCCCAAGTTACAAAGATTTGGGACTTTCAAAGTTTCGTTTCGCAGGGCAGCGCCAACAAAAATCGTCGCCAAATCATGTTTGGATAAGTGTACGAGATTAAGTGGAATTGTTTTGTAAAAAATCAGGAATAGAGTTGGGTCCAAAAATTAGTGAAATGTTCGGTGTTGTAATCAGTCCCGAAGGGACGGCACATCGTAGCCCACCGTTTAAACGGTGGGAATCGAAAGGTCCTTCTTTAAGCCCCGTAGGGGCGGTACAAGGTTGAGCTTGTGCCGCCCCTACGGGGCTTAGCTTTCTCCTATCGCATGTACCCACCGTTTCACGGTGGGCTACGCTATGCCGTCCCTTCGGGACTTCGAAGAGAATAGAAACGTCCGTCCGGCCTTCGAAGAGAACAAAAACGAACTTTAAGACCACCTACTTAATTTTCTTGATTCGTTCGGCTGCGGCTGGAAATAGGTGAAGCGCGTTGTGACCGATGTCCTCAATTTGTTGTGGCGTGAGACCTGCGTGGCCTAACAAGGCTTCGATATTCATTTGCATGGTTGCATCAGTCGTGCACGGCACGCCGCAATCGGAACCGTAGACCAGATGGTCGGGCGAGGTCATCGCCAACGCGGGCCCGAGCGTCGTCGGGCATGTGGCGGCCGTATCCAAATAAAGGCGGCGAAGATGCTCGCGAAATTCGGAGGGCGTCACGCGATTCAGGTTTGGAATCCAGCTCTCATGGCCAAGAATCATAAGTCTGCCGGAAAGCGCCGGGAGCGCCCCGCCGCAATGCGCGAGCACGAATTTAATGTTCGGAAATTTGCGAAATGTTCCCGCATATAGCATGTCGACCACCGTGCGCGCGGTCTCGAACGCTACCTCGATCAATGCAGACGGGCGCCCCATGGCAGCGGGCGCGTAGGCGTTGGGATGCGCAAAAACGACTGCGCTGCGGCGGTCCAGTTCTTTCCATACCGGATCGAGGCGTGCATCGCTCAGATAGACGCCATTGTAGTGGCACGTAACAGCGAATCCGTCCGTATGGAACTGGCTATCGGCGCGTTCGATTTCCGCCAAGGCTTCGTCTGCGCTATCCGTGGGCAAGGCGGTCAGCATGCCGAACCGTGATGGAAACTTTTTCACGAGGGATGCGGCATATTCGTTTGAATTCCGAAGCGCATCCAGAGCTTTTGGAATGTTGCTCAGCATCTGCATGGCGATTCCGGTTCGATCCATGTAGGCGAGCACCGTTTGCGGATCCCAGCGCGGCGGCTCGGGAATAATCCACCCGGCCTCGGCCATCGATATCCTGCGAGTCTCGCGCACCGCATCGGTCTCTGGCGGAAAAAAATGCGCGTGTACGTCAATCCATTGGTTTACAAGCATTCGCTTCTCTTTCCAAATAAAACGATTGCGTCCGAATCTATTGTTGTTCAGCGAAATTCAAACGAAGAATGTCCCATCCTCACTTTACCCATTTCACTTTAGTGGATTGTCGGCAATTTGCCCCGCCTTCACGCTCAACAATTCTCCCATGCGTTGGCTGAATAGGCGCGCGCCGCGCTGCGAAAGATGCAGCGGATCGTCGAAGAGCGAGTCATCCGCGGCCCAATCGCCGGCGTCAACAAAAGTTACATGATAGGGCTGCAAAAGATCGCGAACGTGGGACATATAATCGGTCCACCACTTCGTTTCATAAAATTGAGCGCGGTGCGACTGGCGCATCGGCATTTCCACTAAAACGATATCCATGTTTGCTTCATGTGCCTGGCGAATGAGCTCCGCGACGGGCGGAGCAAGAGGTAATTGCTGCGCTGCCTCGCAATCCTTGCGAAAAGCATCCGCACTGGCCGGTTCCAGAAGCGAAAAATCCGCAGCCTTTCCAAACTGGTTTGTATTCTGCTGAGGCATGCCTTGCTGTGCCATCGACCTGCGCAAGATTTCCACTTTCGACCAAATCGCGCCGCGATCCGCAAACATGGGAACGTTGTGCAAAGCCTTGAATTGGAGCGAATCGCGCGCGGACATGGAATAAAATTGGCGCGCGTAGATTGGTTCAAGGTAATAAAGCACGGCGTGATTGCCAATCATGTCATTCGCGGAAAACTCAACAGGTTGGGACAACTGAAGATCGTAAAAACCATAAATCAGCGTGTGTGGGCGAATGCCGTGCGCCAGGGCGTAGCGGAGGAGCAACAATTGCTCAACGGGAGAGGAAGCGCCTAAACTCAGATTCACCGCGCCTTCCTGTGCTGTCAGCCCTGCTGCCGAATCAAATACGGGCTCTTCAAAGCCCGCTGCCATTAAGGAATTACCCAGCGCAATGACGCGAGCAGGTTGCGAGTCGCGGGCATGGCGCATCACACGGCGAGGCACTGAATTGCGTGTGAGATAAGCAACGCCGAAATTCATCGCAAGCAGGAATCCTGCGAGAATAAAAGCCGTCCAGCCGAGTTGTCGACGTGTGATCATGAGAACGCGATATCAGAAATCGATATAAATGAATTTCGAGCTTTGGCCTGAAAAAATATAAACGATCGCCGCCAACACTCCCCACCAAAGGCCCCAGAATAAAATAGTAGTCAGGCGAACGGAAAAACCGTCAGGCGGAGAATCGATCTCTCCCGCCAGGTATTCAAGCAATTGCCGAAACCAAAAAAGATAAGTCATCGCAATTATCCCCAAATGAGCCGCTGGAAATAGAATAACGCCGTATGGATATCCATGCAGAAAAATGCCCACGCAAAATTGACTGCCACAAACGTAAGAGACCACGAACCCCATGCGCCCACGACACTTTTAGCAGCAACATTTCCTGAGCGATGTCTCCACCAGCGATTAACCGCAAGCATTAGGCCATGCAAAAGTCCCCACACAATAAAGTTAAGGCCCGCGCCGTGCCACAACCCGCTGATGAACATGGTGACCAAAAGATTGAAATAGATGCGCGGCACAGAGACCCGCGAACCGCCGAGAGGAATGTAAACGTAATCCATCAGCTAGGACGAAAGAGAAATATGCCAATGCCGCCAGAAATCCATAATGTTGGTTTGCAGATAGGGCCAGTCGAAATTTTCCGGAACTTTAATGCCAAACAATCGCGCAGAGCCAATCGCAATATCCGAATACGCGGAAAAATCGACGTAAATTTTAATTCCGTACGAAAACAGCCACAGAATCAAAAGTCCACGGTCGGCTCGCGCAATGTCCGCCACGTTCAAGTGATTGGTATAGGCGGTCAGAAGATCGGCGATGCCGAATTTTTTCGCGAGCCCGGCCAGTATGCGCGTCGCTGCTCGTTGGGTGTCTAAAATCCAGTCCGTGGGAACGGCGCGAATCTTGGGCAGAAAATCCTGATACCGCTTGATGGGTCCGGCCACCATGGTGGGGAAGAACAGAATAAAGGCCATGTACTCGCCTACGGTTCCTTCTTCCGTTCTGTCCTTGTAGCGGTCATAGGCGTAATGAATAAATTCAAACGTAAAAAATGAAATACCCAGGGGAAGAAAAGCATTTTGCCAATACAGAGGGTTATGCCGCGGGTCGGGCCAAATTAAACCGGAAATGAAATTGCGATATTTAAATAAGCAAAGGAAAAAAATGGTTTGGATGATTCCCACGAAACAAAACCATGAGCCCGGCTTGTAAAAGCGGCTCACAAAAGACTCCCACAGAAAAATTAAAATGCACGCCGCACCGATGGCGCCGCCCAGCTGGGTGTAAGAAAAATAAATGAAGAAGGCGCTGCCGCCAAAGACGATGATCCAGGGACGAATACTTGGACGCGAAACTCGAAAAAGAACGGCCGAAGGAACCAGGAAAAGCAAATAATAGTCCCAAGTATTAAAAATCATGAAATTTTGAGCCCGCCTCTTTGCCGGGCATGGGGAATGAGAGAGTGTATCCAACAGCAAAGGTTAATACAACGAACGGACCACGGATCGAAACGTCCGCGTTTTGTTCCCCAAAAGCCTGCTTGAGCGAGGGCAGTTATTGCCGGAAAAAGAAAAAATGCGATAAGTAAGGTTGCGGCATCTTACACTGAACAGGCTGAAGTGAGCGGATCGTGGCCAGTCAACCGGTGAACCTCAAGCAAGCACTAAAGAATTAAGGTCGCTGCATTCTGACATGCCATAAAAGTCTTCGATTCTCGCGGCAATTCAGGTTTCTCGATGACGCTCCGGGAGGTAAATCATGGAAAATCCACTGCCGCGCAAGGCTGCCGAGAACCCCACGCAATACAATGTGGAAGCAATCGCCAAGTTGGAACACGATGCACTGAGCCGTAGGACTCCCACCGAACGCGTGAGCGACGCCATTACCAAGCTCGTGGGCAACGTTGGATTTTTGCTGGGCCAATTACTTTTTATTGCCGTCTGGGCCCTCTTAAATCTTCATCTCATTCCCGGTTGGAAGCGATTTGACCCATTTCCATTTGGCGTTCTCGCTCTCATTGTATCTTCGGAAAGCGTATTTTTAACTATTTTTGTGCTGATCAGCCAGAATCGAATGTCGCGACAGTCCGAGCGCCGCTCCCATTTGGATCTGCAGGTCAGCATGCTTTCCGAGCAGGAATTGACCACCATCCTTCTGATGTTGCAGAAGCTTTGCCAGCATATGGGCGTGAATGTGGACTCCTCTAAACAGGAAGTCCAATCCTTCAGCAAGACAACCGACGTTCACAAATTGGCGAGCGAACTCGATGACAAATTACCGGACGAATAATTTCAACGTGTTTCAAGCTAGAAAAATTGGCGGACAAAGGAATTCGCCCCATTCCGAAAGCGATCTTTTTCATCGAGACGCCGAATCTTCCGATTGCGAATCCAACCGAAGGGCAGCATGATCGTATTTTCCATAGCGATGCAAATTTCGCCGCCAAAATGGGTTTAGTTTTATCTTCAACCAGGAGTACAAATTCGTGAAGCCTTTGGAAATACTTGGCGAGACGCTTGCGCCCGACGGCACCATCCTGAGGCTGGCCCGCCGCGACACGGAGTTCATCATTCTGGCGAATGGCAGAAGCCTGATGTCGAGCCGAATGCATGGTTCGGAGGAGGCGCTAGCCATGCTGTCTTGCGCGCCCTTGCGGAAAATGGAAGAGCCGTGCGTGCTGATAGGCGGCCTTGGCATGGGCTTCACGTTGCGCGCGACGCTCGATTTGCTTCCGCCGGACGCGACCGTTGTAGTCGCGGAAATGGTCGCCGATGTAGTGGAGTGGAATCGCGGTGCGCTGGGCGCGCTAGCCGGATATCCAATGAAAGACAAACGCGTGCGGATCGAAATCGGCGATGTCGCCGCTACTCTCAAAGCGAGCAATGGAAAGTTTGACGCTGTACTTCTCGACGTCGACAACGGTCCCACCGCATTTACGGCATCCGCCAATTCCTGGCTCTATGGGGATCGGGGAATTGCTGCTGCTCGTGCGGCCCTCAAGATGGGCGGGATGCTAGCCGTTTGGTCTGCCAGAGATGACCGGAAATTCGAGCAGCGCCTGCGTTACGGCCGCTTTACCGTTCGAGTCGAGAACGTGCGCGCTCGATTGAAAAAAGGCGGGCCGCGCCACACGATTTTCCTTGGCCACAAAACAGCTGCGCACTGAAACTATTTCTAAATTCCTCTTCGGCTGCAATCCGCTGTTGCTTTGTGCGGATCATCCAAGAGATGGCGGAGTTGTCCATGTTGAAAGGCAATTTCTTGCTTGGTCTTATGAGGACGCGCGCAACGTCACCCGTTGCCGCCTTTGCATACTTTGCAGAAGCGGTGTCCGCAATTTTCGCAGACGACCGTTAACTTGCGCGTTCGTTTTCCACATTTGCAACATTTCAATGAGCTCGTTTTTGCCTTTGCCGTATTCAGCTCTTCATGGAATTAAGACGGTATTTGCCGGCTGCAGCGATCGATATCCTGGAATTCCAGTTTTGAAAAGTTTTTCGTATCACTTCAAATTCACAATTCAGTTCAGCCCGGAAACGTTCCATCATCAGGATACAGGATTTGTCACCAGAGCGAGTATGCATCACCACTCAAGAATCGGGGATGGAAATGTATCCGCATATTTCCTCAACGTAAATCGAAATCGCTCCTGAGTGCTGTTTCCATGCAGGCAAAGCGAGGAAGACGCTTTGGAGATCGGTGCCCATTGCGTGAGAAACAAAATCAAATTTATTGCGCCGAGGGTAGAAGGAACATTAGACTGCGCGAGCTCGGCGCCAAATCGAAAATTTCGGTTTATGATGGCGCATTCACGAATCGGAGGAGCGCGCTTACATGACTATCCCCCACGGTCTGGCAAATGAAATATATCTGGAACTTCCAGGGTGAGAACATGAAAAAGTCGGGCGCGAGCCAAGGCCAGTCTGCACCGGAACTCATTTCGAAAAGAATCGCCGACCTCGCGGACTGGCGCGGCGAAATCCTCAGCAGAATGCGCAAGCTCGTCAAGGAAGCAGACCCGGACGTCGTCGAGGAGTGGAAGTGGATGGGCACTCCGGTTTGGTCGCACGACGGCATCATCTGCACTGGCGAATCCTACAAGAAAGTCGTGAAGCTTACTTTTGCCAAGGGCGCGTCTCTGAAGGATCCGGCCCGTCTCTTCAACTCGAGTCTCGACGGAAACGTACGCCGCGCGATCGACATACACGAAGGTGAAGAAGTGGACGAGTCCGCTTTCAAGGCGCTCGTTCAGCGGGCGATCGCCCTCAACAGTTCGGTCAAGTCGAAACCACCGAAGAAAGCGAAGTCCTAAAGGGGATTTGGCGATTTACCGGATAGGAAAGATAAAAAAAGAGAGGCGCTCGGCAGATTCACAAGCGCCTCTCCTACAACAGAATCAATTTGTTCCGTACCTCACTCGATCACCTCCTTCTCGACACAGAATGTCGATACATCCATTATAAAACTATTTCGCAAAATCGCAAAATCGTCTTTTTGAATCGGTGACATACGGAAGAATAATTCATAATTGTTGAGGAATTGAATTGAAACAAATAACCCGATACTGCCTCCATGTGCACGGATAAATGCCCTTTCCGTCCCGAAGAACGCGGTTCACCGAGAACGTTCTCCGTGAACGGGACGGAAAGGCCGTCCTGTTTTCGGGCGGCCAGCATTTTTGTGCGTGCCATTCAAATTGAAACATGACCAAAAGTTGTCGCTCAACTGGAAGGTCTAAAAGTTTCAGCCTTCTGTCTCGGCCGATTTTTCTGAAAGTAACGCGTTGTTCGCAATCGTGTCAGCGAGTTCGGGCCATTTAAAATTTTCACCCTTTGGAACGACAATGCCACAGTCGGCGATGGCCTGCGCGAGCCAATCCTGGCGCTGCGCCGTGGCGAGAGTCGTTAGAGGTTCAAGCCCCGCATCCGCAACCGCTTGTGCGGCTTCGCGCATTTCCGCGGCGCGTCTCTTTCCGTGTTCCGCGACGCGGCCGATCAAATAATCCGGCAGAGTGGTGCTCCAACCCATCTCCGGGTAAGTCGCGGCCAGTGATTCCAGAACAAGTTTTTCCGCGCCATAGCGCCGCGCCGTAAACATGGACTCGACGGTTATGGCTTCGATGCCTTTCATAATTATGCTGCGGCACATCTTGATGGCGGAAGCCACGCCCACCTGCTCGCTGATTGGTTTCACGTCCATCCCGATTCCATGCAGTAGCTTTGTGGCAGAAGATGCGTGCGGCCCTCCCAACAGCATGGGAGCCTTAATTCGTTGAGGAGCGACGGGAGCCATCACCGCCGCTTCAACAAACGTCGCGGTCGATTCGCCCAAAACGCGAGCAATTTCGCGCTTGGTTTCAGGGGAAACAGAATTAATGTCCAGATAGATCTGCCCACTGCGCAGAAACGGGACGGCTTCCCTGGCGGCGCTCGCGGCAGAGGTCGCCGTTACAGCTGAAATCACGAGGTTCGCGCCCAGGATAGCCGCTTCGAGTGTGTCGCAGGCGCGAACGCCGAACCGTTCCGCTTTGGAGAGCATGGCTGTCCGCGACGGCTCATTATTTAACAGGGTGTCATATATTGAAACCTTAAACCCTGCAATGGCAAAGTCATGGCCAAATATCCCGCCCACCTCTCCAAAACCGATGATGGCAATTCGATCTATGGAATTCTGGTCCATCGTGGCCCCTTGGTTAAGGAAATTTTTAAAATTCGATGTGGAATGGTAGCCCCGAAACGCTTGCCTGTGAACACCATACTTTTGGCGCGCTCCCCCGAATTGCCCTAAGCCCTTTCCTTGCAGTCCGGTTCTATCACCCGTGTACCATTGCAAACTTGGTACCCGAAGAGCACAATATTATGAATAAGGGGGAACCATTCTCCCTTTACGGTGTCTAAATCAATGAAGCGCTTACCAACCCTAGATGTTTGGTTGAATGGGCCTCCCTGTCGGGAGAACCTAGTAAGCGGCTTCAACGTCTGTTGCGCAAGACACATGGCGTTCGGCGCGAAGTATTTTCCGCTAAAACGCTTGGCGCAGGCAGGCAGGAGAGGCGGCAAACGTGTCTGACTTGGCGCGCGTCCTTCCATGGTCGCAGGACGAGGCCGAGCTTGTGACGGAGTTGCAAGATGGTTCCGCCGCAGCGTTCGACTGGCTCGTAACGCACTACTCCGGTCCTGTGTACGGCCTTGTTGCCGGCATGGTTCCAGAATCCTGCGATGCCGCCGATATCACGCAAGACGTTTTTCTCAAAGCGTTTCGCGGGATTCGCGGTTTCCGCCGCGGCAGTTCGCTAAAGACATGGCTCTACCGGATCGCCATCCGGGAAGCGTTGAATCACCGGCGCTGGCTCTGGCGGCATCACCGGGAGCAGGATTCGATCGACGTGGAACCGCTGGATGGCCAGGCGTCACTCGAAATCGAAGACGATCGCGGCACGCCGTTCGATCAGGCAGCGTCTCATGAAGTGCAGGTAGCGGTACAACAGGCTTTGCTGAAAGTGCCCGAAGTTTTTCGCAGCGCCGTGATCCTCAGAGACCTGGAAGGTATGTCTTATGAGGAAGTTGCCGAAGTTCTAACGGTAACCGTAGGCACGGTAAAATCGCGCATTTTGCGCGGGCGGCGCATGTTGCGGGGAATTCTGGATCCTTTGCTGCGGAGTCAAACTGGCGCCATTGCTCAGGTCGCTCCGCCGCAAAAGAGAGAATCGGTTTTGCACTCTTCGCTGTTTTCGACCGAGGAGGAACACAAAGCCAGCCGGAACGACACAGCCGGTTGGGCGCATCCGGGCAAGATGGATGACGCCGAGGGAGGTGTCTAGTGGATTGCGAAAAAGTACGCGGATTGTTGCCAGGCTACCTGGATGGAGCCGTGCCGACCGGCACGTGGGCCGGTGCGCATCTTTCCGTTGGCCGCCATCTGGAGTCCTGCGATGTTTGCCGTCAAGAGCTGAAAGCTTATCAGTCGATGTTCACGATGATGTCGCGGATGAGTCGTCCCACACCACCGCCGGATCTGGCCTTAAGGATTCGAGTTGCCGCCGCACAGCGCCTATCTGACCGCAATTGGCTGCATTACGGGCGGCGCATGAACACACGCTTAGAGTTAGTTCTGAAGAATATCCTTGAGCCGTTGGCGATTCCCGCGACTGGCGGTTTTACCGTTGCTTTCGTTGTGTTTGTGATCGTCTGCCAATTGCTGGGAATTGGCGCGCCTCTGCGCGCCGGATCGAACGATTCGCCGACGAATCTGTTACAGCCTGCGCGGCTGGAATCTTTGGCGCCTTTTCCGATTACGGGCCTCGAGGAGTCAGGACATTCCGGTCCTCACGCTCTTCTCGTGGAAGCCACCATCAGCTCGCAGGGCGATGCCGTGAGCTATAGGATTCTTGCCGGACCGGATACAGAGATCGTTCGCCGCCAACTCGATCTGGTCCTTCTGTTTTCGCATTTTCGACCGGAGATGAGTTTTGGCAGGTTCACTTCCGGCGGCCGAGTGGTCCTCAGCTTCAGCGATATTTCCATACGCGGTTAACCGAAATCAGTAAATTGTTTTGCCCCTCGAAAATTTTTAACCGCCTATCTTGTGTACTTTTAATACTCATTATTGCGCCCTTAGTACCCACGTACCATAGCCAGCCAAGCTCTTCTCAGTGGAAAATTAGTTACTCTGAGGGGCACGTCTCCCCCTCCATGCGTGATATCGCTCCGCATTGGGCAGCATTAGGATTGTCATGACTACAACAATTAAAGATTCCGTTGAAGCAAATAATCCGGGTAAGCAGGGTGCTCAATCTCAGGATTCCGCAGGGAAGCCTGGAGAAGGCGGACGCTCCAATCCCGTCTGCCTGGAATTAGGTGTCACCATTCGCAGCTTGCCAACCGAAAACGGTGGCTTGACCAAGCCGATTCGCGTGGAGGGCCGGTCCGTTATTGTGTTCGATAACGGAGCAGTTCTGCGATGCGCGGAAAATTTGCCCATCGGACAATCTTTCATTCTTTCAAATCCAAGTGGCCGTGATGTTGTTTGCCTGGTGGTTGGCGGCCGCAATCTTCCTAGTGTAAAGGGATATGTGGAAGTCCAATTCATGGAGCCGGTAATTGATTTTTGGGGTCTCCATGAAGGATCTACTGCTCCTGTCGTAGCCGCGAAGACACCTGAAGTTCGTCGTGAAGCAGCGCAGCCGTCTGCAACCCCCGCGCCTATTCCCGCCGCTCCTCAGCGGGAAATGCCATCCAAGCCTGAAAATATGCAGTCTAGCAGCGCCCCTTCCTTCGATGATATTGGTGGGCTTTTAAGCGTTCCGATAGTCCCGGCAACTGCAGCCACTCAGGGACGCAAGCCCTCGCCTGCCCAGACGCTCCCTGAAAGAGCGTCATCGAGCATGTCGGCTTACAGCCAAACAGGGAATGCGACGCCTGGCCTGGTTGCAAACATAACTTCCTCGGTAGCGGAGCAAGCGGAAGAAAAAAACGCCAAGCAGGCGGTAACGGAAGCATTGTCGAATGCTCTAGCGAGCGGACCAATTTCTAAATCCAGTTCAAGTTCTCATGACTTTTTGAGTAAAGGCGTGATGGCTTATAGCCAAAGCGAACCGAAAGCTGCCGCACTCGGTGGAAGATTGCCCATGATTGGCGGGGCAATTGCCTTGGTTTTGGCCGGAGTTGGCTTGGGAGCTTTTATCATGCACCGAGGTTCCGAACCTGCTCCAGTCGCGACCGCGGCGGCTGTGACTCAGCCTGTGGCGGCACCGCTCGCAGCGCCATCTAATTCGCCTGCGATTTCGCTCGCAAAGGATGCGGCGCCAATCGACGATAAAGAACAGCTCCCAGCGCACAATGTTGCCGTCGAACAGAATCAGGTTGGCAATGGTGTTTCCGCGATACCCGCGGTTGTTTCAAATGCCGTCTCCAACGAATCGAAAACGGATCAGAAAGCCGCGCGGCGGGCAGAAAGTGCGGCAAATTCGCGCACGGAAGCCGCAGCGTCCGCGCCTCGCCGCCCATCGATTGCTAATCTAAAAATGAATTCTCCCAGCGCTCCCAGCGGCAAGGCTGTTGATTTAGGCGCTGGTGCAGCGCCGTTGGCGGATATGGTGGCAACTCAACCGGTGAGCGCGACTGCGGCTCCCGGATTATTGACCTCGTCCGGTCGCACATCTGGCCAACCTGCGCCGCCGCCCGGCACTATTGTGCCAGCGCCCGAGCTAGCGTCGGTTCCGGCCGGCAAGACAGTTTCCCCCAAATTAATTTCTTCGGCACATCTCGCGTATCCGCCTTCCGCCAAACAATCAGGCATCCAGGGGACTGTCACGTTACTTGTCAATGTCGATGCCAATGGCGTAGTGTCTAACGCGAAAGCGCTAAATGGCCCCTTGCTTCTGCGGCAAGCCGCCGTGGACTCCGTAAGGCAGTGGAAATATTCTCCGGGAATGACCGACGGTAAGCCTTCTGATGGGCAAGTGACCGTGGCTGTTGAGTTTAAGTTGAATTAATTTAACAGAAGTTATCTTCTTCTCTCATTCCATCTACTACAATACTGGCAGGACAACCTGCCAGCCTCTTGCGCCCTCCAAATAAGATAAGAGAGGGTTTCTTGACTGCATGGGCTTGGCCTTGTAAATTCAAGTACAGATGGATGCCCAATTGCCGTTAAATTTTAGAAGTAAGCGCATGGTGGGGAACTCTTTCTTCGGAGCCATGCTCGTTATGGCTGCCTTCGCCGGAGCATACGCGCAAGCACCGCCGGCACGGAATCCCGCCCCGAGCGCTGACGACGAATCCCGGCGAGCCGTTTCCGTGGAATCGCACAAGCAGCTTTTTGCCGTTATGTGCGCGCTCGATGCTGCCGGTTATATGACAGGTGCCGGAGCAACGGAAGATACTCCCGGACGCGTTCAGCTGCGCAAACATATGCAGGCTTTGCAAGGACCTGCGGTTCTCGCCCTGCGCAAATATTATGCCGAGCACGCACTGGGGGATTCGTCCGCAACATTTTCCCGGTTTGTTTCTTTTTCCCTCGTCACCGGTCCCCCGCCTGATTTTCCATTTTTGCTGCGGCGTGACGACTTGCCGCCGGAAGCGCTCGCCCTCGAAGGCTTCAATCCCATCCTCGCCAATTTTTATAGCGAAGCGAAGATCGACGAAATTTGGAAATTTTATGAGCCGGAGTACGAGCGAGGTGTGGAGAGCCTGCGCGCTCCCGTTTCCAATCTGGTCTACACGGTCTCAAATTATCTGCGTGAAATTGTACGCTCCGGCACCGGGCGCACGTTTTCGGTTTATGTAGAACCCCTCGCTGGCGACAAAACAATTTTCAGAACATTTGGCGACCAATATGTGCTGGTTATTCGCCCCAGCGCCGCGCCGCCTGTGGACGATATCCGCCATGCGTTTTTGCATTTTATTCTGGATCCAATTGCCATACGGTATCGCGTGCAAGCGTCCAGGGACGCGCCACTATTGGAAATCGCCGCGCGTGCACCGCAACTCCCAGTGGATTTACGCGATGATTTCACGAGCTTTTTCGATGAGTGCCTGGTCCGCGCCGTGGAACTTCGGTTGAAACGCCTATCGCCTGTTGAATTGTCCGCGGCGATCGATCAAGCGGAAGGAAGCGGTTACGTTCTGGTGCGCCCTATTTATGCGGGACTTTCGGGATTTGAAAAATCAGAACCGGCCATGGGTTATTATCTGCCGGATTTGATAAAGGGAATCAACGTGGAGGCGGAACAGCGGCGTTTGGGCGGCGTGAAATTTGAAGAAGCGGTTTCCGCAAGCGATGTCGCGCCGGAACGCAACGCGCGGGTAGCTAAGGCTGCCCCGGCGCCTTCCGGGAATCCGCTGGATGACGATCTGGCGGAAGGACAACGCCAGATTTCAGCGCGAAACGGAGCCGCGGCAGCCGCATCTTTTGAGCGCGTGCTGGCCACGCACCCGGACGACGAGCGCGCAACCTATGGCTTGGCCGTGGCTTCCGCGCTGCAAGGCAAGCCGGATCAGGCGCGCGAGCTGTTTACGAAAGTAATCGCGGCGGCGCAAAATCCGCTGGCCGGCCCTGATCGGCATTCCGATCCGTCCAATCTTTCCTGGTCGCATATTTATCTCGGAAGAATGTACGATGTAGAAGGGAAGCGTGACCTCGCTGTGGTGGAATACAGGGCCGCGCTGGCAGTGCAAGCAGCGCCGGATTCGGCACGCACAGCGGCGCAGCGCGGAATCGATGTTGGGTACCGGACGCCTACGCATGACAGGCCGCCCGATGGCAAGTCGTAATTATAATCCCTCACTTTCGCCGGGCAGTGGTCAGCGGCTGAAGCGCGGGAGCAACAAGCAATGCACTCGGAGCGTTCGACCAATCTCTGAGAATTATTCTGGCGGAGGAGATACGTAACATGACGGCAAAATTCTTCAAGTTCACTTCGGCAACGCTCAGCCTCGCGATTGCTCTTTCCTTTGGAGCGGCAATTTTCGTGGCCAGCCAACCGGCTGCGTTTGCGCAGGACAAAGGCGAGAAGAAAGAAAAGGTAAACAAAGCGGAAGAAGCCGCATATAAGCTCGTGCTTGCGGCGCAGGGCGGCGATCCCTCGGCGGAAATCCCGGTGGGCGAGGATTTCATCACCAAATTTCCGATGAGCAAGTATGTCGGCGGAGTATACGGAATGCTGACGACCGCTTATTATACCACCGGGAACACGGACAAGATGTTCGCGGCCGGCGCAAAGGCGCTCGAGCTAAACCCCGATAACGTCGATGTGCTTGCTTTGCTGGCCATGGCCATCCCTCGACGCATGAAGCCAAATCAGCCGGACTTTGCGGATCAAATAAAAAAAGCGGAAGTTTACGCCCGCCACGCCATTGAAATAATGCCGGCCCTTCCGAAGCCGGCCACGGTTGACGATGCTACGTTTGAAAAAGCGAAGAATGATAAGCTGGCGCTCTGTCATAGTGGCTTGGGCTTGATTGACCTCAACGTGAAGAAAAATTATGACGAAGCGCGGACGGAATTAACCCTGGCCGTGCAGCTGGCGTCCAATCCGGATATGGTGGACTACTATTTGCTCGGCACCGCCGACGCACAGGGCAGCTACATGAACGGCGCGATTGCCGCGTATGATAAATGCGCGCAAAGCGGCCCGCTCGAGGCCCAGTGTAAGTCCAGGGAAGAAGCAGTCAAGAAGGACGCGGCTTCCGGAACAAAGTTGAGCAGGGACTGAGCGGGAGACTATGGCCGTAATCGAGATCGCGGAGTTGGAGTCAGTACTCGGACATTCATTCCGCGATCCTCGATGGCTCTACCAATCCTTAATGCACAGCTCTCGCCTTCCGGAGCGGACCGAGGAAGAGCCTTCCGAGAGCAATGAAAAGCTCGAATTTCTTGGAGACGCAGTCCTGGAGTTGGTGGTCAGCGAAGAACTGGTTCGAGAGTTTCCGGATTGGACCGAAGGGCAGCTTTCCAAAAGCAGGGCTCGCCTGGTCAACGCCACGGCAATTTCACTTTCCGCCCAGCGCCTCGGTTTGGGAAAATATTTGCGGCTGGGCCGCGGAGAAGAAAAAACCGGTGGGCGAACAAAGCCCGCATTGTTGGCCGATGCGTATGAAGCTTTAATTGCGGCGATTTATCTGGATGGCGGACTCGAAGCGGCACGGGGCTTTGTAAAGCGCACACTGGTCGAGGGAGTGATGGCCGTGGAGGCCGAGCGCATCGGGCACACCGATCATAAATCGGCGCTTCAAGAATTTTTGCAATCGCAGGGAATTTCAGCAGCGGCCTATCATGTGATCGACGAAAGCGGCCCCGATCATCGGAAAGTATTTCGAGTCGAGGTCAGGATTGCAAGCCAAGTGAGCGCCATTGGCACCGGCAAAACTAAAAAAGAAGCGGAGCAATCCGCGGCCATCGCGGCCCTGTTACAATTAAGCGCGAAAGAGAGTTGATGAGCGAAGTGTCGTCCGAATCCGCACAGGCCATGCAAGCGCGCGAGGCAGCCGCAGCACAGCGCGCGGAGTCGCATCCCGCCACAGTCCGCGAGTACATTGAATCCTTGCTGGTCACGGTGATTCTGGCCTTGTTCGGCACCACGTTTATCGTGCAGGCGTTTAAGATTCCCTCGCAATCCATGGAGCCGACTCTTCTTGTCGGCGATCATCTGCTGGTCAATAAATTTATTTTTGGAGGGCGCGGAAACTGGTACGACCATTTTCTGCCGTATCGTGAAATTCGCCGCGGCGACATTATTGTCTTTAAATTTCCTTTTCAGGATCATCCGCACTACGTGAAACGCGTCATTGGAATTCCCGGCGATCGCGTTAAAATTGTGGACCAGCAGGTCTACGTCAACGGCAAGCGCAGCAATGAGCCCTACATCGTCCGCGATCCCACCGCGCCCTACGATCCGTTCGGAGATAATTTTCCTCCGCGCAGCCCGCAATACCTGCAGGCCAATATGCAGCCGGAATGGGCCGACGAAATTTTTCAGTATATTCATGACGGCGAAATTGTGGTTCCCCCGGAAAAATATTTTGCGATGGGCGATAACCGCGATCACAGTTGGGACAGCCGCTTCTGGGGATTTGTGGATCGCGACGCTGTGATGGGCCGCCCGGTGGTGATTTACTGGTCTGTGATGGGCGATGAGGCGGCGGACCGTAACATGAACTCCTGGTTTTTTAATGTCCTGGATACGATTTTGCACATGCCGTCTCGTACTCGATGGTCGCGGATGCTGCATGAAGTTCACTGATCGCGTGCTTTTCTTCTTTCCCGCCTTTTGTAACAATCCCTGATACCACAATGACCAAGCGAAATTGGGTGCGCGCAATTTTGATCGGCGGCGTGTTGCTCCTCGCGGCGAGCTTCGGATTTTCGCGCTCCCTGCGGACCCCGACGGTGCGTCGTTATTTAATTGCCCATCTCGCGGCAAGTTTTGGCCGCCCTGTGGATGTGTCCTGGTTCGATTTCAGTTTGCTGGATGGCGCGAGGATTGAAGCACATTTCGTCAGCGTTTCGGACGATCCGGGCTTCGGTAACGAATATTTTCTGCGCGCCGATACGCTCACTGCTGGTCTGCGATGGACAACATTATTTGCCGGACGATTTGAATTTGGCTCCGTTTCGTTGTCGCGGCCGAGCTTGAATGTCGCTCGTAATATCGAAGGCCACTGGAATATTGAGCGCTGGCTGCCTCCTGCATCGCAGTCCAATGAACGCCCAGGATTTGTCGGCCCGGTGCAACCTTCCCGTGACACGCGCGCCTCGCGACCCTCTCGAATCGATGTGGATGGCGGACGGATTAATTTCAAGCAGGGCGACAATAAAATTCCCTTTGCGCTGGTCGAGGTTTCAGGCCGTGTCGAGCAGAACAGCGCAGGCCGCTGGCAGCTGGATTTGGAAGCGCTGCCCATGCGCGCCGGCGTCGCGCTACAGGATATCGGCACGCTTCTGGTGCGCGGCTCGATTGCGGGAACGACCGCCCGGCTGCAACCGGCGGACCTCAATTTTTCGTGGCGCGCGGCCTCTGTGGCTGACGCCTTGCGCCTTGTGTGGCAGGACGACTACGGAATGCGCGGGCTCCTTTCCGTGGATCTGAATGCGCATATCGCGCCGCCGAAAACCTCTATGGCGCAGGGTGAGGATACGGTCGCAGGGCAATGGTCTATTTCCGGCGTCGCGCGATTAACCGGGATGCATGGCTGGAGGCTCACCGAACGCGCTACGGATCCAGCGGCAAATCTTTCCGTCGAGATGAACTGGCGGCCCGGAGATTCACACGCGGAAATCAGGAAACTGCTCGTGGAAATGCCCGCATCGCATGTCCAGGGAAGCGGCGATTTGGATTGGGCGCACGGAATTCGTCCCGAGCTGGATTTTCAATCTTCGACTCTTGCGCTGGGTGATGTCCTTTCTTGGTACCGCGCGCTGCAGCCCGGCGTTGCGGAAGATTTGCGCGTCGATTGCCCCATCGGCCTGGACGTAAAGTTGGGTGGATGGCCGATTCAGCTTCGGCAGGGCAGCATCAAAAGTGTTGGAGGAACGCTGGCGGCGAAATCGCTGCTCGCGTCGCTGCAAATTGGCGCGATCAACGCGACTGCATTGCACGGCGGGATCGAGTTTGGACCCACGGAAGTTACATTTCCCTCCGTAGTCGCGGGAACTGATTCAACAAATACCACTAAGGTTCAGGCGAGCAGTACTGGAGCACGAAATTCTTTCGTGCTGCGCGGTGGAATTTATCCGCAGACAACCAACGCATTGCGCTGGCCGTTGGATTGGAATTTTTCCGCGGATGGCGCGGCTTCGCGAGTGCAGGATTGGCTCGCGCTTTCCGCCGCGCTCGCGCAACCTGTGAACGCGGACTGGTCGGCGGAGGGCGGCATCGCAGTCAAGATGCGCGGTGCTCATCGCGCGGATTCCGCGCCAGTGCCCTGGCTCGGAACCATGGATCTTCTTGGCCTCGAATGGCGGCCTGCCTACGTCAACCAGCCCATGCATTTTTCCAAGGCTCACGTCGAATTTACGCCATTGCAGCGAACCATTACGTTATCCGCAGCCGAGGCGTTTGGAACCGTTTGGCACGGATCGGCGGCACGCAAATATTCCGACGAGCAATGGACATTCGATTTGTCGGCGGATCGTCTGGACGCCGCGGAACTGGATCGCTGGCTCGGCCCGCGCGCTCGCCCAGGTTTTCTTGCACGACTCACGGGAGCAAATTCCGTTGCGTCGGTGACACCTGTGGCCGATGCGTTGGTGGGTCAGCTTTCGGCGCATGGAAGAATTCGCGCCGGAACGATCGATGTTGCGCCCCTGCAAATAGAAAAATTTGACGGCGATGCGGAACTTGTGGGACGAACCGTGCGGATTCGCATGGCCCAGGGTGATTTTTTTGGCGGGAAAATTTCAGGCTTGTTCGACGCGCAGCTCCTGACTGATCCTTCGTATGAATTTCAAGGGCGCTTCGATCGCGTAGATCTTGGACAGCTTGCGGATGCCGTGCCTTTCTTGAATGGACGCATGGAAGGAAGCGCATCCTCCGCGCTCACCCTGTCTGCGCACGGCGTGGGCCGCCAGGATTTGATCAGCTCCATGCAAGGGCAGGGAATTGTCGAAGGAAAAAATGTAGCGCTGCGCGGCATCGATCTCTCCAGCATTTTCCCCGCGAACCATCTGGACAATGAGTCTGAAACTTTTTCATCCGTGCAAGGAACCTATAGGATTCTCGCGGGGGGAATCGATCTCTCCAGTTTTATGCTGGAGGATTCGCGCGGGCGTCTCGATGCCGAAGGGCGAATCGATTTTTCGCATGCGTTAAATATTCGAGTGCATTCCGCAATCGTTCAGCCTTCCGCAAAGCCTCCCTCCGTTTCGTCGCCGATTTATGAATTGGGCGGCACGATTGAAATTCCGAAGCTCGTGCTGCCTTCTTCGGTTCCCAAGGGCCCGGCCCGGTCCAGCCCACGCTAGCAATGGAATCGTCCTGGTTCTGTCTTTCCCCAATTTAATTTATTCGGACCCCAGGGGTTTCCGGTATGGACGCTAAAGGGACGCGTCCCCATCATGAGACGTGTGTAACTTATTTCGCAAAATTCGATACGCAACCGCAATGTTTGTTATTTTGCTTATGCCTGCGATTGGCTGGTCGCAAGCTCCTGCGTCCGACGACTACGGTTCCAGCGAATCGCTAACGCCACTTCCCGCGCCGCAAAATCCTGCATCCGCCGATCCGCTGCCTGATAAGCCAACGCCTGCGGTGCAGGAGCAAACCCCGGATCAGAAGAAAAAGGAAAATGAAAAGGACACCGAAGGTGAGCAGACCAAGCGGATGCTATGGGTCGTTCCCAATTTTGGCGCTGTGAGTGCCAATACTCAGTTACCGCCCATGTCCACGCGCGAAAAATTTGTGCTCGCTTCCAAGGATAGCGTCACAGATTATTCGTCCTATACATGGGCGGGAATTCTGGCCGGACAGGCCTATCTCCTGAACGCAGATCCAGAACTGGGGCGGGGAGGCGCTGCATACGGCCGCTACTATTGGCGAACATTCGTGGACGGTGTGTCCGGAACATTTTTCACCGAGGCGATTGTGCCGTCGATTCGGCATGAAGATCCGCGCTATTACACTCTCGGCAAAGGCGGATTTTTTCGGAGGGCAGGTTACGCGATTTCGCGCTCATTCATCACCAAAATGGATAACGGAACGGATGGATTCAATTGTTCGGAAGTATGCGGCAACCTTTTGACGGCGGGGCTTTCCAACGCGTATTACCCGCCACAAGAGCGCGGCTTAACCCAGACAGCATATAACTTTGGAGAACAAATGGAATCTGCTGTGCTGAATCACTTTTTTCAGGAATTCTGGCCAGACATCAGGAAAAAAGTGCTTCGTCAAAAAGATTAGTCATAGAGTTCCTCCTCGCTGCATCGAAATCATCGGGATTCCGCCCAGAAATCAAGCAACGGTCTGGACCTGTCCACATTGCAACTCGCAATCACGCATCATAGTATCGGAGCGTGCGCATCAACCACATTTCGTCCCATGACCCGCGAATATTTGCTCGCAAAGCGGCGCTACTCTGCCTGTCTTTCCTAATGCTTTCCTTCCGGTCTCACGCACAAAATAGCGAACCAAAAAAAACGCCTGCGCCGCACAGCAAAAAGGGCGGCATAGTTTCCGAGCGTGTGTCTCTCACGCCACGATTCTTTCCCGGGCAAACTTTCCGCTACCAAATGGAATTTGAGACCACGACCGATACAAGGCGATCCGGCCTTGGCACGGATCCGCAAGGTCCAACGAGCCTTGTGGTCAACTGGGACGCAACGATGCGGATGGAAGTGCTTTCCGCGGATGCTGGCACTCCCGGCGGAATCCGCTTGCGGACTACCTACGAAAAATCCGCAGCCACCGTCACCACCGATTCGTTCGACCCAGCCGCTGCCGACACCATGGAGCAATACAAAAAGTTGGAAGGCAAGGTGGTGGAATTCACGCTCGACGCCACCGGAAAAGTAAAATCGGTTGCGGGGCTGGAAGGAATTGTCGATACGCAAAAAGCGTCTCAATCCGCGCGCGATTGGATCTCTGAACTGAGCGCCAGCGCTGGCGCGCCGCCCGGCGGCGTGACGGTCGGGCAAAATTGGATTTCCGAACAGCCGGCTGATTCACTACCCATCGCAGGGCTTTTTTGGCACACGGACTCTACGTATCTCCGCAATGAACCATGCCATCCTGCGAATGCCGAAATTCCGCAGCCGGCAAGTTTAGACAATTCCGATGCAACTTCACTGTCCAAGATGAATTGCGCGGTGATTCTCGCAAATTTAAATCTTGCGCGCGGGAAAGGGTCTCACGACCTGACTCCGCCAGACCTTCGTAAGAATGGTGTGCAATCGGAGGGCAAGTGGGAGGGTTCAGGGCAAAGTTTGATTTATGTGTCGCTCGCTTCGGGAATAGTTGTGAGTGTTACGCAAACCGGAACGGAACAAATGGACGTGAAGTTGACTTCCAATCACAACACTTCGATGCATTACGCCGGGACAATTACTTCGCGATCGCAAGTCGCGCTTGTAGCGAACGGCGCGCATGGGGAATAAAAATCGAGTAACACAGGCTTCAGCCTGTGGGGGTTAGCCTTTGCAAGAATCAAAACCCACAGGCTGAAGCCTGTGCTACTAAAACCTGGGACGGATTTATTTCTGTGGCTGCACGGGCTGCGCCGGGCGCGGTTCCGATGACGACGGCACGATGCTCTTGATCCGCAGGTACGTGACGAGGTTTCCGTAAATTTCGTTATTGTGGCCGTAATTCAAAATCAAGAGCGCCATCCGCAGATTGCGCGTTTGTTTGCCGCTTTCCTGAGTGATGTCAATCGTTTCCATTCCGGATGCATCCGTCAACGCAGCGTATGCGCCGTCGCAATACGTAAACGCATCGTTGAGCGCCTTCATCAGTTCGGCTTTTGTCGCGAGCTTTTCCAGGTCCATGCCTGCGGCAGGATTTTTCTCGCCCTTGGCCTGCGCGCACCAAAGATAATTAAACCGCGCAACGTGTCCCACCTGTTGTCCGAATGTGCGCACTTCTTCCTGCGGGCCGGGGCGCATGCCATAATTTTCCTCGGGCATTTTGTCGGCGGATTTTACGATGTTATTGCGGTTCATGATGTAGGCGTTGCGCAGCCATGTGGACAGCGGATTGGCAGGAGTTTGCGGAGCTGTTTGCGCTGCCGCAGGCAAGGCCAGCAAAGATCCGAAAAGGATTAACGTAAAAATATTCTTCATTGTAAATTTGCTCCAGGGCAATAGAGGTTAGCTCGTTCGTGCGAGCTTTGTCGTAAGCAAGTTTATATCAAAGTGTTTGGCGAAGTCCCGAGAAGTCGTATCATCGAATTGGAATTGCCAATGGGATGTGGCTACAAGCAAATGACTGCCGAGGGAAAATAATGTTCAAATTTATGTTCGCTAAAATTCTATGCGTTTCCGCGCTGTTATTTTGCTTTGCAGTTCCGGCCCCCATGCATGCCCAGCAAAGCCCAAAAATGGGCGAGGTGCGCTTCACCGCCGATAATCAGGATGAAAGAGATGCAGGCGTCTGGATCGACGGAAAATATGCGGGCTACGTGAAGGAACTGAAGGGCGACCGGAAAATTATGCTTCCGGCGGGAGAGCACGAAATTTCCATTCGCCAGGCCGGGTTCAAAGAGTTGACGAAGAAAGTCACGATCGATCCTGACCAGCCACAAGCCGTGGCCGTGGTGCTGGAAGAAAATCCCAAGCTGACTTTTCCAGGCACTGATGCCGCGGAACTGCGGCTGGATATTCGCCCGAAGCGCGCCGCCGTGTTTATGGATGACCATTACATGGGCCATGGCAGCGATTTTGGCGGCAGATTTCATTCCATGCTGGTGACTCCCGGCAAGCACAAGCTCAAAGTTACGCTGGATGGCTACGAGCCATACGAAATGGAAATCGACCCGACGGCGAAAACTAAAACTACAATGGTCATAAACCTGAAACCCAGCCATACGCCTGCGACGCAGTGACCTCTTTCGTTGCTTCCATTTGTTTTGCAGCTACAGAAATGCGCCCGCCCAAAAATCGGCTGGCCGCTACGAAAGGCGTAATGCGGGTTTCGCAGAGGCATCTCCGTCCCGTTTTTTGGGATGGAGATGGCGACTTGGCTTCTTTGTCCTCAACCCAAATGCGCTATAATAAATGGTTCTGCGCTGCATGCCCAAAGCGCCGGGCGGGACCTACACGATGGACTTCAAACTGATGAGCGATTACGAACCTCGTGGCGATCAGCCGGAGGCCATTGAGCAGCTTACGCGCGGCATTGATGCGGGCGAGAAGCATCAAGTCCTGCTGGGCGTAACGGGATCGGGAAAAACATTTACGGCGGCGAAAGTGATTGAGCGTGCGAACCGCCCGTCGCTGGTGCTCGCGCACAACAAGACGCTCGCTGCGCAGCTCTACAGCGAATTTAAAAGTTTTTTCCCGCAGAACGCGGTCGAATATTTCGTCAGCTATTACGATTTCTACCAGCCGGAAGCCTACATTCCCGCGTCGGACACGTACATCGAAAAAGAATCGACGATCAACGATGAACTGGACAAGCTGCGCATGAGCGCGACGCGCTCGCTGTTCGAGCGGCGCGACGTCATCGTCGTTGCTTCGGTCTCGTGCATCTACGGCATCGGCTCGCCCGAGGCATATTTCGGGATGATCCTTCCGATTGAAAAAGGGCAGAGCACTGCGCGCGAAGCGCTCCTGCGAAAACTGGTCGATATGCAGTACCAGCGCTCGGAAGATTTGCGCCGCGGCACATTTCGCGTGCGAGGCGACCGCCTGGAAATTTATCCGCCATACGAAGACAACGCCTATGCCATCGAACTCTGGGGCGCACAAGTCGACAGCATTCGCCAGATGGACCCTCTGACGGGAGCCGTGCGTGCTGGCCAAAACGATTTGCCGAAGATAACGATCTATCCGAAGTCGCATTACGTGATGCCCTCCGCGCAAAGAGAACGCGCGATCACCACGATCCTGGAAGAGCTGGACTGGTGGGCGCCGGAATTAAAAAAACAGGGCAAATTCGCGGAAGCGCAGCGCGTGTGGCAGCGCACCATGTTCGATATTGAAATGATGCGCACCATCGGCTATTGCCACGGCATCGAAAATTATTCGCGCCACATGTCCGGCCGCCTGCCCGGAGAAGCGCCGCCAACGCTCATCGATTATTTTCCTGACGATTATTTGATGTTCATCGACGAATCCCACCAGACCGTTCCGCAGCTTCACGCGATGTATCACGGCGATCGCTCGCGCAAACAAACGCTCGTCAATTACGGATTCCGCATGCCATCGGCGCTCGATAACCGGCCGCTGAACTTCGAGGAATTCGAGCACCGCACGGGACAGATCGTCTATGTTTCGGCCACGGCGGGCCCGTATGAGTTGACGCGCTCCGCGGGCGTGGTCGTCGAGCAGGTGATTCGCCCGACCGGCCTCGTCGATCCGCAAATTGAAATTCGCCCGGTGAAGGGGCAAGTGGACGATTTGCTGGAAGAAATTCGCAAGCGCGCCGAACGCAACGAGCGCGTGCTCGTGACCACGCTGACCAAACGGATGTCCGAAGACCTTGCGGAATATTTTACGGAAACAGGCGTGCGTTGCCGCTACATGCATTCGGAAATCGATACGCTCGAGCGCGTGCGCATTTTGCGCGACTTGCGGCGCGGCGAGTTCGACGTTTTGATCGGCATCAACCTGTTGCGCGAAGGCCTCGACTTGCCGGAAGTGTCGCTCGTCGCGATTCTCGACGCGGACAAGGAAGGTTATCTGCGCAGCGCAACCGCGCTCATCCAAACGATTGGCCGCTGCGCGAGACACGTCGAAGGCCGCGCCATTCTGTACGCGGATCGCATGACTGGCTCGATGGCGAAGGCCATCGAGGAAACGGACCGCCGCCGCGCCAAGCAGGTTGCCTACAACGAAGCGAACGGAATTACTCCGCAATCCATCATCAGGTCCGTGGACATGAAGCTGGCCGCGATTGTGGAAGCGGACTACGTTACCGTGCCCGCCGAAGATTTCGACGATGCGGAAATTACGAGCGAAGCGAAGCTGGGCGAAGTTCTCGCGCAACTCGACGTGCAAATGCGCGATGCCGCCAAGAAATTTGAGTTCGAGCGCGCCGCGGCTCTTCGCGACCGCATCCGCGCGCTCAAGCAGCGCGACATTTCCGGATTTTTTTCCGCCGCCGCCGAACCTGAGGAGGGAGAACCGATGGCTGGCGGCGAATCGAGAACCCCAGTCCCTCCGTCCGAGCCACAACTATAGGAAATCGTGACTTGAAACCATGCACGGACTAAGCTAAGATGACTTAGCTAAGGACGCGACATGCCGATAGTAACCGTTCACCAAGCCAAGACAAATCTCTCCAAATTGATCGAGCGCGCCTCGCAGGGAGAGGAGATCATTATTGCCCGAGGCTCGAAGCCCGTGGCTAAGCTCGTCCCCATCGGTGCGGTAAAAGGGAAACGCCAGCCGGGCTCCTGGAAGGGCAAGTTTGTACTGGGTCCCGAATTTTTCGAGCCTATGTCCGAAACCGAACTCGCGGAATGGGAGTAGCGCAATTGCGCGTGCTCCTCGATTCCCACACATTGCTTTGGTGGATTCTTGACCATCCGGCGCTTACCCCGGTGGCTCGAGAAGCGATCTCTAAACTAGACAATACGGTCTTGGTCAGCGCTGCCTCCGCTTGGGAGCTTGCCATTAAGTTTCGGGCGGGAAGATTGCCCGATGCCGCCGACCTTGTAACAAACTTTCCCAGCGAAATTGAGCACGAAGGATTTGAATTGCTTCCGATTTCCGCGGAGCACAGCATTCGAGCTGGCCTTTTACCGGGTCTCCACAAGGATCCATTCGACCGCATGCTGATCGCTCAATCACAGGAGGAGGACGCGCCGATTATTAGTAACGAAACGGTATTTGACACCTACGGTGTGAGAAGGCTTTGGTAGCGGACTTCCGTCTGCGGGGTTAGTCATTGCAAGGCCCAAAACCCACAGGCTGAAGAGTCTGTGTGAGAACTGAAAAATCTGGAGTTTCAGCGGCTAAACAGGCCAATGAAAAAGTAATTATTTTGTCATTCTGAGCGAAGCGAAGAATCTCTCTTCGATTTAAGTACAAGAAAACAAAGAAGGAGAGATTCTTCGCTTCGCTCAGAATGACAAAATAAACGAGTTTTTCCGTACCAACTAAGGCCACAGCCCACAAAGATTCTGTAGTTCTCACAGACTCTGAAGTCTGTGCTACCAACTCGCTCACAGATCACGCTCACTAAAATGGTAGACGGCGATGCCAAGCGCGATAAACAAATACACGCACGCGTAGCCGATCATCGCCGCGCTGGGAATGGAAACATCCGAGAAGATAGAAAATTGCAGCGATGCGGAAAGCGGCGATTCCATTTCAAATGCGGCGCGGCGCCACACGGCTTCGCTGGGCATTACCAAACTCGAAATAATTCCAACCATCGCCAGTCGCGAGCCTTCCGTAAATCCGCTCATCTGTTCGAGCCAGCCACCGAGAAACGCAACGCCAAGCAATCCCAGCGTGATCACGCCACTCGTCAGCGTCGAAAACCAGGTGCCGAACATGAACGTCACCGAAAGCGCGACCACGCATTCCAGAAAAACGAGCAGACCGCCGTGAACAGGATGCTGCGCCATCACGCCGCCAATCCAATATCCCTCGGCGATCGTGCCCCCGAACATAATGGCAACATACGCGCCGGACATGGCCACAAATCCCAGCCATTTGCCGATTAAAATTTGCCAGCGCGCCAGTGGCTTCGT
>Ga0182024_10006154_pt1 | contig 26468 bp, 30 predicted proteins | sample P32metaG_FD_120480 | JGI IMG/M metagenome (GOLD analysis project Ga0182024, IMG submission 120480) | Permafrost microbial communities from Stordalen Mire, Sweden - P3-2 metaG (Illumina Assembly) | ecosystem: Environmental > Terrestrial > Soil > Wetlands > Permafrost | place: Sweden: Stordalen... | reverse complement strand
TTGACTTGCACCCGTACCGTATCGCCGGGCACGAACTCGGGCAGGTCGGTGCGCCGAAGCTTGTCGGCGAGACGCTGCATAACTGGATGAATAGACATAGTTGCTTCCTGATCGCGATGAAAAGCGCGGTTACGTCGAAGTTCTTAGTTTACACGGAATCTTTGCTTTGCGCGCTCTCGGCTTGGAGTTCGAGGGTGCGCAGATAGCTGCGATCTTCTGCACTCAAGGCCGCGGTCTGCAGCAAATCCGGCCGGTTGCGCAGCGTTTTCCTGATCGCTTGTTGCCGCCGCCATCGGCGAATCTGCTCATGGTTACCACTGCTCAATACCTCGGGCACAACCAGCCCGCGAAACTCCGCCGGACGCGTGTAGTGAGGGTAGTCCAATAATCCACCGGCGCCATGGATCGAGCTCACGCCTTCCCCCGTCTTGCTTTCGAGCAGACCGTCGGCCAGCCCGAAGCTTTCGTATTCCGACGAAGCCTGGTTGCCCAGCACCCCCGGAAGCAGGCGCATAGTGGTGTCCAGCACGACTGCGGCCGCCAGTTCTCCGCCGGAGAGCACGTAATCTCCAATCGAAAGCTCCTGGTCTGCGATCAGTTCGCTAACCCGTTCGTCGACCCCCTCGTATCGCCCGCACAGGAGCACCACCCGGCTGTTCTGGGCCAGCTCGCGGGCCATGGCCTGGGAATATCTTTTTCCTTGTGCGGAAAGCAGGATTACCGTTTGTCCGTTCGTCTTTCTTTCCTGCTTGGGTGCAAGACCCAGGTGCTCCACTGCCTCGGCCAGGGGTTCGGGTTTCAGCACCATGCCCTCGCCGCCGCCAAAGGGCCGGTCGTCGACGGTGCGATGCCGGTCGTGAGTGAATTCCCGCAGATCGTGCACCGCAACCTCAAGCAAGCCGCCCTGGATCGCCCGCTTGACCACGCCATGTTCAAATATGCCGGCAAAAAAACCGGGGAAGATAGTGATGATGTCGAAGCGCATAGCGGTTATTCCGCTTTTTCCTGGGAAGGAGCCTGCGCGGCCAACAGACCCTCCGGTAGGTCCATCTCCAGCCGTTTGCCTTCGATGTCCATCTTCCGCAGGTAGGCTCGGACAAAAGGTATCAGCAGTTCATCGCCGGCCAGAGTGCGTATGACCAGCATGGCCGGGCCGGCTCCTTCCGGCTCTACATCGGTGATCTCGCCCGCATCGGTCGAGCCGCCGCGGCTCACGTCGATCACGCGCACCCCCAGCAGGTCGCTTACATAGACAGCATCGCCCGTAAGCGGTATGCGCTCTTCGCGCGGAATCACTACATCGAAGCCGCGGAGTTCTTCCGCCTCGGACATCGAGTCCACCTGGGAAAATTTCAGCACCACACGTCCCTTGTGGAGCCAATGGGACTCCACCTTCACTTCCCGCATGGCATCGACCTGGCCCCCGCCTTGAGGACGAAGAAACAGCCGCTTGCGCTGGGCGAAGTGTTCCGGAAAGTCAGTAAAGATGTCTGCCAGTACCTCACCGCGACGGCCTTGCGGGCGCACGATTTGGGCGATCAACACCCAGGTTTCCGGGGACACTGTCATGTGCTGGCGATGACCAAGCGGGGGACCAGGGAAACGCTAGGAATCGGACGGCCTTCCGGCCTCATCTTCTTCGAGAATGTCCAGCGTGTACCGATGGTGCAACTTCATGCTCACTGCGCTCAGAATGGTACGCATCGAGCGCGCAGTGCGGCCCTGTTTGCCGATTACCTTGCCTACGTCCGCGGAAGCAACACGCAGGCGGAGCACGGTGTTCTCGTCCCTGGCCACAGCCTGCACTTCCACTGCTTGCGGGTCGTCAACCAGGGCCCTGGCGATTTCTGTCACTAATTGCTGCATGCTGTCATGATTCGTATCTTGCATCATCGGAACGGCCTCAAAAGAAACACCCAGTGCAGGATTGTCTCAGCAATCTGCTGCCAGCCTGAAGTACTTCGCAAACAGGCTATGGCTGGGTTCCTTCATGACCGAGCATTAAACCGCTTTTCCTGTGGTTGTGTCCAGAGCCGTTTTACGCTGCCGTAGGCGCCGGGCTGTAAGCCGCCAGAAGCTTGGCTACGCGCTCGGAGAGTTGCGCTCCGTTATGGGTCCAGTGCTCGATGCGCTCACGCTTCAGATCGACGGTGGCCGGACTGGTGCGTGGGTTATAGGTGCCCACGACCTCGATCGACCGGCCGTTGCGGGCACGGTCCTTTTCAATCACTACAACACGGTAATACGGCTGCTTTCGTGCACCGAAGCGAGCCAGACGAATCATCAACACAGGCGTAAATCCTTTCAGATACTCTTCCCTGATGGAATTAAATCCAGGTGGGTTTGGGATAGCGACAAACGGGGCGGAACGACCGCTACGCGCGCATACTTCCCAACAACATAAGTATCGCTGGATCGCGCTCATTGCGCAAGTTTCCCGTCAGCGGAAAGCCCGGACGATTGTCTAAGCGACAGCGTCCAGATAGCTGGGGAAGAGGGGCGTCGAATATTCCTGGATGAACGCCGTGAGCCGGACCAGCATGGCGCTGTAGGTTGCCACTGCGCGATGGGCATTCACTGCTGCGCCAACAGAGGAAGCAGAGAACACGTACTGCCCGAGAGCCAATAACACACACATGCGGATTTGAAAAGCGTCGCTGCGCAGCCCTTCGAGCATCTCCATATCGACGCCTTCGCCGTGCTCAGCAGCATAGTCTGCCAACTGAACGAGGACTGGGGAATTTTTATACATCGCCCACAGACCTTTGCAGCCCTGGATGCGCTCCCACACGTCTTTCGGGGTGACCTGGACTTCGCTCTTGTAAAGGAAACGCTCGCTGATTTCTTCGATACCCCAGTCATTGCCACGTAGTTGACTGATGATCCCGTTCCAGCTTTTGTCTCGACGCTTCGTCTGTTGCCGGCGCCAGAACGCAGCGTAGGCGATCAGCAGGGCAGTAAGTATTACCTGGAGCAATGGCAAGATCATGTGCTTATTTCACCTGCATCCGAACCAGCGCCGTACGTGCGAGCTTTGCCCGCCCAGCAAGTGTAACCAAAAACTGTTCCATTTGTGGACTGAATTCACGCCGGCGTACATCTTTAGTTGTAAATGCCCAAAGCAAGAACCCCAGTTCGAGCGCAAAAGCTACGGTACGAACACCCTCCAGGTCGTTCGAGCCCCCGGAATAGCGTTCAACGAGGCTCACAATCAGATCCACCGCACTGTAAAACGAGAGGGCCATGGCTAGTCGCAGAACCTTGTTTTTCCAGCCGATACCCAGCAACTGTGCGAAACCGGCCGTCCCCACAAAGATCAGCATGCATAGCAAACCGAAAGTCACGTCAAGGGGAACCTTGACGTCCTGAATCTTGTTGCCTGTATGGTCGAAATGCCAAGCTAAAAGTACGCCACCGAGAAGCGCCAGCGCTACCGACGCACCAAACACGCGAATGCTTCCTTTAGGGAGTGATGTGTGGACCGGACGCAGAACGTTCCAGGTAATCTCGAGAAGAACACTTAACTCGAGCAGGTACTCTAGCGGTAATAAACTGAATTCTACGGAGCGTACAACCTGGACTGAATACAGGGAAATCAACGCGCCTATGGCCACGTCGTTTATCAAAATAAATGCGATGTAAGCGGTAAAGACAGGGAAGATCTTGTACTGCCGGCGTGCGATAAGCACGAACAATAAGCCAAACTCTGCTACAAAACCCAGAAGGCTAAATGTTGAATAGAGGGCATTCAGACTCATATTGCACCCTTACAGATGCAGAATAGCCCAAGGAGTGTGGTTCGCGAAAGCCCGATTCGGGCTATTGGGGACAGAGAGGTTCCCTACTGGACACCAATAATGACGGCTTCAGCAAGCATACCGATTCTGGCACCCTATGCTACTTGCCATCCAACTGCTCGTCAACAGGAAGCGGAGATCTGCTCCGGCTTCATGCTAAAACCAGAATCTCCACACTGAAGGGAAAGCGTATGCAGATGCAGACATGGCAAGCATTCCAGCTACGGTCAGAGCGCGGATAAGAGTCAATTTCATCGGAAACTCCCGGAGCGCAGGTCGCGCGTATGCAGATGTTACCGGGAAGGATGCCTGGTCGCTACAACTTTTGTGTGATTACTACTTAATATATAAGCGAGGGCACAAGTAACGCTGGGGCGCACCGCTACCAGGTCGCTTTTTTTTAACCCGGACAGCGGTTCGTGAAAATTCCCTGCGAAGGGGTAAAACCGAAGGAACTAAAGGACGTAACTTTAGTACCATGAGGCCAAGAAGGTGGCCTTTTTAGGGGATTCCCGTCCTTACAGTATCTGATTATGATCAGGGGTATGGATATCTCCACCGCAGTCGCAACCGAACGTCCTCTCGAACTCCGCGCTGCGGTTCGCTTTCCTCTTTGTGTTCCGATTACCATTTGCACCGAAGCGGGAGATCTTCCGGCGGTTACGGAAAATATTTCCGCCAATGGTGTCCTGTTTGAACTTGCCACTTCTTTAGTGGTAGGCAGTATAGTCAGCTTCACCATCAAGATGCCGGCCGAGGCGATGGGAACCCCCACCGATGTTGTATTGCACTGCACCGGCCGCGTGGTACGCTGCACACCAGATGTAAAAAAAGATGTAAAGACGACGCATGTCGCTGCAGTCATCGATAAGTATCATTTTAGTCACTGAAGCTATTTTTGGTCTTGGAACCTATGGTATCTGCCAAACCTGAATTTTCCGATGCCGGTCCGGCTGACGGCGCATTTGAACCCGACGAGGGTGCAGACAACGCTGCGATTCGGATCGTCCTTGCCGATTCGCAGGCGATCTACCGGGTAGGTATCCGGAAGATCTTTGCCCTCGAAGACGATATCCGCGTGATTGCCCAGGTTGATACTCTGGCCGGCCTTCATAGCGCGATCCAACGCTTTCCAACCGACATGATCCTGCTCGAGGGCAATTTGATCGCCGGTACGGTCGATGCCATCCCTGAGCTGGTGCGTCGCGCGCCGCAGCTCAAGATCATTGTCCAATCGGCGCAGAATGATGAATCCAACACCGTCGAACTCTATCGCCGCGGTGTTCGAGGCATCATCCCTCGGTCCATCTCGCCCGACTTGCTGGTCAAGTGCGTACGCAAGATCGCTGCCGGAGAAACCTGGATCGACAACCAGTCGATCAATTGGGTAATCGAGGCTTACCGTTCGCAGGCGACTGCGCTGACCAGCCCTCGAACCCAACCGCGCCTTTCACCCAAGGAACTGGCCATCATCACCTGCATCACCCAGGGCAAGCGCAACAAGGAAATTGCTTATCAGCTCGGTACTACCGAGCAGGTGATCAAGAACTATCTGCGCAAGGTTTATGACAAGCTTGGGGTGTCGGATCGCCTGGAACTTGCGCTCTATTGCCTGCATCATCAGCTGCACAAAAAGGCAGCCGGCACCGTGCCCGCGACCAACGCCCCAGCTACTGAGGCGCTCGCGGTCAATAACACCAAGTAGGCTGCTGATCTCGCTGTCTCAGTCCAGGGTCCCCACATCTTGCTAACTGCTTGCGAGATGTGGGATGGCGCTGCGGTCGACGGTATTCTCAAAACAGTAACAAAACCCTGACATTCAGGATTTCCGGTAGGTTCTAGCGCTGGCCGCCGAACAGCATCCAGATGATCAGGCTGGTCAGCACAACGAAGAACAGCAGCAAAAATCCGCCCAGCGCCAATGCCACCGTGTGCTGCTGTTCCGGCTTCGGCTTGGTGATCCCAAACGCTCCGACGAAGCTCTCGACTAGGAAGTTCAGCAATTTCATAACCGCACTCGCTGTTTAAAGTATCGCTCCCCGCAGCTGTGTTAGGCTCAAAAATCGCCGTCATGGCAGAGGCAACCGTCGTGAGTGATCGAGAAAAACTGCCAGAGCCAGCCCGCGAAGCTCTCGATGAGCCTCATCTCGACGCCGATGAGCTGGAGCGGGAAATAGGCGATTCCGAAGCCTGGGATGAAGCCTCGGAAGATACCGGCAGCGATGAATCCCAGCGATGTCAAAGACCCGATGACACGGCCGGTCAGATACAGTTACAGATAAATCAGGTCTGCGGCGTTTCCCAAGCGCCCGATTGAGCAGAACGAAAGACGGCTTCGATCACCGCCATGTTCTTGATTGCGTCGGTGAGCGGGACCGGCACCTGGGTACCTTCCCGCACGGCTTTGGAAAAGACGTCGCCTTGAATCGTGTATTGGTCGCAGATCGGAAAGGTTTCCACCGTAATGCCGCCACCCATCAGGTCCCGCCCGTCGTCGATAAGAATCCTGCAAGGGCGGTCATTGGGCGCATTGAAGGGGATTTCGATTTCGATGCGGCCTTTGGTGCCTAACAATTGCATCCGCTGGTAGGGGACGAGCTGCGTGCTGCAGGTAAACGTGGCGTGCCCTGATGGGAACTCGAGTAAGGCTGAGGTCAACCGATCCGTTTGAAACGTGGGGTCTTTCTCCAGCAGGCTCGACACCCGCAACGGCTCTTCCCCGAAGAGAAAACGCGAGGTGTTGATGGGGTAGCAGCCGATGTCCATAAGCGCGCCACCCCCGCATTCGGCAATGTTGCGGATGTTCTTAGGGTCGGTGTTGAAATAGCTGAAGAAACCCTGGATCGAACGCAAGGGGCCGATGCGGCCGGACGCAACCAGTTCGCGGGCTCGCAGCCACTGGGGATGAGTGCGGATCATGAAGGCCTCGCCAATCGTGACCCCGGTGCGCTCCTGCACCGCCAGCAGGCTCCTGGCTTCGGCTACGGTCATGCTGATCGGCTTCTCGCACAGGACATGCTTTCCCGCTTCGGCAGCCTTGATCGACCACGGCACATGAAGCTGGTTCGGCAGGGGATTGTAGACTGCCTCAATCTGAGGGTCGGCGAGCAGCTCTTCATACGAGCCATAGGCCTTGGCGATGCCCAGCGCGCGGGCCGCCTCCTCGGCCTTGTGTAGGTCGCGCGAAGCGATCGCGCTCACCTCGACCCAATCACCCTTCTGCATGGCCGGCACCACTTTCTTCATGCCGATCCCAGCAGTGCTCAATACTCCCCAACGAACTTTGTTTGGCATACCCGGAAATAATACCCGGAAAGTGCGTACATCGAGATTGCGGCTGCACTTTCACACAAAAACGTCAGCTCTACTTCGGCTTGCTGCCTGGCCATACCGGATCGCGTTTTTCGAGAAATGCAGTGAGTCCCTCGCGGAAGTCGGCACTGTTGCGGATCTTCTCATTCCATCGCATCGCGCGCGCCAGGTCGCGATCGAGGCGCTCCTTGGCAAATGCGCTCAGCAATTTCTTGACCGCGCTCATCGATTCCGGACTGTTTCTGAGCAATAGTGCTGCCACTTCACTCACCCGCGACATGAGCTCGCCCTCAGCCACCACCTCGGTCACCAGGCCCTGCTCCAGGGCCTCTTCGGCGTCCAGGATCCTGCCCGAAAGAAGCAGGCTCTTGGCCTTCTTTTCCCCAATCATCTCCAGCAGAAATACGGAGACGATGGCGGGAATGAAACCGATTCTTACCTCCGTGTAGCCGAACCTGGCCTGCGGTGCGGCTATGGTGAAGTCGCATAGCGTCGCTAACCCGGTCCCACCTGCAATGGCTGGACCATTGACCGCTGCGATGGTCGGTTTACTCAGCTCGTACAGCCGGCGCATCATCCACATGGTCGATTCTGCGTCCGCCCGCTGATCGTCCGGGCGTTGATTGCTGAGCGACTTGAGATTTTCCAGGTCCATACCTGAACAGAAGGCACTTCCGGCGCCGGTCAACACCACCACTCCGCAAGCGCAGGTCGATGACTCCCCAACCGCGTGCGTAAGCTCCGCGATCATTTGCGGATTCAAAGCATTCCTGCGCTCGGGCCGGTTCAGGGTAATGGTATGGATGCCCTCAGCTTCCTTGATTTCCAGGGTTGCGTAATGGATGGCCACGGTTCTCGAATGCTCCTCAGTGCTTTTATAGCTGCTGGTCCTACAAACACGGTGAAAATGCTCTAACCAGTCCCCGCCGCCCCGAATCGATCAGCGATCGAACGGCCCAGGGCCAGCACCTCGTCCAATGGTTGCAAGGCCGGTAAGTTCGCCCCAAGCCTGCTTAGCTCGGCGAGGGCCGCCTCGGTCGCCACATTGCCCACCAGTGCGTCCTGGGCGAAGGGACAGCCGCCCTGTCCACCTAACGCCATGTCCAGGCGCCGGCAGCCTGCCTGGTAAGCCGCTGCGACCTTTTCCGCGGCCTCCCGTGGGCTGGCGTGCAAGTGAGCCCCTAGCTCTATCCCGGGGGCCGCCGCGAACACCGCTTCCAGAAGCGATCGGATCTGCTGCGGCCTGGCCATACCAACGGTATCGGCAAGCGAGATCTCCGTCAGCCCAAGGTCTTTCAAGGTACGACAGGCAGTAATCACGTCCTCTTGCCCCCAGGGGTCACCATAGGGGTTACCGAAGGCCATCGAGAGATAGGCCACTACACCCAGCCCAGCTCGCATAGCCTGCGCGCATATTTTCTCCAACGTCTGAAGTGCCTGGAGCCCTGTCTGTCTCTGGTTGCGTGCCAGGAACGTTTCCGAGAGGGAATAGGGAAACCCCAAGGTGCGGACTGCACCGGTGGCAATGGCCCGTTCCGCGCCTTGCTGGTTGACCACGATGCCAATCATCTCCACGTCCCTTGCCGGGCCAAGCAGAGCCAACACACGTTCTGAATCGGCCATCTGTGGCACTGCAGAGGGAGAGACGAAAGAGACCGCGTCGATCTGCCGGAAGCCAGCCACGACAAGAGCGCGCAGGTAATCGGCTTTGACCTCTGCGGGAATGTGTTGCGGCATACCTTGCCAGGCATCCCGCGGGCACTCGATGATCTTGACCCTTCCGGTGGCCACTGCAGCGCTTCTCCGGGCGCCTACGTGCGCGCCAATAGCCACAGTACGCCGAAGCCCAGCAGATGTATCGCGGCGACCTGCATGAGCGCACTCCACAGCGGCTTCCACCTCATGACTACGCTGACATAAAGGCCATAGAGGGCCCATTGCGAATACAACATTATCTGCGACCAGTTGTTGCTTGTCTGCTCCGAGAGGCCCAGCTGGGGCTGCTTGAGCAACAAAGCATAGGGATAAAGGAGCTGCAACCGGAGCAGCCCGTCCGCGCCCATAAGCGGCAGGATCTCTGCCATTTTTACCGCCGCTAAAGTGATCGCGATTCCCGCCAGCAGCGGCCACCAAGCCACCCAGCCAGTCGCGCCGGCCTTCTTTCTTTTTCTGTTGCTGGTTCCGGATCTTTTAGGACGTGCCAGTGTCTGCGAGCTCATGCTCCGAGCATACCGCCGGGTGTAGCGAAAGCCGTCGCAATCCTGCCGTGCAGATTCATAGCGCACCTTTCTGATCACATCAGAGCTTGGTAGAACGCTCAGCTTTTGCAATGAGTGACGGCTGCGGGCCTTCGAGACTCACGGCAAAGCTTCAGCCGTGCCGACAGGGCTGAAGCCGACGAGGGCTCAGTCCCGCAGGTGTCTGTGTCCTAGCAGGGTCAGAGGGGAATCGGACGGGTGCCCCTCGTTCGCACCAGCGTACTCCGGATTTCCTGTCGAGCTTGCTTGCGTTGACGACCTTCATGCGGCTTTCCTTAATGAAAGCCGCACACGCGGGTGTGGGTGGCGCCCGGTGCAGGAAATCCGGATACGTGGGCCGAAAAAGATGGGCGAAGCCCCACGAAAGCAGTCAACCGGATCGTCCTATATCTAACCGTATGCAGTGACACAATCCCCGCAGGAGACGCCTAAGGCAATCCCAGGAGGCTTAATCTTGGATACGATTCAGACCGCTTAATCTGGGTACGATGGAAACGGCAAACTCAGTCCCGCAGGGACGTCTGAGAGTGCCCAGGACGTAGTCCCGGCGGTACGTTTTCCTTTTCTGATCACATCAGAGCTCGGGTAGAACGCGCAGCTTTTGGAATGAGTGAACGGTGCGGGCTTTACAGACTACGGAAAAGTTCTGAACGAAGGGCACGGCTGCTTCAGCCGTGCCGACAGGGCTGAGGCTTACGACGGCTTTTAGCCCCTGCGGTACGTTTTTTCTAATAATTCGTGTCGAGCATGTCTCGGAAAGCGTACCGAAGCGGTTAAAGCCGCATAGCGCATACGACATTTACGGCACGGTTTTACGCTGTGCCCTTCGTCCGAAAATTTTTCCGCAGCAGTTTAACCGTGAATGAACGACCCTACCATGGGACAAGAAAGCTATCAGGGATAGGGGCTTCGTCAGATTCCTGGCGCTTGTTCAAACCACCGTAGCGGCGCTCGCGGCGCTGGTAGTCGGCAATCGCCTCAAGCAGATGGATCCCGCGAAAATCTGGCCAGAACCGTTCGGTGACATAAATCTCGGAATAAGCCATCTGCCACAGCAGGAAATTGGAGACGCGAAACTCGCCGCTGGTGCGCACCACCAGGTCGGGGTCAGGCATGTGTGCGGTATACAGGTGACGGCTGATGTCTTCTTCGCTGATCTGATCAAGCGAAAGATTCTTGGCCGCGGCTTCCCGCGCCAGGGCTTTGACCGCGTCCACCATCTCCGAGCGAGCGCCATAGTTGAGCGCCAGGGTGAGCACGGTGCCGTTATTGTGCGCGGTGGCCTCGGCGGCCCACTGCATCTTCTCCTGCACTTCGGAGGGCAGCTCATGGGTGCGGCCGATGTAAGCGATGCGCACATTGTTGTCGTTCATGCGTTCGACGTTGTCGACCAGGTAGGAGCGCAGCAGACGCATGAGGAAGTTGACCTCGGTCTTGGGTCGACGAAGGTTGTTTTCGAGCGAGAAAGCGTAGAGGGTAAGCCATGGGAGGTTTATGCGCGAAGCCGTCTCCACGACATATTGAACCGACTCGGCACCCTGCTGGTGGCCGAGAAAACGCCGAAGGCTGCGCTTGCCTGCCCAGCGCCCGTTTCCGTCCATGATGATGGCTACGTGCTGTGGCAGGCGAGCCGGATCCAGTTGGCGATAGACGGCCTGCTCTTCGGGAGATAGTTCAGCTATGCGGCTCGGTGGCAGGAATCGCAAAACGATTGCCTTTCCTTACGACCGTAGCACATGGTCCCCTCCCCCCGCAAAACTGCTCAGCGACCGCCACAGCGGGGGGTTAGTACCAACAACTTCGGACGTGGAAGGGCCGCAGCTTAGGCGCTTCTGCGGCGGCCCATTGCCAGGTCGCGCACCTGGTTCAGGAACATGGAGCGCTGCAGCGAATCCATCTGTGAGATGTAGGGGGCGAGTTCAGCCAGAAACGGATCGCCGAGAATCGACGCAGTCTCTTCATGCCGGCGGCTGCGCGCGTCACGAAGCAGGTTGCAAATATCGATCTCCAGCGCCGCCGCCAGCCGTGCCAGCGAAGACAGCGTGGGCATCGCCTTACCGTTCTCAATTTTGGAGATATAGGTACGTGGCACTTGCATGCGGCCGGCAAGCTGACGTTGACTCAGATTGCGACCCTTGCGAAGATCACGCACCGCACGCGCCACCTGAAGGCCGTTATCTTCGGCCACGGCTTCTTCCGGCTCTCCGGCGAATTGCGGAACGAGCCGTTCCGGTTCTTCGACTTCGAGCGGCTTGTGGCAGCGCCTACATAGAGAATTCGCAGTGCGAAACTGAACCAGAGTGCAGCGTTCACACCGTAGAACCTCACGCGCCTCGACGGTTGCTAAGGTAGTAGCCATAATTTTTTTGACGGAGCGCCAGAGCAGGGCGGTCCTGGTAAGAAGCACCGCTTTTAGATCACTTGCACACCCTCGTGCCAAGTATCCGTTTAGCGACGGTCCCTACCTGATTCATGATTACAGTGATGCAGGGTATCTTCAATGTCAAGTTAAAAAGTAGGGTCAAAGCGGAAAACGTGGTACGAATTTCGGAAGAAAGCCTAAGAAACACGGAGCATGACGGTTGTCTGTGCAAAAAGATACAAAATGACCGGAACAAAATACACGCGAACCGAAGCCTGGACTCTCCTCAACCACTACACACAATCCACTGGTCTGATCAAACATGCACTCGCTGTCGAGGCCTGCATGGCCGCTCATGGCGAGCAGCAAGCAACCACTCGCGGACTTACCGGAGAGGCCGCCGCCAGCCTGCGCGAGACCTATTGCATCACCGGCTTGCTGCACGATTTCGATTACGAAAAATATCCCAGCGCTGAGGAGCATCCCTTCGTCGGAAACAAAATTCTCGCCGAGCAGGGATGGCCCGAGGAGATTCGCGAAGCGATTATGGGTCATGCTCAGTACTCTGGTGTTGCCAGAAAAACACACCTCGCCAAAGCCCTCTTTGCGTGCGATGAGTTGGCCGGTTTCTTGACCGCGGTATCGCTCGTCAAACCGACCAGATCGATCTTCGATGTGGATGTCGCCAGTGTGCGTAAGAAGATGAAAGATAAGGCTTTCGCACGTGGTGTACACCGCGAAGACATCACCGTAGGGGCGCAGGAACTAGGGCTCGAACTCGATGCCCATATAGCTTTCTGCATCGCCGCCATGCGCACTTCCGCCGGGGTGTTGGGTCTCAACGGCGTAGTGGCTTCATCCCCACTGCCGTAACCCGTTTCTGCTCTCTCCGGATGCCGCAAGCCGCTCGATGCAGCGGCCCCAAACAGCAGAGAGAACCCGTCGCTATAGTAACCATTACTGTTTCTTTATCGGCGGGGGTAAGTTTCTTTCCGCTGCGGCGCTCAAGATTATTTCCGGCGGTTTGTCTCCTATAAGCGAAGCAATGACTTAAGGCCTTCGTTTTCCGGGGAAGAAAATTTCTTGTCCGGTGCGCGCGGCGGGAGCCGTTTGGAAACGCGATTCCTGCGTTCGCGCGCGCCTCACTCTTAGATATTTTTTACCTACGCGGACTCGCACACGGCAGAGATACGCGTTAACACCTTCGTGTTATTGGCGTGTGTGATTCATTGGGAGCCCCGATACTGTTCCGAGCGAAGAGGGTCGGCGTTTTCCGGCGCCGTGGGGTCGATGGCAAAGTCGAAGACCTCGCCGTCGGCAAAGCCGGGGCTCGAGGGCAACGGAACAAGCGCATATTCGCCCGTTACGAGAACCTGCTTTGGAGACAGCCGGTACCAGTCGGTCGTTCCCACGCGTTGCTGCTTGATGCTGATGACATCCGGAAACTGCTCGTCCGCATGCTTTGCTAGTTGCTTGAGCTGCGCCATGGTCTCTTTGGTTACCTCGCGCCGCTCCCCTTCAATGTTGAGGCGCACCACCACCAGATCGGAGCGCCCATTGTCGCTGCCGGAAACTCCGCGCAAAAAGAACTGCGGAGCTGGATCATGCACCCGGACCGCCGCCGCCTCGCCCTTGAATCCAATCGTGCGTTTCATCTTGAGAGAGAACCCGGAATCATCCGCCGTGGTGTCCGGGGGCCTCAATCGCACCAGTTCGCGCACGCCCTTCCACGTATCGAGCGCCCAAACATGTCCGTAGGTCGGGAGCTGGAGACCTTCCGCCACACTGATGTCATCGGAAGACACGCTCTCCCGCGGTGTCACCTGAGCATGGCACACGGAGAGCGCGCTACAACCGAGGATCAGAGCCAGGGGGAGAGTGCGATGAGCTTGCATGTTCCGCGCTTTCTCGGGCGTTGGACCGCGAAACCATCCTAGTGTGCAATCGCGGAGAACCCAAGAAGGAAAACAGCAGGTCTCTTTGGGCTTGCGGGAGCCCTTGCCGGAGCGGATGACCTGTGATGAGGAACGCTGAGTGTGCGGCACACCAAGCCACATTTGTGATCCGGGCGGCGATGAAACTCTGGCTACGGCCAGAAGACGCAGCGCGAGCGCGGCGCATAAGAGCGGATTTGGTGGGGGAGAACCTAGAAGGTGTAAAGCACGTAGCCGGCGAGCAGTGCGAAAACCGTCATCACCAGGATGGCTTCCAGCTTTTCGTAGTTCGAGCCATCACCACTAAAGTGGTAGCGTGACGGCTTCTTGGGATCGTACTGGATAGCCAGGTGCTCGCCGACAGAGTAAGGCACAATGTGCGGTGTTCCCTGATGACAGAATTCCCCGTGGTTGACCTGTCCAAGGTCACCTGACTTATAGGTGAACTTGATCTGGTAATGGCCCGCTATACCCCCTAGATGGTCGTGGAGCCGGACCCACTCACAAGAATCCACAGTAGCGTCGGTGGTGGGCCAGGTACGTGCAGGAGTCAGCTTCCAAAGAAAGTTAGACATATCGTTCTCTTTCGATAGGAACATCTTTCGGCCATAGGGGTTGGCCAAAAGATAATCTGGGTGCAGTATGTCACGTTTGGGGGATGTTGAAAAGAAGTAAATTGTGCCCTGGGTCACCAGATTGACCAGCTTTCGGACTTCGCGATTTGTTGGTTGTCCAAGCAGCGAGGCGGCTGAGATGCTATGCTGGCGAGTTTCTTATGGCCGGCCCCAACCCAGACCAATCCGTCGTCCCGTCAGCGGCTGAGCCGCAGTTTTCCAACGTGCTCGTTTCCACCCTTGACCCGCTAACCAAAAAGAGCCGTGCTAATACGACCGGAATGGAAGCACTCCTGCTCGCTCTAAGGCAGCAGGAGGATAGCATCCGTCAGGGCGGAGGCGCGAAAGCGATCGACGCGCAGCACGGGAAAAAGCGCCTGACGGCCAGAGAACGGCTGGCATTACTCCTTGATCCCGGAGAGGAGTTCCTGGAGCTGGGTCTGTTTGCCGCCTTCGGCATGTATGAGGAGTGGGGTGGTGCGCCCGCTGCGGGGGTGGTGACCGGCCTGGGGTCGGTTGCCGGGCGGTTGGTCATGGTGATCGCCAACGATGCCACCGTCAAAGCCGGCGCCTTCTTCCCCATGACTGCGAAGAAGGTGTTGCGAGCCCAGGCAATAGCCCTGGAGAATCGGATTCCGACCATCTATCTGGTTGACTCTTCAGGGGTTTTCCTTCCCTTGCAGGAGGATGTGTTCCCCGACCAGGACGATTTTGGACGAATCTTCCGTAATAACGCGGTCATGAGCGCTAAGGGGATCCCGCAGATCACGGCCATCATGGGCATGTGTGTGGCCGGCGGCGCCTATCTGCCTGTGATGACCGACCACGTACTAATGACGGAGGGCAGCGGGCTCTTTCTGGCTGGACCGGCGCTGGTGCAGGCGGCCATCGGGCAGAAGTACTCAGCCGAAGAGTTGGGCGGAGCCACCATGCATGCCGAGATTTCCGGCACAGTGGATTTCAAGGAACCCAACGACCATCTATGCCTGGCCCGGCTGCGATCCCTGGTGTCCAGGCTCGGTCATGGGCCGGTGGCGCCCTTCGACCGGGCGGCCTACGATCCCCGCCGGGATGCGCCCAGGTTTGCGTCCCAGGAACTCTATGCCTTGCTTGATCCCGACCCAGCCAAGGGTGCTGGTAACAGCTACGACATGCACGAGGTCATCGCGCGCTTGGTGGATCGGTCGCAATTTGACGAGTACAAGCAGGATTACGGCAAGACAGTTCTTTGCGGATATGGCCGGGTCGGCGGCTTCGCGGTAGGCATCGTCGCCAACCAGAAGACCCATCAGACCCATACCAGCCAGACTGGGGAAAAGAGGGTAGAGTTCGGGGGCGTGATCTATTCGGAGAGCGCGGAGAAGGCTGCGCGCTTCATCATGGACTGCAATCAGAACCTGATTCCCCTCATCTTCCTGCATGACGTTAACGGCTTCATGGTCGGTCGCGATGCGGAGTGGAGCGGCATTATCCGTGCTGGAGCGCAGATGGTCTCGGCGGTAGCCAACTCCACGGTGCCCAAGATCACGATCATCCTCGGCGGCTCATTCGGCGCCGGCCATTACGCCATGTGCGGCAAGGCCTATGATCCGAGATTCCTCTTTGCCTGGCCTACCGCCCGTTACGCGGTGATGAGCGGAGCCTCCGCGGCCAGCACCCTGGTGGAGATAAAAATCCGTCAGTTGGAGCGTGGCGGCAAGCAGTTGAGCGAAGAAGAAAAGAGTCAGGTCTTCGACTCCATCAAGGCAAGCTACGACGAGCAGACGGATTGCCGTTACGCCGCCGCCCGCCTGTGGGTGGACGCAATCATCGATCCCGCAAAGACGCGCGACGTGCTGCTCACTGCGCTGAAAGCGGCGGCCCTTAATCCCGACGTGGAAAAGTTCAATCCGGGAGTGATTCAAACCTGAGTTGTCTTCGCTGCCCAACAGTTGCACACCCTTAGCGATGGCGGCTGCGCGTAAATCACTATCCACCGTAGCCAAAGGCAATCTGCGGCGTTGCGCCAGCTCTAAATAGGCTGCGTCGTAAAGCCTGACCATCACGGGTGCAAAACGACCCAAACTAACACGCGAAGGGTGCCCCAGGTCTCGCCTTTGAGACCTGGGATCCTCCTAGCAAAGGCCAATCGAGTCCGGCCCGTAAGGCAACGCGACACTGATTCACAATGAACCCGCTCAAGAACGTCCGCCGTGTATCCTGCTTGAAATCATGAAAAGGGTCATTACGGCAGCCGTCCTCATCCCTCTGGTTCTGCTGCTCTTACTAAAGGGATCCTTTCTATCGGTGGTGGTCGCAACCGCATTCGTTGCGGAACTTGCCACCTGGGAATACTTATCCATCGCCGATTGCCGTGGATCCCGACGCACGCTAGTTCTGATCGCCATCGCGGTTCTTTTCGCCGCAACGTTCCTCAGCCCCGCCCTCATCCTGCCGGCGATAGGCCTTTCTAGCCTTGTCCTGCTCCTCGTTTGTTGCTTTCGTTCGCCGCTCGAACGCGTTCTTCCCGATTCCGCCTTTTCGCTTTTCCCACTTCTCTACATCGGTTTAACCTTGGCCACGGTGCCGCTGCTGTGGATTCAACCCGACGGTCCCTCCCTGCTGATCTTCCTGTTCTGCATCGTGTGGACCGGTGATATTGCCGCCCTCTACGTCGGGCGCAACTTCGGACGCCACAAGCTGGCGCCACACATCAGCCCCAACAAGACCTGGGAGGGAAGCGCCGCCTCGGTCGCGGGGAGCCTGCTCATCACTGCCCTCCTGATAGCCTTGGCGCGCTGGATGGAGAGCCGGTCGATGACCACGCTCCATTTTGCCGGCCCCCTCTTGCTCTGGCTAGGATTGGCAGTGGTGTTGAATCTCTTCGCCCAGGTTGGCGATCTCGTCGAGTCCGCGATCAAGCGCGGAGCCGGAGTCAAAGATTCGGGCGCCATGCTCCCTGGCCATGGGGGTATCCTCGACCGCATCGATGCCCTCCTGCTGGCGGCCCCCGCGCTGTGGTACGCTCAATGGATTCAACTGTATTTAGAGCGGGCTAGCTTGCGTTGAAGCACATCTGCATTCTCGGTTCCACCGGTTCCATCGGGACCAGCACCCTCTCCATCATCGAGCGCTATCCGGAACGATTCGCCGTGGCGTCCTTGGCTGCTGGCGGGAACGTGGATCTGGCCTTCGCCCAATGCCAGCGATGGCGGCCCCTGCTGGTCTCTATGGCCACCGAGCAGCTGGCTGACGAATTGGCCGCGCGGCTCAAGGCAGCAGGCGTGTCTGCCATCGAAGTGGTCTACGGCAGCGCGGGAACAGTCCGCGCAGCCACGCTCCCCCAGGTGGATTTTGTAGTCTCGGCGATCGTCGGCCTGGCGGGCCTCGAAGCCACCTATGCCGCGGTGGCGGCGGGGAAGCCCGTAGGCCTGGCCAACAAGGAAGCTATGGTTGCCGCTGGAGAGATCCTCACCCGGCTGGCGCGCCGTGACAACGTACCCTTGCTGCCGATTGACTCTGAGCACAACGCCATCCACCAGTGCATGCGGGGAGGGACCGCACAAGAAGTTCGCCGCATCTGGTTGACCGCGTCCGGAGGTCCCTTCCGCCAGCTCCCATCGGACCAGTTTCAGCATGTCACGGTGGAGCAGGCCCTGCGCCACCCTACCTGGGTCATGGGGCGGCGGGTCACCATCGATTCGGCCACCCTCCTCAACAAGGGCCTGGAAATAATCGAAGCCTGTCGTCTGTTTGACTTGCCGCCTTCGGCCGTCCGCGTCACCGTACATCCTCAATCCGCCGTACATTCGTTGGTGGAGTTCGTCGACGGGAGCCTCCTGGCCCAGATCTCGGTGACCGATATGCGTTTGCCCATCCTGTACGCGATGAGCTTTCCCGAACGGGTTCCCAGTGAACTGACCTTTGACATGGCAGCTCTCGGCCAGTTGAGCTTCGAGCCTCCAGATTTTGCACGATTTCCCTGTCTTCGCCTGGCCTACCAGGCCGCCGAAGCGGGTGGGGCCGCCTGCATCGCCCTCAACGCGGCGGATGAAGTTGCCGTAGGGGCATTCCTCGAAGGCACCATTCCCTTTACCGGCATCCCGCGTACAATTGAGGCAGTTCTCGAGGTTACGCCGCCGAGGCATCCTGAGACCATCCCGGAAGTGCTGCAGCTGGACGAAGAAGCACGGCGGGTGGCTCACAACGTGGTATCAGGTTTTTCGCCGGTTCTCCGTTGAACTATTTCACTGCGGGCGTTTTTGGCCAGAAGATTCCTTGCTCACCGCAGACGGTTCATTCCAGTCAATACTCCGGTAGTTCGGTGCTCACCAGACTGGATCCGGCAGAGAGGCAAATGAGCGGATTTCTATGTCCTTTTTCTTAACCAGCACAGTTTCCATGCTTGTTGTGCTCGGCATCATGGTACTGGTGCACGAGTTTGGCCATTTCGCCGTCGCCAAGTTGTGCGGCGTGCGCGTCGAAGTCTTTTCCATAGGCTTCGGCAAACGCCTTTTCGGCTTTCGCCGCGGTGACACCGATTACCGGCTGAGTCTCCTGCCTTTGGGCGGCTACGTCAAAATGTCGGGGGAATCGCCAGGCGAAGAGTCGACCGGCGACCCGGCGGAGTTCAACGCCCATCCCCGCTGGCAGCGCATTCTCATCGGCTTGGCGGGTCCAGTGTCAAACTTCCTGCTCGCCTTGCTGCTCATGACCGGCTTTTACATGATGCATAACGAGGTCGAAGCCTTTCGCTCGCAAGCAGCCAACATCGATTTCGTTGCCGATCACACCGCCGCCGCTGCTGCCGGACTCAAGTCGGGCGACGTCATTACTCGCTTCGATAGTGTGAACAATCCCACCTGGGAGCAGGTGTCGATCCGCTCCGCCATGAACGTCGGCCAGACTATTCCCGTGGACGTCAAACGCGATGGGCAGACCGTCACCACCCAGTTGATGATTCCGAATCCTCACGGTGGAGACGACTTCGACTTTGATACCGTCGGGTTTGTGCCCCGGATGCAGGAAGATCCCATCCGCGTTCGCCAGATCGAAGCCGGGATGCCGGCAGCGAAGGCAGGCCTGAAGGCCGGCGACCAGATTCTTTCCGTCGATGGGCTGACGCTCCACTCCGTGGACGCCATGCTCGCCTTTCTGCAGCAGGGCAACGGCCGGCCGATTGAGCTGACCGCGCTGCGCGACGGGAAAACCTTTCAACTTACCTTGCAGCCCATCATGGCGGACGCCGGCAATGGGCACAAACTCTACCGCATCGGTTTTGCTCCCAACCTGCCGCCTTTCAAGATCCAGCAGCTTCCGCTGCCTGCGGCCTTGAAGCAGTCAGTTCATTTCAACCTGCGCTATTCCGGTTTGATCCTTGAAGTGCTTCACCGCATGGTGACTCGCCGCTTCGCGGTGCAGGATCTGAGCGGGCCCATTGGGATTGCCCGGGAAACCGGCCTGGCCGTCGAGCAGCCCGGTTGGCAGCCGATTATCGGCCTCATGTCGATCATCAGTCTCAACCTGGGGATCTTCAATCTCTTGCCCATTCCGATTTTGGATGGCGGCGTGATCGTTCTGCTGCTGATTGAAGGAGTGATGCGCCGCGACTTGAACCAGGAGTTCAAGGAGCGGATTTACCAGGCAGCTTTCGTGGTGCTGCTGATTTTCGCGGCCTTCGTCATGTTCAACGACATCTCGAAACTCCAGGTGTTCAGCAAACTCAAGCCGTAGTTCTGGGTGGACCCCGAGAAGAAAACCGCAGCTCGCTCCACTCCGCTACGCTCGAGATGATAATTCTTCTTATACAAGCAAATTTGTCATCTCGACCGGAGTGGTCATGGGCCTGCGGTCCACCTAAGGTGATGAAGCGCCTTCTGTCCAGCAACCACTTTCCATGGAAGCTTCGCGCTTCCCTTTTTCATCCCGACCCGGATTTCCTGCCGCGCGGCACTGGACAAGATTGCGTGTGCGCCTTTCTCTTAAGGAAAGGCGCATGAGGTCCGTCAACGCCACCAACTTCCACAGGAAATCCGGGGTAGCGGAGTGGAGATCTGCGGTTTTCTTCTTTCGGCGTCCGCTACACTGAATTTCATCCATGCCAGTATCCCAGACCCGAATTCGCGTCCGCTATGCCGAGACCGACCAGATGGGAGTCGTCTACTACGCCAACTTCTTCATCTGGTTTGAGCTCGGACGGGTCGAGCTTTTACGCCAGCTCGGCTTTCAATACAAACAAATGGAAATCGACGACGATTGCCACATCCCGGTCGTCGAAGCCAATTGCCGCTACAAATCTCCAGCGCGCTACGACGACGAGCTGCTCCTCGAAACCAGCGTGCTTGCCTTGCGCCGGTCGGTGATCAAGTTCGGTTATCGACTGCTGCGCCCGGAAAACGAGAACTCCAGGCTGCTCGCAGAAGGGGAGACGACCCACGTCACCGTCAACCGGGCGCTGCGCAAGGTGCCTCTGCCTCAGAAGTATGCGGCCGTTCTAGAGCAATTCCTTGTCTGACCGCCCCCTCTTCTCGACGCGAACCCTGTCCCTGCTTCTTCCAGCCGTCTGCCTGTGCTTTGCCATTGTGCTGGGTCTGCCAGGTGCCGCGTATGCGCCCGACGCCGGGTACTATCGGCTGCTCGCACTCGGCCAGCGGGCCGCAGTGCCTGCACCCTTTTCGGCGCGCATTCTGGGTCCGGCCATTGCCGGCTGGTTGGGCCGCTCCACCGGCTTGGGCGTAGACACCGGCTTCCTGGTGCTGGGTATCGTCTGCCTGGTCGCGTTGCTCGCCCTGATCGCGGGACTACTGTGGTCATGGCAGGCTCCCACAGCAATCTTTGCTGCCGTTTTTCTCATGCCGTTTTGGGTCGATATCTTCCACGACTACTATCTTCCCGATCTGCTGCATGCGGCCATCCTCGCAGCCATTCTGCTATGCCTCTGGTCCGGATATACAGCAGCGGCTTTGCTCCTGCTCTTTCCCGCCTACCTGGCGCGCGAGTCCACCATCCTGGTGGCGCTGTGCCTGATTTTTGCCGGTTGGCGACGCATTCGGCTGCAGTATGCCGTCATCGGTGTGCTGGCGATCTTCTGCGCCGGCTTGGTCAGCCGGCACTACGGCCAGGGAGGTCCCGCCAGCGTTCACGGCATAACTGGTGGGGTTTATATCCTGGGCAAGCTTGTCTGGAGTTTCTTTAAGAATGTTCTCGGGCTCCCACTATGGAGCAATACGTTACCCGAGTGCAGCCCCGTTTGGAGCAAAGTGCTCCCTGCCGGATTTCATCTCGGCGCCATTCGGCAGGTTGGATTGTGCCGGCCATCCCTCTGGGGGCCGGCGCGGCTTCTCCTCGCCTGGTTTGGCATCTTCGGGATCGGTCCCGCGCTCGCGTTCGTCCTGTGGCGGAAGATGGTTTCACCCGCCCCAGCTACGGATAAGCGCCTCTCGGGGCAGCTCATCGCTTTCCGCTTCTGCATGCTCTACGGATTAATCAGCATCCTGATGACCCCTCTGCTGGGTGCCAGTGCAGACCGCCTGGTCGAGTACGGGTGGCCCTTTTACTTCGTCGTCCTACCCTGGTTCCTCGCCGTAACCTACGACCTTAGTGGCATCCGCACCTCAGCCATGCTTGTCCTTCACCTGTTCACCTGCTGGCTGGCCTGGTTTGGCTTCCGGCAGCCCCCCAGCTACCTGTTCGCCGCGTTGACGGTGTTGGCTTTAAATGGCGTAAGTTACCTGCTCCTCAGGCAGTTCACGCCGGCTTGGCCAGGGGACCGCCTCCAGTAACTTACTTTTTTATCCACACTGTGGATAACCTGTGGATTGGAGCCCCCCTGAGATCCGCCACTGTGATCATTGGGCCGTCTGTTTATGGTGATGTAATTGTTATTGTGGCAAATAGGGTAGGGTAGCAATATTGCGGCTTTTCGTAGCAACCAAATTGACACATTCATGACGACAAATAGAAGCAACCTAGCTGAGAGCCTGATTGGACGGGGATTGGAAAGCATGTCTCCGCTCTCTCAGCCGGAGCAGGGCGAAGAGAACCATGAGGGCAAAATAGCCTCCACATGTGTCGAACCCTACATCTGTAATTGTGCTGGTTCGTTGAGGAACGAATTTCTGGTGAATCTCGTCCGCGGACCCCAGCAGCATGGTCAAAACCAGCGCCCAGCCGGCGGCACGATTCTTTAACACCCAACCGTTCGACGAATGCGGACGCCGCATTAGCCACCAATACGACGTGCCAAAAAATGCCAGGCACACCAGCCCATAGCCCATCAAGTGGCCGCCCTTGCGCAGAACCTCAACAAACTCCCAAAAGCGCTGATAAGGTAGCGAACCGAAATGCTTGAACCAGAACGGCTGCACATAGTCGGCGGTGTTTTCGATGGAGAATCTTTGCGTTCCCTCAATGAGAACCAGCAAGATAACCAGAATTGAGGGTAGGAAGAGGGCTAACTTCCGGCGAGATCCGGGTGCTCCCATAACGTCAGTATATGGGAAGGCCTCGCGGCTTTACGCGGTTGCGGATGAACGCGACAGTACTTTCGAGACTTGTGCCGGGCCCGAACACCTCCGCCACTCCTTGCGCCTTCAGGGCAGCAACATCATGTGCGGGGATGGTCCCGCCTAACACCACCAGAATGTCGGTAGCATTCCGCTCTTTGAGCAGGGTCAGGACGCGGGGAACAATCACGTTGTGCGCACCGGAGAGGATGCTGAGGCCGATACAATCAACGTCCTCCTGCAGAGCGGCATTGACGATCATTTCGGGGGTCTGCCGCAGGCCGGTGTAGATCACTTCCATGCCCGCATCGCGCAGGGCGCGGGCGATGACTTTAGCCCCCCGGTCATGACCATCGAGGCCCGGCTTGGCAACCAGCACGCGGATGGGAGCTTTGGCTGGAGCCTGCTTTTCCGGCATGGTTATTTGTCGCGTGCGACCACGAAGTCCGGCATCCAGAGCAGAGCTCGCTTGTAGTCGGACTCAGGCAGTCCGGCAAGGGCCGCTCGAGCAACTTCGGCGTATTGAAAGGCGGAGTTGAGGGCGTATTGCACTGACCCGTGCCGATCGAGGATCTTCAGTACTTCCTGGTGGCTTGTGCGCTCGAAGCTGAGATCTTCAAGTACCATGCGGATCGCCTCGCGCTCATGCCCGGTTCCGCGCTCCAGCGCATGGACAATCGCCAGGGTGGCCTTGCCCTCGCGCAAATCGCTGGCCACCGGCTTGCCCAGCACCTGCTCAGTGGCGGTCAGGTCCAGTACGTCATCCACAATCTGGAAGGCGATTCCCAGGTTGCGGCCGTACTCTCCCATCTGCTCCTCAGTTTCTTCGGGGGCCCCGGCCAAAACCGCGCCCAGACGCATCGAGACGTCGAACAGGCACGCCGTCTTGCGGTAGATCAGGTCGTAGTATTCGGCTTCGCCCACCGTGCTGCCCAGCTTTTCCATCTGGACGAATTCGCCCTCGACCATTTGCTGGGTCAGGCCGATCAGCAGGTCCAGCACCTTGAAGTTGCGTTCCTCAAGGGCGATGTGAAAGGCCTGCATATAAAGCCAATCGCCGGCCAGCACACATTTTGAGTTGCCCCAGGTGGTATTGGCCGAAGGTCTGCCCCGGCGGGTATCGGCCCCATCGATAATGTCGTCGTGTACCAGGGTTGCCGTGTGCACCATTTCGACCACGGCGCCCAGACGCACCATGCCGTGCCCCTGATAGCCGAGCGATTTTGCCGCCAGCAATAGCAGGGAAGGGCGGATCCGCTTGCCCCCACCCTCGCGCAGGTGATCGGCGATGTCGGTGATGGCCCCCACGTTGGAAACGGCGTCGCGTACCAGTTCAGTCTCGATGGCGCTCAAGTCGTGGCGTAGCAGGTCGAAGACTTCCTTGGCCGTCGCTATCGCTTGTGTGCTCACTCACTCTCCAGGTGCTGGTGAAACCGCTTAGTTCGACCGGTAATTGGTGAACTGCATGTCAATACCGAAGTCGTGGCCCTTGAGCAGTGCAATCGTCTCCTGTAGGGTATCGCGATCCTTGCCCGTTATACGGACCGTATCACCCTGAATAGATGCCTGCACCTTTTTCTTGGACTCCTTTATCAGCTTAACGATCTCTTTGGCCTTCTCTCCGGGTATACCTTGCTGGAGAGTGATCTTCTGCCGCACGCTGGAGCCCGAGGCGGGTTCGATTTTGCCGTATTCGAGCGACTTCAACGATACCCCACGCTTGACGAACTTCTGCTGCAGAATCTCCGTAACTGCCTTGAGCTTGTACTGGTCCGAGGAAGCCAGCTCAATGGCCTCGTCCCCCTCCAGCAGTTTGATCTCAGAGTGGGAGTCTTTGAGATCGAAGCGTGTACGCACTTCCTTGATGGCCTGGTCCATCGCATTGCGCACCTCCTGAACATCGACCTTGCTGATTACGTCGAACGAGTTGTCTGCCGCCATGCTGCCTCCTCGATTATGAGCGCAAACGCTGTTGCCTGGCCTGGAGTTACGACTCCGGGTCCGGCGCTACACCAAAAAAACGGAAGAAGTTGTTGGCAGTGCTGGAAGCGATCTGCTCTGCCGATAAGCCGCACACTTCTGCCAGTTTGTCCGCCACCCGGCCGACCCATGCCGGCTCGTTGCGCTTGCCGCGATGGGGCAGCGGGGCAAGGAACGGGGCATCGGTCTCAATCAGCATCCGGTCCAGGGGCACTCTCGCTGCCACCTGGCGTATGTTTTCCGCCTTGGGGAAGGTCACGTTGCCGGCAAATGAGATCAGAAATCCCCCATCCATCGCTCGCCTGGCATGCTCCCATTCGCCGGTAAAACAGTGCAGGATGCCACCCAGATTGGTCCCCACCCAGTTGTTTTCAATCATCTCCAGAGTGTCGTCCCACGCGTTGGTGCTGCCGTCGGAGGGCCGGCAATGAATGATGATTGGCCGTCGTCGTGCCGCCGCTATTTCCATTTGCTGCGCGAAAGCTTGCTTCTGTTGCTCCCGCGGCGAGTGGTCATAATAATAATCGAGACCGATCTCGCCCACGGCAAGGACATCCGGGCCGGTGAGCAAACCGTCCAGTTTTTCGAGTGCCACAGCGTCGGCGAACTGGGCCTCATGAGGGTGGATGCCGGCTGTGGCCAGGATGCGGGGTATCCCCGGTTTGCCGGCATAGCTGTGGCTCAATTCCAAGGCCTGCTGCATGGTATCCGGCCCCTCTCCGATGCCAATGGACAGAACCGTACGTACCCCCTGTTGCCAGGCCCGCTGCAGCAGCTCATCCCGATCGGCGTCATACCGTGGGCTGTCAAGATGTGCGTGTGAGTCGACCAGCACTACTCCTTAACCCGCTTATGGGTACCCTTTTATTTGAGCCTGGCGCCTATTTCGACATCTTCCAGAAAGCCGGCCAGCACAGGCTTGCCCTTTTCCCCTACCGAAGCCGCTACGATCATTCCATTCGACTCCAGGCCGCGCAACTTTCTGGGTTGCAGATTGGCCACAATGACCACCTTGCGTCCGATAAGTTTTTCCGGCTCATAGGCACCGGCGATGCCGGCGACAATCTGCCGCACTTCATCACCCAGGTTTACTTCGAGCCGCAAAAGCCGGTCCGCACCCTTGACTGGCTCAGCTACCTGCACCTGCCCCACGCGCAGCTCAACCTTGGCAAAATCATCGATGGTGATGGTCGCCGGCCTGGCCGGCGCCGGGGGCTCGGGGATGGTGGTTCCCAGGGACGCTGCGGTGGTCAACGCTGCCGGCGCTTTGGCGGCAATGGCCTCCGTCGCCTGCGATGCTGCAACGGCCGCGGACTGGTCCGCAGGAGTGGGTTGCGGCGCCGGCGTCGGGGCAGCCGGTGTGCTGGTCATGACTGCGGGCTCTGAAACTGGTGCCGCTTCTACTTCCACGCTCTTGCCGGTGTTGTTGTTCTCCAGTTCGTGCATGCGTTTGACCGTGTCCTTTTCTGCCCGGGGGAAGATGGGGCCGGATGGCCCGAGTTTGGTTCCTGGCGCCAATTGACCCCAGCGCACGTCCTTAAGATCTGCCTGGCCGATATCGCCCAGACCCAGCTGCCCCCATATCCTGGCCGTGGCGTCAGGGAGGACGGGATAAGCCAGAGCGGTAATGATACGAAGCGCTTCGGCGCAGGTATACAGAATCGAGGCCCTGCGGACCGCACCGTCTTCTGCCGCCCCTAGCTTCCAGGGCGCCTTTTCCGTGATGTA
>Ga0182024_10006153_pt1 | contig 26475 bp, 26 predicted proteins | sample P32metaG_FD_120480 | JGI IMG/M metagenome (GOLD analysis project Ga0182024, IMG submission 120480) | Permafrost microbial communities from Stordalen Mire, Sweden - P3-2 metaG (Illumina Assembly) | ecosystem: Environmental > Terrestrial > Soil > Wetlands > Permafrost | place: Sweden: Stordalen... | reverse complement strand
GCGCAGATGCGCCGCGTCATCGTCGACCAGATCGAAGCGCTCGCCGAACTCAATCGCATTGTCGCGCGCCATGGCCGCGCGCTCGATGCCGCGGAGCCGGTGCGGCGTGAAGCCGAGCAGGCCTACGCCACCGGCGGCGGCCGGGCGCAAGTCAGGCCGATCCGACCAGACGTCGCGCCGCCGGCCCAAACCCAAGCCGGGCTGCGCGACATTACCGGCGCGCCGGCGCGCCGCGCTCCCGAGCCGCCGGCTCAGCCGGCACCGCCGAACGGCAATGGCCGCGCCGCCGCCAATGCGGCCAATGCCGGCAACGCCGGCGGCGGGTGGCTCAGCGACCTGTTGACCCGCGCATCGCGTGACGAGACGGCCAGCGCCGCCCCGCCGCCTGCCCCGCGGGAGGCAGCCCGCGGGCAGGAACGTCCCGCCCGCGACAGCCGCGATTCCGTGGACTCGCTCGATACGCTCTCGGTCGACATCGCCCGCATGATCGACCATGAGACCGCAGCCGAGTTGTGGGAGCGCTATAAGCGCGGCGAGCGCGGCTTGTTCACCCGTCGGCTTTACACGATCCAGGGCCAGAAGGCGTTCGACGAGATCCGCGGCAAGTATCGCGGCGATCCGGAATTCCGGCAGACCGTCGAGCATTATATCCACGAGTTCGAACGCCTGCTCGACGACGTGTCGCGCGGCGACCGCGGCGCCGCGGTGGTCCGCAACTATCTCACTTCGGACACCGGCAAGGTCTATACCATGCTGGCGCATGCCGCCGGACGGTTCGATCAATAGCTTGCAGTTCCGGACGTAAGTTACGCGTGGAACGACCAGACGAGCCGCCATCGCCGCGGACGCCCTTGCTCCTGCCGTGATCGCGGCGCTACCGTGCCGCCATGGACGCTGCCATGGACGCTGCGATCGCCTTGCCCACTGCCGCCGATGTCGATGCCGCGGCGCTCCGGCTCGCCGGCGTCGCCCTGCACACGCCGCTTTTGTCGTCGGCGGCGCTCGACGCCATGACCGGCGGCCGGGTTTTTCTCAAAGCCGAAACCCTGCAGCGGACCGGATCGTTCAAGTTTCGCGGCGCCTACAACAAGCTCGCGGCGATCGCGCCCGAATGTCGCCCGGCCGGCGTGGTGGCGTTCTCCTCCGGCAATCACGCCCAGGGCGTTGCCGCGGCGGCGCGGCTGCTCGGCATGCCTTGCCTCATCGTCATGCCGCACGACGCGCCGCGCGCCAAACGTGAACGCACGGCGGCGCTCGGTGCCGAAATCGTGCTGTACGATCGGGCGCGCGACGATCGCGAGGCGATCGCGCAGGACATCGCGACCCGACGCGGCGCTACGCTGGTCCCGCCTTACGATGACGCCTTGATCATTGCCGGCCAGGGCACCGCCGGGCGCGAAATCGTCGAAGACTTGAGCGCGCTCGGCCTGGTGCCTGACGTGGTGGTGGTAACCGCTTCCGGCGGCGGGCTCACCGCGGGCATCGCGCTTGCCGTCAAGGCCCGCGTGCCGTCCGCCGCGCTCTACACCGCCGAGCCGCAGGGTTTTGACGATCATGCGCGATCGTTTCGCAGCGGCCAGCGCGAGCAGAACGCCGAACTGACCGGCACCATATGCGATGCGCTCATGGCGCGCATGCCGGGGAAGCTGACGTTTGCGATCAATCAATCGCTGGTCGATGCCGGCGTCGTCGCGACCGATCTGGAAGTGGCCGCGGCGGTTGCCTTCGCCTTCGCTGAGTTGAAGCTCGTGGTCGAACCGGGCGGCGCCGTTGCGCTTGCCGCGGTGATGACCGGGAAGGTCGACATCAGAAATAAAGTTGCCGTGGCCGTTCTATCCGGCGGCAACGTCGACCCCGAACTGTTCTTCCGGCTGGTCGCGTAGCAATCGGCGTCCTGCCGCAGCTAGAAACGGATACTGACTAAATCGGAATCGGGCTCTAGCTGTTTTTTTGAGCACGCCCGTTTCGCGACACGCAAGCCGTGCTGTCAGGCGCCGGTGCCCGGCAGGAAACAACGGATTTGCGTCGCTCCTTGGTTATCCTGATACGGCCACACCACGGCGGGCCCAAACTTGTTGGGCTCGGTAACGACGGCCGTATCGGGCACGACGACCCATTGCCCGTTGATTCGGACCCGATAGTTGCCGCCCTGGGTGTCCCAATCGACATCCTGGACACTCACCCCATCGGCGAATGAACAGCACAGCCCCTTGCCGCTCGCGAGCTTGTCGAACCAGGCCTTCAGCGGCGAAGCGGCGTACTGACCATCGTCACGCGCGGACGAGCGATTGGGTACGAATACGATCGTGCACAACGCTACTATCGTCAGAACCCGACCAGTAAGTGTGTGCATCGTGGCCTCCACAAGATCGTGTTGAGCGGACCACAAGCGAACAAAGTTCCGCAGACCTCAGAAGCAAGCACACCGCGTCAGCGTCGTTGTCGATCCGCATGTCTCCGTCTAAGCAACTTCCGTGCCGGTTTAAACGAATCATGACTGCGCGCACATTTCGTTATAAAAAATTTATAGTTCTGCCACAATTCGATTTTGGCCGGCGCTCGCCGGCATCGGCACTGTCGATCCAGCTTTCGATTCTTGCGAATCGTTCGCTACGACCGAAAGCTGCCACAATCGCGGCTGTGCATCAGCCAAACAGCGCGATCAGTTCTTCCTCGCTCAGAGCGCGCACTGCGGCGAGCGGATCGCCCGGCGCCGGGCGCGGAACGGCCGCGAGCGCCGGCGGCGCGGCTGCCGGTAACGGCATCACCGGTAGCGGCTCGGTCGTGATCGCCGCATCCGCCGAAGGCTCGGCCGCGTCGGACGCGGCGCCCAGCGGACTTGGAATTGGCAGCGGCTCGATTGCCTCGCCCGGAGTTTCGCGGGAACTGGCGACTGCTCCCAGAAAATAATTCTGCGACGGCAGCAGGTCGTCGCTTTGCGCCACCTCGGGCACTGCCTGGTCGAACGACTGGTCGATCGGCGTGGCGCTGGAAGCCTCGCCAATTGCTGCGCCCGTGCTTTGCAGGTCGCGGGCCGCGAAATGGTCGGCCTTGAGCGCGTCGTCCAAAATCGCTTCACTCAGAACGGTTTCGCCGACCATACGCTTGTTCGCGGCGCCGTCGCTTGCCTGCTCGTCGGCGGTATTCTCGTCGCCGACCGAATCGTTTTCTCCCGAAGCGAACAGCGCCGGTTCCGGCAGGATGTCGCCGCGTCCGCCCGCGGCATCGGCCGGGACGCTCCTTTCGCTCTCGGCCAAAGCGGAAATATCATCGATGATGGCGGTCGCTGACGGTGCCGAAACCGCATCTGCGCTAGCGCTCTCCGCGTCTCCAACCTCGACTGGGCCGGCAGCGGATAAAAATGATGCGGGCGCGGTGACTGCGTCGCCAAATGCCTCGCCATCGTCCGCGGCCAATTCGAGCGGCTGCGCCCACGCCGCAGATTGGACCGGAGCGTTACTGGGGATTGGCGCCACAGGACCCGAACCGGCGATCATCGCCCTTACCCGGTTCGCCAGCGCCTGCAACTGCTCCGCAGCCTGATGCGTGCGTTCCAGGGCTCGATCCGACTGCACAAGTGCATCGGACACGTCGCGCAGCGTGGCGTCGAGCGCATCGCACAGGGTCTGCTCGACCGGGCGCTCATGCAGTACAAAGGCAATGTCTTGGATACGCTCGAGCGCAGCGAAGGTATCGGGCGGCGGCGCCTTGTTGGTCGCGATTTCGGCAGCGATGCCGTCGATCGCCGCGGCAACGTCGGTGAACTCGCCGGCCTGGGTCTCGGAACCGTGCGGCGATGGCTCGCCGCGAAGCGCGGCCTCGACGCGCGCGATGGCGCCGACCAGGACCTGCGTGTCGGCGTGGCGATTGCGCCTGGCGTATTCGGTCAAAAAGCGGCGGCCGCGCTCGGACGCCATGACGGCGACGCAGATGGCGTCGTAATCCGCCGGGTCCGGGAGACCGGCCAGTAGGTCCAGCAGTGTCGATGGGTCGTTGGGCATCGCTCTACCACAAGGCACCGACTCAAGCGCACAACCGCCGAAGGCGCAATCCGGCCCTGTGGGCGGGCGGCGGTCCCGAGATACCACAGATGGCAGATGAGCGCTCGATTCAGTCGATCCGGGCGTCCGCCAGCTTCACGATCGAGGCCCACTTCTGCGTCTGCTCGGCGAGGAAATTCTTGAAATCTTCCGGGGTGCCCAGCTTGGCGATGGCGGAAAACTTGGCGAGATTGTCCTGCGCGGCCTGCGATTTCAGCCCGTCGTTGATCGCCGCATTGAGTTGGTCGACGATCGGGCGCGGCGTGCCCGCGGGCGCCACCAGGCCGGTCCAGGCATCGACCACAAAGTCCGGATAGCCGCTTTCAACGAGCGTCGGCACGTCGGGCAGAGCCGGCCAACGCTCGCCCCGTGCCAGCGCAAGCGCGCGCAGCTTGCCCGCTTTGATCAAGGGAAAGAGCGTCACCAGCCCGTCTATGGTGAACTGCGTCTGGCCGCCGAGCAGATCGTTGATCGATTGCGCCGAGCCCGTGTAGGGCACATAGACCACGTCGATCTTGGCTTCGGTCTTGAACAGCGTGCTGAGCAGATGCGGCGGCGTGCCCAGCCCGGCACCGAAGTTGATCTTGCCCGGATTGGCCTTGGCATAGGCGACGAACTCGCCGATCGACTTCGCCGGGACGTCGTTGTTGACGACAAAGATGTGCGGCAAGAGCGCCACCGTCGCAATCGGCACAAAGGCCGTCCGCGGGTCGAGCTTGAGGCTGGAATAAAGCGCCGGCGCCACGGCGAGCGAGCCGGAAGATCCGAACATCAGCGTGTAACCGTCGGGCGCCGCCGCCGCGGCGTCTTTCGTGCCGATGGTTGAGCCGCCGCCGGGGCGATTTTCGACCACCACCTGGCCGACCCGGCTGCCGAGTTCCTGCGCCGTCATCCGCGCCATGGTGTCGATCGGGCCGCCCGGCGGAAACGGCACGATCATCAGGATCGGCTTGGCCGGATATTTTTGCTGCGCCGCGACCGGTCCGATCGCCGCAAGTCCGACCGCGGCCCCTGCTCCAGCAACGGCGGTGAGAAAGCGGCGCCGCGTCGCCAATCGAATCGCCATGAGACCCTCCCGTACGGTGCGGCGGCTCTGCGGCCGGTTGGCCTCGATCATATACCAGCCCGCGAAGAGTCTTCAGCCCCAAAGCGCCGGCTCGGGCGGGTAGGCCAAGCTTCCCTCGTAGCGCAGACCGTCCGGGCGGTCGTTGGCCAGGAGCAGCGGGCCGTCGAGGTCGACGACGCGGGCGCGCTGCGCGACCAGCATGGCCGGCGCCATCGCCAGCGAGGTCGCCACCATGCAGCCGACCATGACCGCAAAGCCGCGCCGCTCGGCTTCCGCCACCAGCGCCAAGGCTTCGGTGAGCCCGCCCGCCTTGTCGAGCTTGATGTTGACGGCGTCGTATTTGCCGGCAAGCGCCTCGAGCGAGGCGCGATCGTGCACGCTCTCGTCGGCACAAACCGGAATCGCCCGCTCGATCTGCGCCAGCGCGGCGTCGTCGCCCTCGGGCAACGGCTGCTCGATGAGCGTCACCCCCGCAGCGGCGCAGGCCGCAAGGTTTTGCTGCAGATTGTTAGGCCGCCAGCCCTCGTTGGCATCGACGATGAGCTCGGCCCGCGGCGCGGCACGGCGCACCGCAGCTATTCGCTCGGCATCGCCTGCGTCGGCGCCGAGCTTGACCTTGAGCAGCGGCCGCGACGCAGCCCGTTCCGCCGCTGCAGCCATGGCTGCCGGCGCGGCCAGCGAGATCGTATAGGCCGTCAGCAGCGACTTGGGCGCGGCCAGCCCGGCCAAGTCGTAAACCCGGCGCCCTGCGGCCTTGGCGCTGATGTCCCAATAAGCGCAATCGAGTGCATTGCGCGCGGCGCCGGGCGGCATGGCATCTTGCAAGGCGGTGCGGCTCAGGCCTCGCCGCAGTGCCGAGCGCATGGCTTCGATCGCTGCGACAACACTGTCCGGGCTCTCGCCATAGCGGGCATAGGGGACGGCTTCGCCGCGGCCGCGGTGCGTTCCATCGCTCAGTTGCGCCACCACCACCACGGCTTCGGTCTTGCTGCCGCGGCTGATGGTGAAGGCGCCCGCCAGGGGCCAGCGCTCGGTGCGTACGGAAAGCTCCATGCCGGGGCAAGTATGACCGCAGCAGTGCGGCGCTCAAGGCCCGCGGGACCGATTACGCCGCGATCTCGGCGCCCTGCTCGATCGGGCTTTCGTCATCGTCGTCGGGAACCGGATGCAGCGCCGAAGTATCCTGATCGGCCCAGGCGATGATCTCGAAGCGGCCGTCGTCGTGTTCGACCAGCGCCGTGCAGCTTTCCACCCAGTCGCCGCAATTCATGTAGCGAATGCCGAAATCGTCATGCATCACGGCATGATGGATATGGCCGCAGATGACGCCGTCGACGTGGTGACGTTGCGCCTCGGCGGCGAGAGTTTCCTCGAACGCGCCGATATAGTTCACGGCGTTCTTCACCTTATGCTTGGCCCACTGCGACAGCGACCAGTAGCGGAAGCCGAGACGGCGCCGCACGGCGTTGAAATAGCGGTTGACCAGGATGGCCAGGTCATAGGCGGTGTCGCCGAGCAGCGCCAGCCAGCGCGCATGCTTGACCACCATGTCGAACACGTCGCCGTGCACGACCAGATAACGGCGGCCGTCGGCGGCCTGATGAATCGCGGTTTCGACCACTTCGATGCCGCCGAAATGGGTGCCGTAATAGTCGCGCAGGAATTCGTCGTGATTGCCGGGCACGTAGACCACGCGCGCGCCTTTGCGCGCCTTGCGCAGCAACTTCTGCACCACGTCGTTGTGAGGCTGCGGCCAGTACCAGCCCGATTTCAATTGCCAGCCGTCGACGATATCGCCGACCAGATAGATCGTGTCGGCCTCGTGATAGCGGAGAAAATCGAGAAGCCGCTCGGCCTGGCAGCCGCGCGCGCCGAGATGCACATCGGAAATGAAGAGCGTACGGAACCTAAGTGCACCGTGCTCGAAAGTCACGAATCGTATTCTCGCGTTCGTTGCGAATCGAGTTGAAACCTAATTTTATTCCATGGCAAGACCATGACAGCGATTGTTGATGCGGCACTGTCGGCGTATGCTACCCGGCAAGTTCCCGAGTCATGCCCTTGTCATTTCGTCCAACTAAAAAGTTAACACAATGACAGCGCCGATTCTCGCTCTTGCGGTTTTCTGCTCCACCGCCTCAGCCATTCACTTCGCAAGCATCGTGGCCGCGATTGTTCGGTTCCGGCGGAGTTCGCGTCGCGGCGCGCTGTCCGGCCAAAACTTTCCACCGGTCAGCCTGGTGCGTCCGCTGTGCGGAATCGACAACTATGCGGCCGACACGCTGCGTTCGACATTCGCGCTCGACTATCCGCAATACGAGATCCTGTTCTGCGTCGCGTCGGCGAAGGATCCCGTCATTCCTCTGGTCGAGGGCCTGATCGCCAAGCACGCCGATGTGCGCGCCAAGCTCATGGTCGGCGACGACCGGGTGAGCAGCAATCCCAAGCTCAATAATGTGGTCAAGGGCTGGAAGGCCGCCGCGCATCAATGGATCGTCATTGCCGACAGCAACGTGCTGATGCCGCCCGACTACATCCAGCAATTACTGGCAAATTGGCGCGCCGATACCGGTCTCGTCGCCTCGCCGCCGATCGGCTCTCGCCCCGAAGGCCCATGGGCCGAGCTCGAATGCGCATTTCTCAACACCTATCAGGCGCGCTGGCAGTATTTCGCCGACACACTGGGCTTCGGTTTCGCCCAGGGTAAGACGATGCTGTGGCGGCGTGCCGACCTTGAAGCGGCCGGCGGCATCGAGGCGCTCGGCAAGGAAGTCGCGGAGGACGCGGCGTCGACCAAGATCGTCCGCGGCGCGGGACTTCGGGTCCGGCTGGTCGATCTACCGCTGCCGCAGCCGCTCGGCCGCCGCAGCGCCGCTGACGTCTGGAACCGGCAGGTACGCTGGGCGCGGCTGCGGCGCGCCAGTTTCTTGCTCTATTTCCTGCCCGAAGTGCTGTCCGGCGGCATCCTGCCGACGATCGCCGCGGCGATCGTCGGCCATGCGCTCGGCCTGCCGGCGGTGCTGAGCGCGTGCATTTTCGGCGTGCTTTGGTACGGCGGCGAAATGCTCCTTGCCGCGGCCGCCGAATGGCACGTCACGGCGCTCTATCCGTTGTACGGACTGGCGCGCGATCTGTTGCTTCCGGTGGTCTTCGTCAATGCCCTGTTCGGCAGCGCCTTTGTGTGGCGCGGCAACGAAATGCAGGTCGAGCGCATGCAGCCGCGCCGCATGATGGCCCGCGTGCGGCCGCGCTTGCAGGAGGTGGCGGCAGGCAGCCGAAAGCGCCTGCGCGCGTTGCGGGCAAGCGTCACCAACGATTAGCCGAGCGCCACCGCCTCGCGCACGGCGTGGTCGGCAATCGTGTCGACGGTTGCCCGGTCGGTGGGAAAGTCCGCTGCGATCCAGGCCGCTTTGGCGGCGCGCATGGCGGCGCCGAGAGCCGGCCCGGCCACAACGCCCCGATTGGTGAAGTCGGCCGACTTGAGCGGAAACACCGGCACCGGCCAATGCTGCGGCAGTTCGGCAAGCTCGTGCCATGCGCCGTCGGCGGCGCCGGCATCCGAGCGCGCCCAGGCGACGAGCACGCGATCGGTGAAGCTTTGCGGCCCGCGGCAATAAAGCAGCGCGTGCGACTTCTGCGCCGGCGCCGCCGGCGAAACGCGCCACCAATGATCGAGCGCCGCGAGGCGTTCGAATTCGGCATTGGAGAGGCGAAGCCGCTCCGCAAGCCGCATTGCGTCCTCGCTGACCCGCACATTGAGCGCGCCGAGCCGCCGCACCGGGTCAGGCTTTGCGCCAATCGCGGCTTCGACCTTGGCCATGTTCTCGAAGCTCGCCATGTAAGGCACCCCGCCGATCGCGGCGCCGAGCAAGCCGCACTCAGCCATCACTGCGAGCGTGGGCGCGGCCCGCGGTGCAACGAAAAGCTTCAACAGCTCCATGCGCACTCGTTCGCGCGACAGCGCATCAAGTCCGCCGCGCGCCCGGATGCAGGCTAATAGCCCGGCCGGGTCCGGTGCACCGTCGCCGAAATACGCGTGAAAGCGAAAGAAGCGCAGGATCCGCAGATAGTCCTCGGCGATCCGTTTGTCCGGCTCGCCGATGAAGCGCACGCGGTGCGCGGCGATGTCGGCAAGGCCGCCGACAAAATCATGGACCGTTCCGTCGCGCGAAGCGGACAATGCATTGATGGTGAAGTCGCGCCGCTTCGCGTCGGCTTCCCAGTCGCGGCCGAAGACCACTTTCGCCTTGCGTCCGTAGGTCTCGACGTCTTCGCGCAACGTCGTGACCTCGAATGGCTGGCCGGCGATGACGACCGTCATGGTGCCGTGCTCGATGCCGGTCGGAATCGCCTTGTAGCCGGCCGCTTCGACGCGGCGCGCGACGTCCTGCGGCAGCGCCGTCGTCGCGACGTCGATCTCTCCGACCGGCAGATCCATCAGCGCGTTGCGCACCGCACCGCCGACGACACGCGCCGCTTCGCCGTCGCGATCCAGCAGCGCCAGCAGGCGCGCCGCCGCGCCCTCCGTGAGCCACTCGGCATCGAGGCGTGCCGTCACCGCGTCGCTCCGGGCACGAATGTATTGCCTTCGACGTGCGCCGGCACATAGGTCGAACCCGGCGGCGCACCGGAGAACTGCGCGAGCAGGACGAAGCTCGCCACCACCAAGATCAACGACACGATGATCAATCCGGCCAGCCGCCGCAGCGTCCACGACGACGATTGCAGCACCCCGGCGTGGGTCAGGAACAGAAACGCCGCATAGATCACGAATGGCGTGAGGAACAGCCCGATCTCGCTGAAGATTGGCCTGATCATGCGCCGTAGACCCGATCGTAGAGGTTGCGCAAGATGCCCGCGGTGATGCCCCAGATGTAACGATCGCCGAACGGTATCGCGTAATAATCGCGCGCGATGCCTTTCCAGTCGCGGGTCTTGCGCTGGTGATTGGCCGGGGTCATCAAAAAATCGAGCGGCACTTCGAATGTCTCGGTAACCTCCGACGGATTGAGCGTCAGCACGAAATCCGGCTTGATGCGCGCGACCGTCGGCAAAATGCGAAAGCCGGAAAACGTCAGATAGAGATCGAGGTAGCCCAGCGGCTCGATGAGCGTCGGCGCCAGCCCGATCTCTTCCCTGGCCTCGCGCATGGCGGCGGCGACCGGACTCTCGTCACCGGGATCGATCTTGCCGCCGGGAAAGGCGACCTGGCCGGCGTGGCTCGCGAGGTCGGTGGTGCGCAGCGTCAGCAGCACCGTCGGCTCGCGCCGGTCGATGACCGGGATCAGCACCGCTGCCGGTTTGGTGGCGCTGACGCCGGCGCGTTCCCAAAGCACCGGGTCGAGATCGAGGTCGCCGCGGCGAATGCCCTGCGCGGCGGGATCGGCGAGCGCCGGCGGCACGTCGAGGTTCAGCCGCGCTCGCGCGCGATCAAAAAAACTGTTCGTCGCCAATCGGCTCAGCGATGTGTTGTGTTCGTTCACGCAAAATCCCTTACCTGATCGGCGGGCGCCATGGGAAAGAATGTGCCCATGGAGGCAACACCGAACATTGCGGCGCCATCGACCTCGCGCTCTTCGCCGATCTCGACCAGATCGAAGAACAAGGCGCGCGTCACTTTCGCCCACAGGTCGCGGCGGACATGAAGATAGGGCTTCAGCCCGCCGGTGCCGACCTCGGGCTCGAAGCGCAACGCGTGCTGCGGCCCGCAAGCGACCCAGTCGTCGACATTGGTGCGGAAGTTGAGCACCCGTCCGGCGGCGCCGCCCTCGATATTGAGTTCGACCGCAAGAAACGGCGCATCGTCGACTTTGATGCCACATTTCTCCACCGGAGTGACCAGAAAGTAACTGTCGCCCTCGCGCTTGAGAACCGAGGCAAACAGCTTGACCAGCGCCGGCCGGCCGATCGGCGTCTTGAGATAGAACCAGGTGCCGTCGACGGCGATGCGCATGTCGAGGTCGCCGCAGAACGGCGGATTCCAACGCTCCACCGGCGGCGGCCCTTTGGCGCCGGCCTGCGCTAGCGCGCCTGTGATCGACTCGAGGCCGGATTGCCCTTCCTTCGCCATGGTTTGCCTAGAACTTCACGCTTGGACATGTGTCCGGGGGCGAGATTGTTCGAGGCTGCCTAATTCCAAAACCTGCACTCGACCGCCCCAAAAGCCCAAGTTGTGCTCCCCGTGGATCACGAATCAGCTCAAGCTCGTGTTGAGCAGGCTGGCGTATATATTGCATGGTGGGTGCCCAATCGTCGTGCAACCTTGGCCGCCCCGAAATCGTGCATGTGGCGCGATTCTGACCCGACACAAGAATACGTCTCTCAAACAAGGAGTTAGCCATGCCCGTTGCTGGCGGTGATGGTCTCGAAAAGCTCGAAGACATGATCGTTCGGACCGCCGAATCGACCGCGGCTCACGTGACCGCCGCCAAGGCAGCGATCGGCACGGTCATATTCGGTCAGGACAAGGTCGTCGAGCAGGCGCTGGTCACCATCCTGTCCGGCGGTCACGCGCTGCTGCTCGGCGTGCCGGGCCTCGCCAAGACCAAGCTGGTCGAGACCTTGGGCATCGTGCTCGGGCTCGACGCCCGCCGCATTCAATTCACCCCCGATCTCATGCCGTCCGACATTCTGGGCACCGAGGTCTTGGAGGAAAACCAAGCCGGCAAGCGCAGTTTCCGTTTCATCTCCGGCCCGGTCTTTGCCCAGCTGTTGATGGCGGACGAGATCAACCGCGCCAGCCCGCGTACCCAATCGGCGCTCTTGCAGGCGATGCAGGAGCAGCACGTCACCGTTGCCGGCGCGCGCCATGATCTGCCCAAGCCGTTTCATGTGCTCGCCACTCAGAACCCGTTGGAGCAGGAAGGCACGTATCCGTTGCCGGAAGCTCAGCTCGATCGCTTCCTGATGGAGATCGACGTCGGCTATCCGGATCGCGAGGCCGAACGGAAGATTCTTTTTGAAACCACCGGCTCGGAGGAAACGCGGGCGAAGCCGGCAATGACCGCCGAGGATCTGATGGCGGCGCAACGCCTGGTGCGGCGCTTGCCAGTCGGCGAATCCGTCGTCGAAGCGATCCTCGCTCTGGTGCGCTCGGCCCGGCCGGGACCCGAGAGCGGCGACGCGGCCAAGCTTATCGCCTGGGGGCCGAGCCCGCGCGCCAGCCAGGCGCTGATGCTCGCCGTTCGCGCCCGCGCGCTCCTTGACGGCCGCCTCGCACCGTCGATCGACGACGTGCTTGATCTCGCCGAACCGGTGCTCAAGCACCGCATGGCGCTCACCTTTACTGCCCGCGCGGAAGGCGAAAGCATCGAGGGGGTCGTCGGCCGTCTGAAGTCGCGGATCGGATAGGCGCATGGCAGTCGAGCCGCGGCGCACGTACCACGACGGACCCGCAGTCGGACGCGCAGTCGGCGCCGGCCGCACGCTGGCGGCCACGATGCCGCGGCTGATGCTGGAAGCGCGGCGCGTTGCAGCCACGGTGATTCACGGCTTGCACGGGCGGCGCCGCGCCGGTCCCGGCGAGAACTTTTGGCAGTACCGCCGCTTCGTCTCCGGCGAGCCGGCGGCGCGCGTCGATTGGCGGCGCTCCGCTCGCGACGATCATCTTTATGTCCGCGAGCACGAATGGGAGGCCGCGCACACGGTGTGGATCTGGCCCGACCGCTCGCCGTCGATGGCATTCGCCTCGCCGCTGGTGCGTGACACCAAGCTCTACCGCACGCTGGTCATCGCGCTGGCGCTCGCCGAGGTTCTGGTCGAAGCCGGCGAGCGCGTCGGCATTCCCGGTCTGATGCGCCCGACCGGCAGCCGCAATGTGATCGAGCGGATGGCGCAGGCCATCGTGCACGATCACGAGGATCGTCCGAGCCTGCCGCCGGAGTTTGCGCCCGCCCCGCTCGCCGAAGTCGTGCTGCTCTCCGATCTGTGGAGCGAGATCGGCGCCGTGCGACGCACCATCACGCAACTCTCCGGCAGCGGCGCGCGCGGCCATGTGGTGCAGATCGTCGATCCCGCCGAGGAGACCTTTCCGTATTGGGGCCGCATCGAATTTGTCGAGCCCGAGGGCGGCGGTCGCATCACCGCCGGCCGCGCTGAAACCTGGCGTGCGGACTATACGGCCCGCGTGGCACGCCACCGCTCCGAGATCCGCAGCGAGACCGATCGGCTCGGCTGGAGCTTCACGATCCACCGCACCGATCGGCCGGCGAGCGAGCTCTTGCTGGCGCTGCACACCCGCATCGGTGGGGCGGACAGCGGTTTGCCGTCGCAGTCAACGGCGTTGTCGAGGGCGACGCCATGATCGGCGGGTTGCCTATCGGCTTTGCCGAGCCGCTGGTCCTCATTGGCTTGCTGACGCTGCCGGTGCTGTGGTGGCTGCTGCGGCTCATTCCGCCGCGGCCGCGCCGTCTCGACTTCCCGCCGACGCGGCTTCTGATCGAGATCGCCCCCCGCGAGGAAACTCCCGCCCGCACGCCGTGGTGGCTCACCTTGATGCGGCTGGCGCTGGCCGCTCTTGTCATTGTCGCCGCCGCCGGTCCGCTGTGGCATCCGCCGCTGGCGACCTCGGTGAATTCGCGCGCGCCGATCGGCATCCTGATCGACGACGGCTGGGCTGCCGCCGCCAGCTGGGACGCGCGCTTGCGCACCGCGGACGACATCATCGCCCGGGCCGCCGACGATCGCCGCGCCGTGGCGCTCATTCCGCTGTCGCAAGGCACGCGCGATATCTCGCTTGAGCCCGCCGAATCGGCGCGGGTCCGCCTGCACCAGATGCGGCCGCAGCCCTATACGATCGATCGTTCCGAGGCGGTGCCCGCGATTTCCCAGTTCCTCGCCAATGTCCACGACGTCGATCTGGTGTGGCTGTCGGATGGGACGGACGTCGGCCGCGGCGCCGACTTCGTCAAAGCGCTCGCGCAAACGCTTGGCGATCATCCGATCACCCTTGTCGAGGGCGGCATTCCGGGGGCGCGTGCGCTCGCCGCTGCCGATAATGCGGCCGGCGCGCTGAGCGTAAAGGTATTGCGCGCCGATGCCAGCGCCGCGGCGACCGGCACGGCGCGCGCGCTCGACCTCAAGGGACTGCCACTCGGCGAAGCGCCCTTCGCCTTTAAGCCCGACGATCGCGAGACCCAGGCGCAATTCGACCTGCCGGTCGAGATCCGCAACGATATTGCCCGCATCGAGATTTCCGGCGAACGCTCCGCCGGCGCCGTGCAACTGCTCGACAAGCGCTGGCGACGACGGACCGTCGGCATCGTATCCGGGGTGTCCGCCGACTTGTCGGAGCCGCTGCTGTCGTCAAGCTATTACATCCAGCGCGCCCTCAGCCCATTCGCCGACGTGCGGCTTTCCCAGGGGGAAGCGCCGGCAGATGCCGTGACCCATTTTCTTGACCAGAACCTGCCGATGCTGATTCTCGCCGATGTCGGCACCGTCGCCGGCGATGCCCATGATCGGCTGGCGCATTGGATCGAGGATGGCGGCGTGCTGGTGCGCTTTGCCGGTCCACGGCTCGCCGCGTCCGATGACGACCTGGTTCCGGTCAGGCTGCGGCGCGGCGGCCGCATTCTCGGCGGCAGCCTGAGCTGGGACAAGCCGCAGCCGCTTGCGGCATTTTCGCGGGAAGGCGCCTTCAACGGCATGCCGGTGCCGAACGACGTGACCGTCACCCGGCAGGTTTTGGCCGAACCGGACGCCACGCTCAGCGACAATACCTGGGCGACGCTCGCCGACGGTACGCCGCTGGTGACCGCCGCCCGCCGCGGCAAGGGCTTGATCGTGCTGTTCCACGTCACCGGCGACACCCGCTGGTCCGATTTGCCGCTGTCGGGCGCCTTCGTCGACATGCTCAGGCGCATTGTCACGCTTGCCGGCACGACCAATGTTGCCGAAACCGCTGGTTCGCAGACCAAGAGCACGCACGAACTGGTGCCGCCAAGCCGCACTCTCGACGGCTTCGGCAACTTCATCGCGCCGCCGCCGACCGCGCGGCCGGTGCCGACGGACTTTTCCGGCGGCGGCACCGCCGATCATCCGCCGGGCTTCTATGGACCGCCGGAGGGACTGTTTGCCGTGAACACGCTTGCTCCCGCCGACCGCATGGCGCCGCTCGACTTCTCGCCGCTCGCCGGGGCCCGCCACGAAATCTATCGCACCAGCGAGCCGCTCGACTTGCGCGGCCCGATCTTGCTCGCCGCGCTGGCGCTGTTCCTGCTCGATACCATCGTCGTGCTTTTCCTCGGCGGCGGCTTGGCGCGGCTGATGCCGCGGTCGCGCGCGGCGGCGGCGATGGTGATCCTGTTCTCGGTTGTTATCCTGGCCACGAGCCACGCCAGAGCCGAAAATGTCCAGATCGGCGACGTGCCGGCGTCGGCGCTGGAGACCAAGCTCGCCTATGTGGTCACCGGCAATTCCGAGGTTGATACGATCAGCAAGGCGGGCCTTGCCGGGCTGACGCTTTTCCTTGCGCAGCGCACCGCGCTGGAGCCCGGCGATCCGATCGGACTCGATATCGCCCACGACGAGCTGGCGTTCTATCCCTTGATCTATTGGCCGGTCGTCCCCGGCGCCGCGCGGCCGTCAGTCGACGCGCTCAAACGCATCGACACCTACATGAAGGACGGCGGCACCGTGCTGTTCGATACCCGCGACGCCGTCGTTGCGCCGCCCGGCCCGGGCGGCGAGACGCAGAGTCCGGGAATGCTCGAACTGCGCAAGATTCTGTCCTCGCTCGACATCCCGGAGCTCGAGCCGGTGCCGCGCGATCACGTATTGACCAAGACATTCTATCTGCTGCGCGATTTTCCCGGCCGCTTCGATACCGGTCAGCTCTGGGTCGAGGCGCTGCCGGCCGCCGACGAAGATCGGTCGGGCCGCCCTGCCCGCGGCGGCGACGGGGTGTCCTCCATCATCATCACGTCGAACGACCTTGCCGGCGCCTGGGCAACGCGATCGGACGGCCAGCCGATGCTGCCGATGGTCGGCGACGAACCGCGCCAGCGCGAGATTGCGTTCCGCGCCGGCGTCAACATCGTCATGTACACCCTGACCGGCAACTACAAGGCCGACCAGGTGCATGTGCCGGCCCTGCTCGAGCGGCTGGGGCAATAGGAGACACGACTTGAATCTCGGTATTGCGTTCGCCCCGCTCGTCAGCGCCCAATTGCTGTGGGCGGCCATCGCCGCCGCCGTCGTGCTGGCGCTGCTGCTGTTCGTCACGCGCAGTCGCGGCGCCACGATCCGGGCGCTCGCGCTGGGGCTGGTGGTTCTGGCGCTCGCCAACCCGTCGCTGACGCGAGAGGATCGCGATCCCCTCAGCTCGGTCGCCGTCGTCGTGGTCGATAAGAGTCCCAGCCAGAATTTCGGCGACCGCACCAAACAAACCGAGGCGGCGCGCGCCGCCGTCGTCGAACGATTGAACCGCGTTCCGGGCCTCGACGTCCGCGTGGTCGAAGCCGGACAGGCCGATGGCGAGACCGACGGCACGCGATTGTTCACCGCGCTCGGCGCGACGCTCGCCGACGTTCCGTCGGACCGCGTCGCCGGCGTCATCATGATCACCGACGGCCGCGTTCACGATGTGCCGGCGGATGCCAGCGCGCTCGGCTTTGCCGCGCCCGTTCACGCCCTCATCACCGGCAACAAGGACGAACGCGATCGCCGCGTCGCGCTCATTGCCGCGCCGCGCTTCGGCATCGTCGGCCAGTCGCAGACCATCACCTATCGGGTCGAGGATCAGGGCGACAAGGAGACCACGGCCAAGGTTACCGTGCGCCGCGACGGTGACGTCATCGATACCCGCACCGTTCCGGTCGGCACGCCGCAGACGATCGACATTCCGATCCCCCACGGCGGTCCGAACATCGTCGAGATCGAGGCGTCGCCGGTCGAAGGCGAGCTCACGACGGTGAACAACCGCGCCGTGGTGATGATCGACGGCGTGCGCGACAAGCTGCGCGTGCTTCTGGTCTCCGGCGAGCCGCACGCCGGCGAACGGACCTGGCGCAACCTGCTCAAGTCCGACGCCTCGGTCGATCTCGTGCACTTCACCATTCTGCGCCCGCCAGAGAAGCAGGACGGCACCCCGATCAACGAGCTGTCGTTGATCGCCTTCCCGACGCGCGAACTGTTCCAGCAGAAGATCGGCGAATTCCAGCTGATCATCTTCGACCGCTACGCGCGCCAGGGCGTGTTGCCGATCATCTATTTCGACAACATCACCCGTTACGTGCGCGAGGGCGGCGCGGTGCTGGTTGCCGCCGGGCCGGATTATGCCAGCCAAACCAGCATCTGGCGCACGCCGCTCGATGCCATCCTGCCCGCGGAGCCGGACGGCAACGTCACCGACGAGGCGTTCCGGCCCACGCTCACCGAACTCGGCAAGCGCCATCCGGTGACGCGCGGCCTCGAAGGCTCCGACAGCGATCCGCCGCAATGGAGCCATTGGTTCCGCATTGTCGACACCCAGAACACCAACGGCACCGCCGTGATGCAGGGCCCCGACAGCAAGCCGCTTCTGGTGCTGTCGCATGAAGGCGAAGGCCGCGTCGCGCTGTTACTGTCCGATCATATCTGGCTGTGGGCGCGCGGCTTCGAAGGCGGCGGTCCGCACCTCGATTTGCTGCGCCGGCTGTCGCACTGGCTCATGAAGGAGCCCGACCTCGAGGAGGAAGCCCTGCGGCTCAACGTCATTGGCCGCAATCTCGTGGTGCAGCGGCAGACCATGGCCGACACCGTGGCCGATATCACGCTGACTTCGCCGTCCGGCACCACGCGCGTGCTCAAGCTCGATCCGACCCAGCCGGGCGCGTGGGAGAAGAGCATTACCGCCGACGAGCTCGGCTTGTGGCGCGCGACCGACGGCAAGCTCAATGCGCTGGTCAATATCGGCCCGGCCAATCCGCGCGAATTCGCCGAAGTGACGTCGACCCCCGGCATCATCGCGCCGATCGCCAACGCCACCGGCGGCGACTCGCGCCGCCTCGACGACGGCAGCGGCTTCAACGTGCCGCGCATCATCGCGGTGCGTTCCGGCGATACCTACAAGGGCGACGATTGGATCGGCCTGAAGATGCGCGACGCCAGCGTGGTGCGCGGCATCGGCGTGCTGCCGGTTTTCGCCGGCATGCTCGGACTTCTGCTGTTGATCGGCAGTCTCGCCGGCACCTGGGCGCGCGAGGGTCGATAACTAACCGCCCGTCGTTTCCCATTCCGGCCGGATCGGTCCCGACACGCCGTCGAACGCGCCGGCATCGAGCTCGGCGACCAGGAGCCGCGCCGGCTCGACCGGGCCCGGCATGACGGCGCGTCCCGGCGGGATCCGCTTGAAGCCGCATTTGCCGTAATAGGGTTCGTCGCCGACCAGGATGACGAGGCGATGGCCCTTGGCGGCCGCTTCCTTGAGCGCGCGCTCGATCAACGCCTGGCCGACGCCGCGCTCGCGAAAAGCCGGCTCGACCGTGAGCGGCCCGAGCAGCAGCGCCTTGGTGTCGCCGATACGGACCGGCGTCAGCCACACCGAACCGACGAGCAGCGTCCCGATGCGCGCGGTGAACGACAAGTCCGGCCGATGCGAGACCCGCTCGCGCAGCCGATAGGCCGATTTGGCATAACGGCCCGGACCGAAGGTACGCTCGTGCAGGCGCTCGACCGCCGCCGTGTCGTCCGTGGTTTCGGCGAGAATGGTGAGCGAGATGTCGTTCATCGCGCCGCCGCGTAGCACCTCGTCCGCCGCAGGTCCAGGCCAGCCGCCGGCGCCGCGCCGCCGCCCTATCGCCCGACGCAGGAATAACTAGATTACGGCTGCAAGATCAGCGGAGATGGCGATGGGTCTGCTCGTCGACGGCGTCTGGCAAGAGGATGTGTCGCGCACCAAGGACGGCCATTTCGTCCGGCCGGCAACGCGCTTTCGCAATTTCGTGACCGCCGACGGCAGCCCTGGACCGACCGGCCAAGGCGGCTTCGCCGCCGAGGCCGACCGCTATCATCTCTACATCTCGCTGGCCTGCCCCTGGGCGCATCGCACGCTCATCTTCCGTGCGTTGAAGCAGCTCGACAACGTCATCTCATTGTCCATAACCGAACCGCTGTACGGCAAAACCGGCTGGGAATTCGGCACCGCAGACGGCGGCACGCGCGACACCGCCAACGGCAAGCCGACGCTCGCTGAAATCTATCAGCTTGCCGATCCGCATTATACCGGCCGCGTGTCGGTGCCGGTGCTGTGGGACAAGAAGCTGCGGACCATCGTCAATAACGAGTCGTCGGAAATCATCCGCATGCTCAATTCGGCGTTCGAAGCGTTCACCAACGCCCACACCGACTATTATCCGGCCGCATTGCGTGCCGATATCGACCGCATCAACGATGTCATCTACCCGAGCGTCAACAACGGCGTCTACCGCGCCGGCTTTGCCACCAGCCAGCAGGCCTACGAAGAGGCGGCACGCGGAATCTTCGCGACGCTGGACGAGCTCGAGGCGCGGCTGTCACGGCAGCGCTATCTGGTGGGGCAACACATCACCGAAGCCGATTGGCGGCTGTTCACGACCCTGGTGCGGTTCGATGCGGTTTATTACAGCCACTTCAAATGCAATCTGCGGCGCATCGCCGACTATCCCAATCTGTGGAATTATCTGCGCGAGCTTTATCAGGTGCCGGCTATCGCCGAAACGGTGAGCATCGATCACATCAAGCGGCACTATTACGGCAGCCAACGCCAAGTCAATCCGACCGGCATTGTGCCGATCGGACCGCTGATCGATTTCACGCAGCCGCACGACCGCGGCCGCTTTCATTGAACGCGAGCGCGCCGCGCCGGAAGGCGGCGCGGCGCATCACGGCGAACTCGTCACCAGTTGGAATAATAGTCCGGCGCGTAGCAGCTGTCGTAGTCGTAAGAGTACGGGTACCCGTAGTCGCAGGACGAGCCCTCATAGGCGTACAGACCGCCAAAGCCGAGGCCCAATCCCAGGCCTATGCCAGGACCCCAGCCGCGGAAGTGGCCGCGATCGTGATCGTGGCCCCAGCGGCCGCCGTTATACGCGTAAGTGCCGGGGTAGCCGCCCGGACGGCCCACGGCGCCGACGCGCGGCCCGCCGTAAGTTCCCAGACGCGGACCGCCGCTGTAGGCTCCGATCTGCGGACCACCGGTGATTCCCATGCGCGGTGCGCCCATCGTTCCCATGTGCGGCGCACCACCCATCGTTCCCATATGCGGCGCGCCGCCCATCGTGCCGACGTGCGCACCACCGATGCCGCCGCGCTGCGCCATCGCTGTCGTTGTCATCGCAGCGGCGGCCACGGCGGTGGCCGCGGCAATCGCCAGAATTCGTTTACGCATGATCTAGTCTCCTTGCTGTGTCACACCACGCCTCATGGGAAACAAACGTTCTCGATCGGGGATAGTTGCAGGAAGGCTGCCCGATTTAGCTCAAATGTCGCGGCGACGACGGTGCGGGAGTAGCGCTCCCCGTCACCATATCGCTGCGGCGGCGCGCCCGCTCAGCACTTCGGCGAGGCGTTTGCGGGTGGCCCGGCTGGTGTCGGACGGCAGGCGATCCGCGGCGAAGAAGCCGTGCGCCACGATTTCGTGGTTCGGCTGAGGCGGCGAAGGCTGATGGAACGAACGCACGACGTAGAGCGCGACATGATCGCGCCGCGACGCGCGGCGGTTGAAATAGATCGCGAACAGCTGCGGCGGGTCGACGAGCTCGATATTGCCTTCCTCGCGCAGTTCGCGTGCCAGCGCCGCGGCGAAGGTTTCGCCGGCCTCGACGCCGCCGCCCGGCAGATGCCAGCCGTCCACATAGCTGTGCGCGACCAGGAACACTTTGCCGTCGCGGTCGATGACGACAGCCCGCACGCCGAGGGTCAGGCCGCGCGCCAAACGCCAATAAGAATGCAGGAGGCGCCGGATCGCCGGCTCCAATCGCCGGCGAATGACGGGAAACCGTGCGTAAATCGAAGTGGGCATCAGCTTGGAACAGTTCTAAGATGTGGCCGGCTTAAGGATGCAGCCGCGCCGATCGAGTCGCAAAGGGATAGCACGTGAAACGTTTTGCCGAATTGAGCGAGCAGGAAGTGCTGGCGCTCGCTATCTCCAATGAGGATGAAGATAACCGCATCTACCGCTCGTTTGCGGACGCGTTGCGCGAGGCTTATCCGACCACAGCCGAAATGTACGACAAGATGGCCGAGGAGGAGATCGGCCATCGCGACCGACTGCTCGACCTGCATCGCAAGAAATTTGGCGATTTCCTGCCGCTCATTCGGCGGCAGGACGTCAAGGGCTTTGTGCCGCGCCGCCCGATCTGGCTCAACCGCCCGCTCAGTATCGACGCGACCCGCAAGTTCGCCGAAGAGATGGAGTACGAGACCGCCCGCTTCTATCGCCGCGCCGCGCAGTCCGCGCGCGACGACGCGGTGCGTGCCTTGCTGACCGACCTTGCGGCGGCGGAGGACAAGCACGGCAAGCTCGCGCACGACCTCGGCGAGCAGATCTCGCCGCAGGCGCGCGCCACCGAAGACGAGACCGCCAAGCGCATGTTCGTCCTGCAATACGTCCAGCCCGGGCTCGCCGGCCTGATGGACGGATCGGTGTCGACGCTGGCGCCGCTGTTCGCCGCGGCGTTTGCCACGCACAACACCTGGTCGACGTTTCTGGTCGGAATGGCGGCGGCGATCGGCGCCGGCATTTCGATGGGCTTTGCCGAGGCCTTGTCCGACGACGGCTCGCTCACCGGCCGCGGCGCACCCGTCATGCGCGGCGTGGTGTGCGGCGCGATGACCGCCCTTGGCGGCCTCGGCCATGCCCTGCCCTATCTCATTCCGGACTTCTACGTCGCGACCTCGGTGGCTTTTGTGGTCGTCGGCATCGAACTGGCGGTGATCTCCTGGATCCGCACGCGCTACATGGATACGCCGTTCCTGCAAGCGGCCTTTCAGGTCGTGGTCGGTGGCGTCCTGGTCTTTGTCGCCGGCATACTCATCGGCAGCTCGTGACGGCGCCGCTGCACGCTTTTTCAAGACTTCACGTATCATGATGCGGCGATGTTCACGCTCGCGCATTTCTCCGATTGGCACCTCGCGGCAACGCCGCGATGGCCGGAGCTTGCCGGCAAGCGCGGGCTCGGCCTGATCAATTGGCTTCGTCACCGCAAAAAAGTGCATCGCCCCGAAGTGCTCGGCGCCACCATCCGCGATCTGAAATCGTGCGCCTTCGACCACATTGCGGTAACCGGCGATCTGGTCAATTTCTCGCTGGTCGATGAGTATCGGCGGGCCCGCGATCTCCTGCAAACGCTCGGCCCGCCGCGCGACGTCACCGTCGTGCCCGGCAATCACGACATCTACGTGCGCGGCACGGAGCTTTCGCCCGCCAAGTTCTGGGGCGATTATATGCGCGGCGACGACGGCGTCGACCGCTTCCCGTTTCTGCGCCGGCGCGGCGACGTTGCGCTGATCGCGCTGTCGAGCGCGCTGCCGACGGCGCCGCTGCTCGCCACCGGCCGGCTCGGCGAGCGACAGCTGGCGCGCTTCGCCGACATGCTCGACCAGACCCGCGGCGCGTTCCGCATCGTGCTCATCCATCATCCGCCCGTCACGCCGCCGGCGCGTCGTCTGCGGCGGCTCACGGATGCCGCGGCACTGTCGGGCGTCCTGGCGGCCAAGGGCGCCGAACTCTTGCTTCACGGCCACGATCACCGCTGCGCGGTGATCTGGCTCGACGGGCCGCAGGGCCGAATTCCCGCGGTCGGCGCGCCGTCGGCCTCGGCGCTGGCGCCGCACGGCGACGAGAATGCCGCCGGCTACAATCTGTTCCACATCACCGGCGACGCTGGCGCCTGGCGCTGCGAGATGATCGCCCGCCAGCGCGACGCCAGTGGCGTCATGCGCGAGGCCTGGCGTCGCATCCTGCGTCAGGACTTGGCCGCGTAGAGCAAAGCCGCGGCGATCAGCGCCACGAGGCCCAAGAGGAATCCGAGCACGAGCGCGCCAAGGGCGCGCCAGTGTCGCCGGCGCCGGTGGCGGGCCGCCTCGCGGCTCGACACCCGCGCGATGAATTCCGGATCTTCGTCGAGGGCGCGCCGCCGCTCGACCAGACGACGCGCCACGTAGCTGGTGACTGCCTGGACGATGTCGGCGATCTCGTGGGATTCGGCCAGCACCCTTCGGCCGATGCGGGTATCGGCCAAAAAGCGGTAGCCGCGCTTGTCGCGGCCCATGGCGACATGAGCGACCGCATCGATCCATAACCGGGGCGTGTCGCCGCGGCTGATGCCGCGGTCGAACAAGTCGACCTCGGGCGGGATATCGGCAAACAGCGCATCCAGCGCCTCGTTCATCATCTCGAGGCGCGCGACCTCGGCGTCGCGCAAGTCGACGACCACGCTGGTGCGCTCGGCCGCCTCGACGCGCGCCAGACGCATCGCCTGCGTCAACGGCGACGGCGCCGCGTCCGCATTCGCCGCCGCGGCGGATTTGGCTTTTCTGCCCCACATGACCGCACGTCCCCTCCGCGAATGATACACCACGAGCCGCGCTTACCGGAAGCAACGATTAGGCCAGGACGCGCCTCTAGACGCGACTTATGGCCGATTCTCAAGGAAAACCCGACAATACCGCGGCCCCGCCGTGGCGGGGTGCGGCCACAATGCCGGCGGCTAGACGCACCGCCCGCCGTCGACCTCGACGATATTGCCGGTGAGAAATTCGGCATCCGACGAGGCGAGAAACAGCGCCGCGTTGGCGACGTCCTGCACCACCGCCAGGCGGCCGAGCGGAACGGTGGCGATGAATCTCTCGCGCTGGCCCGGCGCCGGGCCGAGGAAGCTCGGCAATAGCGGCGTCTCGGTCGCCACCGGCGCGATGGCGCAGACCCGGATGCGGTCGGGCGCAAGCTCGGCGGCAAGCCCCTTGGTCAGGGTGTGCACGGCGCCTTTGGTGCCCGCATAGGCCGACGTTCCGGGCCGCGGCCGGATCGCCGCCGTCGAGCCGATGTTGATGATCAGGCCGTGGCCCTGCCGGCGAAACACCGGCACCACCGCCTGACAGCCGAGAAACACCCCTTTGACGTTGACCGCGAAGGTCCTGTCGAAATCAGCTTCGTCGATCTCCAGCATCGGCTTGTTGATGTGGGTGACGCCGGCATTGTTGACCAGAATGTCGAGTGCGCCGAAGGCGGCGACCGTCTCCTCGACCGCGGCGGCGAAGTCGGCCTTCTTGGTGACGTCGCAGCGGATGGCGATGGCAGTGTTGCCGATGGCGCGGGCCGCGGCCCTGGCGGCGTCGATGTCAACGTCGGCCAACGCGACGCGCGCGCCCTCGCGGGCGTAGGTTTCCGCGATGCATTTGCCGATGCCGGAGGCGGCGCCGGTGACGAGTGCGGTCTTGCCGTCGAGACGCATGACTTATGCCGCCCGGTGGCGCCGAGCGCGGCCCGGCGCGGCTGCATCGCGAGGCGCGATCTTGGCAAGTTTCGCGGCCAGGGCGCGCTTGGCGGATTCCAGCTCGTAGCCGGTCTGCAGATTCATCCAGAACTCCGCCGTGGTACCGAAATAGCGTGACAGACGCAACGCGGTATCGGCGGTCAACGCCGTCTCTTCGCGGACCAGCCGCTCGATGCGCGTACGCGGGATACCGAGTGCCTTGGCAATCGCGTACGGCGATAATCCAAGCGGCGCCAGAAACTCCTCGCGCAACACTTCGCCGACATGCAACGGCGGCAGCCGGCGGAATTTCGGGTCGATGTCAGTGATAGTCGACGACCTCGACATCATCAGCTCCTTCGTCCATCCACACGAAACATATTCGCCATTGATCGTTGATGCGAATCGACCATTGACCTGCTCGATTGCCCTTCAGCTTCTCCAGCCGGTTGCCTGGGAGACCCGCGAGATCGCCGAGAGCCGCCGCAGCATCGAGCGCTCGCAATTTGCGCCGAGCGACCTTGACGAGATCCGGCGGGAAACCCCTGGGACATCGGCCATCGAAGAGAACCGGACCGTATCGATCCTTGAAATTCCGGATCGGCATCGTCGCCGTCCTCGTATCATTGCATGATACATCACGATACCGCCGTTGTCGATTGTCGGCCGGGCACGACGCCGTAGGGCTTCGCCCAGCCGAGCCCGTCCTCGGTACGCGTGCGCGGCTTGTATTCGCAGCCGATCCAGCCGGCATAGCCGGAGCGGTCGACGGCCGCGAACACGGCGGGGTAGTTGATCTCGCCTTCGTCGGGCTCGCCCCGGGTCGGCACCGCGGCGATCTGCAAATGGCCGATCACCGGCAGATGCTTCTCGAACCGCCGGATCAGATCGCCGCTGACGATCTGCACGTGGTAGAAATCGAACTGGATGCGCAGGTTCGGCGCGCCGACTTTTTCAATGATTGCCGCGGCCTGCTCGACGCGGTTGAGAAAATAGTCCGGCCGGTCGCGCGGATTGATCGGCTCGATCAGGAGCGTGATGCCGGCTTTTGCGGCGTCCGGCGCCACGCGCTCCAGGTTCTTGATGAAGACCGTCTCCGCCGCCGGCCGCTGGTTCGGCGGCACGCAGCCGGCCATGCAATGGATGGCGCCGCCGCCGATCGCCACCACATAGTCGAGCGCGCGCTTGAACGCCAAGTCCCAGTCGCGTTCGCGTCCGGGCAGCGCGGCCAGGCCGAATTCCGGACCTTGCGGCGTGTTGACGCCGAGTTGCGTCAGGCCATGGTGCGCCAGTTCGGCCCTCACCGCGGAGGGCGCGAGATCATAGGGAAACTGCAGTTCGACCGCCGCGAAGCCCGCCGCCGCGGCGGCGCCGAAGCGCTCGATCAGCGGACGCTCGGTGAACAGATGGCCGAGATTGGCAGCAAGTCGGGGCATGGCGTTTCCTCGTGTTGGCGGAAAGGTAACGCGAAAACCTGATCATTGCGACCGCAGCGGCGCCCCTCGTGGGTGCCCCGCGATGCGGTACGCCCTGCCAGGGGGCGGCCACAAGGGCCGCCCCTACGACATGAACTCCCGTTCCCGCGGCGCCTTAAGCGCCCGAGTTCTGTTTGGCGAGTAGCGAATGGGGGAGCTATTCGCTATTCGCTATTCGCTATTCGCTATTCGCTATTCGCCATTCGCCATTCGCATTTCTTCCGCCGAGCAGACCTTCGTCAGACTGGGCCGGCGGTGGCACCGGCTTTCATCACGATCATGCCCGTCAGAGTCATCAAACAAAAAATCATCAAACAAAAAAGGAAGCGGAACGCCGAAAGACGCTGTGTAGCAACCTCCGCAACTTGCGTTGCGGCGCGCGCGAAGCGTCGCGCGCACGCCTGCCGGCGTTCCACCACGGCTCTCGCCAGAGGGACTCGCGCATCCCTTAGGCTCAGCTC
>Ga0182024_10006152_pt1 | contig 26475 bp, 22 predicted proteins | sample P32metaG_FD_120480 | JGI IMG/M metagenome (GOLD analysis project Ga0182024, IMG submission 120480) | Permafrost microbial communities from Stordalen Mire, Sweden - P3-2 metaG (Illumina Assembly) | ecosystem: Environmental > Terrestrial > Soil > Wetlands > Permafrost | place: Sweden: Stordalen... | reverse complement strand
CGCAGCTTGCCCTTGTGCATCACTAGAATCCGGTCGGCGCGCTGGATAGTGGAGAGGCGATGCGCAATCACGATCGATGTGCGTCCTTCCACCAGGTGATCCAGCGCCTCGCGAATCCGAAACTCGGTCTCGGTGTCGACACTGGAAGTAGCTTCGTCCAGGATCAGGTACCTGGGATTGTGCGCCAGCGCGCGGGCGAAGCTGATGAGCTGCTTCTGGCCGGTGGAAAATCCGCTGCCGCGCTCCCGTACGGGCTGCTCGAATCCACTGGGCAGAGTGCGAATGAAATCGAGCAGATTCACCCGTTCCGCGGCGGCGGCCAATTGTTCATCGCTGATTCCGCCAGTGCCCAGCCGGATGTTATCGGCCACCGTGCCTGTGAACAGATGCGGATCCTGAAGCACCACGCCGAAATTGCGCCGCAGCTCTTCGAGATCGAAATCGCGAATATCGGTTCCGCCGATTCGTATAGCCCCGCGCTGCACTTCATAAAAACGCAGCAGCAGGCTGGTCAGCGTGGTCTTCCCTGCCCCGGTATGGCCGACCACAGCCACCGTCTCGCCGGGTTCGATCCGGAAACTGACGTCGGTGAGCACCCAGTCTTCGTCTTTATAGGCGAACCAAACGTCATCGAATTCGATGGCCGCCGGTCCTCTGGGAAACGGCGTTGGCTGGGCCGGCGAGTGAATCTCAACCGGAGTGTCGATGAGTTTGAAGACGCGCTCGGACGCGGCCATGGCGCCTTGCAGGATGTTGTACTTTTCGCTCAGATCCTGAATCGGCCGGAAGAATCGCAGGCCGTACTGAAAAAATGCAACCAATATGCCGAGGCTCAGCGCGCCGCCGCGGATACGAAACCCTCCGTAGGCCAGTAATAACGCCAGCGCCAGCATTCCCAGAAATTCCACCACGGGATAAAACCAGCCGTAGGCGATGATCGCATCCTTATAAGCTTCCATGTGATCGCGATTGATGCGGTCGAATTCGGCGCGGCTGCGTTCCTCGCGATTGAAAAGCTGCAACACCGCGATGCCGTTGATATGCTCCTGCAGATAGGAATTGATTCTTGCGATGGCGACCCGGATGCGCCGGTAGCTTTGCTGCACCGCGCGCCGGAAATGCATCGTCACCAGCACCACCAGCGGCGTAACAGCCAGCAGAAACCCCGTCATCCCGGGGCTCAGTTTAAGCATCGCCAGGATGACGAAGCTCAGCATCAGCAGATCGCCCAGGATCATGAGCAGGCCGGAAGAGAACAGCTCATTAAGCGCGTCCACGTCGGTGGTGAGGCGCGTTACCAGCCGGCCCACCGGATTGCGATCGAAGAATGCCACATCCAGGCGCTGCAGATGTCCCATTAACTGGCGCCGCAGATCGAACATGGCTTTTTGTCCAACCCATTGCATCAGGTACTGCTCGCCGAAATCGCAGAACATCGCGCCGATCAGCGCCCCCAGATAAAGGAAGGATATCTGCATTAGCCCCTTCCAGGGATCGCTCGCGAGATAAGGATCGATCAGCGAGTGCGACGGCTTTCCCGACGGCACCAGGTAACGGTCGATCGCAATCTGGGTGAGCAGCGGCCCGATTACCTGCAGGGCGGCATTGATGAACAATAGGACCAGCGCAACAAAGGCTTCGATTTTATACGGCCGGATGTAGGCGAGCAGGCGCCGCATGAGCCGCCCGTCGTACGCTTTGCCTAAGACCTCTTCTTCCACGTATCTTCAGTTTACGAAAACTGAGAACACACACAAACCAAGCTACAAAACGGCACGGTTTTGAAGAACCTTGGATCTGACTTTCCCTTGGCAGGCATGAGGGTGTGTGGCCTCTCTGCGAAACTTAGCCGAAGTGAGGTGAAGGTCTGCAAAACCTTTATTCGTGAGTTCGATTCTCACCCGCGCGTTCAACAGCTTAGGTGTAAATCCCAATGGTTTCAGGCAGTTCCGGTTCACGGAGGTTTTGCAAAGTTCTCCCTCGATTTACGGAAAATAGGGCCTCGAATCACGTCCAAGATGGACCAGAAAAACGGAGGCTGGAAGCTTCCGTGACGAGGTTCATTCGGTTCATCTATGCTAATTAGGGTAACTATTTATTTGGCTAACCAAACTTGCTAGGCTGGTGGCATGACGAACCCAGAAGAGTCACTGCACTTCTCGATTGAAGTATTTGAAAAAGCGTGCGCCGCCCTCAAATCTCACGGACAAAGCGAGCCGAGTTATCTTCTTGCCGTAGGTCTGGCTCGGATGGCAGAAGGACTACACGCCAAGATCCATAAAATGGAAACTCGTTTAACAGCAATTGAAGGTGTTTTGCGCCAGTCAAAACCACCTCGCGCTTGAGGGGCGAAACGTCATCAGCGCTTAATGCTTTTTCGATGGATAAATCTAAGTCCATTTGTGCTCCCTCGACATTTCTGTCATTATCGGTCTGAGCATCCAGACCATCCGAGGAAGGGTGGCCAATGTGGTACTGAGAATACCGCAAAAGCCGCGAACCGTTCCGCGTAGTCGTAGTGTATCCGACTATGGCGGAAAGGGCAAGTGCGGTCTTATAGTCTTCTCAGGCACATTGGCAAGGCTCACTTCTTCGGGCAGTTTCGGGATTCATTTCCAGTGGCAATGTTTACTTCTTATTTCGACGCGAGCGGAACAAAGCGCGCATCGGTCCTCACTGTGGCTGGCTTTATTTCGCGAGTCGGGAAGTGGGATCGTTTCAACGACCAATGGAGCGCTATTCTCGCTAGCGAGGGAGTCCCGTCCTTCCATATGACTGATTTTGTCAGCAGCAAGAAAGTATTCTCGGGTTGGAAGGGCCAGACAGAACGTCGAAAGAAATTTGTAGCCAACCTTGCAGACTGCATCCGCAAAAACACCAATAAGGGTTTCGGTCACAGTGTTGTGATTTCCGACTTCGATGAAATCAACGAAGGCTTCATGTTGCGAGAACACGCCGGAACACCGTTTGTGATGTCGGTGCGGACTTGCCTTGGAGGTGTTAAGAAATGGGCACTAAAGAAAAAAGTGCCAACCGATCATATTCTTGTGATGGTAGAGAAGGGCGATGAAGATCAGGGCGAGCTTGTGGATCGAGCCCGACTTGAGGGATTTAAGGTTATCCCAATGTTAAAATCCGACACTGTCGCGTTTCAGGCTGGGGATATGGCGGCATGGAAATTCAGAACTGCAATACATGAGGTTAGCTACGGACCGATCGCGGTCGTCGAAGATTTAGAAAATATTAAACGATCGCTCGAACCTGTTCAAAAGTTAGTCCAGAACAATGGCGTATTTGAGCGGGAATCCCTTCTAAAACTATGCGAGGTTGCCAAGATCCCCCGTAGGCGTGGGAAGATTAAGGCATGAAGACCGGCACGGCAGATATGATCGAAGGCCCGGAAGCATGGACCCGTTTCCGTGAAGCCGTCAAGAAAGTTCTGACGGTTCCCAAGAGCGCGGTCCCTAATCCATTCGGCAAGCGCAAAAAGAAAAAGCCAGCCCGTAAAGGCTAGCTCTTTCGTTTCCCGCGCTTTTGCCGCTTGCGCTCTTTCTCAGTCAGAACACGTTTGCGGTTCGTGGTTCTTGCCGGTGGCCTCATTCCAGGTAAGGCGCTTGCCGACGATCTGAGATGCGGCCATCTTGAAGCGGTCAAAATCTGATAGTTCCTTGCGGTTGTTATAGCGGTAGGCTTGCTCGTCGAGATATCGAAACAAGTGGAACGGTTCGACCGAAACATAGGTGCCGCTGATCGACCGCTTGAGTAGGCTCCAGTAGTTCTCAAGCCCGTTGGTATGTACATTGCCATTCACGTACTCTACAGCGTGATCCACGACTTGATGCGCGTACTTACCCTCCAGACCTTCGTAGGAAAGCAGGAAGTCGGTATAGAGCGCGGAACCGGCCTCCACGTGTTTGTGAACTTCCGCTTGAAGGGTTTTCTTCTTGCGGTTATTGACGACCGAGGTACGGACCTTCCCGCCGCGCTCAAGGATTCCCATGACTGGGGTTTTGTCCTTGGTCCCGGTCCCGGTGATTCGACGGCGGCGCTGCGCTACATGCATATTGCGCGCCTTGCCGCCGATGAAGGTTTCATCGACTTCAACGTGGCCGCTGGCCTTGTCGATTGAGCCATCATGTAGCGCCATGCGGATACGGTGATTCATGAACCAAGCCGACTTCTGAGTAATCCCGAGATCGCGAGCCATTTCGCATGAACTGATGCCATTCTTGCAATTGACTACCAGCCACATACCGCAAAGCCATTTGTCGAGACTGATTGGTGAATCTTCGAAGATGGTTCCAACCTTGAGCGAGAACTGAGCCTTGGCATGTTTGCCGTAGCACTTATAACGGTTCACGCTGGCAAGATAGGTCACGTTATCAGAACCGCAGTGCGGGCAGCGAACCTTACCATCCGCCCAGCGAAGCTCAGCTAGAAACCCGTTGCAGTTCTTTGGATCGGCGAAGTAAACGACCGCTTCTTGGAGGGTGGATGGTAGCGCCATGAAACAATCTTACGCCAGATTGTCTGGTTAGTCAAGTAAATAGTTACCCTAATTAGGCGAAAGGATCTGCAGTGACGTGGGAAATCTAGTATACGGCGGTTGGGAAAAAATAGAACCGGCCCTCGGCAGGGGTGGTCAAGGAACAGTTTTTCGCGCCCGGAGCCCGGAGCGATCTCAGGAGCGTCAGAGCTCGATGCTGAGGATCATTCATGAGCTACGTCAATTGCAAGGCGTCGGACCTCAGGAGGATCGCCACGTTGAAGACCTTTTACAACGCATCGTGGACGTCGGGAGCCCGGAGAATCTACGAAACATCGGCGCGTTGAAGGTCTTCAGCATACCGAATGATGACGATGCAGAACGAAAAAATGCACTCGGACGGTTTAGAACCGAGGTCCAAGCATTGAAAGAGTTGGATCATCCCGCCATTTTGAAGCTCGTGGACTGGAATTTCGACGAAACTTGGATGGTAACGGAGTATCATCCGGGAGGAACGTTAGAGCATAGCCTGGATAAATATCGCGGGCACGCACTAGAGTCGCTGCTGGCATTCAGGCCGCTTGTCGAAGCGGTCTCCGCAATACACAAGAAGAACGCGATCCATCGTGACATCAAACTGAAGAACATCTTTGTCGCGAACGATGGACGGCTCGTCCTAGGGGACTTCGAAATCGTGATTTTTGAGGATGCTCCTGGCGGTCGCTTAACAGAAACCTATGAGCGCGTGGGAACTCGTGACTGGATGGCTCCGTGGGCGAACACGGAACATCGGTTGGCATTAGCAGAGGTGAATCCGACGCTCGATATTTTTCCGCTCGGCAAAGTTCTCTGGTGCATGATTTCCGGCCGACGTGGTCTTGAGTTTTGGTATCACGATCGAGCGGCAAAAGGCAACCGGCCAGCGAACAATCTAGAACACTTGTTCATCGGCGATCCCGCGATAAAAGAAGTTAATGTGATCTTGGCAAAGTGCATAGTCGACGAAGAGGAACGTTGTCTCCAGTCTGCAAACGAACTGCTGGCCCTCGTCGATAATGGGATCGAAAGAATCCGGCGACTAGGGCAGAAACCCGAGAGTGGCGATCGCTGGCTGTGCTTAGTTTGCAAGAAGGGTTATTACAGCGAAGAATCGTGGCGATGGTCCCTGCAGCTTGCGACGAAGCCGCAAAACAACAACCACCGTGAGGAAATGAACGTGTTCTTTTGCGACCACTGCGGACACATGCAGGCCTTCCGGACGGGAGCAACATGATTCCCGGAGACTTGCCGCTAACATGTTTCCGGGTCTTCCTACTAGCGAGTTTCTCTGCGCTTTGTGGGAACTTCTCGAACAAATCGAAGCGAGGCTGAATTGATATCATAGGCTCTCAATTCCCGGAGGTGATCCCGTGCAGTCTTTTCTGTCCCGGTTTCTCGGAAACCGTAGTTTCTTTTCTTGGATCTTTGGGACGTTTTTCTCCGACTCCACTAACACGAGCGGCCTGTTAGCGATCGGACTCGTAGCCTCCGTAGTGGCATTGTACTGGAAGAATGGACAAGTGCCGGATCGCTTGCTGGATGCGGTGTTCATCGTTGTCGGCTTTTATTTCGGTGGTGCCGTAGGTAAGAAACCAATCGTTGAGAAGAATGACGAGGGTGAACCGTCCGATCCTTCATCTACACACTAAGAGCCGGACCGATCCGAGGCGCGCGGACTGAGGGCAAACTGATCTAAGCCGAAGGCAGGCTGTCCTCGTTCTCGCCGTTTCCCCAGATCTTGTCGAAGACTTCATCCCATTTCCTATCGGACTCGAGACTATTTCGGGTCGCCTGCTCGCCGTCATCGTGACCGAGCGCGGGGGAACAGTTGCGCGTAGTAACGGCGTACGATCTCGATCCCACGCAAAAGCGTGAATATCTTCGCAGGAAAATCAAAGGAGAGTGAAACATCATGAACACGAACAAGGTTGAAATTCCCAAATTCAAGAACGAGAATCAGGAAGCGGACTGGTGGGCCAGCCAGCCCGGGCGCGATTATGTAAAGCACAAATCCGCCTCCGCCAAATCGAAAGGAACCGGGACGAAAGGGTCGCGCCTGGTTGCCAAACTGAACAAGAAGAGCAGCGTGCAAATCGCAATACGCCTTCCCGAACAAGACCTTGAAAACGCCCGCCAGATCGCCGAGCGCAAAGGCATCGGCTACCAGACGCTCCTTAGGATGCTGGTCCACGAGGGTCTCAGCCGGGAAGCCCGTCGCTCTTGAGATGCGGTCTGCAGGCCGCTAGCCGCTTGCGCCGGTTGTCTCATTTCTTCCACTTATTTGCAAGATCTCGCCACGCCGCATTGAGGGCGGATCATGGCGACCCGGCTCCGATGCCTGGCCGCTCTGCGCCCGCCGTCGTTTAACCGCGCAGTGCTTTCTCTTGCGCTAGCGCCACTCCCCTTGCGCTTCGACAAAAGATGGTGTAAGCTTCCTGTAGAAGTGAAAGGGAAGACATGCCCGCTAAGCAACGTATCGAACTTCCGCAAGGCACTTTAGACCTCCTCATTCTGCAAGCGCTGGTCCTTGAACCTCAGCATGGCTGGGCCATATCCGAGCGCGTCCAGCAGATTTCGAGCGACGTGCTGCGCATTCAGCAGGGCTCGCTCTACCCCGCCCTCCACCGCTTGGAGCGGCGCGGCTGGATCAAGGCCCGCTGGGGCATTTCTGAAAATAATCGGCGCGCCAAATATTACGAGCTTACCAAGAGCGGCCGCCGGCAGCTCGAAGTCGAGAAGGACGCCTGGGTAAAGCTGACCGCCGCGATGGCCCAGGTGCTCGGAACGGCCTAGCGGCATGCGGTGAAGGAGAACCTGGCATGCTCAGCGACATTTCTCTCCGTCTGCGCTCTCTGCTGCGGCATAAGCGAGTAGAAGCTGAACTCGATGACGAACTCCGCTTTCACTTCGATCGGCAGGTCGAAAAGCTCGTTCGTTCCGGATTGACCCGCGATGAAGCCGTGCGGCGCGCGCGCTTATTCTTCGGCGGAATGGATCAGGTGAAGGAGGAATGCCGCGATGCGCGCGGCGTGCTGCTTATGGAAAGTCTATTTCAGGATATTCGTTACGGTTTTCGCATGCTGCGAAAAAAGCCCGCTTTCACCCTGGTGGCGGTCCTCACCATCGCGCTGGGAGTTGGAGCCAACACAGCCATCTTCAGCATCGTGAACGCCGTGTTGTTGCGCCATCTTCCCTACCACGACCCCGATCGTTTGGTAAGAATCAGTTTTAACAGCCCAGGCGTAGGTTTGCGGGACGTTCCGTTCTCCGTGCCCGAACTGGAAGATCTGAGAACTCGATCCGGTGTATTTGAAGACGTGAGCACGGTCGGCGGAGGGAGCGTGAATTTGACTGGCGCCAACCAACCCGAGCGTCTCGAGTTCATCGTTAGCCATCCCAACTATTTTTCCATGCTGGGCGCGACTCCACAAATTGGACGGTTATTCGGCCCCGAAGACACAGCGCTCGGCTACGCTCCCGTGACGGTGATCAGTGACGGCCTGTGGCGCCGTTCCTATGGCGCTGATCCTGGCGTTCTCGGCCGCGTCCTCCGTCTCGACAATGATGCGTACACCATCGTCGGTGTTCTTCCCCCAGGATTTCGCCATCCTGGACGAGACGGCTCTCGTGACGCCGAGCTATGGACAACGGCCGGGTTCAGTGCCGATCCCGCTCCCAAGCCGCTCCGTAGCGCCCGCATCATGCCCGAGGCAATCGGACGTCTCAAGCCGGGTCTGACACTGGAGCAAGCTCAGGCGCGCCTCACCGCCATGGCGATCGAAATACGGCACGATTTTCCCGGGGATTATTCTCCGCGTGCCAACTGGACGATTGCGATTAAACCTCTGCAGGAATATCTGGTGGGCGATGTTCGACCCATGCTGCTGGTCCTGCTCGGTGCAGTCATCCTGATCGCGTTCGTAGTGTCCTTGAATATCGCCAACCTCCTATTGGCGCGGGCTTCGGGCAGGCAACAGGAGATGGCCGTGCGGTTGGCCATGGGGGCCGGCCGCGGCCGTATAATTCGCCAGATGCTGACCGAGTCCCTGCTTCTGTCCCTGATCGGGGGCCTCGCCGGGATCGCAACCGCGGTTGGAACTTTGGGTTTCATCCTGCACTTTGTTCCCTCCAACATTCCCAGGCTGAGCGAAGTAAGCGTCGACTGGGTGGTGCTGACTTTTGCACTGCTGATTTCGCTCCTGACGGGTCTGCTTTTTGGACTTGCTCCAGCCCTTCACTCCACCAGATCGAATCTCTCATTACAAATTCGAGAAGGGGCGCGTAGTTCCGGCTACGGCGCCAAGACCGGCCGCTTGCGGGATGCTCTGATCGTGTCGGAGCTGGCATTTGCGGTTGTTCTGATGGTGGGAGCCGGCTTGTTGCTGCGAACGCTGCGCGAACTGCTGCAGGAAAATCCCGGCTTCAATCCGACTCATGTCGTCACTGCCAGAGTATGGCTGCCGGTACCCAACGACCCCAAAGTAGATCCTTATCTCAGTATTGCCCACAAAACCGCTTTTAATAGAGACCTCCTGCGGCGAATGCAGGCCCTTGCCGGAGTTGAGCTGGCCGGCATCACCTCAGCATTGCCTGCCAAGCCGGCCACCGTCCAGACCAATTACGACAGCAACGCCCTGACGATTGAAGATCGTCCGATGCAATCCTCAGAAAATCTGCGGGCCGAGATAATTCGGATAAGCCCTGATTATTTCAAAGTGATGCAGGCTCCTTTGTTGCGCGGCCGCTTTTTTACGGAGGGTGACGAAGACGGCAAGCAGCGAGTTGCAATTATCGATGAAAGCACCGCTCATCGATACTGGACGGATCGCGACCCGCTGGGCCGGCGGCTTCGGTACGGACAGGATCCTACGCAGCCCTGGATGACCGTCGTGGGCGTGATCAAAGACATTAAGCATGATGGGCTCGATGTCGACGGCGTTCCTCATATTTACGTCTCGATCTATCAGAGCGGGGAGAATGAACTCAGTGTGGTGTTGCGGACGTCACTGCCGGCCGCCGTCCTCGAGCCGCAGATTCGACGTGAGATCCAAAGTATTAATCCGAGCTTGCCGGTATTTAATGTTTCTTCGATGAATGACGTTATCGACGCGTCCCTCGCTTCGCGCCGTTTTTTGGCCGACCTGGTGGGCGGATTTGCCGGCGTCGCGCTTCTTCTGGCCTCCATCGGAATTTACGGGCTGCTGGCTTATATGACGGGTCAAAGGTTTCGCGAAATCGGTCTGCGAATGGCGTTGGGCGCCAGCCGAGCCGACATCCTCAGGCCCATCCTGGCAAAAGGCGTCGTCCTGGCTGGGATCGGAATCATAGCCGGTGTGATCCTATCGGCGTCGGCCGCGTCGATGATGGCGTCTCTGCTCTACGGTGTTCGGCCCCATGATCCAGCCGTGTTTCTGGTGGTGCCTCTGCTTTTGTTTGCAGTCGCGATGCTGGCCAGCTACCTTCCAGCCCGGCGCGCCACCAAAGTAGATCCGTTGCTGGCGCTTCGGCAGGCCTGAAGTCGCCGGCGCCTATTTCACTTCGCCGGGGCCTATTTCATTGCTTGGATACTTTGCAAAATCTCGCGAGCATCGGATTCCCTTTCCCGCGGCACCCGAACGTCCCACCAACCCAGAATATTCCCGCTCTCCTGGCGTGCCGCTGGACTTTGGTCCATAGCGAAGAAAGGTATTCCCGCTTCACGCAGCAAACTCTTCGCCAGACCGATTGCAACAGGATCCTGAAATCCGGTTCGGATCAGGACATTGAGGTCACCCTCATGCGCTGGTGTCTCGGCGGAAGTTGCCTCCTCACGCGGACGACCCGTTAAGGCAACCTGGCAGTCGGAACACTCGACAACTCCCTCCCGATACTCCACGCCACATTGAGGGCAGAACATTGACACTCCTTCCGGAGCTCTAGCGCATAAGGCTCGAGCCGCGCACTTTCGACCTTACTGTAGCATCTCGAAACGGAGTTCCAAAGGTACTACGGTCGCTTCAGTGCGGGCACTGCAACCGGTGTAGACTCGAACTATGAAGCCAGCGCAGCGACTGACCGCGATCATCGAACGTGAGGACGACGGCTTTATAGCCTTGTGCCCGGAGTTCGACATTGCGAGCGAGGGTGCGTCGATTGAAGAGGCGCGAACTAACCTCATCGAGGCGCTCACACTGTTCTTCGAAATGGCCTCCCCGTCCGAAGTCGCCCGACGCTTTCACGACGAAGTCTTCGTGACGCAGGTTGAGGTGCCGGTTGGGTAAACTTCGAGTCCTTTCTGGCTCGGAGATTTGTCGCATTCTCGAACAAAATGGCTTCGCACCAGTACGGCAGCCAGGCAACCATTAGATCATGCAAAAGCGCTTCGAAACAACCACGATAAGCATTCCCGTTCCCCTTCACGATCCGGTTCGCCGCGGCACGCTATTGAGCATCATCCGGCAGTCGGAACTTCCAAGATCGTTGTTTGAGACCGAAAAATAGCGATCGCCCTGCGACAATGGTCTCAGCCGGGAAGCCCGTCGCTCTTGAGATGCGCCGTCTGCAAGCGCTCACCCGCCCCGATTTCAGGCGTTAAGATGCCAATGAGAGGCGGGCCAACTTCACCCGCCTCGTTCGTGGCGTTAGATCTATGGCAGGACTGTCCCCGGCGTCCACGCGACGCCCCGTAGGACCTCGCCGTAGCCGGCCGTTCCCAGTGTGAAGAAGCGCTCCCAGGTCGGAGCGGTGGTGGCGCTCAGTTGATCCGTGATTACCACCAGCTTGTTCGGATCGGCTCCCTGGTCGCCGCTCCCGCTGATGGTGGAGGTGGTCGCGTAAATGGTCGCGGTCCCGTCCCAAGTCACGATGCCAGTGATGTTGCGAAGGCCGTCGGTGGCCGGGGCCCACGGAAGATTCGATCCTCCAGGTCCGGAATTGTTCCCGGTGGGATAACCAGGAACGTTGTACGGTACGCCGAGGTCCAAGCCGTTCGTCAAAGTATATGCGAACTGCCATTCGCCGGCGCTTGAATTAAAGATCCACTTCTGGAGGCCGGCCGTCGGGTTTTGCGCCGGCGTGGCGGGGGTGTAGAAATCCGCGACCGTTGTGCCGCTGTTACCGCTGCCTTCATCGGCGACATAGAGCGTCGTGGCGTTCGCAAACCAGATGCCGAAGGGATAGTTTATGACGGCAGGGGGTTTCGCTTTGGCGAGAACTGTGGGTAGGCCTTTCAGGATGCACATATTGTCAGGCACCAGTCCGTCGGTTTGAATGACGCTCGCGCTGGGGTTATAAGCCAACGGCGACGTCGGAAGGCTGGCGCCGGCGACGGGAAGCCCCACGCCATTCGTATCCGTGCATACCGATCCGGTCGTATCGACGAAGTAGACGGTGTTGACTCCGTTGCTGCCGCTTCCCTTCGTGTAGTAGAGCACGTTGTTGAAAATCGTCAAGCCGCGGAAGTTAGTGTCTTTTCCGACCTTGTCGATCTTGTCGCCCAACTGCGCAATGCTGAAGCTTCCGACAGCCGTGGGAGCTCCCGGATCTTGCCCGACTTCCGCCTTGACCTCGGGCGTCAACATCTGAGCGCCAGTGCCGATAATGACGCCGACCGGCTGGGGTGTTTGGGTACCGTTGCCCGCGTTGCCGGCCATGTAGACCAGGTTCGCGCCGAGCGAGTCGTTCAGGATCGCCGCGCGGCCGTTGTCGCCGGTATAAGCGTTGGTTTTCGTAATGTGAAATTTACCATGCTGGTCTACTTGCGCCACCGATCGGTAGTAGCTATTTCCAGGCGCAACGGTCGGATCGATTTCTCCGGGCGTATTCGAATTCGAGACGTCAATTGCGCCGATCGGCGCGAAATAGCCCATGAATGTCAGGTAGTCGCCACCGGTCGATAGGTTCACCGCCAATTCTGATTTTGAGGAAAAGCTGGTGACCATTTGATCGCTGGTGGCACCGATCCCGTGCTCGGAGCTATTGGGCACCTCAAGCGACGACAAAACCCACCCGAACAGAGTGACCTGGTCGAGAAAGATCTTGGAAGTGACGCCGAAGCTGCCATCCACGGTATCGTTGTTAAACACATACGGATATGCGCTGCTCGTTACGGCGGTTACCGGCGTCGGGCAGTTGGCGGGCGAACAGTTCGGGGGCAGAACCGTCGTCCCGGCTATAATGCTGCCCGTATCCACGTATACGCTCCGGGTGACCACCAGGTTGAAAGGCAAGAACTGGTTGCCAGGGAACAGGGGTGTGCCGCCGTCTTGCGCATTGGCGGCACTGACGCCCGGGAAAGTGGCGATGGAAACGACGGCCAGCAGCGGCGCGACCGCAAACAGGCGGCCGCGTTTCATAGCGATGTTTTTTTTCATTAATTTATAGTTGTCTCCTTGGAGTCTCGGACTGGAGCTTAAGGGTGCCTGATCGAGGCGCTCCGGTCGAATTTAGCACCGGTGTATTGCAGTTTGATTAAAATTTTCTTACGTTTGGATGATCATCGTGGCGCAAGACCGCGCTGGCAGATACGCTACGGGCGACCGGTACGGGCCTCCCGGACCGAATGTCCGCCTGCAGGCGCCGACGCTTCCGCCGCCCTATTTGATTTCTTGCACGCTTTGCAAGATCTCGCGCGCCTCTGTGCCGTCGACTTAATGGAACATCTCGAATCGGCTGGGATCTCCTGTCAGTCACCTCTCTACACGCCGATTTCTCTCCTTCCTTCTCATCACCTCCTACCCCTGAATCAGCTTTGGGCACGCACGTCGATGTTAAAACCGGAGAAGGAAGTTAAACCGGGAAAGGAAGGCTGGACCAATTGCAAGATTCTATGTCCCGAGCCTGGCAATGGGTTCGTTTTGCAAAATCATTATCGCGGTCCAAGACAGCGCCACGCGATGCGTCAAATCTAACATTTTTGTAAAAAAAGAAACGTTGCTATTTTGCAAGAGAATACGCTTTGCAATAGCCTCGGCAGGCCGAAGTATATGGAAAACAAGAACCAAACTTCTCTTGTGTCCGCAAAACGTTGAGATTACGTAAAGAACTGTAAGGGAAGGCAAATGGACGCCTGCGTGCGATAGGGCCGCTCATATGAATAGACTCCGCACACTGTTGCAATTCGGCTAGTGGTCCTTCTTCTCGGCGCTGGCATGATGGTTCCTTCCGCTAACGTCAGTGCTCAGGTCATCAGCGGCGATCTGGTGGGCACGATCACAGATGCGTCGAACGCCGCGGTACCGAACGCGACGGTCACCTTAACAAACGATGCAACGGGCGTGAAGAGCACCGCAACCACCAATGCCAGTGGGGAATATCGCTTCACGAACCTGCTAGCCGGCACCTATACGCTGACGGCTAGCACCACGGGATTTACGACGGTTACTCTGAAAGACGTTTCCGTGCAGCTGAACCAGACCGCCACACAGAACATCACGCTGCAGGTCGGTCAGGTCTCAACCTCAGTGGAGGTTCAGGAAGCGGGCGTTGCCATCGACACTACTACAGCGCAGATTCAGAACACTTATAACACCAAGCAAGTCGCCGACTTGCCGACTACGGCGATCGGGAATGGCGTAATCAACTTATCGTTGTTACAGTCTGGAGTATCGAGCGCCGGCGGAGTGGGCGTAGGCACAGGCCCTTCGATCGGTGGACAGCGTCCGCGGAACAACAATTTCACCATCGATGGAATTGACAATAACAGCAAGTCAGTCACCGGCCCGGTGGTCTATCTTCCGAACGAATCTGTGGCGGAGTTTACGCTGCTCCAAAATCAGTTTGAAGCCGAGTATGGCCACTCATCCGGTGGTCAATTCAACACCATCGTGAAGGGCGGCACGAACCAGTTCCACGGAACACTGTACGAATACCTGCGGAATCGTGACATGAATGCCGAGGACCAAACATTTAAGAACCAGGGCATAACTCAAATCCCCCGCTACGATCAAAGCCATCTGGGCGCTAACTTCGGCGGGCCGATTTTCAAGAACAAGCTATTCTTTTTCGCCAGCTTCGAATACAATCCTTTGGGTCAGGCGAGTACGGTCGCTGCCCCAGTTTACGCGCCTACCGCTTCGGGATATGCCACGCTCGCCGACGCGCCCGGAGTTAGCGCGACGAATCTTGGCGTCATGCAGAAATACGCCGTCGCGAATGCAGTCACGGCCGGCGCTCCCACCATCACCGTTGGAGGAGTCACCGTCCCCACGGGCATTATTTCGGTCACAGGGCCGAATTTCCAGAATGGCTATTTCGGCGTGTACAGCATGGATTACAATCTTTCGGACACGGATCAAATTCGCGGCCGCTACATTTACAATCGATACGATTCGATCAACACCGGGGCCGCCCTGCCGGTATTCTATACGCCGACGCCGCTTCGCTACTATCTGGCGACTCTGGCCGAATATCACACCTTCAACCCCAGTCTGACGAACGAATTTCGGCTGGGCTATCAACGGCAGAACCAAAGCGAGCCCGTAGGAAACCAGACCTTCCCCGGATTGGATGCTTTTCCGAACCTCGTTTTTAATAACCTCGACTTGCAGATCGGGCCCAACCCGAACTACCCGCAAGCTACGATCAACAATCTTTACCAGTTCAGCGAGAACCTCACCTGGATCAAGGGTAACCATACGTTCAAATTCGGGAGTGAGTTCCGCGATTCCATTTCCCCGGAACTGTTCATCCAGCGCGTACGCGGCGATTATGAATACACCAACGTTGCCAACTATCTGATGGACCTGACGCCGGACTACCTGGCGCAACGCAACGTCGGCGTGACGCCTTACTACGGGAATCAGCTGGGGTCGTATTCCTATATTCAGGACACCTGGCGCATCCGGCCCAACCTGACGCTGGATCTCGGATTGCGTTACGAGTACACTACAGTTCCGCTTGGCATTCAAGCAGAAAAATTGAACGCCATTGCCAGTGTCCCTGGCTTGCTAACGTTTAAGGCCCCGAGCGCGGACCCTTACGGCTTCGGACCGCGGATCGGCATCGCTTGGACGCCAACCAAGAGCGGCAACACAGTAATTCGCGCCGGCTTTAGCCGCGCAACCGATGTCATTTTCGACAACGTTGGATTGAACGCGGTTCCACCCGAGTTCAGCACCACCGTCAATGAGCAGCTCGGCGTCGGCACGAACTTCCTCAAGAATGGCGGCATCACGCAGTCGCAGGGGCTCAACCTTTCCACCCTTACGGCCGCGTCCGCGCGTTCGAAAACTTCTTCCTGGCTGCCCGATCAGGTCCTGCCCTATTCGCTGAATTGGACCTTAGGCGTGCAGCATGTGTTCCACAACAACTATACCCTCGAAGTGCGCTACTTGGGGACTCGCGGTGTTCATCTGCTCCAGCAGCAGCAGATCAACGTCCAAGCGCCCGTGACGGCGACCGAGAACATTCCGACATTCTTTGCCGTACCCTCCGCTGCTACGCTAGCCTCTCTTCCCCTGACTGTTGGCCAGATCCGGGGGGGATCCCTCGGAAACATCTTGCCTCAGTACGCTGCCGCCGGTTTCACCGCGCCCATTACGGCTTACGTGCCGCAAGGCTGGTCCACCTACAACGGCTTGTCGGTTCAGTTGAACAAGCGCCTCGGGCACGGCGTGCAATATCAGGCGGCCTATACCTGGAGTCACCTCATCGATAACAGCACGGCGGAAGTGGCCAGTACTTACCTGACCCCGCGTCGCGCCGAGGATTTCCAGAACCTGAGCATCGAGAAAGCTTCGTCTGCGCTGGACCATCGCCAGCGCCTCGTATTGAGTTTGATTTACGATGCTCCCTGGTATAAGAGCAGCGGTAATTGGCTTATGAAGAACGTGGTAGGCAATTGGGAAATCGCTCCCATTTACACCTATGAATCTCCGGAATACTATACAGTTTTGAGCGGCGTCGATTCAAACCTCAACGGCGATTCCGCTCCCGATCGCACTATTGTGAATCCGGCAGGCGCAGCGGGCACCGGCAGCGGCGTGATCGGGTATACGGCTACCGGGGCGACAGTGTTGCCGACGGCGTCCGCTTCGCTGGTGAACAACGTGGTCGCCTGGGTAGCCACCAAGCCGAACGCCCGTTACATAGAGGCAGGCCCCGGCGCATACGCCAACGGCGGCCGCAACACGCAACCGACCCGGCCGATCGACGACATCGATCTGTCCCTCTTGAAACACTTCAACATCACTGAGCGGATGCGGTTCGATCTGGGAGGACAGTTCCTGAATATATTCAATCACCCTCAGTTCATACCAGGCAGCATCGACAATACGGCTCCAGTCAGCACCTTTGCCACTCCAGTGTTGAACTATGCCAGCGCCAACAACCCGAACTTCAACAATCCCAGCTTGGCCTTCAGCAGCAATCCACGCGTAATCCAGGTTCTCGCTCGTTTTAATTGGTAGGTTTTGAAAATGGCTCAAGGGCGGCGGCATCGTCGCCCTTCGTTTTTTCGACTCCCCATTGCGCGGCGCCAAAAGTGCCACTATACTGAGCCATGAATTGGCGTTTCGTGCTGGTCGCTTTTTCTCTCGCCTGCCAGGCGATGGCCGCAACCCCCACGTGTTCCAGCCTCATCAATCTGTTCATCACAAACACCACCGTCACCGCGGCCGATGATGTCGCCGCCGGATCGTACAATCCCTCCGGCACGCCCGCGTCGGTGAACCTGCCGGCCTTCTGCCGCGTCCGCGGGGTGTCGCGTCCGGCAAGCGACTCTGAAATCCACTTCGAGCTTTGGATGCCCCCGCGGTCCGCCTGGAATGGAAAATTTCAAGGCACCGGAAATGGCGGATTCTCGAGCGCAATGAGCTATAGCACCATGGCGAAGGCATTGAATCAGGGTTATGCCACCGCCGGATCCGACACCGGACACGAGGGCGGTGATTTGTCGTTCGGCGTCGGCCATCCGGAAAAAATTAATGATTGGTCTTATAGAGCTGTGCACGTGATGACCGACACCGCCAAGCTCATTATTCGCGACTACTATAGCCGCCTTCCGCAATACTCCTATTTCAACGGCTGCTCCACGGGAGGACATCAAGCGCTCTCGGAAGCGCAGCGTTTCCCGGTCGATTACGACGGCATCGTGGCCGGCGACCCCGGCAATAACCGGATACATCTGATCACCGGATTTCTGTGGTCCTGGGAAGCGGTCCATAAAGATACTCCCCGTCCGCTGCCGGCCGCCAAACTGCCCATGATCGCCAAGGCCGTGCTCGCCGCCTGTGATGCGATTGACGGCCTGGCGGATGGCATCATCGATGACCCGCGCCGCTGCAAGTTCGATCCGGGAACGCTCGCCTGCAAGGGCGACGACGGCGACAATTGTCTAACCGCGCCTCAGGTGGAATCGGTAAGAAAAATTTACGGCGGCGCCAAGAACCCACGTACGGGCGAGCAGATTTTCCCCGGATGGGCCCGCGGTACCGAAGCAAGCTGGGCCCCCTATTTTATCGATCCCGCCGAAGCCCGGCGCAACGAATTCTGGAGGCTCTGGGTCTTCAACGATCCCAACTGGGACTGGCGCACGTTCGACTTTGACCGCGACCTCGCTTACGCCGACACGAAGATGGCAGCGGTCAATTCGAATGATCCGGACCTGAAGCCCTTCAAAGCCCGCAACGGAAAGCTGGTGATGTATCACGGCTGGGCCGATTCCGACGTGCCCCCGGAAGACGGCGTCAGATATTACGAGGCAGTGGAACACTCCATGGGCGGCCCCGGCCAGACCACTGATTTCTTCCGCCTCTTTATGGTGCCTGGCATGGGACATTGCGGCGGAGGCGCCGGTCCCAATACCTTCGACGCCGTGGGCGCCCTCGACCAATGGGTGGAGCAAGGCAAAGCGCCGGAGAAAATTCTCGCGGCGCATATCTCAAACGGCGTGACAGATCGAACCCGCCCTCTGTGCCCTTATCCGCAGGTGGCCAAATGGAAGGGCGCCGGGAGCATCGACGATGCCGCGAACTTCGCCTGCGTGAATCCCTAGGTTTATTTAGTGGCCGGAGCCTTTATTTAGTGATGGTCCCGCACGCGATTCGTCCGCCGGCGTTGCCGGTCGGGTCGGTCTTCATGTCGTCGGCCTTTTCGTGGATCATCAAAGCAGTGCCGCCGTTCGAGAACACCGAATGGGCGTCCGTACCGAGGTCGACATTGGGGTCAACCACGGTTGTCTTCGCGGTGCCTTTGGCGGTCACCGTGAAATTCGGCATGTCGCCCGCATGGGGACCATCGGGATTCATCGAGCCATGCTTTTTCATGTCCGGATTGAAATGGCCGCCGGCCGTCGTAAATCCAGGGGGATCGCACTTGGCGTTCTGATGGATATGAATGGCATGCTCGCCCGGCGGAAGGTTCTTCAAGTCAACCTTAATGTTGACTCCGCCGCCCTTATGGTCGCTCAAAACGGCGGTGCCCACGCTTTGGCCTTTCGAGTCATTGAGCCGCACGGTCACCGGCTTGTTCGCGGCATAAAGGGCCGCGCCGAATAGACCCGCAATCGCAACAGCAACAGTCTGTCTGATCATGTTTACCCTCTCCACATGAAATCCTCGCACGATTCGCGAGGGGTATGCAAATCTATGGTTTGCAATACGGTGTTTGAGTGATGGATACGTGGGACATAACGCAGCATAGTAGTTGCCGGAAAGCACCGGTTAAACGCCGAAGTTCGGACGCGTCACCCGTCCGTGCGGCAGACGTTGTCTTGGTGGGCGTAGCAATGTAACGTCGCTCGAATAGCTTGCGGCGACCTTCGGCTTGCTCAGTGGCCTTCAGCACGAGGCAGCCATCGCTAGGGAACGATTCGATCAAGTGCCGCGCCCCCCTTTGCTCACAATATTACGGTTGTTCTTCGGCGTGCTCCATTCCGTGTTGGCCTTGGTTCGCCAAGCGCGACTCTTCTTTGCTACTTTCCGTAAGCGCTACGCCGTCTTTTGACCCGATTTCATAAATCTTACTCAAAAATTCCGTGTTTCCATACTTTCGAAAAACAAGCTCGGAATGTTTCGGCGTGTGATTATCTACCGATTCGCGAACGGTAAATTCCGCGACGTTATCACCATTCTTGTTCTGCATGATCATGATCTCGTATGAGCTCTCGATCCGAAATGTGTAATCCCCCGCTGGCAGGGTCTTGTCGCCGACCATGAAGCTATGGTTGACATGCGCTCGAATTTCGTTAGTAATCTGGGCATTCGCTCGTACCGTGCCTATAACCCCGAAGAACAAACTGAGCAGGACAGGGGCTAGCGTCCTCAGGTGCTGTTTCATAGAAAACTCCTCACAAGTTAGACACGATCGAGGGGTGTCTTTCACCAGATTTAACCGTGACCTAGCGAAAGGCAGGTTACAATTGGCAATCCGCTGACACGCACTGAGCGCGCGCGGTGCGCTCATTTAAGTCGCGAAGCACTCGTAGCTCCTCAGCCGATGGGGCTTCGGTAAGAGCGAGTTTTTGGGAAACTTTCAGCGGCCAGCCGGTAGACTCGACCGCTTGCTCTACAGCCACACCCGGATGAATGCTCGATAGGGTCAGTTCTTTGGTCACCGGATCGGGCGTCAAGATGCCGAGATCCGTGATCACCGCAGTCGGCCCCTGGCCGGGCAATCCCATTTTCTTGCGCGCATCGCCGCCCTCTAAATGACCGGCGGAACTCACAAAATCGACCTTCTCGACGAACGCGCGTTTGTTCTGCCGCAGCGTGATCAATACTTCTTTTGCCGAAGTCGCGATCTCCGGCGCGCCACCCGCACCCGGAAGCCGCACCGAGGGCTGGCGATAATCGCCGATCACAGTGGTGTTGAGATTCGCGAAACGATCGATCTGCGCCCCTCCCAGAAATCCGATGTCGATGCGGCCACCCGTCAGCCAGTACGAGAAGATTTCGGCCAATGGCACGACCGTCACGGCCGTCTATGCCAGTTCGCCGTCGCCGATGGATAACGGCAACACGGCCGGCTTGGCTCCAATCGGCCCGGATTCGTAAATCAACACGACATCCGGTGCGTGAGTGAGGCGCGCCAGGTTGGCCGCCGCGCTGGGCAGTCCGATACCGACAAAGCAGACCGCTCCGTTCGGTAGCATCCGCGCCGCCGCAACCGTCATCATTTCGTCGGATGTGTACCCGGCTTCAGGCATGACTGGCCACCTGGTCGAGACTTCGCCGGAAGTCCTCGAAGTCTTCGGTACCCAGCACGTGCCGCTGCATCCAAGCTTGAAATCCTTCCCGTTCGCGCGAGATTTGATCCCACTGCTTATAGAAGGCGTTGTTTCGGGAATAATAGCCCTGCGCATAGGAAGGAAACGCTCCGCCTTTCACTTCGCTCACCGCGCCGACCACCCAGGACGGCAGCACCACCGCGTTGGGCGGAGCATCCAAGCGATCCACAATTTCCTCGACCGTCACGATCGAGCGACGGGCGGCGAGCACCGCTTCCTTCTGCACCCCTACCACGCCCCACAGCAGGACATTGCCGCTACGGTCGGCCTTCTGCCCGTGAATGATGGAGACATCCGGGCGAATGGCCGGAACAGCGGCCAGACGCTCGCCGGTAAAAGGGCACTCGATAAACTTGATCCGCGAATTGTATTTGGGCAGGTCAGTGCCAAGATATCCGCGCAACATACCAAAAGGGAGATTCGCCGCTCCCGCCGCGTACGCCGCCGCCATACCGGCATGGTCGTGCTCTTCGATTGCGAGAGGCGCCGGCCAACTGTTTTCTACCGCATCGCGGAAACGATGCAGCGAGCCTACTCCGGGATTGCCGCCCCAGGAGAAGATCAGTTTGGATGCACATCCCGAGCCGATCAGTTGGTCATATATAAGGTCCGGGGTCATCCGGATCAAGGTCAGGTTGCGGCGTCCCTGGCGAATAATCTCGTGACCTGCGGCGAAGGGAATCAGGTGCGTAAACCCCTCCAACGCGATGACATCGCCGTCGTGCACGAACTGCCGAATGGCCTCGTTTAAGGGCAGGATAGCCAACGTTTGATTATGCCACGCGTACTTCCGAAGATCGAGTCTCTCGAAGGTTGTATTCTGAGAGACATGAATCCCGCCGAGAGATTTGTTCTCGTCTGCCTTCTGCTGTCGACTCCGGGATTTGCCGCGGTTCCCGCTCCGGAAAGCCACTTCGGGCACAAAATCGGAGTCGACAACGAGCTGCTCGATTGGGACCAGGTTGTCGCTTACTTTCAAGCGCTGCCAAAATCGAGCGATCGAATCCGTTTTCAGGAACTCGGCAAAACGGCCGAGGGACGGCCGCAGATCGCGGTCACCATCTCGTCGGCGGCGAACATCAGGAATCTCGATCATTATCTGGAGATTCAAAAGCGGCTAGCGGACCCGCGCCGCACGCCGCCCGCCGAAGCGCTACGGCTGATGAAGGAGGGCAAGGTCATCGTGATGATCACTTGCTCGATCCACGCGACTGAGGTGGCGTCCACGCATACGGCGGTCGAGTTCGCCTACCGGCTCCTGACCGAAGACAATAATCCGAAATTTAAAGCTATTCTCGACAATGTAATTTTGCTGCTGGAGCCCTCGCAAAATCCGGATGGCGTCGACATCGTCACCAAGTGGTATCGCAAGACGCGCGGCACGGCCTACGATGGCACTTCGCCGCCGGAGCTATGGCACAAATACGTCGGCCACGACGATAATCGCGACTGGTACATTTTCACGCAGCCCGAGACGCGCAACACGGCTCAGCTCGAAAATACCTGGCATCCGCAAATTGTGTACGACGTGCATCAGATGGGCTCCAATACCGCGCGCATTTTCGTTCCGCCGTGGATGGATCCGGTGGATCCGAATATCGACCCGATTCTGGCGAACATCTGCAGCATGATCGGAACCGGCATGGCGGTGGATCTCGCGGCGGCCGGCAAAACCGGGATCGCCATGAATGCGATGTACGATTTCTGGTCTCCGGCGCGGCAGTATCAGGCCTATCATGGCGGCGCGCGCATCCTCACCGAATCGGCCAGCGCGCAGCTAGCCACGCCCATGACGATCACGCCCGATCAGATTTCCGACAATGCTCTCGGCTATAACCCCCGCGAGCGAAGCTGGAATTATCTGAATCCCTGGATGTCCGGTGAATGGCATTTGCGCGACATCATCGATTACCAGGAGATCGCCTGGGAGTCGCTGCTCTATCAAGCGGCGGCGCGCCGTTCTGACATGCTGCGCTACTTTTATGAAATAAACAAGCACGGCGTGGAGCGAACTTCGCCTTACGCATTCGTCATCCCGGCGGCGCAGCGCGATCCGGGCGCGGCGAAGAAGATGCTCGAGACGCTGGCGTTCGGCGACATCGAGATAGAGCGCGCGCTGGATATTTTCAGCGCCGGAGAAAAACAATACGCGGCCGGCAGCTACGTAATCCGGATGCAGCAGCCCTTTTCAGGGTGGGCCAAGACGCTGCTGGAGCGCCAGGATTATCCGGACCTGCGGTTGTATCCGGGAGGCCCGCCCAAGCGGCCCTATGATGTGACAGCGCAGACTCTGCCCTTGCAGATGGGCGTAGAGGTGGCGACGATCGACCGGAAATTCGAGGCGACGCTGAAGCCGGCCACGCAGTTTGCCTTTGAGTTGAACCATCCTAAAGCAGCCGGCGCGCTGGCCGCCTCCGATGTTTCCTCCTGGAAAGAGGTGAATAAGATCTGGAAATCCGGCCAGCCGGTCTACCGCGATACCGCGAACGGCGACTTCTTCGCGATCGCTGGTGAAGGCCGGAAATCCGTGCCGGCGCCGCGGATCGCCATCTATAAGAGCTTCATCCCCAGCGTGGACGAGGGCTGGACGCGCTGGCTGCTCGAAGATTTTGGCTTCGGTTACGCGAACATTGAAAACGCCGACGTGCAGGCCGGGAGCCTGAAGCAGCGTTTCGACGCGATCGTGATTCCCGATCAGCCGCGCCAGCAGATCGCGCAGGGCCACGGCGCCGGAACGATGCCGCCTGAATATTGCGGAGGACTGGGCGAGAAAGGCGCGGCCGCGCTGACGGAGTTCGTCGAACAAGGCGGCACGCTGATTTTTTTCAATCACGCCTCCGATTACGCCACCCAGGATTTGGGCGTGAAAGCCCGCAACGTGCTGCGCGGCGTAGAAAGCAAGGATTTCTATTCGCCCGGATCGCTGCTGAATGTTTCACTCGACACCAAGAGCCCGCTGGCCTACGGCCTGCCGGCCGAAATCACTTTATGGAGCGAAGGAAGCCCGACTTGGGAAGCACCGGAAGCTCAGGTGGTGGCGCGCTACCCTTCCAAGGGCGTGCTAGCATCGGGCTGGCTGCTAGGAGAAAAGTATCTGACCGGGAAAGCCGCGCTACTGGATGTGCCGATGGGCAGCGGCCGCGTGATTTTGTTCGGGATGCGGCCGCAGTATCGCGGGCAGAGTTATCAGAACTTCGAGCTGTTTTTCAACGCTCTGGTTTACCACTAAATGCCCAACGCACCCTCTCGATTGATCGTCGGCATTACCGGCGCCACCGGCACGATACTGGGGGTGCGTCTGCTGCAGGCCCTGCAGACAGCCGGGGTGGAATCGCATCTGGTGATGTCTAAATGGGCGATCCGCACTTTGGTGCACGAGACCGATTACAGCGCCGAAGACGTCCAGCGCATGGCGACCTGCACTTATCGGGCGCACGACCAGGGTGCGGCGATTTCGAGCGGCTCATTCCTTACTCGAGGAATGGTGGTGTGCCCGTGCAGCATGCGCACTCTGGCTTCTATCGCACATGGAGTGGGCGATCAATTGGTCCATCGGGCAGCCGATGTGATCTTGAAGGAACGCCGGAAACTGGTGCTGGTGGTTCGCGAAGCGCCGCTGCATGAAATTCACCTGGAGAACATGTTGAAGCTCTCGCGCATGGGAGTTGTCATTCTGCCGCCGGCGCCGGCTTTTTACAATCACCCGCGATCAGTGGACGATATCGTGAATCACATCGTCATGCGGATCTTAGACCAGTTCGATATTCACCTGGAGTTGGGCGAGCGGTGGGAGGGAATGGAGCGCGCCGCAAAACTGGTGGAGCGTTAGGCCGGACTAAATCGGAACCACCAACAGTCCGGGAATTTGAATTGTGTCGTAAATGACCAGCTTTTCCTGGAATTTTGGACCGCCGTTCCCAAATATGATCTTGTCGACATACTGACCCGCGTTGAAGACCTTGGTCTCTTCGCCCTGCATCGTTTGTAGCACCACGTAATTCGACTTTACGATGTGTGCGTCACCATCCTGCCCCATGACGCGTACGTTCGATATCAGGTGCCGGAGATAACGTTGCGATAGGACGCCGGCATTGCGGATGGCCATGACACGCTCTTTCAGCATGTCGCGGCTGTCGCAGTACATCGTAGCCAGCGGATGGTTCCGTTCGACGTTGACGCGCGAAATGATTTTGTAAATACCTTTTTCGATGAAGAAGTCGGGCCACTCTTCCAGGCGATCCTCATCCAGGCATTGGACGTAGCGGTCCAACAGCTCTTCGGCTTCGAAGCGTAGTTCTCGGTTGGTCATAGTTAATTAAGCCGTTTTTCGCACGTAGCCATATCGCAGGTTACTACGCTCAGTTCCGGCCTTCTCGTATTCCGCCTTGATCGCGGCGAAGCGATCCGGCGTTTCGAGAAAAGAACGAACCGGATAATTGTAGAGGACGGCGACATTGCCGCCAAAGATGGCCGTTTTGATGGTACCGTCGGCAGCGCCCAGCGGCTTGAAACCGTGCTGTTTTTGCATATCCAGGGGAATCTCGAGCCGGCGCAGGCCCTCTATCTGCCACTGCGGCGATCCGGTCCACACCGCGTCGGTACCCCAGATGACGTGATCGACGCCGAGTCCGCGGATCAGCGTCCCCATCAGTGCCGCGGCTAAGCGGGGCTGTACGACGGTGGAGAAAGCAAAGAGCTGGCCAAGGTCGGCATAAACATTGGTGACGCCGTACTTGGCGGGAATTTCGGCGAGATCGGTGACCCAGGAGATGCGGCCGGTCTTGTCCCACTCGGCCATCGCAACGGCGGGGTCGCCACCGACGTGCCGGTATGCGCCGTGATAGATGATGAAGTTGAGCTGTGGCCAGTCCTTGGCGGCTTTTCCGATATCACTCGCATCCGCGTACTCGGTCAGACGCGGAAATTGCTTTTCCATGCCGGGTGGAAACAGACCTTTGTGAATGCAGACGTTTTTGATTCCAGACTTCTGAAACTTTTCGTAACCCCGGTAAGTGACCTTCTCCTCGTCGGTATGCCATGGATAGCGGCTGGTTTCTTTATGGGTGTTGTCGCCGATGGTATAGCCTTTCCAGGCATCCGGCTTGAATTCGGCAATGGCGCGATCGATTCCCTCCAGCCATCCGGGCTGTCCGGGCGTGATGATGTAATGGGCGAGCATGCGCTTAGAGCCCGCTTTTTTGTTGACCTTAGCGCGGGTCTGAAACACCATGTCGTTGGTTAGGAACCAGTCCTCGGGAATGTCGGAGGGCGCGTTGCTGATCAGAGCAACCTTGGTGTCGCTGTCGAGATAAATTTCCTTGAAGTAGTTGTCGAACTTGAGGTCGTCGATGGTCTGCGGCTTGCTGGCGAGCTCTTTATTCCAACCGGCCTTGCCTACGGCCTCGCGCATCTTTACGAAGTTGAGGAGCTTGGTGTCGTCCCGCAGGAAGTGCGTGTGGGTGTCCATGATGAACTGCCCGGAAAGAGTTTTGGCGCGCTGATTAGCCAGGTCGGGCGTCTGCGCTTCGGCGGGGGCGGCATCGAACAGCATTCCATAGACTTCGTTCATGGCGACGAAGCAGGCGGCCATGCCGGACGCACTCTGGAAAAAGCGGCGGCGCGAGAACCCCTGCTTGGACGCTATGGAGTCGGCCATGTCGATGAGCCGCGCTTCGACTTCTTTTTGCTGGGGAGTTTGCGGCGACGGGAGATATTCATCGCTGGAGACCACTTGCGTGGGCACGGG
>Ga0182024_10006151_pt1 | contig 26477 bp, 30 predicted proteins | sample P32metaG_FD_120480 | JGI IMG/M metagenome (GOLD analysis project Ga0182024, IMG submission 120480) | Permafrost microbial communities from Stordalen Mire, Sweden - P3-2 metaG (Illumina Assembly) | ecosystem: Environmental > Terrestrial > Soil > Wetlands > Permafrost | place: Sweden: Stordalen... | reverse complement strand
CGACCGACGCGCGCGAAGGCGAGGGGACGATCGACGCGTTCCTCGGCGCGGACGACCGCTTTTCGCGGGCGCCGATCGCGGCCCGCTACGGTCCCTTCTTCACCGCGCGCGGCGACGTGCTCGTCGCGCCCGGGATCGACGGCCGCGACGGCTTCTTCATCGCGAAGCTTGCGCGCCGCGCCGAGGTGACGTGAACGTCTTTGCGCGGATCGAGGGAGCCTGCGCGCGGGTCGTCGAGGTCACCTTCGCGCGGGTCTTTCCGAGCGCGCTCGATCCGGCGCAGATCGGCCGGCGGCTGGTGGCAACGGCGCAGTCTTCCGCCAGCGACCTGTACCTCGTGCGCGTTCATCCGGCCGACTATGCGCGGTTCATCGCCGATCGCGATTTCCTCGAAGGCCGTTGGACGGCGATGCTGCGCGAAGCGCTCCCGCGCGACCGCGCCGGCGACGCACGGGTGGTCCTCGACGAGGATGCCGACGTCGTCGCGGGCTCGCTGGCGATCGAGGCCGTCGTCGACGAGCGCGCGCAACGGCTCGCGTTCGAACGTCCGGACGGCAGCGTCGTCGCGTTGGCTGACGGGCTCACGATCGGGCGGGCGGACGAGAACACCGTCGTCGTGCGCGATGCCCGCGCATCGCGGCGGCACGCGCGCATCATCGCCGATGGTACGGGTTGGAGCGTCGAAGACGCCGGTTCGGCCAACGGAACGTTCGTCGACGGCGCGCAGGTTCGGCGCTCGCGGCTCGACCGTGGCCAGATCGTGACGATCGGCGACACGCCGCTGCGGGTCGTCGACGCGCTGTGACCGACCCCCGCCTGGCGACCCTCGGACTCGCGGTCGCGTATACCGCCTACGTCGCCCTCGTGAGCGACCGCCGTGGCGCGCCGCCGACCCGGGCGATGGAGGCGGCGATCCCGACGGGGATCGAACTGACCCTGGCCCATGCGGGTACGATCAAGACGTATCGCTTCGGGCGGCGTATACTGGTGGGTAGGTCACCCAGCGCCGACCTTCACCTCGCAGATCCACGGATAAGCCGTCTGCACGCCCGAATCGAAATGCGGGACGACGGCGTCTACGTGGAAGACCTGAACAGTCGCAACGGAACCATGGTCGACGGTGAACCCGTCACCGAGCCGCAGCGACTCGAGGTCGACGACGAGGTGACGGTCGGGTCGGCAGCCCTCGTCTTTCGGGGAGTCGGAGCATGGAAATAGCGGTCGGATCGCGACCCGGCGCCCCACAGCGTGGCGGCGATGAGGCCTACGTGGCCGAGATCGTCGCGCCGGGAATCGTGCTGCTCGCGGTCGCCCACGGCTTCGGACGCATCCGCGAGAAGCCCGCGCCGGCGGTCGCCGCACAGGCCGTTCGCGACAGTCTCAAGCGCCGCGTACGCGGTGAACGCCGCGATCCGCGGGCAGCGTTGTCGTCGGCTTTTACGGCCGCCAACGCGCGCGTCTACGCGCACTCGGGCAGCACCGACGACTACGTCGCTTCCGGTACGTCGCTGACGGCCGCGCTGATCGTCGGCGATCACGCCTTCGTCGGACACGTCGGCGCGACGCGCGCGTACCTCGGGCGCGACGGCACGCTCTCGACGCTGACGACCGACGACGCCGTCGGCGAAGGCCCGCTGCGATTGCTCACCCGGACGCTCGGAACGCAAGCGACGCTCGAACCCTCACTCGCGCATCTGCGGCTCATGCACGGTGATGCGCTGGTGCTTTCGAGTGGCGCGTTGCACGAGCTGCTCGACGAAGGCGAGATCGCCGACGCGCTGCTGGCCTCCGCGTCGTCGGAAGACGTCACCGCGCGGCTGCTCGCGATCGCCGGTATTCGCGGCGAAGGTGCCGGCACGGTGATCGTCGGCCGGTCCTTCCACGAAGTCGGCGGCGAGACGACGGGACGGCGGCCCGCGGTGCGTGAGGCGGCGATCGCCCTGGTGGCGATTCTGGCCGCGGCGATCATCGCGGTCATGATGCTCCACGCAATGTTCAGCGGCACGTGATCGCGCCTGCGAATGGCTGAAGTGCGCACGCGCCTTCGCGCGTGCGCACCAATGATCGTCGCCCTGTTGCTCGCGGCCCTGACGCTACGGCTCACCCCGGCCGGAACGCTGTTACCGCAGTGGCTGCCGATCGCGCTCGCGGTGCTCGCGCTCGCCTGGCCGGCGCTGCGCCCGGCGGGCGTCGCGCGCGACGATACCCTGCCGGCGCTCGCGGTGTTGCTTTCGTCGATCGGTCTCGCCGTCGTTGCGCGTTTGCAACCGAGCTTGGCGCAGAAACAGATCGTGTGGCTGGCGTTCTCGCTGGTGCTCGCGGTCGCGCTCGGACCGTGGCTGGCACGGTTCCGCGTTCTCGCAGCCTACAAATACATCTGGATCCTGGCGGCGATCGCGCTGTTCTTCGCGCTCGCACTGTTCGGCCAAGAAGTCAACGGTGCGCGGCTCTGGATTCGCTTGGGGCCGGTACAGTTCGAGCCGGTCGAAGTGATCAAGCTGCTCGTCGTCCTCTTCATGGCGTCGTATCTCACCGAAACGGCGGACGTCATTGCGCGCACGCGCCCGTGGTCGCTGCGCGCGAACGCGAAGTATCTGGGCCCGCTGTTCTTGGGGTGGGGCGTCTCGATGGGCATCTTGGTGTTCGAACGCGACATCGGGATGGCGTCGCTGCTGCTGGCGACCTTCGTCGCGATGCTGTACGTCGCGACGCGGCGCATCGACTTGGTCGTCGGCGCGACGGCGGTGTTCGGCGTCGCGGCGTGGTGGGCGGCGACACACTATCGCTACGTCGAAGCGCGCATCGCGGTCTGGCGCGATCCGTTCCACGATCCCCTCGGGGCCGGCTATCAGGCGTTGCAGTCGCTGTTCTCGCTGGGCGCGGGCGGACTGTTCGGCGCCGGCTTCGGTCACGGCCGGCCCGACTACATCCCCGAAGTTGCGACCGACTACGTGTATGCGGCGTTCGGTGAAGAGTGGGGTGCGGTCGGCGCGATCGCGATGCTGGCCATCTTCTTGGCGATCGTGCTCCGCGCGTTGCGCGTCGCGCGGCGCCAACCGGATCTCTATGCCAAGCTGCTCGCAACCGGCCTGGCGGCGGTGTTCGGCTTCCAGATCGTGATCATCGTCGGCGGCGTGCTGCGGCTCTTTCCGCTCACCGGCATCACGCTGCCGTTCGTGTCGTACGGCGGCAGCTCGCTGGTAACCAATTACGTGCTGGTCGCGCTCGTCTGGGCGATCTCGAGCGAGCCGCGCGCTCGTCCGGCCGTCGCGGCGGCCCCTGCCGGCGGGCGCTAGCGAGGCCCATCGGCCGGCCGTGCCGTAGACCCCGTGCATGCAGGACCAGGAAAGCGCCCCGGGATCCGGCGAGGGGCCACCGGCATTGGATCGCCGCAAGGGACCGCGGCGCGGCATCGGCTCGACCGACGTTGAGGTCGAGCGGCGCGGTCCCGACCGGCGCCGGCGCAAGCCCGGTCTCGCCGGCTTGTTCGGCGCGATCTTCGGCGGCGACAAGGCCGACGAACCGGCGGAGTAACCGCCGGCCCGGCGACCTCGGGTCGGGTGTAACCTAGTTGCCGTCGCTGTTGGCGGTGCCTCCGCCTTGCCGTTCGGCTTGAATGTCCCACGCCTGGCGAGCGTCGTTCCACGTCATCGTGTAGAGGTTGCCGAGCGCCATCGGGCGGCTCAGCGTCGTCCGGCTGCCGTCGCTCGCGTTCGTTTCGATCGACGCCATGTAGGGTGAACAGACGGGCGGGTTGCCCGCGTAGACCCAACTGTAGTCCTTGGCCGCCACGGTCATCGCCGTCGGCGAGACACGGCTACACGCGCGCGTGAAGGTGAGATTGCGCGACGACGTGTTGACGATGACGACCATCAAGTTCGTGTCGTACGCAACGTAGTCGTTCGTGCTTCCCGGCTTGACGAGTGCATACGTGATGCCGTTGCGAAGGTTGAACGTCTTTTCGGTCACCGAACCGTCGGAGTTCGTCGTCCCGATCTGCAGCGAAACGGTGGTGTTCGCGCACGACCAATCCTTGTTTTGGAGCGGATTGAGGGTGAACAGCGACCACTCTCCGTCGCCGCAACGCAGCGAGAACTTGAGCGGCTTCTTTTCGAGGTTGCCGACCTTAACGGTGTCGGCCGAAGCGATCGCGGGAAGCGCGAGGAACAACGCTCCCAGCATAAGGGCGAGAATGCGCTTGCTCATGGCCCCCGGGTTGAAGATGAGTCTGGCAAATTCCTGGCCGGAAACTTTCGTTTGGTGCCCGCGCTACTACAGGCTGACGATAACCGGGAGGGGGAGATGGTCGCCCAATTCGATGCCGTCCGCGAGCTCGAAAACGCCTTTCGCGTCCTGGCCTCGCGCTGGACGCTCGCGCTGCCGGCCGCGATCGGCTCGCTGCTGGTCGCGGGGATCATTTTCTTCGTGATCGGCGCGGTGGTGGTGTCGGCGATCGCGGCGGCCGTCATGGGCAGCAGCTCCGGCGCGATCGCTGCAATCGAAGCCGGCGCGACCTCCGCCGCGATCGGGATCGGCGCGATCGCCCTGGTCTCGATGATCGCCCACGCGATGGTGATGGCCGCGGCACGCGACGCCTGGGACGAGCGCGACCCGGATTTCAGTGCAGCGTTCCGCTTGACGCTCGATCGCTTCCCCGCGCTGCTGGTCGTCTCGTTCCTGATCGCGCTGCTCTACGCCGTTCCGGTCGCGCTCTCGTTGCTCCTGATCGGGATCCCGCTGCTCTTCGTCCTCGGCTACTTCCTGATGTACGCGCGCGCCGCGGTCGTGGTCGGCGCGGAGGATCCGCTGAGCGCGATCGCAACCTCGTTTCGACTCACCACCACGCACGCCGGCCCGAGCGTCATCGCGTTTCTCGGAATCATCGCGGCCTTCATCATCGGCCGCATCGTCGACACCGCGACGATCCACGTCCCGGGGATCGGGTTGTTGACCGCGTTCTTCGTCGGCGGGGCCACGGCGGCGTACATCGCTCTGGTCGAGGTCCGGTTTTACACCCTGTTGCGCGGCGCCGGACTCACCGCGTCGCGCAGCTCGCGGATCTGAGCCGCCGAGAGCGGGCGCACGTCGCAGCCTCGCAGCAGCAGTTGGACTTTCGCGGCTTCCTCGATCTCGATGACCGCGGCGAGCGCGGCCGGCAGCGACGACCCGGCGAAGAGCGGCCCGTGATTCGCAAGGAGGATCGCTCCCGACCGCTCGGCGACCGATGCGACGGCGGCGGCGAGCGCGGCCGAACCGGGACGGGCGTACGGCGCCAGCACGAGGCGGCCGACCCGCATCAGGGCGTACGGCGTCAGCGGCTCTAGCACGTCATCCGGATCGACGTCGCGCAAGCACGAGAGGGCGACCGCATGGGCGGAATGGACGTGGACGATCGCGCGGGCGTCACCACGCGCGGCGTAGAGCGCGAGGTGTAGCTCGCGTTCCTTGGTCGGAGCGTCGCCGCCGACGTGCTCGCCGCGAGCGTCGAGCACGCTCAGACGTTCGGGGACCAGCGCCGCGAGCGTCGCGTTGGTCGGGCTCATCAGGTATCCGCCGTCGAAGCGCACGGAAAGGTTCCCCGACGTCCCGGGCGTCAGGCCGTGCGCGAACAGCGTGCGACCCGCCTCGCACAGCGCGTAGGCGGCGTCGCGTTGTTCGCCCGTCACGGTGCGATCGCCAGCGCGCGGACGAAGAAATCGGCACCCCCGAAATTCCCGGACTTGAGCGCAAGCGCCACCGGACGCGCGTCCATTGTCGCCGTCCACGGCACACCGGGCGCGATTTGCGGTCCGATGCGCAGTGCGTCGATGCCCAGGCCCGCGACGACCGCGCCGGACGTCTCGCCGCCGGCGACGACGAATCGCGTGACGCCGCGATCGCGCAGTCCGCGGGCGATCGTCGCCAGCGCGCCCTCGACCCGCGCGCCCGCTTCCGCGACGCCGTACGCGCGCTGATTTTCCTCGACGCGCGGCGGTTCGGCTGAAGCGACGATGAGAATCGGTCGCTCGCCGAGCGCGCGATCCGACCATGCCAGTGCGTCGGCCGCGCGCCGGCGCGGATCGTCCCACGAGCCCTCGTTCAGGTCGAAGGTCGGCCAGCGGTCGCGCACGTGCGCGATTTGCGCTCGGGTTGCGACCGAGCACGAGCCGGACAAGACGGCCGCCGGGCCGGCGATTGCGGGTAGCGCAGCAGCAACGCCGGTACCGGACTCGCGGGCGGCTTCGCTCAACGCGCCCGGCAAGCCGAGCGCGATCCCCGACGCGCCGCACAGCAGCGGTAATCCCGCGTCGGTCGCGGCTTCGCCGATCGCCCGAAGGTCGTCGTCGGAGCTGGCGTCGACGATGAGATGCCGCGCACCGGAACCGGCTGCCCCTCGAATCGCCGCGGCGATCGCGGCTCGTCCCGCGCGGGCGATCTCCAGGTCGAGCCGTTCGACGCGATGCGGCGTCTGCCGCTGCAACACGCGCACCAAGTTCGCATCGTGCATCGGGTTGAGCGGGTGATCGCGCATCCCCGATTCCGACAGCAGCACGTCGCCGACGAAGAGGTAGCCGCCGAACACCCGCCGCCCGTTGGCGGGAAATGCCGGGCAATGCAAGGTCACGGCGGCGCCGAGCCGCTCGCTCAGCGCGTCGGCGACGGGTCCGATGTTGCCGTCGTCGGTCGAGTCGAACGTCGAGCAGTACTTGAACACGACCGCTCGCGCGCCGAGCGCCAGCAGCGCGTCGAGCGCCTCGAGCGATCGCGCCACGGCCTGCTCCGGCGGAATCGAGCGCGTCTTGAGCGCCACGACCAGCGCGCGCGGATCGTCATAGTCGAGCCCCGCGCGCGGCGGCCCGATCGTGAGCACGGTGCGCATCCCTTCGCGCGCAAGCGTGTTCGCGACGTCCGTCGCTCCGGTAAAGTCGTCGGCGACGACGCCCAGCGCGAGCGCATTCATGCGTCCAAGCTCGCCAGGACGCCCGCCACCGTGTCGTAGGCCCGCTGCGCGCACCAGTCGCTGTCGGGCCGTTGCACGAATTCCATCGCGAGCCAGCCGTCGTAGCCGGTCGCACGCAAGGTTGCGAGCAGGTCGACCCAGTTGAAATTGCCCAGGCCCGGTGCGAGCCGATTGGAGTCGCAGATCTGAACGTAGCTCATCAGACCGCTGCGCGCGCCCTCGACCAACGACGCGACGAGGCTGCGCTCTTCCAGCGCCTGGTGGTGAAAGTCGGCCTCGTACGTCAGCGCGGCGGTCGCGAAGCTGCGGATGAAGGCGATCGTTTCGGCGATCGTGTTGAGCATGTCGCCGACATACCGCGTTTGGGGTTCGAGCACGATCTTCACGCCGAGCGATTCGGCCAGTGGAAGCAACTCCTCGAGCGCGGACCGTAACCACGCGTAGGCAACGTCGTGACCGCCCGCGATCTTCGTGCTGCCGCGAAAGCGTCCGATGCTGGCGTCGACTCCGTACTCCCCCGCGAGTCGTAGGATCGACGCGAAACGGTCGATCGCACGCCGTCGCAGCGCAGCATCGGCCGAGGTCAAATAGAGATTTTCCGATGCGCCGATCGAACCCGTACTTACCGCGGAGATCGCGATGCCGGCCTCGCGCGCTAGCCGCGCGATCGCCGCATGATCGAAAGCGGCCGGATCGCGCACTTGCAACTCGATCCCCGCGTAGCCGATCTCGGCGACGCGTCGGATCACGTGGGCGGCGTCGCCGTGCCAGCACAGCTGCATCGCGTCGGCTTCCGGCGTGGTCATCATGTAGGCCAGCTTCACGGAGACGCTCCGAACAGGTCGCGTAAGGCCGCGGCCGCGAGGTGTGGGCTGCTCAGCACCCGCTCGCGGTACGGCGCAGGAACCGCCCCGGCGGCCCGAGCCATACTGACCTGCGCAAACAGCACCAGGTCGGTATCGCCGGCGAGCGCGGGCAGCGCTTCGAGCACGATCCGGTCGTGCTCGGCGGCGTCGCCCCGGCGCAGCGCCGCCATCGCGCGCGGATGGAGGCTCGGGACGATCTCGATCGTCTTGCCACGCACCCGCGCTTCGCGCATGAGCAAGTCACGCTGCGTCTCGAGTCCGGGCGCGAACGTCGCGAGCACGCCGATCCGAGTCGCCCGTGCGACCGCGGTCTCGACCATCACCTGGTCGACGGCGAAGAACGGCGTTCCCGGAAATCGCGCGCGCGCTTCGTCCAGCATCGCCGAGTACGCGGTGCACGTCAGCAGAACGGCGTCGGTCCGAGCTTCGACCGCGAGGCCGAGGAGCGCGAGCATCCGTTCGATGCAGGCGCGGTCGACGCCGCCGCGGCGTTCGGCCTCCGAAGCGAGTCCTTCGTCGAGCAAATGCCGTGCGCGCACGTCTGCAACCGCCGCAACCAACGCCTCATGCATCGGAGCGAGAGCGGGAAGAACGGCGTGCACGAGCGTTACCGTGGGCATCAGGCGGTCGTGGCGGCCTCCTCTTCGCGCTCGAGCATGCCCTGCTCCAACGAGCGGCGTAACCACGTTTCTCCCTCGGCCACGTGCGTCGCCGCCGCTGCGTGAGCGAGCTCGGGGTCGCGCGCGAGAATCGCCCGGTAGATGGGCAGGTGTTCGTCGAAGGCCGCGTTCCAATGCGCCTCGTCCGTCGACTTGCGCCAGGCGCGAACGCGCAACGTGCGAACCGACAGCGTCTCGATCACCGAAGCGAGGAGTGAGTTCCCCGACGACGCGTTGACGTAGCGGTGAAACTCTTCGTCGGCCTGCATCGTCTCCTCGACCGTCGTCGCTGTCGCAAAGCGATCCAGGCGCGCCTTGAGCTGCAGGTGGTGTTCGCTCGTCATGCGCGCGGCGGCCAGAGCCGTCGCGGCGGGTTCGAGCAGCCGGCGGACCTGCCATACTTCGAGCAGCTGGGAATCGCGCATGAGGTGCGTGACGAACGTCAGCGACTCGAGCAGCAGATGTGAGGTGAGGCTCGTGACGTAGGTGCCGTCGCCCTGACGCGTCTCGAGGACCTTGATCAGGGTCAGTGCCCGCACCGCCTCGCGCAGCGAACTTCGCGAGAGCCCTAATTGGAGCGCCAGATCGCGTTCGCGGGGCAAACGCTGACCGGGTACCAGCTCGCCGCTCGCGATCATCTCTTTGACGCGCGTGATCGCGACGTCCGTGAGCCGCTCGGGAAGCCGCCGTACTTCTCGATTTGGAAAATTCATCGGACGTATTGCTTGGCAGAAATTTCCTTGACTCCTCGCGATGAATATTTTATAGTCCGAGTCGAGGTGCCTACGGCAGAGACCTCCGATGTCTTGCATCGTCACGCGTTGATCTCGCTTGGTGGAGGCGCACGATGGACAAACTCCGCACCCCGGCACAGCAAAGACGGTACGGCCGCCGCGAGTTTCTGACCACAGCCGCTCGCGGCGCGATCGCCGGCGGCGTGCTTGCCGCCTACGGCGGCGCGCCGATCGCGGCCGAGGCCGCCGAGCCCGTGAATATCGGTGGGCTGTATCCGGTCACCGGGAGCTTCGGCCAAATCGGTCAGGGTTGCGTGAACGCCGCCAAGCTGGCGGTCCAGATGGTCAACGATGCCGGCGGCATCAAATCGCTCGGCGGCGCGAAATTGAACCTGATCCTCTCCGACGTGCAGAGCGACACGACCGTGACGCGCACCGAGACGGAGCGGCTGATCACCAGCAACAAGCTCTCCGCGATACACGGCTGCTACGCCAGCGCGTTGACGCTGATCGCAAGCGAGGTGGCGGAGCGAGCTAAAATGCCCCTGATCACCGGTTCGAGCAGCGATCAGCTCAACGCCGGGAACCGCCTGTACACGTTCACCCCGTTTTGCCGCGCCTCACAGTTCGCGCAAGCGCAACTGCGCATGGCGAAGCTCGTCAGCGATAAGCCGAAGGTCGCGGTGGTCTTCGAAAACACCGCGTTCGGTACGTCGACCTCCAAGGGCCTGAGCGATCAGGCGCCAGGGGAGGGCGTAGAGATCGTCATGTTCGAGCCGTACTCGGCCGGCTTCACCGACGCCAGCCCGCTCATCAACAAGGTCAAAGCGTCCGGCGCCAACATGCTCTTCGCCGTTTCGTATCTCACCGACTTGGTCCAGATCGTTCGCACCATGAAGCAGAACGGCGTCCGCATTCCGATCAACGGCGGCTCGGGCGGCTTCGTGATCCCTGATTTCTACAAGAGCGTGGGAAAGGATGCCGAGGGACTGTTGGGTGTCGCTCACTGGAACCACGACATCGACGCTGACGCACAACGGGTGAACGCCGCCTACAAGAAACTCTACGGCGAGTTCATCTTCGAGTACGCCGGCGGCCTCGTCGCGCAGACCTTCATGCTGGCTGCCGCCCTCGAGCGTGCCGCGTCCCCCGATCCGCAAAAGGTGCGTGACGCCTTGGCGGCTCTGGTCGTCTCGCGCGGCTACGCCGCAATGACGCCCGGCGGGCGGCTGAAGTTCGAGCGCGACGGGAAGAACGTGTACGCTCATCCGGTCGGCGTCCAGTGGCAGTCAGGAGACCTGGTGACGGTCTTCCCGAAGGAAGACGCGCGCACGCCGCTGCTGAAAACGTAGGCGCCGCGGCGCGTGGCGGCCATAATCGCGCAGGCGGTGGTGAACGGCCTGCTCATCGGCGGGATCTACGCGCTCGTGAGTGTGGGCGTCACGCTGATCTTCGGCGTCGTCAAGATCGTGAACTTCGCTCAGGGCGAGTTCGTGATGATCGGCATGTACATCAGCTATTTCCTGGCGACGTTCCTGGGCATCGATCCGCTCGTTGCGCTGGCCGTTTCGATGCCGACGCTCTTCATCATCGGTCTGCTCTTACAGCGCTTTCTGATTCGGCGCGTGCTCGGGCTAGGCGACATGCCGCAGATCTTCCTCACCTTCGCGCTCTCGCTCTTGCTCATGAACGGCGCTTTGCTCGTCTTTAGCGCCAACTATCGCACGGTGCAGACCGCGTATTCGGAGTCGGCGGTTCACGTCGGCCCGTTGTATGTCAGCGTTGCCAAGCTGATCGCCTTCGTCGTGGCGATGGCACTGAGCGCAGCGCTGTCGTTTTTCTTGCGCGTCACCGATCTGGGTAAGGCCATGCGCGCGGCGGCCCAGAATCGCGACGTGGCGATGCTGATGGGCATCAATCCGGATCGCGTGTTCGGCGTCGCGGTCGGCTTGTCGCTGGCGCTTGCCGGAGCGGCGGGTTCACTGCTGATGCCGTTCTACCCGGTGTATCCGACCGTCGGGCAGGTGTTCGTGCTCATGGCGTTCGTGGCGGTCGTGTTGGGGACGCTGGGGAACGTCAAGGGTGCACTGATCGCCGGTCTCATGATGGGCGTTGCCGAGTCGCTGGGCATTCAGTTCATCGGCGCCGACTCGGGCCTGCTAGTGGTGTTCGCGATGCTGCTCCTGACCCTCGCCGTTCGACCGAGCGGTCTTTTTGGGGGGAGCACGCGATAAGACTCGGACGGCTGACGCCCGGCGGGTTTGGATTCGCCGCACTGGTGCTCGTTTCGCTCGCGCTGCCGCTCGTCGTAACGAACGCGTTTGCGATCGACATTCTCATTCGGGTCTTGCTCTTCGCCTTCATCGGCGTGGCGTGGAACCTCATGGGCGGCTATGCGAAGCAGCTCTCGCTCGGGCACGCCGCGTATTTTGGACTCGGGGCATATACCTCGACCATCCTGTTGGTTCGATTCGGTATCTCGCCGTGGGTCGGAATCCTGGCCGGTGGCGTCGTGGCAATGTTGGCCAGCGTGCCGATCGGTGCGCTGTGCTTTCGTCTGCGTGGTCCGTACTTTGCGATCGCGACGATCGCGACGGCCCAGGTCCTGATGCTCCTGTTCCTCAAATTTCGTGATTTTGCGTGGGGTGCCGAAGGGACGACCATTCCGAATCTCGGCAACGCGCCGTTGATGATGCAGTTTCCCGGTAAGGCGGGGTACTACTATCTCGCTCTGGTGCTGCTGGCAATCGGGCTCGTCATCACGCGCTTGATCGAGCGCTCGTGGATGGGTTACTACCTGATCGCCGTCGGTGAAGATCAGGACGCGGCCGAAGCGATTGGCGTGAACGTTCCCCGGATCAAGCGTGATATCTATATGATCAGCGCGTTTCTCACCGCGCTCGCCGGAACGTTCTACGTCCAATACATCTACTTCATCGATCCCGCCACCGCGTTCAGCTTCAACGTCTCGGTCGAGGCGGCGCTGGTTTCCATCGTCGGCGGGATCGGGACGCTCTGGGGCCCGGTCCTGGGCACGGCTCTGCTCGAGCCGACGTCGGCACTGCTTCAGAGTTGGCTCGGCAGCGGCCGCGGCGGCGTGCAGTTGATCGTGTACGCGGCGATTTTGATGGCCGTGATCTTGTGGCGCCCGAGCGGATTGATCGGCCTCTTGACGCGTCGTGCCGACGCGCCCGAAGCCGAAAGCGCCCCGGTCAATGGCTGAGGCACTTGCCGTTCGCGGACTGTGCAAACGGTTCGGCGGTTTGCGGGCGGTCGCGGAGCTCAGTTTTGCGGTGAACGAAGGCGAAACCGTGGCGCTCATCGGACCCAACGGGGCCGGCAAGACGACCAGCTTCAACCTGATCAGCGGTTACCATCGTCCGGACGCCGGGTCGATCCTCGCGTTCGGCCGCGAGCTCGTCGGACTGGCACCGTTCGCCGTCTGCGCCTCCGGCGTGGCACGCACGTTTCAAGTCGGTCGCCCGTTCGGCAAGATGACGGTCCTTGCGAACGTCATGACCGGGGCGTTTCTGCGTGACAAGCACGTGCACGCCGCGCGTCAGCGGGCCCGCGAAGCAATTGCGTTCGTGGGCCTGAGCGCGAAGGAGAACAGTCTTGCATCCGACCTGACGACGATCGACGAGCGGCGCCTCGAGCTCGCGCGTGCACTCGCGACGCAGCCGCGGCTGTTGTTGCTCGATGAGGTGATGGCCGGACTCAACCCGACGGAAATCGATCAAGCCGTGGCGCTGATCGGGCAGCTGTCACAGCGCGGGCTGACGATCGTGATCGTCGAGCACGTGATGCGCGCGATCATGGCCGTCGCGCGGCGCATCGTCGTGCTCGATCACGGTCAGAAGATCGCCGAAGGCTCGCCCAGCGAGATCGTCACCAATCAAGACGTGATCCGAGCCTACTTGGGGACCGGATACGCGCATCGTGCGGGCTCGGAAACCGATCCGTGTTAGCCCTCGCCGGTGTGAGCGCGCGCTACGGCTCGGTCCCGGCCGTCAGCGACGTGTGCATCGAGGTCGGCGAAGGCGAAGCCGTCGGCCTGTTGGGCGCAAACGGCGCCGGTAAGAGTACGACGCTGCGCGCCATCTCCGGGCTGCTCCGGCTGACGGCGGGTTCGATCCGTTTCGGCGGCGCCGACATCACCGGATTGCCGCCGTACGAGATCACCGCGCGAGGAATCGCGCACGTTCCGGAAGGCCGTCAGGTCTTTCCCGAGATGACGGTCTTGGAGAACCTGGAAATCGGCGCGTACATTCCGTCGGCGAAGGCGGAGCGGAAACGCACGCTGGATCTCGTCTTCGGCATCTTTCCTGCCCTCGCCGAACGTCGCCGGCAACTTGCCGGTACGATGAGCGGCGGTGAACAGCAGATGCTTGCCGTGGGCCGCGGCCTGATGCTCAAGCCGCGCCTGCTGATGCTCGACGAACCATCGCTCGGACTCTCGCCGGTCGCCACGGACGTGACGTTCGAAAAAATCCGCGAGATCCATGCGATGGGCACGGCGATCTTGTTGGTGGAACAGAACGTGAATCGCGCGCTGAGCCTGGTGCAGCGCGCTTACGTTCTCGAGAGCGGCAAGGTGGTGATGCACGGCGCCAGCGGCGAACTCGCCGGCAACAAGCACGTGCAGGCAGCTTACCTGGGAATCTAGGGCTTGGGCGAGCCTGATTGTCGCAAGCACCGGCGCACGAGACGCTTATGCGACGAGGTCGTAAGCGAAGAGCGTTTCGAGGATCGCGGACATTGCCGGGTCGATTTCGCGCAGTCTTGCGCGCGTGGCGCGCGGCCAGGGTGAATACGGGTCGTTGGCTTCGACCCACGCGCGGAGGCTCTCCGCGAAGTACTCGTCGAGCCCCGTTGCAGCATACGGCGTGATGAACGCGCGCGCGCCGCGGAATGCGCGCCTCACGCGCGGATCGATCCCGCTCAGGTACACACCCCCACCGAGCGCGCAGTCCAGCGCGTGTGCGAACTCGTGCGCCACGGTCATCGGCGACGTCGAGCGCAAGTAGACCGCGCGTTCTTCGACCACGAACAGTCCGGCCGGCGGGATCGGCCAGTCGTCGACGCTATTGGCGAGCCTGCGGAGCGCCGGCGAACGATCGCGGTAGCGTTCGGTCGCGCGAAGATGGATCACGCGGACGTGAGCGGTCGCCGCAAGCCTCAGCGCGCCGGCGCCGAATCGATCGAGAACGTTGTCGATCGCGGCCTGCACCGCCGGGTGCGCTTCGATGACGGGACGATTGCGCATCGCCGCAGCGTAGCGGGACAATGTGACCGCTCGGCGTCCGGCTCATGACTGCGAGGAGAAGGCGACTCGGTGCTACGGCGGAAGACTTCGACAGGTCTTCCGGGCGAGGTTGAACCCATGATCGATATGGTGGCCGACAACGTTCCGATCTCCGACGTCGACCCGTTCGACGAAGCGTTCCTCGCCGATCCGTGGCCGCGACACGAGCAGCTGCGCGACGCGGGTCAGGTCGTCTATCTCGAGCGCTACGGTGTCTGGGCGGTCGCGCGGCACGAACAGGTGATCGCGACGCTGCACGATTGGGGCACGTTCGGTTCCGGCGCGGGCGCGGGCATCTCGAACTTTCGGCGCGAGACGCCGTGGCGCAAGCCGAGCATCATCCTCGAAGCCGATCCGCCGCTCCATACGCGCACGCACAAGGTGCTGATGCGCGTGCTCTCGCCGCAGGCGTTGCGCGAGCTCAAGCCGATGTTCGAGCGCGAGGCCGAAGCGATGGTCGACGCGCTTGCGGCGCGCGGCACGTTCGACGGCGCCGAGGATCTTGCCAAAGCCTATCCGCTGCGAGTGTTTCCGAACGCGGTCGGACTGCGCGAAGAGGGCCGCGAGAAACTGCTCGTCTTCGGTGACATGGTGTTCAACGCGTTCGGTCCGCGCAACGAGCGGCTCGAGCGCGCGCTGGCGGCGAGCGGCGTCGTGTTACCGGCGATCATGGAGATGTGCGCGCGCGAATCGCTGTCCGACGATGGTCTTGGCGCGCGCGTTTACGACGCCGTCGAGACCGGCGACATTTCGGCTGAAGAAGCGGCGATGCTGGTACGCTCGCTGCTCAGCGCGGGACTCGACACGACGATCAACTCGCTCGCCGCGGCATTGGTGTGTCTCGCGCGCGATCCCGAGGCGTTCGAGCGGTTGCGGAAGGACCCGTCACTGGCGCGCACCGCGTTCGACGAAGCGATTCGCCTCGAGTCGCCGGTGCAGACGTTCTTCCGGACGACGAATCACGCGACCGAGATCGCCGGCATTCCGATCCCCGCGGATGCAAAAGTCCTGATGTTCCTCGCCTCGGCGAACCGTGATCCGCGGCGCTGGGACGAGCCCGACCGTTACGATCTCTCCCGGCGCACCGGCGGACACGTCGGCTTCGGCTCCGGGATCCACCGCTGCGTGGGCGAGGCGCTTTCGCGGCTCGAAGGCGAGGCGGTGCTCGGCGCGCTCGCGCGGCGTGTTCGCAGCATACGCCTCGCCGGGGAGCCGGTATTGCGCTTCAACAACACGATCCGCGGTTACGTCTCACTACCGCTCGCCTTCGAGAGCTCGTGTTCGAGTGTGAGTTCCATGTAGGTTGGACAACCCGGCCGAACGGCACCGTACGGCGCGCACTCGACGAATCCGAACGCGCGGTAGAGCCCGTATGCTACCGCCATGCGATCGCGATCAGTGTCGAGCACGACCCGCCGGCAGCCACGGGTGCGCGCGCGGTCGATCACCGTGCCGACGAGCGCGCGCGCCAAACCGGCGCCGCGAAACGTCGGACGAACGTAGAGCCGCTGCAACACGTCGGTCGTTTGGTCGAGACTCACCGCTGCGATCGCGCCCGCAGGCTCGCCGTCGAACGAGCCGAGGAAGGCGGCGTTGGGTTCCGCGTACGCCGCCGGCAAGTCGGCCGCGGCCGGCAGATCGTGCTGCAAGTCGGCGGGCAGCGTTCCTTCGTATTCGACCTGGATCGCGTGAAACTCGCGAAACTGCTGCGGCGCTTGGATCACCGTCACCGAGCCGCTCGGCACACGTCTCATCGTGCCGCTTTGTTCGACGATAATGGCGCGACACCCCGATTCGACGGTGTTGCGGGCGGACGAGATGAAACATGCGCCGGCGTTCCCTGTATAGCCAAAACGACGGAGGGGTCGACGCGACGGACGTCGGCGAAAGAATCAGATGGTTGCGCTCGCCCTCTTGGTTGGGTCGGCGGGAGCCGTCGTTTATGCGAATTGGCGCATCCTCGCGAAGGCCGGCTATCCTCCCTCGCTCGCGCCGCTATCGCTCGTCTCGCCGATCAACCTCGTGTTATTGCTGACGTTCGCGTTTCAGGAATGGCCGTTGGAGCGCGAGCTGCGGCTCGCGCGAGAGGCTGCCGAGCGACGCTCGCCCGCGAGCTCCGAGCCGGCGACATAGCGACGGCGCGCCCAAGGCCAGAGTCCGCGGGCTGCGAAGACTCGGCGCATGAGGATGCGGAACCTCGTGACGAGCCTGTGCGGCATGCTGGCGTTCTGCGGCTCGATTTTGATGATGGGAGCGGATCAACGACCCGTGGACGTTGCAACGATCATCGCGCCGAGCGGCCACCTTCGCGCCGCAATCAACTACGGGAATCCCGTTCTCGCCCAGAAAGATCCGCGGACCGGTGAGCCGCGCGGCGTCTCGGCGGAACTCGCGCGCGAGCTCGGCCGCCGGCTGAACCTGCCCGTCGATTTCATTCCGTACGAATCCGCCGGCAAGGTCACCGACGCGCTGCAAAGCGGCGCCTGGGACGTCGCGTTTCTGGCGATCGATCCGGTTCGCTCGGCCGGGATCACCTACACGGCGCCGTACGTCTTGATCGAAGGTGCATATCTCGTTCCCGACGCGTCCTCGATTCGCACCAACGACGACGTCGACCGCGCCGGCGTGCGCGTCTCGGTCGGGCGCGGTAGCGCATACGATCTGTTTCTTACCCGCGCGCTCAAGAACGCGCAGCTCGTTCGGGTCACGACCTCGGCCGACGCGATGGACGCCTTTCTGCGCGATCAGCTCGACGTCGCGGCGGGCGTGAAACAGCCGATCACGGCGTTCGCCACGGCGCATCCCGGACTGCGCGTGCTCCCCGGGCGCTTCATGGTCATCGAACAAGCCGTCGGGATCCCGAAGGCCCGCGAAGCCGCGATTCCGTTCATGCGCGCGTTCGTCGAGGAGATGAAAGCCTCCGGATTCGTCGCGCGAGCCCTCGCCGCGAGCGGGCAGTCCGACGCAACGGTGGCCCCCGCTTCGCCCTAGCTGCGAAACGGCTGCCGACTCCTGACACCACGTTGTCAGGAGCGCCTTGCTAGGATCAGTACACACCGCAACGACCGACCTGCAAGGAGCCCTTCATGCCCGAGACTGCCAACGCCGTCCGCTCCGTCGTCACCTGGTTCGAGATCCCGGCCACCGACCTCGAACGCGCGCGGCGCTTCTACGAGGCGATTTTCGAAACGGAGATTCCGGTCTACGACTTCGGCGGCCCGATGGCCGTCTTTCCATACGAGCATCCCGGCGTTAGCGGTTGCATCATCGCGGGACGCTCGCATCCCTCGCCGCACGGCACGCTGATCTACCTCAACGCGGCGGGCCGGCTCGACCGCACCCTCGAGCTCGTCGAGGCCGCGGGCGGCCGCATCGAAACGCCCAAGATGAAGGTGAGCGACGACATCGGCGAGGTCGCGCACATCATCGACTCGGAAGGGAATCGCGTCGGCCTTCACGCCAAGTCGTAGGTCGTGCGGCGTGCCGACCGTCTCTTCACCATCGTTCAGCTGCTGCGAGGCGGCCGGCACGTCACCGCACGCACTCTTGCCGACCGCCTCGAGGTTTCCGAGCGCACGATCTATCGCGACGTCGACGAGCTCACGCTCTGCGGCGTCCCGATCGAGGGCGAACCGGGTCGCGGGTACCGGTTGCCCAAGACGTTCGAGATTCCGCCGCTGATGTTCGAGCGTCACGAGATCGAAGCGCTCGTCGTCGGCGCGCGCTTTGTCGAAGCGTGGTGCGGTCCGGGGCTCGCGTCATCGGCGCGCTCGGCACTCGCGCGCATTCGCGGCGTCGTGCCGTCCGAATTGCTCGCGCAGGTTGACGACGCGCGCATCTACACGATGCGTTTCGGACGCGACGTCGCAGCCGACAACTTCGACGTCGTCCACCACGCCATCGGACAACAACGCTGCCTGGTCATGGACTATGCCGGCGAAGACGGCACGGCGACGCTCGACCGGACCGTGCGCCCGCTCGGCCTCTACTTTTGGGGCAAGGTGTGGACGCTGGCAGCTTGGTGCGAGCTGCGGGATGATTTCCGCAACTTTCGGGTCGATCGCGTTCGCCGGCCGCGCCTGGGCGAGCCGTACGAAACCGATCCCGGCAAGTCGCTCGAGGCCTTCTTGGCGCGCGTTCGCGCGACGTAGCTCACCTCAAGCCGGCTGTCGCGGATGCCGATCATTTGAAGAGCACACCGCTCGGCCGGAGGGCCCGCTCCAATTTCGCTGATCGCCTGGTTCGCCCAGCATGCAAACGCCCTGTGGGACGTGGCTTTGCTGTGCGCCGGCGGCGCGGTCAGCGCGGGCGCTCTGAACTGGTGGCGGCTGCGAGACGACGCGCAATGCGTCGCCGCCTGGGTGCTCGTCGCGAACATGAACACGCTGCTGCGGCTGGACCTCGATCATCTCAGCGGCGACGACGACAACTTCGCGCTGCGTGAAGCGCGCGCTGCGCTCAAAACCTTCGCCGCTTCACGGTCCGAGTCGGAGCGCAAGTTGCTCGAGCACTACAACGGACTCGTCGGCATCGCCGTCGCGTTCGGCGAACGCGTGCACGACGAGCACGGTTTGGTAGACATGCAGGCCGTCGCCAACCGCCGCACCCACATTCAGAACGCGCTCGCGGTCGGCGATCAGATCGAAGCGGCGCTCGGCGGGCTTTCCGAGCTCGCGCGCTGCGGCAACATCGACCGCAAAGAGCGCGTGCGGCAGACCTATCAACGCGTGACCGAGGTCGCCGAAACCGCCTGAGCGCGCCGCGCCTCCTCTTCCTGGAGCGCGCGCCACTGCACCTTACCGGTCGCCGAACGCGGCAGCGAGTCGACGAACTCGATCTCGCTCGGCACCTTGTACGCGGCCATGTGTTCGCGTCCCCAAGCGATAATGTCGGCGGCTGTTGCCTGCGCACCGTCGCGCAGGATGATCAGCGCCTTGACCTGTTCGCCCCGCCGCGGATCGATCGCGGCGATCACGCACGCTTCCTTGACCGCGGGATGGGAGAAGAGCTTGGTCTCGACTTCGGCCGGCCACACTTTGAAGCCCGACGCGTTGATCATGCGCTTGACGCGGTCGACCAAGAAAAAGTATCCCTCGTCGTCGACGTAACCGAGGTCGCCGGTGCGCAAGAATCGCTTGCCGTCGATCTCGATGAACGCCTCCGCGGTCGCCTCCGGTTGGCGCCAGTACTCGCGCATGACCTGCGAACCATGCGTGATGATCTCGCCGGTCTCGTTGGCACCGAGCTCGCGCAAGCTATCGGGATCGATGACGCGTGAGTCGACCCCGAACGTCGGAATGCCCAGGCACTGCAGTTTCGTGCGATCGGGCGGGTTCGCGTGCGTCATCGCAATCGTCTCGGTCAGGCCGTAGCCTTCTTGATAGTTTATGCCCAGCCGGCCGTTGAGCTCTTCGCCCACGGCTGCCGGCAGCGGCGCACCGCCGCCGCCGATCGCGACGAGCGAGCGCAGCGCTTCGGTGCGATACGCCGGATGCGAGAGCAAATCGACGACCATCGTGCTGATCGCGCTGAAACCCGTACACTGATAACGCTCGATGAGCGTGAGCGCGGTAACCGGATCCCAGCGGCTCATCATGACGATCGTCGAACCGTTGCACAGCGTACCGTTCATGTCGCCGGTCATGCCGGTGACGTGGAAGTACGGCAGCACCGAGAGCGCGCGGTTGCCGGGGTTGTTTCCGCCACTCCACATCGGGGTCGCAAAGGTCGTCGTCTGCATCGAGCGATGCGTGTGCACACAGCCCTTCGGGCGACCGGTCGTGCCGGACGTGTACGGTAAGAGCGCCATGTCGTCGCCACCGGTCACGATCGGGCTCGGCGGCTCGGACTGCGCGAGCGCGTCACCCCAGGCGATGAGGCCGTCACCGTTCACCTCGGCCCGCGGCGCGGCGACGGCCGGCGGCAAGTTGAGCGACGTCTCATGCTCGATATAGTCGGCATACGCGCCGACGACGACGTGATGTAGCGGATCCGGCGCATACCCCGCAACTTCGGCAGCAGTTCCTGACCGGTGATCGCGACGTGCGCGCCGCAATCGTCGAGGTAGACGCCGAGCTCTTCGGCGACCAGCATCGGACTGAGCGGCACGATTACCGCGTTTGCGCGCAGAATTGCATAGTACGAGATGACGAACTGCGGAGAGTTCTGCATGTAGAGCAGCACGCGGTCGCCGCGGCGCACGCCGGCGCGGTGTTCGAGATAGCCGGCAAGCTGTTCGACTTCCGCCCACAGGCGGCGATACGTGATCGGCGTGTCGTAGAAGACGATCGCGTGGTGATCCGGGTAACGCGCCGCCGACGTCGCGAGGTTGTGCGCAATGCTGGTGACGGGAACCGGAAACACCTTCGGGCGGCGTGGCGGCCAGAACGCGAAGTGCCGAGGCTGCTGCATCCCTGGGACTCCGGCGGCCCGCATGCGAACCCTGCTGCCGTGTCGATCCCCAGCACGCTCCCGCCGACCAGCTCACTCGGCGACGGCATCACGCAGATTCGCCTGCCGATGACCGGCAACCCGATGCGCTACATCAACGGCTACCTGCTCGAAGACGAGCCCGGCCTCACGCTCATCGACTGCGGTTGGAAGGCCGACGACGTGCGGGCCGCACTCGAATCAGGCTTGGCAGCGAACGGGTACGCGCTGCGCGACGTGCGCCGCCTGGTCGTCACGCACTTTCATTTCGATCATTACGGCTTGGCCGGCGAATTGGTGGCGGCGGGCGTTCCCGAGCTCGGAATGCACCCGGCCGACTGGACCGTCGTGCGCCTGCGCGCCCAGGCCGACGACTCGATCTCCGACGCGTGGCTCGAACGCAACGGTCTGCACGTCGAGATTCCACCCGACGAGGACGAGCAGTACGATCGCTACGACGTCGTCGCGCCGACCCGTTTGTTGGAAGACGGCGAGCGCGTGGGACGCCTGCGCGCCGTGTGGACGCCGGGCCATTCGCCGGGTCATCTGTGCTTCGTCGACACCGTCTCCGGCCGCACGTTCACCGGCGACCATATCCTCGACCCCGTCACGCCGCACGTCGGTCTGTGGCACGACCGCGGCCGAGACCCGATGGGTGACTATATTGCCTCACTGCGCACGGCGGGGGCGCTCGAGACGACCGGGGCGCTGCCCGCGCACGGGGAGGCCTTCCCCGACCTCGCGCGCCGGGTCGAGGAGTTGCTGGCCCACGAAGGGGCGCGCGAGAGCCAGGTGCTCGGGGCCCTCGAGGCCGGTCCGGCGACGGGCGCCGAGGTCGCCGGGACCCTGCGCTGGCGCCGCCGGGGCGACCGGTTCGACCAGCTTCCGCCCGGGCACCAGCAGTTCGCCGTCGCCGAGACGCTGGCGCACCTCGAGCACCTGCGGGCCCGTAAACTTGTTGTCCGGGATGACCGCGTCACCCCCATACGCTGGTCGTTGGTCGCCCCAGCGGCCTAGCGGGCGCTCCGGAATGTCCGATAACATTCAAAGATGGAATCGACCACCGCCCTTCTTCGGATCGCGGCGCGGGTTGCGGGTGCCTCGGCCGTGTTGGTCGCGCGAACGAATGAAAGTGAACCGCTAGCAGCTTGGGGATGTGATCCCAATGCAGCCGCTGCGCTATTGCGTGCGGTTCGCTACGCGTTCCCACTGGGTGCATGGTCGTTCCGGCGCATCGAGATCGTGCTGGGCGACGCGACCGCAGGCGACTTGATCTTCATCGCGCCGTCGAGCGACCTCGACGATCCCGCGCTCGTCGCTTTGGCCCGCGAGATCGCGAAACTGTGCGACCCGGCCGGCTGCCTGACGCGCGAGATCAGCGCGCTCGAGCGTTTGACCGAAAGCGTCGAGCAATTCGGCGAGGCAATCGCGATCTTGGGAACGCCGTTCGCGCACGATGCCTCGTCGGTGTTCTTTCACGTCAACGCCGGTTTCGGAACGCTGTTCGGATATGGCCCGGCCGATCTCGTCGGAAAACCCAGCGATCTGCTGTGGGGACCGTTGACCGATACGCGTCAAATGACGTGGATTCGTTCGCGCATCGTCGAGAACGAGCCGGTGCGCGCCGCCGGTGTCCTCTACCACAAGGACGGGACGCCGATCTGGATCGAGCTGGCCTCGACGCCGATCCGTCACGACGAGCGCGATGCGCATCACGTGGTGACCTACCGCGACGTAACGTCGCGCAAGCAGTTCGTCGACGCGCTTGCCGCCGAACAAAACAAGCTTCAAACCACGTTGGCGGCAATCGCCGACGCGGTCGTCACCGTACTCTCCGACGGCCGCGTCGAGTTCGTCAACGAAGCCGCGCAGAAATTGCTGGGCGTCGACCTCGTCGACGCCTACGGCCAGGAGGTCGGCGACGTGATCCGCCTCCAAGACGACGACGCAAAGGAGATCGACATCGTCGGACGTGCGGCGGAGAACGGCGTCTATCGCGGCCGCGGGCACATCCCGACCAAGAACGGCCTGATCGACGTCGCGTTCGTCGCGTCGTGGATTGCCGACGAGCACGGAACCATCGTCGTGTTTCGCGACGTCACCGCCGAGAACACGCTGGCCAAGCGCCTCTCGTTCGAGGCGCTGCACGATCCGTTGACCGGGTTGCAGAACCGGCGCGCATTCTTCGAATTGCTGGACGAAGCCGTGCGCGGTGCGCGCGAGCGCGGCGAGGTCCATGTGGTCGCGTTCCTCGACCTCGACCGGTTCAAGGTCGTCAACGACCAGTTCGGACACGCCACCGGCGATCGTCTCTTGCGCGAGATCGGCCCCGTGATGGGGCGAGTGGTTCGCGGCGGCGACGTGCTCGCTCGGATCGGCGGCGACGAGTTCGGACTGCTCCTCACCGACTGCCGGATCGACGCGGCGCGCCACATCGCCGATAAGGTTCGGGCGGCCGTCGACGAGTACCGGATCGAGCACGAAGGTCAATACCTCGGCATCGGTGTCTGCATCGGCTTGGCTCCGATCGTCGCCACGACCCGCAGCGCGGCCGAGGTCATTGCCGCCGCCGACGTGGCCTGCTATCAGGGAAAGGCCGCCGGCCGCAACGCCATCGTGGGCTGAGTAGTCCCCGCAGCCGGCCTGAGTAGAACGCCTCTGTCGGCGCTCCGCTTCGTCTGTTAGTCTTCGGCCATCACTCCGCGATCGTCGGCCGATGGGCGCCGGCGATCATCGTTTGAAAGAGGGCGACTCTCCATGCGCATGTTGGCGAAGATCATGGTCGATACCGAAGCGGGCAACGAGGCTATCAAGAACGGAACCTTTCCGAAAATTCTCGGCAAGACGATGGACACCATCAAGCCGGAAGCGGCTTACTTCACGGCTGAAGACGGAAAGCGTACCGCCTACTTTTTCTTCGATCTCAAAGACGTGAGCGACATTCCGGTGATCGCCGAGCCGTGGTTCACCGAGCTCCACGCAGCGGTCTCCTTCAGACCGGTCATGATCGCCGACGACGTCGCGAAGGGGTTGCAGAAGGCGGCCGGCTGACCTTCGCCTGGCACGTCGGTGGCTACGGGTGGGCTGGGATGCAGTGCTGTGGCTGGGACGCTTCCGGCGGCCCGTCCTGGGCCTCTGGTCGCTCGGTTCTCCGTTCGCGCTCGCCCTCCGGGCTTTGCTCACTTCGAAACGCCCCGCCACAGCACTGCATCCCAGCCCACCCTTTGACAGGGGTTTAGTTTAGGTTTAAACTATCGGCGTCCCGAACTTATTGAAAAGGGGCGGCGTGCGGATCGTTTGTGTTGGCGGTGGGCCGGCGGGGTTGTTTTTTTCGATCGTGATGAAGGCTGCTCGGGCCGATGCGGAGATCACGGTTCTCGAACGCAATCGCGCGAACGACACCTTCGGTTGGGGTGTCGTTTTCTCTGACCAGACGCTCGGGAATATCGCGGCGGCGGATCCGGCGACGTACGAGCGTATCGTCGAGAGCTTCGTGCACTGGGACGACATTGACGTGCACTATCGAGGGCGCGTCATTCGCGCCGGCGGTCAGGGATTTGCCGGGATCGCTCGCAAGCGGCTGCTGGCAATTTTGCAGGAGCGCGCTGCTGAGCTCGGTGTTGAGTTGCGGTTCGAGGTTGAAGCGAACGCCGACGATCTTGGCGACGCGGATGTGATCGTGGTTGCGGATGGGGCGGCGTCGGCGACGCGGCGGGCGCGGGCGGAGGCGTTTGGGACGACGCTCGAGACGCGGCGCAATCGCTATATGTGGCTTGGGACGCGGCAGCGGTTCGATGCGTTCACCTTTGCGTTCGAAGAGACGCCGCACGGATGGTTTCAGGTTCACGCGTACCAGTTCGATGCGGAGACCGGGACCGTGATCGTCGAGTGCCGCGAGGAGACATGGCGCGCGGCGGGGTTGGATACCGCGACCACCGCGGAGTCGCTGGTGTTCTGCGAGCGGCTGTTCGCGCCGTATCTCGGTGGGCATGCGTTGATGAGCAACGCCGGGCATTTGGCGAATCCCTGGATCTCGTTCGTGCAGGTCAACAATGCGCGCTGGTTCGACGGGAATCGCGTGCTGATCGGCGACGCGGCGCATACGGCCCACTTTTCGATCGGGTCGGGAACGAAGTTGGCGCTGGAAGATGCGATCGCCCTGGCGGCTTCACTGCACCGTTGTCATTCTGAGCCTGTCGAAGGGGCGGATCTCACGCGCGCGTTCGAGGAGTACGAGGCGGAGCGGCGGATCGAGGTACTTCGGCTGCAGAATGCGGCGCGGAACAGTACCGAGTGGTTCGAGAACGTCGCGCGATATTCGAGCCTCGAGCCGGAGCAGTTTGCGTATAGCCTGCTGACGCGCAGTCAGCGGCTCACCCACGACAACTTGCGCTTGCGAGATCGCGAGTATATCGAAAACATCGAGGCGTGGCTGTCGCAGCGCGCAGGGTCGTCCGATCCGCTGCCGCCGATGTTCGCGCCGTTTCGGCTGCGCGAGCTCGAGCTGGCGAATCGTGTGGTCGTGTCGCCGATGGCGATGTATAGCTGCGTCGACGGCATGCCGAACGATTTCTACCTCGTGCATCTCGGGGCTCGTGCACAGGGCGGTGCGGGACTGGTCTTCACCGAGATGACGTGCGTCGCGCCTGAGGGGCGCATTTCGCCGGGGTGCGCGGGGATGTATCGTGACGAGCATGTCGCCGGGTGGTCGCGCATCGTCGACTTCGTGCATGGCTACACGCGGGCGAAGATCGCGCTGCAGTTGGGGCATGCGGGGCCGAAGGGCTCGACGCAGCGTGGTTGGGAGGAGCCCGACGAGCCGCTCGCAACCGGGAATTGGAAGCTGATGGCGCCTTCGCCGATCGCTTATGGGGAACGGAATCAGACTCCGCGCGCAATGACGCTCGACGACATGGAACGCGTGAAGGCGCAGTTCGTGCAAGCGGCCGAGATGGGACTGCGCTGCGGCTTCGATCTACTCGAGCTCCATTGCGCGCACGGCTATCTCCTGTCGAGCTTCATCACCCCGTTGACGAATCGTCGCACCGACGAGTACGGCGGATCGCTCGAGCAGCGGCTGCGCTTTCCGCTCGAGGTGTTTGCGGCGATGCGCGCGACCTGGCCGGCCTACAAGCCGATGTCGGTGCGGATCTCGGCGACCGATTGGGTCGACGGCGGGATCACGCCGCACGATGCGGTGGAGATCGCGCGGACGTTCGCGGCGGCCGGTGCGGATTTGATCGACGTTTCGGCGGGGCAAACGTCGCGGCTGGCCCAGCCGGTGTACGGCCGGATGTTCCAGACGCCGTTCTCCGACAAGATTCGCAACGAGCTGCGGATCGCGACGATGGCGGTCGGGAACATTACCGACGCCGATCAGGTGAACAGCATCATCGCCGCCGGGCGGGCCGACTTGGTGGAGCTCGCGCGGCCGCATCTGGCCGATCCGTACTTCACCTTGCACGCCGCGGCGTCGCTCGGGTACGACGACCTGCAGTGGCCCGAGCAGTACCTGCCCGGCCGCGAACAATATCTGCGAAATCT
>Ga0182024_10006150_pt1 | contig 26481 bp, 16 predicted proteins | sample P32metaG_FD_120480 | JGI IMG/M metagenome (GOLD analysis project Ga0182024, IMG submission 120480) | Permafrost microbial communities from Stordalen Mire, Sweden - P3-2 metaG (Illumina Assembly) | ecosystem: Environmental > Terrestrial > Soil > Wetlands > Permafrost | place: Sweden: Stordalen... | reverse complement strand
CGTCCTGGCGCTTCTTGAAATCTTTGGTCGACTCTCCCTTTTGCCGCCTCAATTCCACTTTGATGTATTGAGGACAGGCCTCCAGACAACAGCCGCAGCTCATGCATTCGCTGAGAGGATATGACGGCTCGTGCGGCCAGGGGAAAGTGTTGTATACCATGCTTCCCGAATATCGATAATCCGACTTCAAGCGGCCACCGACCAGCCTCACCCATGCCATGTGCATTGCCGAAGTTAAAACACCGAATAGGAACAAATCGGAAGTGGGAACCAGAAAATTCGTGTTCGCCGAAATTATTTCCTGAGACACAATTCCTATCGGAATGTACCTTCGACGCTCAGACGACACTTCCGGAATCAAAATGTAGTCGCAGTTCGGTTGGGATTCATAAAAAAACTGCGTCGGTGTTTCAGCTGCTTTCCGAGTCGGGCTTGCCGTGCTGCGTTCACGGAATTCCTTAACGAGTCGTACACGTTCGCGAATACTCGGCATGTTTCGCAAGTCTGCTGGCGAGGCATCTTTGAGCCATAAGCACCATCGCATATTGCCATTTATGAATTCTTCTGAGCCGGTAAACCGTTTCAGATATTTTCCGGCGTCAGGCTCATTGTTGAGAAATTGCTCTTTTTCCTCGTCCGAGAGAATAAAGTTTCCACCGTCGGTCGGCTTATTACCGCACCTAGTGGGCGGCACGTCACTAATGGGTTTCTGTCGCTTCGTGACAACAACATTTCCTGCCGCAGTCAGATATGGACTGATGTTCTTCGCTTCAGTGATAGTCGGATTGTCCGAGTCAATTTCGTAGTCGTAAATGAGCTTCTTCTCAACGTCGAAATTGGCAAATCCGATGATAACGACGTGAACGTGTGCTTTGCCCCGTGCTTCGCTTTGCCAAGTGAACGTGCGATGGGCGAAAAGAATATATAAGTTGAAGCGACGAAACAATTCCGGCCACAGCACACCAACTTGCTCTCCCTGTGTGATTGAATTTGTGGAGACGAAGGCAGCCCGTATCTTAGTATGGTGAATATATTCACCTGCTTTGAAATACCAGCCTGCAACGTAATCTACATCGCCTATATTTTTAAATCCCAGCATTGCGACTTCCAGATCGGCACGCTGTTCCGCGGTTCGATAGTGTTTGCCGACAAAGGGCGGATTCCCCAAAACATAGTTGCAATGTTCTCGCGGCAACACTGTCTGCCAATCGATTTGCAAAGCGTTGGCTTGCACTATTTTCGCACTCTTCTTGAGCGGCAGCCGTACAAAATACTGGCCGAAGGCTTCAGACAATCGCAGGTTCATTTGGTGATCCATAAGCCACATGGCTACCTCTGCGATTCGGACGGGAAACTCATTTATCTCGATTCCAAAAAACGCATCCACATCCACTATCGTCATGTGGGCAACATCCAGAGCCAGTTGGCCGCCATCCTTCCGCAATGCCATCAGGACATCAAGTTCCAGAAGCCGGAGTTCTCGATACGTTACGACCAAAAAATTGCCGCAGCCGCACGCAGGATCGAAAAACCTCAGTTTCCCTAGACGTTCTTGGAAGCGACGTAATTCGGCTTTGTTCTTTTTGATCCGCAGGAACTCGGCACGTAGTTCGTCCAGAAACAGAGATCGCACTACCTTTAATATGTCGCGTTCGCTTGTGTAGTGTGCACCTACCTGTCGCCGCTGGCGTGGTTCCATCACTGACTGAAACAGGGAGCCAAATATTGCCGGCGAAATGCGGCTCCAGTCAAATCGGCAGCATCGCACCAATGCGTCTCGGGTTGATCGCGTAAACTCGACGAACCCAAGATTCTCCGCAAACAAATCGCCGTTGACATACGGCAGGCCTGCAATCAGTTCATCCAGGTTTTTCTGACGCTGTTCGGCGGACGTATTCAATACACTGAAAATGCGGGCCAGATGGGCCCCTAAATCCGACCCATCCGGTCGGGTTTGTTCTTCAATGAATTGCGTAAACGCATTGCGATCGAAGATGCCGTTGTCTTCGGCGAAAAGACAAAACAGAATCCGCACCAGAAATCGTTCCAAGTTGTGCCCGGAATATCCACCATCCTCCAACGCATCGTGGAGTTCTCCCATTTTCTCAACGGCCTTGACGTTGATCGGGTCTTCAACGTCCAGCCGGTGCTGCTTGTATCCAGGAATAAACGCGAACGAGTGGACCTCTTTATGTAGGTCCCCTAGCGGAAATTCAACGGATGTTCCTTCGTCGAGATCGTGTAAAGCAATCCGGGCGAAATCGGAAACCACAATGTAGCGGGGAATATCATCATCGCGGCCGGCGTTTTTCAGACCCCGGATGTACTCCATCGCCTGGCTCTGAGCCGAATCTAATGGCTTGCCCAGACTCTTGTGTTCAACCAACAGAGTGCCCGGCCAAAAGAGGTCGATATATCCCCAGTTGCCCGACAGTTTTTTGACAGGCTCCTCGAAGCTGGCAACTGTCCGCCGACGGATGCCGAAGACCTGAAAGAATTCGTCCCAGAAGCTTTTAGCTTCTGCGTCTTCTCGCGTCTCCGAAGCCCACTCATTGGCAAAGCCGACAGCGTTGTGGCGAATTTCGTTCCAGGAAATGGGCACAGGAAAACAATCTCCGAAATTGGAACCAATGTCAATGATGGTCCTTGACAATCACATTGTCACTAGACGTTCTCAAAATCGCAACATCCAACATAGGAATACCAACACATCTATTCACATTTGACGACCGCACTCGACGCGAGTATGCTCGTCTGCCATGTCCTCGGCAGAACAGCCATTGGCACCCGAAACCATTCGCAATTTGATCGCATCGCTCACTGGCGGCGAAAGGGAAGCCGAGCCAATTCCCAATAGCGAGAGTTGGGAGAAGATGATCGCCGAATTCACATAGCGTGCAGAATCCACCGAATCAGCGATGACACGTACGATTATTTCCTCGAAGTGCTTCCACCTCGATGGATGAACGGAAGCCACTTCGCATTTGCCGAAGGGCAAGATCCATTGCAACTATTCTGGGCCCGCGGTCGCGGAGTCGGAGAGTCGGCCGACTATTTCACACGTCGGCTTTCCGATGACGAGATCGCTCGGTTTTGCCGATTGACTGGTCTGCCGCAGAATTATGGGACATGTTAAGCCGCAGCCTACTGATTTCGCCTACTAGCTGGCCCTCTGGCCTCCCCGCCGACCTCTTCCGCTGTTTTAATGCGTTTGCTTATCGTTCGGCCCGCTATGACACCAACCTCCAAGGAAACCAAAATGAGTATACGAACTCGGCAGGCGGATGCCCGGATGATTCCCAGCGGCCGGTCACACCGGGTGATGTGATATCTCCATAGGCCGCCCTTCATCACACTCGATCTGAGCGGCTGGCAGCAAATGCAACTGGGATTTTCTACTTTTTCGCCTTATCATTTCAAAAATCGTGCGGATTCTAATTCATGCGGTCTCAACAAATTACAGACATGCTCAAAATGCATTCCGCTTGAATATGAACGATAATGAACTAAAAACGATACATGTCCGGCGACTTAAAGGTCGTATTGACTTTGCAATAATCACAATTCGCGAGGACGAATTCGAAGCCGTCCTTAAACGGTTCGCTGTACGTTCTCCTACTGTGGGTGGCCGGCAGACCTATCAATTCTCTCGAACACGAAGGCGCGATGGTTGTACGGTCAATGTGGCTGTCGTTCGTGCATTTGACCAAGGGCAATCCGTCGCCACTTTAGTCGCTCGCGATACGATTGATGACCTTCAACCCCGATGGCTGATTTTAACCGGCATTGCGGGTGGAATTCCCGACAGCGAGTTTTCATTGGGAGATGTATTACTCGCCACAAGCGTCCATGACTTCTCCATCTCAGCCGCCATTCAAAACGAACAACCGCAATTTCGTTCGACCGGGACATCAGTGCATCCAGAAGTAGCTAAGTTGCTTGCGGCTCTACCTGGCTTACGCGGCATACTCGGAAATTGGAATTGTTTCGACGCACTTGGATTTGGCAAACCTGTGCTCTCAGTGTCCGATGATCTCGCGCGTGACTGCTATTATGGAACAGAATCAACACGAGAAGCCGTACGTGGCTCGCTTCAACGGCATTTTCCGGATTCGGGAAAGGTCCGATTGCCGCTATTCAAGACGGCACCCCTGGCAACCAGCAACGTTTTGGTCAAGGATGCGGATTTGCTCAGCCAATGGCGAAAAGTTGCCCGCCACATTACTCACATCGAAATGGAAGCGGGCGGAGCGTATCTTGCTGCTCGACACGCTAAGCCTGAAGTGCCGTTACTGTCGATTCGCGGAATAAGCGACATCGTGGGTTTTAAGCGAGATCCTGAATGGACGCAATTTGCATGTGAGGTTGCAGCATCACTTACACACGCAATCGTCACCATTGTTCCATTGGAAACAATTTATGATGGCCCGCTTCCCATACGACATTCGATTCCACGCGTGTTGTCGCGATTGAATGTACTCGGTAAACCGCTTGCTGCCGGCTGGCAATTGCTTTCCACGTGCATACAACCGATTGCCCTCTATTTGACGAACCGGAGTTTGAGAACGCCAACTATCGGTACAATCGTTGCCGCCTTTCGCGAGTCGTCGAAGCCGTTACTCTCCAGGATCGTCGCACCTGACGACCGCATTTCACGATCCGAACTGGAGGCCCTCGACTCGTTTGTTTCGGCGGGCGAACATCGAGTCGTTTGTCTGATCGGACCGCCAGGCAGTGGAAAAACTGCGTTGCTGGCTCTTTTCACAAAGAATGCGATCGACAGGGGTGCGGCCACTCTCGCGATAAAAGCAGACATTTTACCGACGGACGTTCCCTTTGAAACCTGGGGCAAGCGCGAGATCGGTCTCGATATTACAGCTTTGGATGCTGTGAAGGTGGTATCGACTCTCTCAAACGTACTCGTAGTTGTCGATCAGCTGGATGCACTGGCTAGCACCGTCGACTTAACTTCAAATCGGTTAAACAGCATTCTCGATTTCATTCAGCAATGCTCATTGTTGCCGAACGTCACAGTCGTTTGTTCATGCCGTGACTTTGAATTTGGCCATGACGTCCGATTTCAGTCCCTCAAAGCGGAAGCCATTCCTTTGGAACTCCCAGCGTGGGACAAAGTGCTCGTGCAACTCACGAGACACGGAGTTGCCGGAGTTGCCGAGTGGCCGGAGGCGTTTCGAGAATTACTTCGGACTCCACAGCATCTTGAAATCTATTTGAATCGATTCGAGTCGACTAAAAACACAGACAGTTTCAGAACATACCACCTAATGCTTGATGACTTGTGGACTCGCACGATCACCGTTCCAGCAGAGCAACAGTTCATTTACGACCTAACAGAGTACTTAGTTGACCACGAAATGTTATGGGCACCCTTGGCCCGATATGAGAACCGGCAAACAATTGTAGATGGCTTGCAGGCAAAACATATTTTGCAGGCGGAAAACCAGCGAATCGGATTTCGACACCAAACTCTACTTGAACATGCAAAGGCTCGGTTATTCACCAAATCGGATAGATCGCTGACTGCTTTTGTACTCGAACGGCAGGATGCCATCTTAGTCCGTCCCACCCTGTGGGCGGTCCTTCGTTACCTCCGAGAAGTCGACAAGGCAAAATATCGCAGTGAACTTGAAGCATTATTCCACTCTGACTTACGTTTACACTTGCGATACCTATTGATCGACTTTCTTGGACAACTTTCAGGCCCCGAGGATTTTGAAATTGCATTGCTGGCAGATCGCGTCGCCGTGGTCGAAGACCGCATACGCGTTTTACTCGCAATTCGAGGCAAAAAACAATGGTTTGAGGCTCTTCGAAACTCACACTTTCCCATCATAATGCAAGGAGCGGTCGACGATCAGTGGCCGATGATCGGAGTAATCAACGATGCGTGGGATTTCGACCGCGACGCATGCTTGGAACTTGTTGAGAAATACTGGTTACCCGATCTGTCCAAAGATCAGTTGACTTGGCGTGCGATGAGCGAGATTGGAAAGTGGGACCATCGAGCTGTTGAAATTGTATCGGCCTTAATTCGCCGACAAAGTGCGCGCACCGAAAGGCTATATTGGGCTGAGTCTCTAGTCTCTGCAATTTCGGCCGACCAGCCTACATTAGCTCCTCGCATTTTTGTTGAAACAGTTTCGAGAGGAACGCCAAATGGATAGCCCACTTGAATCGACCAAAGGTTGGTACGATTTGCCTGCGGTTGCAGAAGCAGCCCCTATCGACTTTCTTCAAGCGGCCTGGGATTGGCTCGTTGCGACTTGCGAAAAGTATCATTCCGACAGAGGTTCCAGCGTACTTCACTATTACGTAGGCTCCTGTTTAGCTTTAGATGACCGACCCCATCATCCAGAAGCACCGGTGCTGACCGCCTTCTGTAACGCAATTGATTTGGCCGCCACAAATAATCCAGAAGAATTTCTAGCACTTACAAAAAAGTCTTGGTCATCAGAAAATGCTATTTTACACCGACTTATAGTCCGCGGCCTATGTGTTATCGTCAAGACAAAACCTCGGATTGGCCTCGAATATCTCATCGGTGATCCTCGTCGACTGAACCTTGGCAGTAGTTTAAGTAGCCGCCAATCCGATTCTGTACATCTGATTAAAGAACTCGCTCCTCAACTTGGGCCTGAGGAACGTCTGCAACTCGAAGATTTGATTAAGGCGTGGTCAATGTATCGCGACGGAGTCGAAATCGACAATGATCGAGACGAATGCAACCGTGAGGCACGCCTAAGACTTCTCGACGCAATTCCGAAGGCTTTTCTGTCCACCGCTACTAGCAATTTGATGCACCGAGAAAAAATTGCTCTTCCGCATTGGGACGAAAAATATTCAAGATCACACAGCGGTTTCGTGCATCAGATACCGCCACTTTCAAAGGAAGAACTGCTGACCGCAACGGACGACGAGGTCTTGAAAGCGATGAGTGCACCTGAACCGGATCGTGCTCGGCGGAATTCAATTGAGGTTGAAGGAGGATGGGAAGAATTAGGAGGTGCGGAGTCAGCGGCTGTCGAATTGGCCGAGTTAGCCAAGGATCATCCGCACAGAGTGATTCAATTGGCCGAGATGCTTGTGAGGAGCGGTAAAGGAGACGCCGCTGCCCACACGATGCATAAGCTCACCGACAGCAGTCTCACCGACGATGAAGCGTTCGCTTTTGTTCGCAAGCTGGCTGCCCTCGATGCAACGTCAGAAGAATTACGATCCCAGGTAAGCTACCTTCTGTATCGCAGATCGAAACTGCCGAATGGATTGCCCGATCACCTCTGCGAATTACTCAAGGTGTGGCTGGCTATGCCCTGGGATAATACATACGGAATCTTCCGAGAATCCAGCTCTGACAAGCGGGAGGACACACCCGAACGAGTTGACTCAGTGCTTTGGGCATATTCGGGGGGACTTGTTGATACGGATCGATCGTTCTGGACCCTAATGGCGATCACACAGGGTTATCTCTCGCGAAAAAATCCGAACCCGAAAGCTTGGCTCGATGTACTTAATGAACATCTTGATCGTGACATTTCGGACAGAACGTGGACCGCTTATTGTTCAGAATTCCGTTGGGTTCGGATTTCGGGTTGCGACCGAGTCAAAGGTGCCGAGATTATTATAAAGCTTTTTACTCGGTTTCCGAACCTGTCGGAGCGACAAGAGGGGATTCGGCTCATTGCAAATACCAGCGATATCCTTGCAGCTGAATTCCTTCAGAGATTTCTCGAAGAGCTACGCAGCTCCACTTCCTATAAGTGTCGTCAAGCTTTTGGTGAGTTACTCACGTTAATCGCATTCCGAGACAGTAATCACTCGTGGGCATCCAGGTTACTCAACGAAGAAATACTTCAAGCATCGACAATCGCGAAGGAAGAAGCGGTTGCTGTAGGGACAGCGTTTGCCGCCGCACAACTGTGGGATGAGCCGACTGTACGGTCCGAAGCCAGTCACGTATTGTGCATGCTAATTCCGCATTCCAATGATCGCATCAGTCAGGCGATTGGAAGCGTGTTTTGGGCAAGAGAAGATTTTGTGGCGGACGAAGCCGCACAATCCCTCCTGCAAGCCATTTCAAACTACCCTGCGAGTCTCGCCAAGGTAAGTGTTACAGATTTGGTTGAGCATCTGGCTGGACTTCTCCCTCATAAACGCAATGTCGTTCTTAGCGTTTGCAAGGCCATTCTAAAGTCCGGGCGCCGTGAGCATGACCTATATGATGCCGGCCCAAACCTTGTCAAAATAGCAATGACGCTACAACGGTTCCCTGATACGCGAGCCGAAGGCCTTTCCTTACTTGAAGCACTTCTTCGCCTCGGCCTTGACGACGCATTCAACATTCTACGCGACATTGATGTTCAACCGGCTGTGACGAGAACGCGTCCTCCACGTCTCCGTCGTCGTCGAAAACGCAAATGATTGTTCGATAAACGGTGAAAAAAGGGACGATCGTGACCGACCGTCCCTCGCTCTCGTTCATCAGCCGACAATCTCAGCTTCCTGAGATTCGATGAATTCTTGGGCAAGTTGCAGCACGCGGATGGCATTCGGCAAGTCGCCGAGCGACAGACTGCCCGTGTATTGCCGCTTGTCGTGGTCGTCCACGTACGACCTTTTGGGAAATGAAACCGTCTAGTGGCGATTGGTGGAATCATCTTTTCGTAGCCAGTATAGAGGGTGACTCTATTTCGGCCGTAATTCGCCACCCTATCCAAGTGACTTTAAGCAGGTAAGTCAAGGCAGTCGGTCATCCAGTCGGTTATTTGGCGCACCTGCATCTCACACGTCCGCAGAACGCGCTAAAATCTTGTGGCCAATTCTGCGCGGCACGACTCCACGCCAGCTACGGGCGAATGGCCCAGCTTCGACTGACTGCCTATTCGGCCAATGACGGAGCGCATACTCCGCAGAACTACTAAATAATCGCTGCTTTTGCGTAATAAGACCTGGCCTGGGTTTAGCTCTCTGCACCGTACGTTGGAACTTACTGACCGTGTGACATCCGGTGACACTCCCAGGGTGTTTCTGGTTAACAGCTCCATGCTGCGTCGTTATCAGCGCGATGTCTGCACGCAGTGCGTTTGATTTGAGTTAACGCCCCGGCGCGGTGCCGGGGCGGTTCTGTTTTTTCCAACAGGACCGCCCCGCGCGGGGCGGTCCTCCTTCCCACAGAGGAGTCGTCCCCATGATTGCACCGTTAAGTACCAATACCCAGAATCACCAACCCGACGCTGCTGTGCAGCACCAGTTTCTAACCATGCTGCCGCAGATTCGCCGGCAGGCTTGGATGGTCTTCCGTGACCGGCGGCCCGAAGCCCGGGAAGAATTGATCGAGGAGGTGATCGCAAACGCTTACTGCGCATTCGCCCAGCTGGTGCGCCGCGGTAAACAGGCCGTGGCGTATCCATCCCCCTTGGCACAATATGCGATCCGCCAGGTCCGTGCCGGTCGGCGCGTTGGCAGCCAGTTAAACAAACAGGACCTGCTGTCCCCCTACGCCCGCCGGATCCAGGGTTTCACGATCGAGCGGCTCGATCGGCCGGACAAATCCACAGGAGCCTGGCGCCAAATCCTGGTCGAAGACCAGCACGCGGGCCCGGCCGAGATAGCAGCCGCCAGGATTGACGTGGTTGCGTGGCTGGCCACGCTGTCTCGGCGCCAGCGCCGGATTGCCAAGGCACTGGCGGTGGGTGCGTCGACCAGTGCCGTGGCCCGGCAATTCGGTCTTTGTCCGGCTCGCATCAGCCAACTTCGTAGTTGGTTCCGCGGGCACTGGGAAGATTTTCAGGGCGGCAGGCAGGTCGCCAGTGGAGCGGCATAACCCGCGCGCTGTTTCGTAATTGGGTCCGCTATCGCGACGAAACGTTCAGCGGCTCATCGCCAGCGAAGTTCTGGACCAGTCGGAAGTGATGGCCACTTTTCAATGGCGCGGCTTCTTGGTCTAGCGGGGCTTTTCTTGGTCTGAAGCTGCGACTCTGCAGTCGAACGTGATTGCCTGCCGAACCGCACCGCATGCGTGTGTTTTTCCATACCGTTTTTCCCTTCTGCAAGGAGACCTTATTATGCCCGAATCAGTTTTGACACCGAGCGCTTTCTCAATGTCAGCCGTCTGGCGCCAGCAGGTTGGTAGCCACCTGAGGCGTCGGCGCCATCGCGGACCGCGCAACCTCGCCGTCGTGACCTACGTCGTGCGAGGCAACGCCACGAATAAACTGATCGACATTCGACGGTTAACCGTCTGCGTCCTGCACGATGAATTTGACCAAGCAGGTGCGCCCAGCATCCGCTTTGCCGCCTATCGCCTAGATCAGATTGCCTTGGGCATTACGGTCGGTGGGCCTGACCAAATACTTTTGGATAAAGACCTGGCGCTGGCGCCTCGGCGCCGCGCCTACGGTCGCCGCTTTGCTCGTTGGGACCAGCGCTGGTTGCCGTTGGCTTTGCGGATGGATCAATGGCTGGAGCGCCATGCTCGGCATCCGTATTTTCCCCGGTCCACTGAGCTTCGCTTGCCCAAGTTTTGGGTTTCACTTACAACTACCCACATAACTGGCGATGGGCCAGAGTTTGCCAGGTTCTGCCAGGATTTCGGGTTACCTGCTGAGGTGGCGCTGATCACTTGCGGCCGGCGCTATCGTGGCCAAGTTCTCTATCCGCTTGAATTTGTCAGTCATGCGTGGCGGCAGATTTGCACAGTCTATGCCGATCTCAAGCATCTCTTCCAGCGCCAGGTCGTTCAGTTGGACGGTCCAAGTCGATTGGCTGGTTTCCAAGGCGCATGCCAGTACGACCTGCTGAACTCGCCGTTTTGGCGCCGGGCAGATTGAGAATTTCAGACTGTTCGTTGCTGGGTCACCTTGGATTCTTCGCCTGCGCCAAGTCTGTGAATTCCGGGATCTACCTGCATAGCTCTTAGCCGGTTAAGAGCGGCTCGAGCATATCTGCCGGCCGCCGTGCAACCCATTGTCACGCATCGGCCAAATGCATATTCCCTGGGCGCCGACGCAGCTTTGAAAACTTTGTTCTCAACTACTTCCACAACATTCTGTGAGGTGTTCCATGACCCAATTAGAAATTTCGCGTCTTCCCCCGGCGAATCGATTCAGGAAATTCGCCGCCTGGGCTTTGTCATTGCCGACCAGTTCGAAGTGGATATCGACCCCGAGCCGTCTCCACAAATTGTGGACTGGGACCTGTTGGATAGCCAGAGGCTCGGTTTGTTTCCGTAATTGAATGAATTCAACCTATAGTCCAGCCGGACGGCAATGCCTGCCGTCCGACTGGCTCACTTATATATCCTAGGAGGCACTTTTGTGGATACTGTTTGGTGGCTTATTCTAATCGGCGCGATCGTGTTGCTTTTCACCCGGGGTGGCAATCGTCCGGGTCCGCACCACTGGCATCGCAGGCGAAGGCGGCCCTGCTGCCACTGCCGGCGGTAAACTATTGGCCACGCAGAGCTCATGACCACAACAATTTGCTACGGCCGATGGCTTCGAACATAAATTGATCCGTCGATTCATTTCCTGTCGGATTTTGCGAAGATTGTCCAACGAAACAGTATTTTTTTCACCATTGAGATAGCAAAGAAATGCTTCTTCAAAATTGGCAAGTTTTCCTCGTAATCGTTCACCGTACCGAGATTTGATTGCGAGTTCAAAGAACAAAAATAGCCTCAGCATCTGTCCATATCTGCCGCACCCCCAGTATTTGGGCTCAGCATTCAGCCAGTTCTTCAACAGCGGGGAAATCGAGCCCAGACCTCGGTGTTTGGCAAATTGCTGAATGTCGATGCCCTTCTCCCGCAGGAAATACCAAGGAATAAACGACACAAGCCCCATATTCTCTTGATCGATTTGACCGTACAGACTTGGTTGAGTGAGACCCGGTAACACGGGTACCGGGAGATCCCAAGTCGCCAAGGTCTCGAGACCCCAACGCCAATAGAAGTCCATGAATTCAGCATGCAGATCTCGATCGGGCATAGGAACCGGCCAGCCTTGTTCGCCGTTTATTGAAATTGAAATCATCGGCAAACGCTCATTGATACGAATTCGGTCCTCCCATTTTGCGCGCAGCTTTGCAACCTCTTGCCGGAAAGCTGGCTCAGTGGCCAGCCAACCGGAAAAACCCATGCGTATGTCTTCGAATTTCAATTCCCAATCCCGCTCTTCTTTGAAGTAAGCTTCGATTTCGTCGCTGGAAACGCCCTGCTTGAGCATTACTTCTGTCAGTAACTCGATAATTGCTTTGTTCGATTCGATTTGGCGGATTTGATTGTTTCGCCACATCTCATCGACTCGGGGTGACTCGCGGCCAAATGGTAGTGAGCAACTGACGGGGCGTTTCAAAAAATAACCGAGTCCAGAAATATCACTCAGGTGCCGTTCAAAGTCCTCTTCTTCCGGCGTAAACAGGTCCACGTACTTGCAAATCGGATCGATCAAAGTGCTCGGCAGTGCATAAATTGAATCCTGCTCCAGAGCCGGATGGCCCATGTACTTCGCAAAGAACGACTCAGCCGCTTTTAACCAATCTGGCTTCGCCCATTCAAATACATCTTGTCGCAATTCACGAACATCGGCCAACGCGTTAAAGGCCATGTCAAGCCGCGCATTTGCGAGAGATTCTTCTTGATGGTCACGCTCGACCTGTGAAGATTCCACGCCAGTAGGCTTTGTTTGGGTGTCTATGGCGCCCGATTGCGACAACGTCGGTGGCGACTTGGTCGACCCTATTCTGATCCGTCTCGGTTTGGTTTTTGGGGTCTTCGCCATCGAACTATGCCTCACAATTGGGAGGTCCGCCTTACCGATCAGGTAAAGACTTTTCAATCTCTTTCCCTGGCGGCTGTCTCTAATGCCAGCGATGCTCGGTTATGGTCTGCGATTGGAATTCGCAGATATCGAATCTAGTACGACGGCGCAAGTGCCGGAGTTCAAGTGAATTCCAACGTGTCCGCTAAACAGACCACCACCACCGAAAAGACCATGACCGCCAGCGCCAGGTTTGCGCCCGTGGACAGCAATTGTGCTTACCCGTTGGAGTTGTTCCGGCAGATAACCGGCCTGGATTCGTGGGCCTTACGGATGGCACGGCGCAATGGGCTTCGTGTGGTGACCGTAGGCAGGCGCAAATTTGTTAAGGGAAGTGATTTCATCGCCTATCTGGACAACCTCAGTTCCTCTGAAAACGTGAGCAACGGATGATCAATCCCCTGCTCGAAGAAATAATCCCCAAAAGAAACGAGAATTTTTGCTTATGCAGTTACCAAAAAAAGTTAACAAATCGGACCCAAGATCGGCAATTCCAGTCATTGGCATCATTTCGCCAATTACTGACAAGGCCCCTTTGTCACTAATTGAGCGGATCGCTGGCCCTCCTAGAACCAGATTAACCCTAGAGGCCCCGATCCACGTATCCGGGCACCTTAGACACAACCCCGGCGAACGCCTTACACGCAGGGGAGGAGAAGCGCGATGAGTAATCACGATGAGATTACAGTTTCCGTGGTCAAGTTCACTGCTAAGCCGTTTCTTATACTTCGCGCCTTTGATCCTGCAACCGGCAAAACAACTCACCGCAGCAGCAAGACTACCAAGCGTAGCGAAGCCGCGAAGCTGGCTGGTCTTTGGGAAGAGGAGCTACGCAACGGTGTGGTCCAAGCCAGCAACGTAACGTGGTCGGCATTCAGAGAAAAATATGAAGACGAGGTTTTAGCGAGCTTAGCTCCCACAACCGATCTAAAGGCGCAGGGCCGACTGAATGCGTTAGAAAAGTATCTTAAGCCCATTCGGCTGCGAGATATTACGGGCGAGCGGCTAAGTTACTTCCAGATGAAACTCCGGGAGTCCGGGTTGGCCGAAGCCACTATCAAAGGGCATCTAGTCGGCATCATGGCAGCGCTACGGTGGGCCGTGAAGATCGGCTGGCTACATAAGGCCCCGGAAGTGAGCTTACCGCAGCGCGCCAAAGGTTCGAGCGTGATGAAAGGCCGTCCGATCACGGGCGAAGAATTCGACCGTCTGTTGGCCGCTGTTCCCAAGGTGGTGGGCGAGCGTGCGGCCCCATCGTGGCAATACTATCTGCGGGGCTTGTGGTTGTCCGGGCTACGGTTATCCGAGAGTTTGCAGCTAACGTGGGATAACGACGCCAAGCTACGGGTTGATCTACAGCCGGGGTCGCATCCCATGTTTGTCATCCCCGGCGCGCTCCAAAAGAGTAACCGCGACCAATTGCTCCCCATGTCGCCAGAGTTCGCTGAGTTCTTGGAATCGACCCCAGCGACCCGTCGCACCGGCTACGTGTTCGATCCAATTGCTCGTCGCAAGTGCGGGCCTCGATTAGGACATCATCGGGTATCTAGGCTTATCGGACGGATTGGAGAGAAAGCCGGGGTCAAAGTGAAGACCGACACCGATGGAACCGTGAAGTATGCCAGCGCACACGACCTGCGCCGGTCCTTTGGCGAGCGGTGGGCATCCCGTGTGATGCCGCAAGTCTTGAAAGAGCTAATGCGGCACGAAAGCATCGACACGACCATGCGGTACTACGTGGGCAGAAACGCCCAGGTAACCGCCGCCGTGCTATGGGATGCCCACAAAGCGGCTGCAACGTCCGGCAAACCGGGCAATCTGGATTTCAGTAACGGTTTTGGTAACGGCACTACTTCTAGGGGGCAATCGACTGATACCGAAAACACTAAAAAACGAGGGAGATTCTAGTAGCGGCGACTGGACTCGAACCAGTGACACACGGCTTATGAAGCCGTTGCTCTAACCAACTGAGCTACGCCGCCGTGAAACGTTCAATCCGGTTTAGCCTACCAAAACCCACTTTACAGACAAGCCGCGCTGGCAAAGGCTCGACGGACTGCCAAGATAACTGTACCAATAGCGAATAGATGCACTAGATCGATTTACAATCGCTCACGCATTTCGAGGACCGCCGCATCAACCAACGTGTGCCGTCCGACGCCGCTCGCGACACGAAAAGGGAATCTTATGAAATCGTTTGGATATCTGGCCGTTGGTGTTGTGGTGTTGATCATCTTAATCATCGGCATGGGATCTTGGGGTACGATCGAGGACGGACATCGCGGCGTGGTGTTGCGAATGGGCGCCGTCACTGGCGAAATCAAGGGAGAAGGCTTTTACTAAAAAACGCCTTTTTTAGACCGCGTCGTCCCGATGGATGTGCGCATGCAAAAGGAACAGGTGGAAACCGAAGGCGCCAGCAAAGACTTGCAAAGCGTGAAAACCGTCGTGGCGCTGAATCTCAGTGTGCTGCCCGACAAGTGCGCGTTGCTCTATCAAAACATTGGTACCGACTATTTACAGACCGTTGTCGCGCCGGCCATGCAGGAAAGCATCAAGGCCGTGATTGCCCAATACACGGCCGAGGAATTGGTATCCAAGCGAGAAAACGTCCGTGAGCCCATTGCCGCTTTGATCGGCGAGAAGTTGAGTCCGATGGGGCTGAAAATCGCGGCCCTGAATATTGTAAATTTCGATTTCAGCGCCTCCTTCAATCAGGCCATTGAAGCCAAGGTTACGGCCGAACAAAATGCGTTAGCAGCCAAAAATCTTCTGGCTCAAAAGGAATTCGAAGCCCAACAAGCGGTCGCCATCGCCAAAGGAAAGGCCGACGCCATGCAAATTGAATCGAACGTCCTGCGCGACTACCCTGCCATTCTCCAACTTCGGGCCCTGGAAAAATGGGACGGTGTGCTGCCTAAAGTGACCTCGGACGCAACGCCGTTCATCGACACGACGAAATTTACGTACAAGGTTGGGAAGTAATATAGTCTGACGAACCGATCGTGCGCCAACACCTCATCCCATTACCGCTTTGATCTCGCGAAAAGCTGCAGCCGTCTTGATTGCGGTTTTGACCTGCGCAGTCTACCTGCCCAGTCTCCGATGCGGATTTATCTGGGACGATAATGCGCATGTCACGCGGCCGGAGCTCCGCTCGTTCTCCGGCCTGTATCACATTTGGTTCGATGTCGGCGCAACGCAACAGTATTATCCGCTGCTCCACACCGCATTTTGGATCGAGCAAAAACTGTGGGGCGAACAAGCCTGGGCTTATCACCTAGTAAATGTCCTGGAGCATGCCGGCGCCGCCTGCTTGGTCTATTTGATTTTGCAGAGGCTGCAAATTCCGGGCGCGTTGTTGGCGGCCATGCTGTTCGCCGTCCATCCGGTTCAGGTCGAATCCGTCGCGTGGATTGCAGAACAAAAAAACACGCTCTCGGCGCTGTTCTATTTGAGCGCCATGCTCACGTACTTGAATTTCGACGTTTCGCGTCAACGGAAGCGCTATGCATTGGCCGCTTTTCTGTTCGTCCTCGGACTGCTCACCAAAACCGTCACCGCCACCTTGCCGGCGGCGCTTTTGGTCATCTTCTGGTGGCAACGGGGTACATTATCCTGGCAACGCGATGTCCGGGCATTGGCGCCTTGGTTTATTCTGGGCGCTGCCGCAGGATTATTTACTGCCTGGGTTGAACAAAATTTAATCGGCGCCGAAGGAGCGCTGTACCAGCTCAGCGTGCTTCAACGGAGCCTGCTGGCCGGCCGAGTCATTTGGTTTTACATCGCAAAACTTGTCTGGCCCAGCAACCTTCTATTCATTTATCCGCGATGGGAAATCGATGCGGCCATCTGGTGGCAATGCTTGTTTCCCGCAGCCACAATTGCCGTGTTTATCGGTTTCTGGCTACTGCGCCGCCGCTGCCGGGGTCCGTTGGCGTGCTGGTTGTTTTATGTCGGAACGTTGTTTCCCGCGCTGGGTTTTTTCAATGTGTTCCCGTTTATTTATTCCTTCGTGGCCGATCACTTCCAATATCTGGCGAGCCTGGGAATGTTTGTCTTGTTTGCCGGCACCGTGATGTCGCTGCCAGTTCATCGTTTTGTTCGGCCGGCGCCAAAAATTGTTATCGCTTTATCCGGCGCCGTTGTGGCCATGATGGCCGTGCTGTCATGGCGACAAATCCAGGTATACGCTGACAATGTAACGCTGTTTCAGAACACGCTGCGAAGCAATCCCAATTGCTGGATGGCGCACAACAACCTGGGTTTTGAACTCATGACTCGGGGCGACTTAGACGACGCCACGAATCATTTTCAAGAATCGCTGCGGCTGAATCCGAGCAACTGGACGGCGCTTCTGAACATGGGATTGACTGCCGAAAAAGCTAACCGGATTCCCGACGCCATTCACTGGTACGAGGAGGCGATCAGCAAAGAGCCGACCTTTTTTTTCGCCTATTATCATTTAGGGCACGCACTGCTCATAACCGGGCATCCGAAAGAGGCGGTTAAGCATTTCTCGGAAGCAATCCGCTTACGGCCTGAATATCCGCCGACGCATTTCGACTGCGGGACCGCGCTGGCTCAGCTTGGAGAGAATGGCGAAGCGATGTTGCAATATGCCGCAGCGCTACAGTTGCAGCCCGACGATCCCGACGCGCATCACAATTTGGCTTTTCTGCTTGCCGCTGCCGGTCACCCGGACCAGGCAGTCGCGCATTTTCAAGAAGCGCTCCGGCTGCGGCCGAATTTTCCTGAAGCGCATTTCAATTTGGCCAACACGATTGCACACAATGATCCGCAGGAAGCGATCCAGCACTATCGCTCTGCCATCCAATTTCGGCCCGACTACGCGGAGGCCTACGCCAATCTTGCTTCCACGTACGCCCAAATCGGCGATCGCATTGCGGCCATCGCCGCGATGCAAAAGGCAATCGATTTAGCGAAGGACCAAGGCAATCAAACGCTCGTCCAGCAACTGGAGCCATTGCTGCACTCTTATGAGTCCCGGTAAGCTTTGTATCAAACCCCGCATTTTTTATCCCTCTTAAGTGCGATTATTTCCAGCCAATATCAGAATGCTGCACTTACAAAGTGGCCGACATATTCAGCCCGGGATCAATTATCCCCACCCCCCTATCCTTAACGCATTTTTCACAACAAAGGCGCCAGTTATTTCCTGCGATAGCCCATGCTAGTTCCCTAACTTGGCGGGAAAAAACCTCAATCTTGCAAAAGTTCTTGCATTGCCCGGACCTTGGTGACATAATAAGCCTCATTAATCCGACTGCAAAAACGGATTATAACCGACCGCAAGTTCATTTCCGTGCAGACTCAAGGCTGGGGGAAATTCGGCGGGTCTTGTAAGGGGGGATTCTTTCTCGACCTGCCATGGCTGCTAGGCCGTTCCCTTCAGGTTTGCGCCTGACCACAACTTAACTCTCCATGGCGTAGGAGTCTATTATGTCGCAGTATTTAAAGTATTCGACACGTTCATTAGTCGTAATGATGGCAGTGCTCTTTGTGGCTGGCCCGCTATTTGGTGGCGTGACAATCACCACCGACAACATCACGGCCACCGCTAACGCCTATTATCCCTATGATCCGCAAAACTCAACGTACGGGGTAACGACATTTAACATGACCGGGTCCAACTCGGCGCCGGCGATCCAAATTGTTCCCGATAACGATCCTTCGGAAAGCGGCTTCGGCTTGCAAGCTGGCAACCAGGTGTATGTAGTGGAGCAGGTAAACGTCTCTTTGGGGCAAAACACAGTGCTTACCCAAACATTCACGCCAAGTAGTACGTTTAACCTTGGCGCTGTTGCTATTCTCGGTAACGGCGGTGGCACCACCGACAGTGCTAATATGGTTAGCTATCCAATGTCGATTCATCTTTTCGATCTGACCACGGGTTATGCCAGCACCAATGCTGGCGCCAGCTGGGGAGGTTACGTTCCGAGTACTGCTGCTCCCGGCGGCGACCTGCTAGGCGGTGGAGCCGGTCTACAAGTTACCTTTAACGGTTCCAACAGTCTGGAGTTCTACGAACTCAATTTCAACAATACTGGAACCAACGATGCGGTAAGTCTCGTAGCCGGACACCACTATGCGTTTGAAGTCGCCCCGCAGTTCGGCACGCCATCCGGTTATGCTCCTCTTAATATGCAAAGAGAAAGCGGGGCCGGTTTTGATGGGGGAAATACCTACCTTCCGGGAGACGCATATTATTTTGCGGAAACCCAAAATAACGACGTCGCATCGACCCGCGGCAACATGGCCGGCAGCGACCGCGACATGTTCATGGCGTTTTATGCCGCCGCCGCTCCGACGATTCTTTTGGGCGACTTGAACTTTGACGGACACGTCGATGCCAAAGACATTGCAGCCCTGGAATTGGCGCTGACGAATGAGAGTGGTTATCTGTCGCACGATTTTGGCAATGGCACTCCCACCTCCCACGGCGTAACTTCCAGCAACATTGGTAGCTATGCCGACGTCAGCGGCGGCAGTGCGTTCAACAATGCCGATTTGCAAAAGTTGGAAACTTATTTGATTGCGGGTCATGGCAGCACAACGACCGTTCCGGAACCGGCGTCCTTGGTATTGTTAGGCCTCGCCGGCCCGGCCGCATTGTGGTTTACACGCCGCCGTGGGATCAAAGTCACCTAAGGAATCTGGCTTTACCCCGTTGATTCGTTCGCAGGAACGAAAACGAATACTAGGTATTCGGATAGATTCAGCGACTACGCATTGCCTCGTGGGGGTATTGCTATTCGACGATTTTACCTGTGCTTGTAGGCGCCGTGGGTTTTTGTTGAATCCATAGTCGACGGCTGCACAGCGGTAATTGCATTGTTGTTGCAAATGCGGACGAGTGCCCTGGTTCCAACCGTGTCCCATACGATCAATGGCTCGGACATGGCCATGCAACCGTTTCAATCTTTTCCCACAGCCCCGGCAGCGATAGTGCGTTTGGGGAAGCGGCGCCACTTCCGGCAATCAAATGACCGGAGTTGGTAAACAGTCTGAATTACTTCCGCGAACAGCGGCAGCAACAGCGCCTAGCAAACTCTGATAACCGATCTCACTAACCGTATTGGATATTATGTGGCAGGTACGAGTTCCAGCAGCAGATTAGGAAAGACCTTTGGAACCGGCGACATTCCCAGTACCGATTATGTGCAAATGGATGTATTGATGTTGTGCCGAAAACAGCATTGTTTATCCGCCGCATCATCCATTTCGCTGTACGCGCTGATCTTGGTGAGCTTGTGGGCCCTCTTTCCAACGTTGAGATCCAATGCACAAGATATTCTACTAACGCCGTATAATCCAACCGGCATTTACGACATTGGGAAGAAAGTGGGGTGGACGGTTGCGTTGAGTGAAAGCTCGAAAAATCCCTCGGGCAAGTACACTTATACGGTAAAGAAAAATAACCTTGATGTTGTTAAAAGCGACGAGTTGGATTTATCGTCCGGAAAAGCGACTATCGAGGTAACACTCGACGAGCCGGCGATGATTTATGTGCAAGTGACGCCGCCGGTCAATGGCAATGCGGCAATAGAGGCTGGCAATAAGTTTAGCGGCGGCTCGTTGGAAGAGACCAAGCCGAACCCAGCCGGGAATCACAATGGGCTAAGCACATCCGTCGGCGCCGCGGTGGCGCCCACTCAATTGCAACCTTCAGCGCCCCGTCCCGACGACTTCGATGCGTTCTGGGAATCGAAAATCAAAGCCCTCCATCAGATTCCGGAAAACGCAGAACTCACTCCGAGGGATAGCGGCCAGCCCGACGTCGAATATTCCACCATCAAAATGGATCATGTCGATGGCACGCACGTTTATGGCCAAATTGCGAAGCCTAACAAAGAAGGCAAGTTTCCTGCTTTGGTCATTTTTCAATGGGCCAGCCCTCCTTACCCGCTACAAAAGCAATGGGTTACAGATCGCGCAGCCGAGGGTTGGCTGGCGCTGAATATCGAGCCGCACGACGTGCTGCCCGACCAACCGCAGGCCTATTACGATGCCTTACCGAAGGAAATCAAGAATTATCAGTCGATAGGCAACAACGATCGCGACAAGAGTTACTTCTTGAACATGTATCTGCGCGACTACCGGGCCATCGACTATATCGCCAACCGCGCGGATTGGGATGGAAAAACGCTGGTTGTGATGGGTACGAGCATGGGAGGGCAACAGAGTCTGTGCGTGGCTGGATTGCATCCCAAAATAACGCATCTAATTGTCAATGAGCCGGCCGGCTGTGATACCAACGGACCGCTTCATGGCCGGCAATCGGGTTATCCGAATTTCCCCACGAGCGATCCCAAGATTATGCAGACGACCCTCTACTTTGATGCAGTTAATTTTGCGCCTCACATCAAGGCGAAGTCACTGGTAGCAATGGGCTTTGTCGACACCATCGCACCTCCCGCGGGAATTTGGACCGCATTCAATCAGATTCCCGCGCCGAAACAAGCCGTGCCAATGATCGATTCTCCGCACAACCATTTGGCCACACGGGCGCAACAACAACCGTATGCCAAACGATCGGCCGAATGGCTCAGCATGTTGATAAAGGGCGAGGATGTGATATCCGATGGTTCGATTGCAATCAGCGCGCCGAACCGGTCAAGCGTAACGGCATCCAGCCCGGATGTACCCGGTGCACGCGCGCAACCAAAATACGATGATCATCAAAACATGATGGAACAGCTCGGCATTAAGCGACTGCGGCATGGTGCCGATCCGAACAACCAAACCACATTCGATGAGGCCACTGCAAATCCGTACAAGGACAGCATGCCGGACGTGCTAACGATGAAAGACGGCACGAAAGTAACGCGCGCGGATCAATGGCCGATGCGCCGCGCGGAAATCGTGGAAGATTTCGAACGGGAAGTTTACGGCCGCATACCAAATAACGTTCCCAAAGTTACCTGGGAAGTTACTGAGACAACTCAAGGCGAAAGTGGTGGCATCCCCACGGTCACCAAAACACTCGTCGGGCACGTCGATAACAGTACGTTCCCCCAGATAATCGTTGATATTCAAGCTAATTTCACCGTGCCCGCAAATGTGACGAATCCGGTGCCAATCATGATGGCATTCGGAGGTTTTGGACGCAGCCTGCGCAGAGATGGGGTTTCCAGTGAAAGGGGTGGCAGTTCGCCGGCATTAGGACGCGGACCGACAGGTTCGCCTTGGACCGAGCTGGCCATTTCCAAAGGTTGGGGTTATGGATTCATCAATCCCGTTAGCATTCAGCCAGACAATAATCAGCTTCGCACCGGTATCATTGGCCTCACGAACAAGGGTGAACCGCGCAAACCGGAAGATTGGGGTGCTCTTCGGGCATGGCAGTGGGGAGTGAGCCGGATCATTGATTATTTCGAGGCAAATCCGGACTCAACAGTCGATGCCTCGAAGGTTGGCATTGAGGGACTGTCAAGGTACGGCAAGGCGGCCATCGTCATCGAAGCATTCGAGCCGCGCATTGCGGTTGGATTGATCGGTTCATCAGGCGAAGGAGGCGTAAAACTACACCGCCATCTTTTCGGCGAATCAGTCGAAAACTTGACCAGCGGCGAGTATTACTGGATGGCAGGAAACTTCCTGAAGTACGGCGCATCGGAAGCAGAGTCCGGCGCCAAAACGGCAGCCGACTTGCCGGTCGATTCGCATGAGCTAATTGCTTTGTGCGCACCCCGTCCGTGTTTTATTAGCTATGGAACCGTCGAGCACGGCGACGCCAATTGGGTCGATGCACATGGAAGCTTTATGGCTGGCGTATTGGCCGGGCCGGTCTATCGGTTGTTAGGCAAGCACGATTTGGGAACGCCGGGCGATTATCTCAACGACGAAATGCCACCGTTAAAAACATTGATCGGCGGTGAATTGGCCTGGCGGCAGCATGAAGGTGGACACGACGTAACGCCCAATTGGCCAACATTCTTTGAATGGATCGGCAACTATATTCAAGCGCCGGTGCTCGCCGCTGCACCTATAGAAGAGGGCGCTTCTGCTAAGGTCGCGCCGTCAACGGCCGTGAACGAACCGAAGGCCGTTGCAACTTCCGATCCAGCGCAGAAGTCTGTTGCGAATCCCACAGCCTCCAGCCGATCGGCAGACCAACCCATTGCCAGATCCGATTCAAATTCGCGGCTGGCTCATGAGCAACTCCTGGAAAAAGCAAAACAGGGTGGCATCGACGTTTACTTCATCGGCGATTCGATCACTCGACGCTGGGGCACTAGCGATCCCCAGTACAAGGCCATGCTTGCCAATTGGAACGAGAATTTTTTCGGCTGGAATGCGGCCAACTTCGGCTGGGGCGCCGATGCGATTCAAAATATTTTATGGCGGTTGGAAAATGGCGAGCTCGACGGCGTTAATCCCAAAGTGATTGTCGTGCTGGCGGGCACGAATAATGTCGGCACAAAACCCGGTGATAACGAAAGTGTGGCTGATATTACCAGTGGTATTAAAGCAATTCTTGACACTTGTCAGCAAAAAGCGCCGCAGGCCACGATCATTCTAACGGCCATCTTTCCGCGCAACGATAATATCGCCGTTGTTCCGACGATCAACAAAATCAATGAGAAAATCGCCAACTTTGCGGACGGTAAGAGAATTCGCTTTCTGAACGTGAACGACAAGTTAGCCGATCAAGACGGCAAACTATTTGACGGGATGATGGTCGACCGACTCCATCCGACAGTCAAGGGATATCAGGTTTGGGCCGATGGCCTGAAACCGATTTTCACGGAACTCCTCGGGCCGCCGGCGAAAGAAGATCATGCACCGCCGCCAACTGGCGATCCCAGTGCACAGCCTACACGAAAATAGGAACGCATCGTTCGGGAAGATGCAATCGTGGACAAATGATATGGCCACTATTGTACCCCCGTAATTGGCGGATCCGGCCATGGTTTTGACTTTGCAACCTCAATGGGAGCAAAAGCTTAATAATAATGGGATTTTTCTCAAAAATTGCTTGCGGTAGGGGGAGATCGAGGTGATAATGACTCCCGGATTCCAGAACAGAGGCCGAATTGCTGCGAGCTCATCTTTTGCAGCCGTTCGAGGATAGTGGTCGGCAAGGACGCGCCGACATGATGTTGTGACATCGCTACTTGAATGGCCGGCCTTGGGTCGGCATAACGGGTACACACCTTTGTTCTGAGAGGAAAGATTCCATGTCAAAGCTTCTGAGAGGGTTCGGAGCGGTAGCGTGCGCGGTGACGGTGGTGGCGTGTGCGGCATCCGCTCAAGCGACGATCGGCATCGTCCAAGCGGACACCACGACTTACAACAACCCATCTAGCCCGTCCAGCGGGATTTCCGCTTGGATTGTCACGCCCAATGCCGCAGATTCCACGGCATGGACGAGCGAGAGTTTCACAAGCTACGCTGCTAACATCGGGCAGTTTGGTTCGTCCGACCAAAATACCACATCAATGGGCCAAAGTTTTGCCGCCACAGCCAGCGGTACGCTCAGCGACATTCAAATTATCGTCAGCGGCAATCCGTCAGGCCTTTCGCTTAACCTGGCACTGTACGATGCCGGCTCAGCGACTGGTAGTATCTTCGCCAATACGGGCAGCCAAACGTACACGCCCGGCACCAACGTTTCGGCCAATCTGTTGGCTGCTGATGCAACGGGTGTGGTTCTCCCCGCTTACACTACCCAAGGTGCCAACGGCGCAGTCCTCGATTTTCAGTTGAGTGGTGAAGGCGTCAGCCTTACTGCCGGAGAGGAATATATCTTCGAATTAAATACCCTCAGCAACTCGGCGATGTTCTGGGGACGTGAGGCCAACAACACACTCGATTACCCGAACGGACAAGCATTCAAAGCCCGCTCTCCGCTGAATGGCAATAGTTTGCGAGATTGGTCGCTGGCCGTAACGGTGGTTCCTGAGCCCGGGTCGTTGGTTCTGTTGGGTTTGGCTGCTCCGGCAATGTTGTGGGCGGCAAGAAAACAAAAATAGCAAATGGAGTCCGTTTCCAGATCATCTGATTAAACGGCGGCTGCAATCTTCGCATTGTCAGTCCGCCAGTGTTGAGCGCGTACTTATAATTTTTGGGGGAAATCTTTATGTCGAAACTTCTGAGAGGGTTGGTCGGGGGGGCGTTGGCGGTGGGCATCATGGTGTGGGTATCGGCGGCATTGGCCAGCACGGGAAATTTTTTGCCCAATGGGCCATTGACATCCAACTTGTTGGTATCCACGGATTTGAACGGCGGCCCGCTTTCGGCCTTGACGCCCAGCAACGGCTGGAATGAAAACACCAGCTCTGGCGGGTTTTCCGCCGACAACTTCGGTGTAGTTTGGACCCCCTGGGGTGGCAACCTCTACTCCGGCGGAGATGGGACTGCATTGCCTTCTGGTACCGGGGTAACTAGCATCAATAAGACCTTTAGCGTTAATGGACCGCCGGCCAGCAGTTACTCCTCAGTTCCTCCTGGTGGTGGCACTTATGGCAACATTCAACCCTATGGCGGCGGCACGCCATTGGCATCGCCTTACCCAGCAATCACGCCGCCCGTGACAGTGACAATCAGCGCCTCGGGCACTCCCTCGAATTACAATTCGGTGTTCCTAAACTCGCGCGACCGTAGCGGCCCCACCGGTGCATGGGGAATAAACGATAACGACGTGTTCCAAGACCTGCTGTTCGTCGGCACTAGCGGCAGCAATGTGCAGGGCACCAATTATCTGCAAGTAGCTGTCAGCGGCTTGGCTGCCTCGACGCAGTACCAGATTGCGTTGTACTCGTACGATAGCACCGGCAACCACACGACAAATTGGTCCGCCATTGCTCCGACGTCCCAGAACTCCAAGCTCGGTTATTGGGACGGCACGGCTGATGGCACGTTTACCGCTCCGTCCGACGAGCAAAGTATCACTTGGACCGCTGGAACTACTCCGGCGCCCGCAGTTTTCACCGTCACAACGGATGGCACTGGTGCTTTCTCGGTTTACGGTTTCGGCGGTGACGGCATCAGCGGCGACCAAAGCTCTGATACCAGCTACATCGACGGTTTCCAAATCGCCGCGGTTCCAGAACCGGCCACATTGGCCCTGCTGGGTTTGGCTGCTCCGGCGATGTTGTGGGCCGTTCGTCGGCGGAAATAACAAAAAAGGTTAAGTCCCAATCCCAGGGCTGGACCCAGGGATGGCAGCAAATGGATACCTTGGCATAACATTTAACGCCTCTGGCGCGCTGCACCGCGCCAGAGGCGGTTTTTTGTTAAATGGTATTTTTTCAAAGATTGTGATAGAATAATTCCTGCCCTTGGTCGGAAACTTCTTGAGGCGATTTAATGGGGGGTGGCTTAACGGGGGAGAATGTGCCATGACGCACAAATCTGGTTCGATGTGTATTTCGCTGCGCGCTGAACTGCATCTCAGCCGCCAGCACAGTTTAGGGATGGGGTATCTGGAATCTGCACCTATCGCGGATTCCATTCGGCGGCGACAACTGACTAAAGTTCGCCCACGCAGCGGTGGCTTCATCTCTGTAGGGGCCGTTTGTCAACGGTTGAGGTTCAGCGGTATCTGGTCCGTCCTCCGCAGCCATGGAAGGGCGGCGGGGCGGGTGGATTCATCTCTACGCAGTCACCGGACGTGGTG
>Ga0182024_10006148_pt1 | contig 26483 bp, 17 predicted proteins | sample P32metaG_FD_120480 | JGI IMG/M metagenome (GOLD analysis project Ga0182024, IMG submission 120480) | Permafrost microbial communities from Stordalen Mire, Sweden - P3-2 metaG (Illumina Assembly) | ecosystem: Environmental > Terrestrial > Soil > Wetlands > Permafrost | place: Sweden: Stordalen... | reverse complement strand
GGCTCTTCCGCCGCCTGCCAGCAAACGGACTACGGTTCTCCGCAGTAAATCCGGATATCGGCGACCCCTTCCCATCAGCATTCAGATTGGCGAGAGGATTGTCGAAGTCGAATCCGAACAGCCGCGGATTCTCCCCGATGACCGCAGCGGAAGCGATATAGAAAACATAGTCATAGGTTTCCTGCGGTATCTTGTCGCGATGTTTTGAGAGCAGCTTCCAGAAGTTGCGATCACGCGGATTTGCCGGCATGCTCCGGATCAACGGCAGAATCTGCGTCTCCCCCCAGTTGTAGCAAGCCATCACCAGCAATCCTGACGCCTGCGCATCCGTGCCATACAGATCCTGAAGATAAAGAGCTGCTGCTTTGGTTTCTTTGTCAAAGTTGTGGCGATCGTCGGCGGGGTCAGCACGTGGCTGGTCCACTAAGGGACCGAGATGCAAACTGTACTTGACAGCCGTGTCAGGAATGAACTGCCACATCCCCTTGGCGAAACCCTTTCTCGTGAGTGGCCCCACCGCATAGGGATTGAAGTTGCTCTCCTGCAGCGCGAGATAAAAGAATTGCGGAGGAAGACCACGCGCCAGCAGATCGCGGGAAATCGTCCCGGTATATCCATTCTGCTGAGCAGTGAGGATGGCTGCTTTGAGCCGTCCGGACGATCTCCATCTCTCGATGTAGCGATTGATTTCCGCTTCGAATTCGGGAGGCATATCCAGCTCGCACTCGCCGAATATCCGAGCCACCCGCAATACCAGCCGCTGCTTCTCCGTTAGCTTGGGGTTATAGATGTGCAGCGTCGCCAGATATTTGTCGTAGCTCTTTTCCATTTCCTGCCGCCGGGCACGAAATTTGGCGAGTTCTTCGGCTCCCGCCGGATTATTTGTATTGGCAAGCGCCCGATCGAGATTGGCGAGATCGATGTCTTGCGCCTTGATGGCGTAGAAGAGCTCCTCTGCCGTAGCGCGTTGCTGAAGAAGTTGGCTGTGCTCACGATAGGCCACGAGACCTGCTGCCAAAATCAATACAACCAGGGCCGCGATGACTACACCGAATTTCTTCTTTTGCTTCTTTTCGACATGGGCGAAAGCCTGCCGGATGAACATCGTGTGCTCGCCAACAGGTTCGTCGGCGACCGGCTTGGAGAAATAGTGATCGATGTAGCGGTCCAGGGCGGGGTCTTTTACGCGCAGGGTCTTCTGGGGTGGAGGCTCGGGGAGAGGTTTCTCCACTTCGAGTTTGACTTCTGGACCCTCTATCCCAAGCCTCACCACAGTAAGCCCGTCTACAGAAACAAACGCCACGGACTCACCACGGAAGAAGAGTCCATTCGCGCTGCCAAGATCACGAATAGTCCAATGCCCATCCTCAAAAACAACCGCCGCATGGACCCGGCTGACAAAAGAGTTGTCGATGAAAAGATCGCAGTCTTTGAGACGGCCAATTTTAAAGGGTTTGTCGAATCGGAAATTACACCATGTACCCGGGCTCACTTCCGCAGTGACCTTTATAGCTGGCACAGCACCCTTGTTCGCCTGGGTCATGGTTGTCATTCAGGGTACCCGCGATCTACCTTACGTCGTCGAGCAATACGATCAGGCTCATCTCGGGCGATGGGATGTCGCCTGGCACATACACGCCAGCCCTGCGTGTTTGCATGATGTTCTCCCAGCACGGTCCGGTCCGGTTGATGGCAAAATATTGGCTTTCCACTTTGACCGCTACCTCAGCCGGCGGCGCATGCAGGTGGTTGAGCGCCAGACCCGGCAAAGCACGCTTGACCAGCTCAACCACAAACCGTGAGGAGCAGACTTTCACCAGCTGCGGTACGCGCGCGATCAAGTCGGCTTCGCCGATGGGGGAGCGAATTTCCAGCAGCCAGCGAGAGGCTCCGATGCAGCGTTCATCTTTGATCTCGCCATCGTAGATAGAATTTCCTATCGCCCGCAAGGGAATCGTGATCGCCTTGGAGGGCATCACGATCTCCAGATGGCGGCGGATGTGCTCGTCCAGGGCTGCGAAACAGGCTCCGATATTGCGGTGGTCGTAGACCGGTAACGATCGCGGATGCACTTCAAGGCCGAACGTACAAAGAGCACCGCCAAGTCGCGACATCTCCCGAAACAACTCCTGGGGATGTACGTGCTTGGACAGCAGGAAATGCCGGAGCATGGACACGCTGGAATTCAACGTGTGCAGGAACCAGTATTGCGCTACATGGCGCGGCGACAGACCGGCCTGGAACGCTCCATGACGCTGCTGTTGCTCCCGGGCAAATGCGGTGCTCTTGTCGTCCAGTATGTCTACCAGGCGCCTGAGCATGGCAGTGAGAGCCCCGCTGGCACTCAACGTGAGGCAGGGCGGCACAAACCCGGGATCGCTCTCGAAACGGCCCGAGCCGTCACGCACGATGCGCAACAGGGGTAAGCTTACAAACTGATCGGTCACTTCGCCTTCAGCAAGCAGCTGCAGGTTCTTGCGCCCGACCTTAACTTTTTTCTCATCGCGGCCGGTGTTTTCATCCGGGAGCATCTGCTCCACGCTGTGATAGCGAACCGAGCCCGAGGCTCCATTCTCCAGGCTTGTATTACGGCCCTCCTGGAGATTCACAGGAACGGCAAGGTGCATGGTCAGATGGTCCGCGACCGGGGAAAACAGAGTGCCGAACTCGCGCGGCGGTGGAGCGGAATCTGACCCCGGCAAGTCAAACGCCAGTCCATCTTCAAACAGGCCGCGCCCGCTGGTCATGGTGAGAATGCCGTTGCGCAGAGCATCGCTGTCAAATTGCAGTCCGGCGAAGCCATACGCATCACGCCAAAGACTGGTCGTGACGAAGTTCAGCGAGTCTTCAAAATAGCGGCTCTGCGCCTGAAAATTGTGCGGGCCGAGATACATCCCTTCCGCCCAGACGGGTTTGTTCAAAAGTGTCATGGCTTTCAACCCGCCTGCGGCAGCAGGATAAGCAACTCCATTTGCGGATTTGGAAAATCTCCTGGAACGTGTACGGCGAGATTGCGCGCGCGGGTGACCGCGTCCCACGCGGGTCCAGACTGGTTCAAACTGAAATATTGATACTTCATCTTAATCGGAATCGCACTGGGCGGGCTGGGCAAGTGACTCAGTACAACCCCGGGCAAAGCAAGGCTGATGAGCCGCTCGATGTCGGTTGCCGAGCACACCTTCACCAGCTGGGGAACCTTCCGGATGATGGACTCTTCGCTGGTATCGGTAGAAATGGCCAGGTACATCCGTGTGTTGTTCAGGTATTTGTCCTGGTCGATCGCCGTTGCATAGATGGCGTTCTTCACATGCTTGAGCGGCAGCGAGACCACGTTGGTCGGCACGACCGTCTCCAGCAAGAGGCGTAGTTTCTGATCCAGATCGTTGAACACCTTGCTCAACTCGAGATGGTCGTACAGGGGAAGATCGCGCGGACGTATGGTCGCGGAAAATGTAGTGAGGGAAGCGCCGAGCGCGGTGAGCGCGGAGAAGAGCTCTTCCGGATGGCAGCGCTGCCCCTGCAGCAGGTGGCTGAGCACGGGAATATGCGAATTGACGGTGTACAGCAGCCAGAAATTTGCGATGTCTGACGCCGTGAAGTCCGCAAGACTGAGGTTTTTCTGCCGCCGGCTGGCGGCAAGCTGCGTGCTTTTGGCCGAGAGAATTTCCAGCAGTCCGTTGACCACGCCGAGCAGGAAGTCGCTGGCGCGAACTTCGAGCAGCGGGGGAACAAAGCGGGTATTCAAGCGAAAGACGCCGGCATCCGTGCGTTCCACGTTGGCGATGCGCAGGGCGGAGCTTCCTTCGCGTGTCTCATTGGCCGCCAGCAGGCGCAGATTCTTACGCGCGATCTGGATCGGCTTCTCTCCCGTTCCTGTGTTCTCGTCGATCACCGACGTGATCTCCGCCAGATAGCGCGACCCTGCGGACCGGCCGACGGGCGAGACGTTCAGACCTTTCTGCCGGTAGTCAGGCACGGTGAGATAAATATCGAGATCGCGAACCCCAGGATCGAAGAACTCTGCCAGGGCTTTGGAGGGAGGCGGCTGATCCGACCCAGGAATATCGAACAGCAATCCATCGGGAAATATGCCTGAGGCGCGGGACACCGCCAGGTGTCCGTCCGCCAGCAATTCCTGGTCGAGCACGAGTTCGCTGAAACCCCAGGCGCAAAACTTCAGCGCCTGCAGCCGGAAGTTCAAGCTGTCTTCAAGGAACCTGTCCTGTAGCTGCAGGTGCTGCGGTGTCAGGAAGGTACCTTTGGTCCAGAGAACGGGTTGCAGTTGTTTCATGTCAATCTATGCGCTGCGAATAAGGATAAGGGATCATGCCTCAATCACAACCTTTATTCTCGACCGGAGCGTACCCGGATTTCCTGCCACGCAGCACTGGACAAGACCGCGTGTGCGCCTTTCTTTAAGGAAAGGCGCATGATGTTTGCCAACGCCACCAACTTACACAGGAAATCCGGGGTGGCGCAGTGGAGAGATCTGCGGTTTCCCTGTCGGGTTAACCAAGTCAGGGCATGACTGAACTGAGTCGAATTACTCCGCAGAATCTCAATTCATCTTCCCACCCTTGCTGCCGTCATCAGCCTGGTCGGGATCCTTGGGAGACGTGGGACTAGACCCGCACCCGGACCCAGCCGCGCCGCCGCTGTTGATCATCACCATCGTTCCAACAATGGTGACGCCTGCGGGATTGATATCGATAAAATTGCCGCCTACTTTCAGCGTCAACTCGGCGCCCGCTTCCAGAACCAGGGTCGCACCAGCCTTCAAGTGAATGATCTGGCCCGCCTCGTGGGCAAAATTCATACCCGACTTTTCGTACAAATTCTGCCCCACTTGCAAAGACAAATTCTGTCCAACCTTCTGGTTAACATTTCCCGTGACCTGGCTGTGGAGGTCCCCTCCGGCTTTCTCCATCTGGTCCTGGGTGACGATCAAGCTTCGGTTGTTGCCCGCCCACTCCCGGATATCGTTTTTCATCCGCGTATCGAAGTCCTTCTCCCCGCGGAGAAAAATCTGTTCATCCCCCTTCTTATCCTCAAAGCGCAGCTCGTTGTAATTGTCTGTGCCACCGCCTTTGGAGCTTCGCGTCTTGAAGGTGCTGCGGGTTTGGTTATCCGGCAGCGGATAGGGAACCGTCTGGTCAGCGTTATATACCCGTCCCGTAATGATCGGACGGTCCGGATCGCCTTCCAGAAAACTGACGATGACTTCCTGCCCGACGCGGGGAATGGTGATTGCCCCCCAACTTTGTCCAGCCCAGTCCTGCGAGACGCGCACTCTGCAGGAGCAACTGCCGGCGCGGTCCCAGGGAAAGCGAACAACCACCCTGCCGTAGCTATCCACCCAAATCTCTTCGCCGTCTCCGCTACCGTCGTCTCCGCTGGTGTCTGTGTAGCTACTCTTGCCGATGACGATCGCAGTCTGCGGGCCCTGTACGAACGGCTTGGGAGTGAGGCGCGCCGGACGAAAGGGAACTGTTTCCGGGATACACGTAAAGTGGTTGGAGTAGCTTTCTCCGCCTCCACCACTGTTCATCGCATAGGTATCCGCAACCGAAGCGATATGCTGCACTTCAGTGAGCACATAGGAGACGTTCATTGTCTCTTGATAGTGGTCCTCGAGAGTGAACTTATACCCGGTGGTGAAGGCACGGCAGACGCTCGAGCCGTTGGCGACCAGGTGGCTGGCCTCCTCTTCCTGCATGCGAATCTTCGCAAACGACGTCCCGTCTCCCCGGGTCTGGTATTCGCCGGGATAATCGAAGAGTTCGAAGCCGCTGTTCCCCCCGATACTGACGACGCTCGGTTCGGTGGCTTTCAGGTTTGCCGAAGGAGTCTTGAAGTTATAGTCCGTCAACGTATACTTACCGCTGCGCAACTCCTGCTCCAGGTTCCACGCATGGATGACGTCGAGTTCGTCAATGCCGCCGCTTACCAGGTTGTATCCGGCGGTCTTCTGCCCGGGGCAAGGCTCATGGGCGCTGGCGGAATCGGCGATGACCATAGTGTGCTTTCCCATCTCGTGCTGAAAGAAGTAGAAGATGCCGTTCTGCTCCATGAGACGGGAAATAAAGTTGAAGTCTGTCTCACGATACTGAACGCAGTACTCCATCGGTGAGTAGCTGCCGCTGAGTCTAAGCTTGTAATCCGTGAAGCCGCGATCCTTGAAGACCTGCTCTATGATTTCGCCGACCTTCTTGTTGTGAAAAATCTTGCAGTCGGCGTATCGGGTCAGCATCCACGTCCAGGGAACTACCTGCATCTGGTAATGGGTGAAGCGAGCGTCCGAACCACTTTGTGCGAACTGGCTCACCATGCCATTGAAATAGCGGGCCGTGCCGTCCACTTGAGCAACTGAAATAGTGACGTTTTGGCCGATGATTTTGGTGAAGTCGACCGGCCCTTGTTCCGACAGTAGGTCGAGATGAAAACTGAACAGGCGCGAGATGGCCTCATGGCCGCTGAAACCCTCCAGCAGCAATACATCCTCGCCCAGAGGCGTGGTAAGAGCAATAAGGCGTTCTTGTTGAGAATAGGGCATCGATAAAAAGCCAATCGCCTCTCGTTAACTTTGCTTCAGGCCATAGTCTCCACAGCGACCGGCACCCCGGGGAGCGCATACACAAAGTCCCCATTATCCCCAATGCCCACGTGAATGGCGGTCATTTTCTCGCCCTCTGCCATGCCGCCCAATATCTTTCGTGAGATATCCGGCAGCAGGGAATTGGTGAGGATGTTGTCCACGTTCCTCGCGCCACTCTCCACTTCGGTGCAGCGGCTGGCCACCTCGTTCAGAAAGGCGTCGTCGTAGGTCAGCTTGATCTTGTGGTTTTCCAAAATACGCCGCTGGATCTTGCCCAGCTTCAGTCGAATGATCTGCTTCAGCGCCTCATCGCGCACTGGGTAGTAAGGGATCACCACCATGCGCCCAAGGAAAGCCGGCTTGAAGATTTTGTTGAGCTCCGGCTTGAGGGTATCGACCAGTGCGCGTGGGCTTGGCGCAGTCTCCGGATCGGCCACCAGTTTCATCAGCTGATCCGTGCACGCGTTGGTCGTGAGGATGATGATGTTGTTCTTAAAGTCGATCTGGCGGCCTTCCCCGTCTTCCATATTGCCCTTATCGAAGACCTGGAAGAAGAGCTCCAGCACATCAGGATGAGCCTTCTCCACCTCATCCAGCAGCACCACTGAGTAGGGCCGGCGGCGCACCGCTTCGGTAAGCACCCCGCCCTCGCCGTAGCCGACATAACCCGGAGGCGATCCTTTCAGCGTGGAAACAGTGTGCGGTTCCTGGAACTCAGACATGTTGATCGTGATCACGTTATGTTCGCCGCCATAGAGCAAGTCAGAAAGCGCCAACGCCGTTTCCGTCTTGCCCACGCCGCTGGGACCCACCAGCATGAACACGCCAACCGGCTTGTTGGGGTCATCAAGCGATGCCCGCGAGGTTTGGACGCGCTGGCTGATAATCTCCATCGCGTGCGGCTGGCCAATGACGCGCCGGCCCAGGTGTTCCTGCAGCGCAAGCACGGTGGTGATTTCATCCTTCAGCATTTTGCCGGCGGGAATGCCGGTCCAGGCAGAAAGTACCTCGCCCACAATCTGCGCGTCTACGCAGACGCGGATCAGGCCCGTCTCCCCTTGCAGCACGGATAGCTGGCCTTCCAGGGCCTGCAACTCCGTCTTGAGCCCGGCCGAAGCGGATGCGGCCGCATCCACGGTGCCATTGGCTGCATGACCCGCTTCCAGCTTCTCGCGCAGTTCGCGGATCTTTGCTACCAGGTCGCGCTCCTTGTCCCAGCGCTCCTGTAAGGCCTTCAGCTTGGCGGTGGCCGTTGTCTTTTGCTCCTCAATCTCCCCCAGCTTCTCCTGGTGGTCAGCGCCCACCACTGTCTCCCGCTCAAGAATTCTTTTCTGCACGTCGAGGGCATCAATCTGGCGAGTGGTGTCTTCGAGTGCGGGCGGGGTGGCGTTCTGTCCCAACGACAGGCGAGCGCACGCGGTATCGAGAATACTCACGGCCTTGTCCGGCAATTGACGTCCGGCAAGAAACCGATGGGAGAGACGGACGCTCGCATAAACCGCTTCGTCGAGTATGCGAACATTGTGGTGCTTCTCGAGAGAAGCCACCAGTCCGCGCATCATGATCAGGCATTGGTGCTCACTGGGCTCCTCCACCTTCACCACCTGGAAGCGCCGGGCAAGCGCAGCATCCTTCTCAAAATACTTCTTGTACTCAGACCATGTCGTCGCGGCGATAGTGCGTAGTTCTCCCCGGGCGAGCGCCGGCTTGAGCAAGTTGGCAGCGTCGTTTTGCCCCGCCTGACCACCCGCGCCAATCATGGTGTGGGCCTCGTCGATGAAGAGGATGATGGGCGTCGCCGAGGCTTTCACTTCTTCAATCAGGCCCTTGAGCCGATTCTCAAATTCTCCCTTGACACCTGCCCCGGCCTGCAGCAACGCCAGGTCGAGCGTCCGCAAATGCACGTTCTTCAGCGGCGGAGGTACATCGCCCTGGGCGACCCGCAAGGCAAAACCCTCGACCACTGCGGTCTTGCCCACACCTGCCTCACCAGTCAGGATGGGGTTGTTCTGCCGCCGCCGGGTGAGGATGTCGATTAGCTGGCGAATTTCTGCGTCCCGGCCAAGCACCGGGTCGATCTTTCCCTTGCGCGCGTTGCCGGTAAGGTCGACAGTGTATTGATCCAGGTTCGGCGTCTTGCCGCCGGCTGGTTTCGCGGCATCACCAGGCGCACCCGCGGTGGCAGCGGTCGTAGTCGTCTCACTGGAAAGAGCAACGATGCCGAGCAGATCTTTGCGCAGAGCGTCGGCGTTAATCTTCTGGAACTCGCGGCTGACGTCGTTGATCAGACGCGCAAGTTCATCGTCCGAGACCAGCGCGATGATGGTGAAGCCGGTGCGCACCTGCCCGGCGTTGAAGTCAATGGAGGCGATCGTCCAGGCGTTGGTCAGCATCTTGAGCACCGTCGGGCTTATGGCCGGCGTGCGCGCGTTGCCCGACTTCAGCTTGTCGATGCTGCGCGCCAGATCAGCAGTGAGCCTCGACTTGTCTATTTCAAAATGCTTGATGATCGCGGCGAAATCGCCCGCAGCGGAATCGAGCAGCTTGGTGAGGTAATGCTCAACCTCGACATCGTAATTGGTGCGAGAGAGACAGAGGCCGGCCGCCCCTTCGAGCGCCAGGCGGGCGGGCTCATTCAACTTGCCGATGAGTGCTTTGAGATTCAGTCCCATAATGTTCCCCTTACAGAGTCAGAATCGTGTCGTCAGGATCCATTCCCAATGGCGCGGTTTTAAGCCATGACACCCATCCCAGCCGCACCGGATTTGTTGCCTCAAAATCGAGCTCCGTGCCCGGCGCCTGGGTGCGATCGAGCACCAGCTGCAACTCAAATTCCAGGCATTGGTTGCTGAAGAACCGGGTCAGCCCGCGCAAGGCTGTGTACGCACTTGCCTCAGGAAGAAAGTCGCAATAGCGTTCCATAGAGAGCGGGCCGAGGCGGATACGCACTCGCGCCTGCCGGTCCCAAACCGCGTCCCCCACCACCGCCCCGCCGCCTATCTGCCGTGAGGGCGTGTCCACGTCGGTCATGACGCACTGCGTTGCTCCGTCCAGGCCATACCAGGCGCCGGTGAATTGCTGAATCTCTACCGGCACCTCAAAGTAGTCCTCGATAATTTGCTCCAGCGCGGTCGCTGAGCGCGACTGCATCGCCACCAGCGATACGTAGTGAAGCAATGCTTCATCCTCAATCTCCTGGCGGTCGCGCAAACCCTCCGTACCCAGTCCGATCAAGTCGAGAAGATAGCGCGTGAACAGATCGCGCGGGCCGGCGGAATAAGTAACCGGAAAGCGGGATCTCTGCCACGCTCGATAGAAGAGCGAGATGGCGCGATGATTGAAAATATCGAAGAAGGCCGCCAGCCCGTGGTCCTTGGCCCTGATCCGCTCCAGGATCAACTCGCTGTAGGTGTAAGGCAGCGCACCCGAGGGGCCGGTGAGCCCCATGAAGTTTACCGTCATTTCCGGCGGAGCATCGTCGCGAAACTCCAGCTTCTGTATCTGACTGGCCGGAAAGCCGAGCCGGGAATTCACCCGGAAATGGACTGCCTCCTCCTCCGGATGGGAGAAGCCTCCCACCGGTTGCAGCCCGGCGCTGAGCCGCTCAAGAAGAGTCACCGCCTGAAAAAACTCAAACCCATAGGGGTGCTCGGCAAGCTGGTCGCCCAGCGGCGAATCTTTCAAACGAGAAGTTTCCGGCCTGATCTCGGTTGCCATTCGTGCAGTGCCCCCTTTCTCTGTGGAGTCGTGACGCTGAGCTGGGTAAAGCTGTTCAACGAGACGCTGAGGCCAAAGAAACGTTCCAGCACATTGGCAAAGAGGAACGCACCGCCGCCGGTGAACTGGTCTTCGTCGAGCTCCATCTCGATGCGCAATCCGCGCGCGAAGCTCACTCCCTGCTCCGAGATCAGCCGGGTAAAGTGCGGGCGGCTCCGGATCTCGAGAATGCTCTGAATAACATTTTGCGAATACGCCGTGCGGCCTACATCGTAGAGGCGAAGAATCTCCTGCAGCGCGTCTTTGCCTTGTTCAACCAGCGAAAGATAGTTGAGCGACAGATGGGAAACCAGCCGCCATAGTGTGCTCTTGCCTAGTTCAGGCCGCACCGGCTGCGTGGGCTTGCGCAGCGCGACGATCCGCTTCATGGCCGCCGTGCCTTCCATTTCAAAGTCGCTGTCCTGGTTACCAAATGGAAGACGGGAAGGCAGATCGCGATTGGTACAGGTAGTGCGCACCGAGAGCACCGAGGCGTGCGAGTCGACATTCGCGGTGGATAGATCGATCAACGAGAGAGCCACTTCTGTTCCCTCATCGTTGAGCCGGCTCGAGGCGCGGCGGCGCGCGAGCCAAAAGCAGGAGCGGTCATCCTTCTGTGCGGAATGGCGAAGCGAGTAAAACGGCTCGTAGGTGGTGATCTTCTGGTTGGTCGAATCGATGGAGCCGACTTCGTCGATGGAGAAGACCTCCATGGAGTAGGGCCTGCGCACATCGGGGGTTACCGTGTACTCATACTTGCGCCGATCGAGCTGGATGGGCTCGGCAACCTGGGGGAAAAGGTTCACGATCGGAGTGCATCCCAGGCGGAAGGTTTTTTTCGAGAGCTCAAGCTCCAGCCGTTGGATGCGGCCGTCACCCTCTACTTGGGAGATGAGGAAGACGACTTCCACGGCGTTCTTGAAACCGGCAGCGGCGATGCACTCCAAACCGCCAAGATCGACAAAAAAGAACTTTTCCGGAAAGGCGAAGTACTCCATCAGCAGCCGATGTCCGGCGAACGAAGACGGCGCATAGGGGACCAGCCCCTGATCAGGAGCAAAGCCAGCGGGACTCAGCGCCGACGCCGGCAGCGTGACCGGGGCGAGCCGCGATCCCCGGGAAAGATCCCGGATCATGATGCGATTGAGACGGCTGAAAAGGAGTTCGTAGACTACGTTGACGAGGCCGCTCTCACCATCAAGGTAGAAGCGCAGTTGGTCGATCTTGAGCGCCTGGAAGCTGACGTCGGGCGCGCACTGAAGTTCCAGGCGGATGGCCCACGCCGAATCGTTGGTCTTCACCGCCGGCTGCAATCGGCTGGGTGCACGCCATTCCGCGGCGGTGACGGTCAGCGGCCATAACGTGGTGTCATAGCAGGTGCGAAAGGTGCAGGGCACACCTCCTACCGGTTTTGAGTACAGGGGGGAATGGCGGTCGATCTTCAGTCCGCTGGTGAGCTTGCCCTTTTCCGGATCGAGCTGAAATTCAACCACCGACATCGAAGGCAGCGGGCGAACCAATTGCGGGTAGACGACCGTGAGCAGTGCTTGCGTGATCTCTGGAAATTCGTCGTCCAGCTTGAGATGTACCCGTGCGGCGAGGAGCGCAAAGGCCTCGAGCAGCCGCTCCACATGCGGGTCTTCGCACTTTGTCGGTTCCAGCACCAGGCGGGAAGCAACCTTCGGGTGCTTCTCCGCAAACTGCACCGCCGACTTGCGCAGATAATCCAGTTCCCGCTCGTAGTAGATCAGCAGGTCATCACGCATCGCCGCCTCCGGAGAGGCGGCAGTTGCCGCTTTTCAACTCAATCACGGTGTCGAAAGAAATTGGTTCAGGCGATGGGTCCATGCGCAGCATCGCCTCGATGCGCAGACGAACTTCGCTTTTCACCGTGTCCGGGTTCTCGACCCACGTCAGGCGAACATTGGCCAGCCGCGGCTCAAACAGGTTGATGGCTGCCTGAATCTGGCGTATCAGCTTGTTGCGGTCTCCTGACGTAGCCATGGTCAAGGCGGAGAGATCAGGGAGCCCGTACATATAGCCAGACCGATTCACTTCCTTCAGCCCTTCGTCGGGAAGATCCGAGATCCTGCGCGTGTTGAGCAGCCACTCCAGATCACGCCGCACCGCGCGCTTGAGCAGCCGCTCCGATTGTGAGCGGCTGGGCGGATTCTCCGTTTGGCTCCCAGGCTCGAGATCAATGAGGCGGTCCAGCACGGGGATGGTGACGGTCGTTTCGCCGAGGTTCCTTGCCATCTCTTACCCCACGCTCAATGCCTGGACAGGGTCGAGGCGGCAGATACGTTCGAACATTTTTTGCTTATCGCTGGAGCTACCCTGAATCTTTTTACTGTTGCGCATCAGCGTGAGCAGATCGCTCGCGACCTGTTCAGGGTCTTCCCAGGCGTCGAGTTTGTGGTTCTCGATCATGGCCGTCACATCGTCGAGCAAGGGTTGGGCGATTGCATCTTTCCCTGACGTCACCACCAGCTCAATCAACTGCATGGTGCGGCGGAAACGTCCTCGTCCGGAACGCTGGCGGCCGATCTCGGCACGCATGATGGCGAAAGCCTTGTCCTCATGTCCCGCAGCCAGGGCCTCCTTAGCCATAACGTACGCATCTGCGGATTGGGTGAGCCACGAGGGCGTTCCATTGCGGCTTGCAGGCGCGGCGGAATCCGCTCCCCCTTCGAGCACGGCAGAGGACGGAGGATCCTGCAGATGTCGGAGCCACGCCTTGGTCTCCGGATTGGCAGCCGGCGTGTCGTCCAGCAAAGTCGCCTCCAGCAACTCCGGAAGATCGTTCAGTAGTGCCCGAAGTTCCGACTGAATGGCGGTAGCTATCGGCTGGTACTCGGTACCGAGGGCAGAGCAGGCAGCGACAGAGAACCGCTGCAAATCAAGCCAGGCGCGGCTGCAAGGCAGCGCCATCGCGTCTTCGCAGGCATCGAGTAAATCGCTCCACCGGTTTGCCAGTGCTAGCCGCTTCACTTTTTGGCGAAGCTCGGTGGGCGGCGCTTCCAGCAGTGTGCTGTCGCCCAAGCGAGATACGGTGCGCAACTCGCCCCAACGCAGGCCTCGCAAAATGAGGTAGGGCGCGGGGCTGAGCGGCTCTCGTTTGCGCAGGAAGGCTGCCCCAGCGGCGATGCTGGCAACTGCCTGGCGCAGGTCCCCGGGCTCCAGCATCAACACGGTGCCAAGGGCTGCACTCGAAACTGTCGCGCTGCCCTCCTGGGCCGCAGATTCCGCTTGTACTGCCTCGACCACCGGCACCTCTTCGACAGGATCCGGTTCCTTTTCGCGCTTCTTATTGAGAAGAGAATGCACCGTGTGCCGCACGTCCGTCAGTGCGGTCTTGAGTTTGCCGAAGGGCGGAGCATCGTCCTCGAAGCGCTCGTCACAGAACGTCTCCAGACTCTGCAGTGCCTCGAGACACTTGTCGAGGTCTTTCTCTGCCTTCAGATAGAAAGCCTTTGGCGTATCCGCGAAGGCCTTATCGAACACTTCCGGCGCGATCTTGCCGTCCTCGATCAACTTCGCCCGGGTCTTGCGATCCTTATCGGTTTTTGCCTGGTCCTCGAAACCGACCTTCCGCGAATCCTGATACGCGAACCAGGAGTATCCTTCGCTCACCAGGGCTGCGGAACGCAGAGGCACATCGAGCATGGAGCCCATCCAGGAGAGCGGCTTGGCCCGGAGCTCGCGGTCGCCGTCTTCAATGAGCGGATAAATCGTTTCCCAAAACTTCGCCAGTAAGCCGTTGCATAGCGTGAGTCCCTGGCAAAGACCGGCGTATTGCTCCGTCGCCAACAAGGCTTCGGTGAGCCACGCGGCCAGTTGGAGATCTTTGGAAACAGTTCCGAGTGTGTCCTGGGCCAGCTTGATGACCAGCGGATAATTCGTGGTTTTTCGTTCGCTTTGCCAGTCGCCTTGCGCCAGGCCATCGTCCTGCCGGCGAGCTTCTCGTATTTTGTCGTAGATCAGTAGCTTGGTGTCGTAACGAAGATCGAGGCCACTGGGATTCTCACCGGCAATCGGGGCCAGGATGTCTTCGCGAAGCAGCATAGTGGCACCAACCTGTACTACGACGAGCTTTCCTGCTCAGACGGCGCAAGCACCGGTTGGGCAAATTCGATCGACCGCACTTCGAGGAAGGGTACTTCCTCGCCGTCGACCAGCAGCATCTTCTGTCCCGATGGATATTCCCGGCCCTCGTCGTCAGCCGCCCAATCCGTCATTCTCCCCAGCCAGACTGCTTCGTCCGCGTGCTTCCAGGAGAAAGGGTAAATCGCCGGAATCAGCACCTCTCCCAGATCCATGCCTTGAAACGATGGCGCGGTTTGCACCAGGGCCGGCGTCCACAAAGTGTCCCGCAGCCGTTGCGGTGGTCGCATTTCCACTGAGGCTATGTGCTCGAACGGAATCCAGACATACGCACCAGCGGCGAATACTTCCAGCCGGGAGCCTATGTCTGGATCCGCATCGCGCAATTCGGTGAAAGCTTTTCCGTTCAGCACGCCTCTGGGGGAGGTCGCAGGTTGTGCCGGGAAGGTCTGCTTTTCAAAAAGCTCGTGCCGGGTCTTCTCCGCGTGCAGAGCTGCGTAGTAGACGATCGCCCCGGTTTCTGCTTCGGCGTTTTTGCCGGCGAGAACGCCGAGCTGCTTTTCCGCACGGGCATACTCGCCCGCGAAGCAAAGCAGCTCAAATAGGAAAACGCGTTGCGCTGTGTCGGCCGGGTGCTCGCGTAAATGTGCCGTGAGCCACCTTTCCGCTTCCCGCACCTTGCCCGCAGCAAACAGCTCTTTGGCGGTTACCGGCACCTTATCCCTGCTCGCCCGTGATTACCACGGCTTGAGCTTGAGTACGTCGAAGCCCTTGTCGATAAAGCCCTTCAGCGAGCCACCCTCTTCGGGGTTGTAGCTGACCTTCACCTTGCTGAAAGCAAAGCTGATCGATTCCACAGGGTTCTCGCTCGAACCGGAGAGCTGGATCGATGTAATCAGCGCATCCTCCATGTGAATCTTGAAGTAATCCTCCTGGCTGTCGCCCATCGGCTTGTCGTAGATGATGTCGACCTTTTTCAGGTAATTGCCGGTGACGCAATCGTCAAAGAGTAACGGAGAGGTCTTGTCGAGCACCTTCATGATGGTGACATCCGACACGCTGGCTCGGCCCGACCGGGCCTCACCACCTGAGGAACCGGCGCCGATGACTGCGGTCTGGCTGGCGCCGAAGCTAAAAGAAAGAATGTCGATCGCGTCCTGTTTACTGGTGCTGGGTCCCGGACGATCAGCGATTACGAGATAAGCATTAACTGCCATTTTTTTCTCCTTACCAAAGTCTTGTATTTGGGTCCCGGCATTAGGAACTACAGGACATCAGCTTGTGTCCAGGATCAGATGCGTTTAAATTTACCCCTTGCCTGCAGGCAACTCAGCCACCAACCGCAAAGAAACGGTTAGCTCGTCAAGTTGGAAGTGCGGACGAAGGAAAGCCACCGCGCGATAAACACCAGGCTTGCCCGGTACCTCCGACACGTCGATCCGTGCTTCACGCAGCGGACGCTCGGCCTTCGCTGCCGGAGATGCCGAATCATCTGGAGTCACATACTTGGTGATCCAGCGATTCAGGAATCTCTCTGCCTCTTCACGAGACATAAAGCTGCCGATCTTGTCGCGCATCATCGCCTTGAGATAGTGCGCGAAGCGCGAGACCGCCATGATGTAAGGCAGCTGGGTAGACAACCGGGCATTTGCGTTGGCCGAGTCGGTGTCGTAAGTCTTTGCTTTCTGGCAGGTTTGCACGCTGAAGAAAGCCGCGTAGTCGGTGCCCTTGCAATGAACCAGGGGCACAAAGCCCAGATCGGCCAGCTCCTTTTCACGGCGATCCGTAATTGGTACCTCGGTGGGGCATTTCAACGCAATGTCGCCCTCGTCGGTAGCGAAACTATGTGTCGGCAGACCCTCCACCAACCCACCGCCCTCGACCCCCCGCATGGCCACACACATGCCGTACAAAGAGTAAGACTGTGTCATCCTCGTGCCCAGCGCATAGGCTGCGTTCATCCACAGGTACTTCGAGTGGTCCGTGCCGTCCACCTGCTCTTCGTACTTGAATTCGTCGATTGGCTTGGTTTCCTCGCCGTACGGAAGGCGCGCCAATGTCCGTGGAAGCGTAAGCGCGACATAGCGGGAATCCTCGCTCTGCCGGAATGACTTCCATTTCGCGTACTCGGTGCTATCAAAGACTTTTGCCAGGTCGCGAGGGGCGTCGAGTTGGGTATAGCTTTCCAGATTAAAGAGATCGGACGAAGCAGCGCTCACGAACGGCGCGTGCGCCTGGGCCGCGATATGAGAGACGCCCTCGAGTAAGGCCATGTCTTCAGGATGTTTGCCGAACTCGTAGTCGCCAACCAGCGCTCCGAAGGGAGCCCCACCGAAAACTCCGTACTCTTCCTCGTAAATCTTCTTGAAGAGAGCACTCTGGTCGAACTCTGGAGCCTTCTCAATGTCGCGCAGCAATTCCTTCTTGGTTGCGTTGAAGACGCGAATCTTCAGTCCGACCCCAGTCTCGGTGTTGTCCATCATGTACTTCAGTCCGCGCCACGAGCCTTCCAACTTTTGGAACTGCGCATGGTGCATGATTTCGTTCAATTGCAGCGAAAGCAGGTGATCGAGTTGCGCAATGCGCGCATTGATCATCATCTCCGCGTCTTTGGCAACGGTCATCGAGCCATCGAGCACCTGGGCTACGAATTCCTTCACCAGGTCCTTACCACGCTCGCGAGACGCGGTCTCTTTGCCGAACCGGCCCTGCTCGACAATCTGATCGAGCAGACTCGATTCCTCGGCCGCAACCGCGGGCGCCGATCCCTTCTGAGCGGCCGCTTCAGCCATTGGAGCCTCCGTCCTTCGCGCCTATTTCGCCTTTCAGTTTTTCCAGCTTCTCCGTATTCCCTACCGCTTCCAAAAGCAACTCCTCAAGCTTGTCGTTGCCTTGCAGTGAACTGCGGAGGTTTGCCAATCGAGTCCGCAGATCCAGCATTTCCTTGAGCGGCTTTACCTGCTTGGCCACATTGCCCGGCTCGAAGTCTTCGAACTTGCGAAACTTCAGGTCCACCTTCAATTTCGGGGCGTCGGGGTCGTCGCTCAACTTGTTTTCAACGGCGAAGGAAAGATGAGGTTTCATCCCCTCCAGCACCGTGTCGAAGTTATCCGGATTCACCTCGACAAACTTGCGATCCTTCAATTTCGGCAAAGGCTGTTCGGGGTTACCGGTGAAATCACCTAATACCCCTACGACGAAAGGGAGTTCCTTGATCTCGATGGCCCCGCCTACTTCTACGTCGTAGGTGATTTGCACGCGGGGAGGCCGCACGCGGTCTAGTTTGTGCTGCGCGCTTTGTCTAGCCATAATTGCTTCCTTCCACTTGAATAGGGATATTGGGTGCTTGATCGTTTCAGCGAATCTTACACGAAAAGAGGCGCTCAGGACCGGGCCGAGAAAATACCTTACATCTCTTCGGATCACTCATCCAGTGGCGCTAATGTTGATATCACGCGGTCATGGGCCGGTCAATTAAAAAACACGCACCATACTTACCGCTTAGTTTCGAGTCGTCTGTCCGATGTTAAGGTTTAATGCGCATGCTAAAACCCTTGTCCGTTGATGCTTCCCGTCGGCTCCGTTCCTGGTTTGAGGAAGCAGGTTATACCGAAGTAAACCTGCTCAGGTACCTTGGTGCAGCGGAGTTACCTTCCCGGCATTTGCGCAACGAACCGCGCCTGCTCGATCGCACGCGTGAAGTTACGCTGCTTAACACTTTGCTGCGTTGGTTTTGGCTGGGGCGCCCGCAGTCTGACGATGCGCACACCAGCACCGTGCCAGATGCACTTCTTCAGTTGCTGCTGGAATCAGGTTTGTTGAAGCAAGACGGAAAGCTGCTGACGGCGACGGCCATGCTGCTTCCGGTGGAAAACTTTCTCGTGGCCTCTGATCATCCTGCAGCGATCGAGGCGGGCGATTCCGAAATGGTACTGTGGCCCAACCCCACCAGCAAATTCCTCGCCAGATTCGCCGTCAGGTCACACTCGCGCGCGACCCTCGACCTTGGTACCGGCAGCGGCATCCTCAGTCTGGGCGCAGCTCGGCATAGCGACCTTGTGATCGCGACCGATGTGAACCCCCGGGTTCCGTCGTTCGTAGCATTTAATGCCCGCCTGAACGGGGTCGAAAACATCGAGATGCGCATGGGCGACGGGTTTGCACCAGTTGCTGGGCTCAGTTTCGATCTGATCCTTTCCAATCCGCCTTTCTTCATTACCCCCAAGCGCGACTATTTGTTTTGCGATAACCCAATGGAACTGGACCAGCTCTGCCGGCTGCTGGTTCAACAAGCGCCCGCCCATCTGAATGAAGGCGGCTATATGCAAATGCTGTGCGAATGGGCGCAAGTAGGAGATCAACCATGGGAGGAGCGGATCGCCGAATGGCTCGATGGCAGCGGCTGTGATGCCTGGGTGATGAAAGGGCTTACCCAATACCCCGAGGAATACGCGCAGCACCGCATTCGCGAAACCACGCATGACACCGGACGCGACCAGGAGTTGTACGACGGGTATATGGATTACTACCGGAGTCGAGGTGTGCAGGCAATCCACGACGGTCTGATCGTGATGCGACGACGCAGCGGAAAGAACTGGGTGCGCATCGAAGAAGTGCCCAAGACACCAAGCGGCGACCTGGGAGAGCTGATTCTCTCCACCTTCGCTGCGCACGACCTGTTGCTGGAAATGGAGAGCGACGAAAAGCTCCTTGCCATCAGACCGAGGCTTTCGCCTCACGTGAGGCTGGAGCAGGTTTGCAACCAGGCCGGTCATAGTTGGCACGCAGAGTCGCTCACCCTGCATCTCACACGGGGCTTTCCCTTTCACTGGAAAGTTCAACCCCTGGTTGCCGAATTTTTAGCGACCTGCGACGGTACACTCACCGCCGAGCAGGCCGTGGAGGCGCTCGCAGTCAGTGCGAACGCACCCGTTGACACAGTGAAGCGCGAATGCCTGGCCATGATGCGCAAACTGATCGAGCGTGGCTTTGTAGTAGTCGACTCCGACTAACCTGGATATGAAAAGATATTCTATGAAGCGAATCACGGCTGAGGGAGCGGACCATGGCGAAGGTCACCGGCACCATCCGGATTAACGCAAATCCAGGTTCGTCAGCGACGGTGGGTCATTTCGAAGTCCTGTTCGTCCCCTACGCCGGCCGGCTCAACACGAAGCCGGTAAAGGTAAGCAATCTCGACGACCTGGTAACCCTGCTCATGAACCTGAAGATCAGCGAAGACGAGGCCACCCGCTGGGCAGGCAAAGCGCGCACCCAAGGCGTAGTCCTGATCGCCGGCGTCGAGCGGACCGAATCGCAACTAAAAGAAAACGGCCTGCTAGCCTAGACCCTCTGCGCAAGACTGCCCTTTGCAAACCCCGTCCCGACAAGCCTATGTCATAGCAATGTCGGACCGAATCCGACGGAACCAAATAGAACCCGACGGAACCCGACGGAATCAAACGGGACCGACGTAATCGGGCGGAACCCACGGAATCAAACGGAACCGATGGAATCAGATGGATCAGACGGAACCCGACGGATCAGACGGAACCCGACGGATTAGACGGACCCGCCGGAAATCGGACGGGTGCCCCTCGTTCGCCCCAGCGTACTCCGGATTTGCTGTCGAACTTACTGGCGCTGGCGAACTTCATGCGGCTTTCCTTAATGAAAGCCGCACACGCGGCTATTGGTGGTGCCCCGTGCAGGAAATCCGGATACGTGGGCCGAAAACGATGGGCGCAGCCCAACGATAGCTTTCTCTGAATCGAACAGCCAATCACGCTCGAATTGGGGAAGTCATTCGGAGCAGATCAGTCTCCTGAAATCCGTCCTTGCAACAAACCCCGGGTGCCCCACATCCCCGATTTCCTGTAGAGCTCAATCGGTTCCGCGAACTTCATGCGCCTTTCCTTAAAGAAAGGCGCACACGCGGGTGTGCCATGGCTGCGTGCAGGAAATTCGGGGTATCTCGCTCGTTTTTCGCGAGATGTGGGATACCACTGCCGTCTCTTTGCGACTTCGATGCCTACTTTGACTTAAGCACGAACACTACCAGCACAATCAGAACCACCAGCAAAAACGCATTCAAAACCAACAAGATCGGAAGCATCTGCTGCAGTTTGCTTTGCGGCGCCACGGCCTTCGGCGTTGGTACCGGCGGCGCCTGAGCCTTCGGCATCGCAACCGCAGGAACCGCAGGTGCCGCGAAGGAAGGGGCCGGAGGTACAGGAGCGGCGGGAACAGGAAATACCGGAGCCGGCATCGCCACCTTCTCCGCCGAAACCCCCTGGCTGGCAGCAGCTTTCCCCCACCCCCCCGAAATAATCCGGGTAAACTCCCCCGGCTCCGAAACCCCCGCCGGCTCAGGCCCAGCCGCTGGCAGAGGCGAAGACACTGCGGATGACTGCAGATCCTCGGTTAACCTTTGGATCAACATGGTAATGCTCCCCGGCGCACCCGAAGACGGCACAGCCGGCTGAGGCGCCCCAAAGACTGATTCAGGCTGTTCCCCGAAGCGATTGACCGGGGTTTCATTCTCAGGCGAGAGTGACCGAAACAACTGGGTAACCCCCGCTGACTCCATCGCATCCTTGCTCGGAGCCGAATCCAGGCTTGACGGCCACGCAGACTCTGTCGCGTTGGTCAAAGGAGTAAACGGCCGAACCGGCGCCGACGGGGCAGGAGCAGACGTCTGGAAAAGCTGCGTAAAGTTACCTTCCGCGGACGCCGAGTCAGACACACCAGGCGTAGAAAATCCCTTCAACCGCGGTGTAGCAGGCGGAGCAAACGCTGCCGGATCAGACACCGCAGGCCGTTGCGGCATCGACGCAGTGGCGGCAACAAACATACGCGTAAACTCACCAGGCTCCTGGCGAAATACCTCTGGAGACGGGCGCACTTCGGGCGCCGAGCTGGCTTGCGGCGCTGCCGGAGACGGGGCCAACTCCAGCTTGTGAAACATCTGTGTGAATTCGCCAGGGGAAGGCTTGCCCTCACCCGCTGATGGTCCAGCCGCCGAAGGTCGTACCGGTGGCGGACTCAACGGCTGCCCCCAAGGGCCGCCCAATGCTGCCCCGCTCTTCTCCTCCGCTGCAAACCACTTGCCGGCGCTTTCCTGTTCTTTCTCTACCGGCTGGTCTGGTGTTGTCTGAAAGGCATTTAAAAACATTCCCGTGGCAGACAGCGGATCGGGGTGGCCGGCTCCCTCTGCTCCGGGCTTCTTACCATCTTCTGTCATCAGGATAGGCCCCATTCATGGTCGCGACTTCCTATGTGCGAAGGTTACACTTCCCTGGTTGACCCCGTAAAGATTTGAAACACTGCAGTCCAGCACTTTGCTTACAACTTAAGAATGAGTCCGTCCGCCGCGGACTGGAAGTTTTTCTCTGGCCGTCAGCCGGTTGAGGTATTCTCAGCGTGGTTCAAATTGAGTCCATTCCGGTTTACCGGACTGCGATAACAGCAGCACGGTCATTGCGCCAAACGGAATCCGCAGCCGTTCGCTTAGAAAGCTCGCATGAATGATCTCGCAGTGCGTACGTACAGCCTGGCCTCCTGCTACGAAAACTCATTTACCACCATCCTGCGGCTGGGCTCACGGCAGCAGGCAATTCAGGAGTCTCAGGTATTTCGTAACAATATTAGGGCGGCCTTGAAGGCCGCGATGGAGCAAGCCAAGAGTTGGGGATATAGCGGCGAAATGATCCAATGGTCGGTCTTTGCCCTGGTCGCATTTCTGGACGAAAGCGTCCTGAAACTGCAAAGCCCCATCTTTGCGGATTGGTCGCAGCGTCCTTTGCAGGAAGAGCTCTTCGGTCACCATCGCGCAGGCGAGGTCTTCTTTGAAAACCTTCGCGGTTTGCTCGCCCGACAAGACGCGCAAGACGTTGCCGATTGCCTCGAGGTCTACTGCTTGTGCCTTCTGCTCGGCTATCGGGGTCGCTATGCACTCGGCAGAGGGGGAGAGATCGAAACCTACGTCCGCCAAATTCGGGAGAAGATCGGTCGCATTCGTGGCCAGGTTCTCCTATTTCGCCCGGCCGCACCCCCGGCTGAAATCAAGCGGGTTGCGGCAGTGGATCGCTGGAGCCGCGGTCTGGGTATCGTCGCGCTCTGCATGTTCCTGGCAATGTTGCTGGCTTTCGGCGCTTTCTGGTTCACTCTGGGCGCGGGAATTTCCCCATTGGGTTGACGGCCACCGCCGGGAGGATTCTTGCTCGCCTATCTGCTCGCTCTCGTGGTTGTCCTGGTCGCCGTGCTGCTGGCCTATGCAGCGGGAACCTTTCTTCATTTGCACGGCACTCCGCTGATCGTGCTCGCGGCTCTCATCGTGCTGGCCGGCCTGATTGCCGCGGTGGCGATCCTGGTCATTCACTTCCGCGCCAGGAAGCGTCAGGCAGCGGACGGCGAGGTGCCCAGTGGCGGCGGCAGCACGGAAGTCGACGTCTTGCTGATCGACGCCAATCGCAAGTTGCGCAACGCGAAGCAGCAAGGCGCTAAGCCGCTTGATGGGCTTCCCCTCCTCTACCTGCTTGGCGAAGCCGGCTCCGCGAAGACCAGTCTGGTCATGCGCTCCGGACTAGATCCGGAGCTGATTGCTGGAAGTGCGCCCCGCGAGGGCGATGTCTCACCGACCCCCGTGCTGAATCTTTGGTTCACCCGGCAGGCAGCCATCCTCGAAGCGGGAGAGGCAATCCGTCAGACCGCAGGTGCACTGCAGCGGATGATCGCGCGCACTCGCCCCAAGGCCTACCGTTCCACCTTCGGATCGGGTGCACCGGCTCGGGCTGCCGTAGTTTGTGTCAGCGTGGAGCAGTTTTTGGCCGCCGACGCCGCTACGACCTCCGTTGCCTCCGCCCGCATCATCGCCGCGCAATTGCGGGAAATCAGCCGATTGCTCGGCGCGGCCTTGCCCGTCTACGTCATCTTCACCAAACTCGACCGCATCCCTCACTTCGCGGAGTACGTCCGCAACCTCTCCAATGACGAAATCCGGCAGGTCCTCGGCACGCTGCTGCCCGGTAACGAGGCCTCCGCGGGCGTCTATGCCGACAAGATGTCGCGGGAGCTGGGGAGCGCGCTCGATCTGCTTACCTACTCCTTAGGCGAATTTCGCGTGGAGGTGCTCAACCGGGAAACCGAGGCCCAAAACGCGCCCGGCGCCTATGAGTTTCCCCGCGAGTTTGGCAAGCTGCGCAGGAACATCAACCAGTACCTGGTAGAGCTGTGCAAGCCCAGTCAGCTCAGTGCCAATCCTTACCTGCGCGGCTTTTTCTTCACTGGCTTGCGCGCCCAAATCCTGGAGCAAAGGGTCGCTGCGCAGGCCGCACCCGTGATCAGCCCCGCTGCGGAACTCGGCGCCACACGTATGTTCTCCGCGCAGGAGTTTCAGGCGGCCAACCGGCCCGCGGCTCAGCAAATGGTAGCCACCCGCGCCCCGCAATGGACATTTCTTCCCCGCCTCTTTCCGGAGATGATTCTGGGCGACAGGAGTGCTCTATCGGCGACGCAACAGACTGCACCCGCGCGCCTCTTCCGCAGAATTCTCTTCGCCTCGCTGGCCTTAGTCTTTGCCGCTTACACCGCGCTGCTGGTGGTCTCCTACCTGAACAACGCGGAGCTCGAACGCAACATCCAGAGTGCCGCCCAGGCGTTGCCCGCCGCCGGCACGGCCACGGCAACCGCGCCTGGTCTGGCCGACTTGCAGGCATTGGACCGGCTGCGTCAGAGCCTCCTTCAGTTGGAGGGTTACGCCAAGAACGGACCTCCCTGGACCTACCGCTTTGGACTGTACCAGGGAGACAAACTGACCGTCCCCACGCGGCGAATTTACTTCGATCGCTTTCGCGTGATGATGCTGAATCCCACCCAGGCCAACTTCACCAGTTATCTGCGCGGTCTACCGGTTTCGCCGGCGCCGGGCGCTGACTATACCGCCGCCTACAACCCGCTCAAGGCCTACCTGATTACCACCAGCAACCCTGAGAAAAGCCAGGCGCAATTTCTTACCCCCGTCTTTTTGCAATATTGGATGGGATCCAATATCAGGGACCTTGCCCAACAACAACTGGCTCGCCAGCAAATCGATTTCTACGCTGGAGAGCTCCTCCGTCAGAATCCATACTCGATTGCGCCGGATGCCGCGGCGGTAGGGAAAGCCCGGACCTACCTCTCGAATTTTGGAGCGGTGCCGCGCATTTATCAGGACATGCTTGCACAAGCGGACAAGACCAGCGCGGGCGTCGATTTCAACCGCCTCTATCCCAACGCCGCCAGCTCCGTGGTCGAGTCGCACCTGGTCCGTGGCGCATTTACCCGGGCAGGCTTCGCGTTTATGCAGGGCGCCATGCAGCACCCGGAGCACTACTTCCAAGGGGAAACCTGGGTGCTGGGTGATCAAGCCGCGCGTTCGCTGGATAGTGCCGGTGTTGCCAAGCAATTGGCGGCGATGTACTCCGCTGACTTTCTGCGGGAGTGGCACGCCTTCCTGAATGATGGGCACTTTACCGGGTGCGGACCAATACGCGATCTGCCGAATAAACTGAACACACTTGCGGGGCCCGATTCGCCGCTGCTGGAGTTCTTCGGCACTGCGTCGTACAACACCGCGGTGAATGATCCGCAGATCAAGTCCATCTTCCAGCCGACGCAGGCCCTGGTAGATCCTAATTCGACCGCTCGCTTTATCGGACCGGGTAACACCGCCTACGTGAATGCGCTGTTAGCTCTCTCCAGCGCGGTCACCCAGTTCAACCAGAACCCTCAGACCTCGGGAGACATGCTGGGCTCGGCGGTGTCGACGGCCGGCATCGCCGTGCAGCAGACTGCCCAACCTTTCAATATTGATCCCCAGATGCACACTGAGAAGACGGTGCTTGCCCTGTTGGAGGCGCCCATCCATTGCGCGGTTCCGCCGCCCCCGCCCCCACCTCCCGGTGCGCCCGGCGCGATGTGCACACTGCTGGGCAAGTTCCCCTTTCAACCTTTGTCCAAGGCGCAGGCCGGTAGAGATCTCACCCCAGCCGATCAGGCCGGTCTGGCTGACGTCAATGCCGTCTTTGCCCCCGGAACCGGAAGTCTCTGGACCTATTACAACGCCAGCCTCAAGCCCTGGTTGCTCCAGCAGGGGACGCAGTACGTTCTTGCTCCCAACGCGGCCGGGCACGTAGGACCCGTCTTCGCACAATTCTTCAATCGTGCGGCGGCCATCTCCTCCGCCCTTTATTCCTCCGGAGGCACCAATCCGGCCTTTACCTTCACCCTTCGCTCCGTGCCCAGCAAGGGAATAGAAAATGCCACCCTGGTTGTCGACGGTCAGAGGATCCCAGCCGGCGCGACGCAGCAACAATTTACCTGGAACGGCGCCACCGCACATCAAGCCTCGCTAGCCTACAACTCAGCCGAAGCATTGCAATTTCAGGGTCCATGGGCGCTCTTTCAGTTGGTAGCCACAGCCCAGGTAACCCGCGTAGGAGGAACCCTGCAACTCGAGTTTCCCCTCGAAGTCTCCGGCCGCCAACTCAAGCTGCCAGACGGCACTCCCGAAGTAGTCCGCTTCGAAATTGCAGGCCCGGGAGCCGCGGTGCTCGCGCCCCTGGGACTGTACGGAGGCACCTGCGTCAACCCAGTGACAAAGTAAGCCGCGGCCTAGGCGGAAAAACTCGAAGGCAACGATACGGGCGCGACGGGCTGCGGAAGAATCGTCTGACGAAGGGCACGGCTTCAGCCGTGCCATAAAATCCAAGCTCCTGAGGTACGTCTTTCAAAACTACAGGCCGCAATGAGCCCCTTGCTGCGGTCTGAATATTGCTCTGACCTACCAACCCCAAGGAGTTCGACATGAACCGTTGGAAAAAGGCGGTACCTCAGTGGCTAAAGCCATCGTCTAGCTGAAGGAGTGCGGCACGGCTGAAGCCGTGCCCTTCGTTGTGTGCTGGGCATGCTCAGCAGTTTGGAGGTGAAAGTCCTCTGCCCAACCTGATGGAGGTGAAGGGCTAGTGATGATGCAAGGGCTACCGTCGCG
>Ga0182024_10006147_pt1 | contig 26488 bp, 20 predicted proteins | sample P32metaG_FD_120480 | JGI IMG/M metagenome (GOLD analysis project Ga0182024, IMG submission 120480) | Permafrost microbial communities from Stordalen Mire, Sweden - P3-2 metaG (Illumina Assembly) | ecosystem: Environmental > Terrestrial > Soil > Wetlands > Permafrost | place: Sweden: Stordalen... | reverse complement strand
TGCAGGCATAACGTTTGTCATTCTGGCCTTCGCGTTGATAGCCTCCTTGCAGCAGGAGAACAGCGAGCGGCAGCGGGCCGAAGAGAGGCTACAGCGCAGTGAGGACTATTTGAGCGAGGGACAGAGACTCAGTCATACGGGCAGTTTCGGTTGGAAACCGTCCAGCGGGAAAACATACTGGACAGAGGAAGCTTTCCGTATCTTTGAGTACGACCCGGCGACCACCCCGACCCTGGAACTGCTGCAACTCCGGATTCACCCGGACGATGTTGCCGCTTTCCGGCAGGTCGTGGAGCGCGCATCGCACGACGCGCAGGATTTTGCTCGCGAGTATCGCTTGAGGATGCCAGATGAGAGCGTCAAGCATATTCGCATCGTGGCCCGTGCCTTCCGAGATGAGGCGGGCGACGTCGATTTCGTCGGGGCGGTGATGGATGTTACCGCAATCAGGCTGGCACAGCGTGAGCTGCACAAGACCCAGACCGACCTTGCGCACGTGATGCGCGTGACGAGCTTGGGCGAGCTGACCGCCTCGATCGCTCACGAGGTCAGCCAGCCCCTCGGCGGTATCATCATGAACGCGGAGTCATGTCTGAGCTGGCTCGATCGCGAACAGCCCAATCTCACGGAAGTGCGTGCCGCCCTCGAGAGAATCGTCCGGGACGGCACTCGGACGAGCGAGGTCATTCGGCGCATTCGTGCGCTTGCGAAAAAGACCGACATGAAAATGGAGCCGCTTAATCTCAATGAAGTCCTGAGCGAGGCGCTGACTTTTGTCCAGCATGAGCTACTCAGCTCCCGGGTGGCGCTGCGCGTCGAATACGCGAGCGCGCTCCCCCTCATTCTCGCCGATAAGGTTCAGCTGCAGCACGTGATTCTCAATCTGGTGATCAACGGCATCGAAGCAATGCAACCAATCACGGATCGAGCGCGCGAGCTCGTGATCCGATCGGAGCAAGATGACGCACAGCAGGCGCGAGTCACAGTGACAGACTGCGGCGTTGGGTTCTCCCCCGATAGCACGGACCGGCTGTTCAATACTTTCTTTACCACTAAATCCAATGGCTTAGGGTTGGGCCTATCGATCTGCCGTTCCATCATCGAACTTCACGGGGGACGCATCTGGGCTGTGCCCGATGTAGCTCACGGTGCGACCATCCAGTTCACCCTGCCTTTCATCCAGGGGTAGCATCGGACTAGGTAGCCCAAACTACCAATGCAATCGTCAACAGACCCATGGATGTGAGCAATACGTTATGGCCCCATCGGGCTATCAATCCAAGCATGTTCAATCTCCTGATCTTCTACAGTGTGTTAGTGCCGCCGGCCGCGATTTAGTTGCACAGCATGGGACCGACCTCGGCCTCTTAGTCGGCCTTTTCGAGTACGTCATCGACGATAGGCAGCTGCACGCGCGCTTCGAGCCCGCCTCCAGCCGCGTTTTGCAACACGATCTCCCCGCCATGCGCCTGGATGATGGCAGGAACACGCTGCCGAGCGCGTCGGGGGGAATGCCGCGTCCGCGGTCACGTACGGTCACGATGAAGGAGCATCTCTCGCGCCGCAGCTCGATTTTCGGTGGCGTCGCATACTTGATTGCGTTCTCCACGAGATTGTTGAAAGCGCGATTCAAGGCGAATGGTCGGCCTCGGTACACAGCGTGCGCCGGTCCCTCGTAGGGAATTTCGACTTGCTGATCCGCGCAGTCATTGATGAGGGTCATCAGCACGTTCTGGACTGGAAGTCTCAGGCAGCAAAGGAACATTTTTTGGCTCGGTTTCCTATGCGGTCGAACTCTACGATGCCATGACCGGTGAGCTGCTTTACGCCGGCATTTCAAAAGAGACGGCGCATGCACTTGATGTCACCGCGAGCTTCGGAAGTCTCGATGCCGCGAAGGCGGGCGTGCGGCGCGGCGCGGGACATCTGCGGGATGACTTGGCGGCATCCTTTCAAGACCTACGGCGTGCTGCTCGGTAAGCATTGATAAGATCGTGCCAATCAGCGAGCACTGGGCGCGAAATCCAATATATTCGTTTCGGATTGGTTCTAAAATCCATGCGAACACGCCTGGATGGGAGGAAGATTCATGCAATTGAGTGCGCTCGGCCCCGATTTCGGCGTCGAAGTCCGGGGCATCGGCCTGATCGACGTGGCTGGCAGCGATGGTGTGTATCGAGCGACTCGTGCCGCCCTGGAAGAACATAGCGTGCTGTTGTTCCGTAATCAGGACGTGACGGACGACGTGCAGGCGGCCTTTTCCCGGGCCTTCGGCCCACTGGAACGGGTCAAGATCGGCTCCGTCGGAGCCGGCACATTCTATAGCCGACTCCACAATATTGCGGCGGACGGCACATTGGTGCCGGAGACTCATCAGCAAGCACTGACCGCCCGCGCTAATCAGCTGTGGCACACCGATAGCTCGTTCAAAGCAACGCCGGCGCTGGCCTCAGTGTTGTCGGCACGAATTGTTCCGGATCACGGTGGCGAGACCGAATTCACCTCCACCCGGCAGGCCTGGAGCCGGCTGCTGCCGGCAATGCAGGTGCGCTTGCGTGACGCCATTGTTAGCCACGCGTATGCCAATTCCCGTGATCAAATCGATCCCGGCTTAATGACGCCGGCAGAACGCGCGGTGGTGCCGCCCGTCCGCTGGCGCATGACATGGCGCAACCCCGTTAACAACCAGGTTGCGCTGTACATCGCTTCGCATGCCTACGCCATCGAGGGCATGAGCGAGAGCGAATCCAAGACGTTGCTGGCGGAGCTGATCGCCAATGCGACCCGGCCTGAATTCACGTTTCGGCATCAATGGCGGCCGGGCGACGTAATAATGTGGGACAACCGCGCGACCATGCATCGTGGTCGCTCCTGGGCGCACGATCAGGCGCGGTCGATGGTTCGGACTACCATCTCTGCAGTCGATGCCGACGGTCTGACTGACCTTCGCCCCGGAGCATAAGCGCCACCGAAGTTCGTAGGGAGACGAAGAATGCAGCTACCGCGATCGAAATCGCTGAAACGTATGCAATGGACAGCGGTGATTCTCTGTGCGGCCGCCATCGCTATTAATTATCTTGACCGGTCTACGATCGCAATCGCGAACCCGCAAATCCGTGCGGAATTTCATATGAGCGCGGCACAATTTGGAGCGCTTCAATCGGTCTGGTCCCTGGCATATGCATTGGCTCAGATTCCGGTCGGGCTGCTCATCGACCGGTTTGGGCCGGGTATTTTGCTTGGCATCTCAATGATCTTTTGGTCGATTGCAGTCGCTGCCGGGGGCTTGGTCGCCAACTACACGCGGCTGCTCTTCGCGCGCGCGGTACTCGGGGTCACAGAATCACCCGCCTACCCAACGGCCGTGCGAGTGACAAGCGACTGGTTTCACGTCCGCGACCGCGGCGTGCCCACAGGCGTGTTCAATATGGGCTCCAATATCGGGGTGGCAATCGGGCCTCCGCTGCTAACCGCTTTGATGCTACTCGCCGGCTGGCGATGGATGTTCATCATCATGGGCATCATCGGCATTGGCGCTTCGGCGCTGTGGTTTTGGCTTTACCGCGATCCTGGAAAAGCCGTGCTTAATTCCGCGGATGTTGCCTACATTGAAACCAATAAATCCGGGCGGAGCGGCGCGTCCATCACAGCGGCGCAGTGGGGCCGATTATTCCGGTTTCGCACGACTTGGGCCATGGTGTTGGGTGCATTTTGTTCTGGCTACGGCATCTGGATGTACGTCACCTGGCTTCCCGGCTATCTTGAGGGAGAACAACACATCAGTATTGCCCGGACTGGCTATTTGGCGTCCATCCCGCTCGTCTGCTCGATGTTCGGCTCATTCTGCGGCGGGTATGCATCCGATCGCCTTATCGCGCGAGGAATGGCAATCGTGCAGGCGCGCAAGGTGCCAGCAGCGCTCGGTTATCTGGGATCGGCTCTATTTACGGCATTCGCTGCCCTTTCAACGGCACCTGCCCCCGCCATCCTGTGGATCTCCCTTGCGATGTTTTTTCTATACTTTGCCGTGGCGGCGAAGTGGACGTTGATAACAGCCGTATCCCCGCAAGAGTTTTGCGGGTCCTGTTCCAGCATTCAGAACTTTGGCTCTTATCTGGGGGGCGCCTGTTCTCCAGTTCTCACGGGGCTTATTGTTGATAGGACCGGCTCCTTCGTCGTGGCCTTGGCGGTCGGGGGAGTTGTCATGGCCGTAGGCGCTGCGATTTATTACTTCATGGTCGGCGCCGCAATAACCGATGCCGATTTAGTGGGCGATTGACGCTACTGTACTTTGTCACTGTCACACGCCCCGTTTCAAATATCGAAACAGGACCGGGTGATGGGCCTGCAGCGTCTTGCGCAGCGCCAATTCGTCTTCGCTGCGATTGCCGCGGCGCGCGTCGATCCACCGATGCACCGTGCGATAGGCCTCTTCGGCCGGTGTGTCGCCGGTGGCCAGATCAATGCCGAGCTGCCGATTAAGACCGGGCTCGCGCAGCAGCAACCAAGCGGGAAAATCGGCGGCGGTGAGCACGGGTCCCGCAACGGCGCCGCCGGGCGAGAGCTCTTCTTCGGAATCGACGAACCGCCGCCACAGAGCGCTGACGCCGGTGTCGGGTTGCCGGCGATTGTCGAGCGCGGCGGCGGCCTGGCCTGGCGCGCACCAGCATACGTGGAACCAGGCCTCCAGCGCGTCGCTGCGGCGCTGTTGATAAAAGCTGCTTTGCGCAAGGCGCAGGCATAGCGGCACGTGCAGCCACCATTGCGGTTCACCGCGCACGGCGTCACTGGCGCCGCGCCAATCCTGCGCCTGCACGAGGGCGAAACTGCGGTGCAGGTTCGGTTCGGCGATCAAGAATGCTTGGCAGTCCAGCGCGTGGGCGAGCTGCCGCCACAGCGGTGCAAGCAGGTCTCGCGCCTCCCAACCCAACAGGCGCTTGGCGGCCGGCGTGACATCCAGCAGGAACTCCAGTTCCTGCCGTGGATCATCGATGGGGCAGTCTAAGTGCCCGAGCGCGGCCAGCAGCCGGTCGAAGGCGGCGAGCTCCGCATGGTTGGGCGCCTGCGCGTACAGCCGGTCCAATTGCCGTTGGGTGTCGCGCATGTTGCGGGCGGATAGCGAACGCACGATGCCGTTGGCCAGTACCACCACGGGATTGTCGAAGAATAGATCCAGTTGCGGAGCGGTCTGCGCCGGCACGTAGCGGGTGCCAATCAGCCGCTGCAGTTGCGCGTCGGCGCTGATCCGCAACGGTTCACCGTGATCGGCTGCTCCCGCGATCCAGGCGTAAAAGGTCTGGGGTGTTTCGACGAGGCCGATGCTGCGTGCGTAGCCGGTGGCGGACTCGAGCTGCGCGCGGATCTTCTCCGGGCTGCCCATGAGCACCTCGTCGAGAGAATCGATTTCCCGCCGGCGCCAGCCTTCGTAGTCGCCATGGATCAGGCGCCCAGAATCCAAGAGAAACTCGAGGGGAACGAACGCGCCTTGTTCGAGGATTTGGGTGTCGATCTGCGTTTGCAGTGCGCTATCGATGGTCATGCTGCGAATAAGGCTTCCAGGTCGGCCGGGCTCAGCTGCGATGCGGATGCGCTCTTCTCCGTGTACAGCTGCGTCACCAGCGCGTGTTTGTCGGCTTGCAGTTGCATGATTTTCTCTTCGACCGTGGCTTGAGCAATCAGCTTGTACACGAATACCGGTTTGTCCTGGCCGATGCGGTGCGCACGGTCGGTGGCCTGTGCTTCGGCGGCGGGATTCCACCAAGGGTCGTAGTGAATGATGGTATCCGCGGCGGTGAGATTCAACCCGGTGCCGCCGGCTTTGAGGCTGATGAGAAACAGGGGTACGCCCCCCGCTTGAAAGCGTTCCACCAATTCGCTGCGGTGCCGCGTCTCGCCGGTCAGCAGGCAGTAGGGAATGGTCAGCTCGTTCACCCGTGTTTCGATGAGGCTCAGCATGGACGTGAATTGCGAGAACAGCAGAATTCGCCGGCCCTCGGCGATCAGCTCGGGAAGCGCGGTCGACAGCCAGTCGAGCTTGGCCGACGGAATGAGCTCTGTCGGTGCGTCGGCATCGACCAGCCGGGGGTCGCAACAGGCCTGACGTAACTTCAGCAGGGCGTTGAGCACGGTGAGGTGGCTACGAGCCAGGCCTTGCTGCTCGATGGCTTCGCGCACTCGCCGGTGCTGGCCCAGACGGATGCCGTCGTAGAAGTCGCGCTGTCTTTCATCGAGTTCGATAGCCTCGACGATTTGCACTTTCTGCGGCAGGTCACGCGCCACTGCATCCTTGGTGCGCCTCAACAGGAAGGGTTGCACGCGGCGGCTGAGCGCCGCGGCGCGCTTGATGTCCCCGCCGTTTTCGATTGGCGTGCGGTACAGCCGTTGAAATTGCCGGCGCTCGCCGAGCAGGCCGGGCTGCACGAAGTTGAACAGCGACCACAGGTCGCCGAGATGATTTTCCATGGGAGTTCCGCTCAGACACAGCCGGTGCTCCGCGCGCAGCGCCTGCGCCACCTGCGATACTTTGGCCTGCGGATTTTTGATGGTCTGCGCCTCGTCGAGGATGACGAAGCTGAAGTCGTGTTCCAGCAGCATGTCGCCGTCCACCAGCAACAGCGGATAGCCGATGAGAATGATGTCGGCGGCGCCGATGGACGCGAACCGCTCCTTGCGCTTGGCACCGTGCAGAACCAACAGCGTGAGCTCGGGCGCGAAGCGGCGAATCTCCTGCTGCCAATTGCCGAGCACACTGACCGGCGCCACGATCAACGAGGGCTTGCGCAAGCGTCCCTGTTGCTTCTCGATGAGGAGATGCGCCAGCGTCTGCACGGTCTTTCCCAACCCCATGTCATCGGCGAGGATGCCGCCCAGGCCATGGCGGCGCAGAAACTGCAGCCAGCCGAGGCCGTATTCCTGGTAGGGCCGCAAGACGGCCGGAAAATGCGCCGGGGCGGCCAGCGCTTCGATGTGCGCAAAGCCCTTGACCGCGTCGATGAGGCTGAGCAGCGTCGGGTCATCGGATTGCAACGCGGGCGCATTCGGCTCGAGCGCCAAATGTGCGAGCCGGCCGGCTTGAGCGGCCGGCAGAGTCAACGCGCGGTGCTCGTTCAAACCATCCTGATCGCACAATTCCACCAGCGTGTCGGCAATGCGCTGAATGCGTGCCAGCGGCACCGGTAGATAGCGGCCGTCCTCCAGGCGTATCAGCAGGTGTTCGGCGACGCTTACGCTGAGAGCATCGTGCTGCCCGGCCGACTCTCGTCCCGCGCCCTGGAGATAACTGACCAACGCCGGCAGCAAGTTGACGGCCTCGCCGTCCACCCTGACGCCGAGCCGCAGGTCGAACCATTCGCGCGAGGAGCTCGTGCCCCGCGGACGATGCGGCGTCGTTTGTAAATCCGCGTACCAATCCTCCGCCGCGGCGATCCGGAAGGGAAAGTCCGGATCGATGGTGATTTGCCACCCCAGGGTTTGCAGAGCTGGCACGCCGTTCATCATGAACGCGATCCACGCTGCGCCATTCCGCGGCGCGTTCAGGAAGCGCTGCAGCTGCGCGTGCAATTGGCGCTCCCCCTCGAGGTCGCGCGCAATTTCATGGATTACCGCGCCGTCCCATAGGCGTACCGAGTCCTTAGGTAGCAGCGTGCCGCTATCCACGGCCACGTCGTTATAGACAAAATGCAGAATCGCCTGCGGGGCAGCGCTGAGCACCAGCCGGGCTCGCAGTGAGAACAGCGCTCGCCGCTGCAGCGTCAGGTTGACTAGTCGGGGGAAGCAGCTGGCGCGAGAGTCGCCGGCGAGGTCCGCGTTGATGGTCGAAACCTCGGCCGGGTCGATGGCCGCTCGAGTCCAATACTGGCGCAGCAGATCCAATGAGTATGGAAGCTCCACAGGACCGCAGGTCCCGGATACCGCGTCGATGTAGACCGCGGGCTCGAGCTCCAACAGGAGATCGAGTGCTTCGGGAGTGCCGCAACTCAGCCGCTGATCGCCGTTCGGCAGGACCTGCCATGCGAAGCGCACTTCCCGCGCGGCGCTCGCGCGCAGCGCTTGACGCCAGAGCAAGGGTTCAGCCTGACGCAGCGGTAACTTTTGCAGCGACGCCGCGCCGTCAGCCGAAGCCGCACCCGGGAGCGAGCGCCAGAAGGCGCGTCCCGTAGAGAGTGCTTGCTGCAGCAGGTCGAATCCGGCTGCGCCCGTCAGTTCCCACGGACCGTCGAATTGTTGCGACGTGAGCGCCTCAAGGATGTCCCGATCGCACGCGTCGACGTAACGGGGATAGTCCCGACTCCCATCGGGGGTCCGCGGGGCGAATGGGCAAGCTCCGGATTGAACATGCCCGCTGGACATCAGGGTCTGGGTCACCCACGTGGAAAGCCGGAGTCCTCGGCCGGCGGTGGGCTCGATGAGGTAGCAGAGCGCCTGTCGCAGGGGCGCACTTCGCTCCGCGGCATGCGCCGCCGGTGGCGGCAAAGGAACCGTGCCTCTGGGACGATTGTCCGCGGGTGTGCCCAAGATCTTGCCCGCGGTCATCACCACCGCCGCAACGTGTACGCAGGGACTGCGCTCGCCGCAACTGCACTCGCCCTCGAAGATTAGGGCATCGGCGCGTTGATACTGGACATAAACGCGCTGGCGGCCGCCCGCTATCCCTGTCACTACGCGGCCGCCTTGTAGGACGCGCACGTCGGATACGCCGCCGAGGTCGATCAGCCGCTGTGCCGCACGGTGCAGAGGGGCGTCGAAGATCTGCTGCAAGTGAGGGAGGGGAGTGGCATCACTGGATGCGTCAATGTCTATGGGCATTGGCGAATTCTATTTCACTTCGGCGCGCGCCTCATCGCTTTTATGTTTATGGGAGGCGGCCGGTCAATATTGGCTTTATTATTCCGATTGACGGTACAACTACATCTCTGCGCGGGAGTGCAACGGTGACGCGACGGATTCCCATGTTGGCTGCGCGCCCTTGAGGAGGGGGCCGGTGCGTTGTCTGGCATGGGGCCTGCTGTTTTTGGGTTCCAACTACGCCGCGTATGTAAGCGCGGCGAAGCTGACCGATAAGCAGCACACGCAAATCGAAGTGCCGCGGCCGGCCGGCGTGCCGAGCGACGCCGAGATCGAGGCGGCGGGAGCCGTCATCGGTGAGATCGAGATCGACATCCGCAATATCTTCGATGAGAACGATCCCCGCGAGAACAAAGGACTCTACAAGCTTGCCGATCGGCTGCACATCCGCACCAAGCCTGCCGCGATCCGCGCTCAACTGCTCTTCAAGAGCGGAGACCGCTACAGCGCGCAAAAACTCGCCGAAACCGAGCGCAATTTGCGAATGCTGGCATTCATTTACGACGCACATATCGTTCCGATCCGATTCGCCGAGGGCAAGGTCGATGTCCAGATAATCACCAGGGATGTCTGGACGCTCGATCCCAACATCTCCTTCGGGCGCTCCGGCGGCACGAATTCAACCAACGTGAACCTGCAGGAGGAGAATTTCCTGGGCTGGGGCAAGCAGATTGAGGTCGGGCACACCAGCGACGTCGATCGCACCAGCAAGCTGGTGGAGTATTCGGATCCGAATGTGTTCGGGTCGCGCTGGACGGGCGCTCTCACCTATATCGATTCGAGCGACGGCAACAATCGCATCGCGCAGCTTTCGCAACCCTTTTATGCGCTCGATACGCGCTGGAGCGCGACGCTCGTCGCGCAGAGCTACGATCGTACGATTTCCCGCTATGCGCTCGGCAATATCGCGGATCAATTCAATGACAACGAGCAGACGTATCTGATCGGCGGCGGAGTGTCCTCAGGCCTCGTTGACGGCTGGACCAAGCGCCTGCTATTCGGGATGTATTTCGATCGCAACGATTTCTTGCCTACCCCGGCGACGACTTTGCCCGCCAAGCCGTTTGCGCCGCGAACGCTGTCCTATCCGTTCGTGGGCTTCGACATCCAGCAGGACAGTTACGGCAAAATAGGCGACGAAAACCAGATCGGCAAGACCGAGGATTTGTACTATGGAACCGAGGTAACCGGCGAACTCGGCTATTCCGATGCAATTTTCGGCGCCAATCGCGACGCGCTGATGGTCAAGAGTGCAGTGACCCACGGCATTGCGCTGCCCTACGAGCAGCAACTGTTTCTGCGCGCGGATTTCTCCTCGCGATTCGAGAGCGGCCATGCGCGCAATTTGATCAGCGACGCCGGCGCAAAGTATTATTGGCGGTGGCGCCCGGACTGGCTCCTGTACGGGTCGCTTTCGGCGACCGTCACGCATGATCTCGATCCAGACGTTCAACTTCTGCTGGGCGGCGACACTGGGCTGCGCGGCTACCCGCTGCGTTACGAGGCGGGGACTTCACGGGGCCTCCTCACGATCGAGCAGCGCGTGTTCACCGATTGGTATCCATTCAGGCTCGTGCGGGTCGGGGCCGCAATCTTTACGGATGTCGGCAGGACGTGGGGGACGGGAGTCGTGGGCAACAGCGACTTGGGCATGCTCAGCGACGCCGGGTTCGGCTTACGGGTGGGGAATGCCCGCAGTGGCCTCGGCAACGTATTGCACATCGACTTCGCGTTTCCGCTCAAAGACATTCCCGGTAACGCCAAGTTCCAAGTGCTGGTGCAGACGATGCAGAGTTTTTAGCCGTGCATAGCAAAGCCTGCACGGATCCTTGTTGGGATTCCGTGCAGGCAACGCCTTGAGATTCACGCGATCGTTACATTACCAAACGTGCCACCACGACTTCTGCAAGTTCTGCAGGGCCTGAGTCTTGCGGGTATTTTCCGCGGCGTTGTTCGCCATCGTCGAGCGTGTCAATGCCGGCTTCACGGGCTCGACAGCGTTCCGCGACATGCGTTGGTCCTGAATGTTGGCCTTGTCTTGCGCGATCTGCGCTTGATCGTTCACGCCGGTCGCCCTTTCCGCCGCATAGTCGTTGCGAATGTCCGCCTGATTCTGGCGGACCTTCGTCTGATCATCGCGGATGTCCTTGCGGTCAGCGCCGATCGCCGCGCGGTCCTGGGCTATGCCGCGCTCATCAGCCGCCATATTGGCGCGATAGGTGCTTGCGCGGCCGGCGTGTCAGGGAGCACGGCTAGGGCACCGGCGTTTGAGCGAGTGCCTCGACTCGACTACTTGCGAAAGCGCCTAGAGATTGTATCGCGTGAACTACAAGGCCGTGTCCGGCAAATCCAGTCTCCGTTGCAACTCCGAATCACACTTCACATAATAAAAAATATAATGCATAATCAAATTGTTATAATATTTATCTAATTTAGACTCTAGACGATATCTTTGAGGGTTCTCGGCGGGGGAGGCCCGCCGCTGCGTAGCACGCGTCAATGACCCGCATGTTGGCGATTGCATCGTCAACATTGGTCGGAAAGGGTTGGCCTCGGAGCACGGCGTCCGCGAAAGCCTGCAATTGCGCTGCGTAAGTCGATGGCCGCTTTGCCACTCTTTCCGTGCGGCGACCGCGTGTCGAACGAATGCGTAATCGGTGAAAGTATTGCGGCGCAATCGGATTACTCACGTCCATCGTGGCATCCGAGCCGATTACGCGCGCGCCCACACTGAGTAGACGCGAAGATAACATCGCCGCGGTAATCGTTGCCGTGCGCCCGTCGGAGAACGCCAATTCCGCCTCGAGCAGCCGATCCACGCCGGGGCTGCGCAGCTTGGCGCGTGCGGAACGCACCTCGGGCTCGGCGCCCGCCAACGTGCGTAGCAAATGTATCGCGTAGCATCCGTCCATGAGCGATCCACCCGCGAGGCTTAGATCCCATCGAATGTTTTTGAATGGCAACGGAATGCAAAACCACGTTTCGATGCGGCGTACCGTGCCCAGCTCGCCCGACGCAATGATCGCCAACATGCGTCTGGTGAGCGCATGGTACCTATAATGAAAAGCTTCCATGGTGACCAATCCGGTTCGGCGCGCGACAGCGGCGACGGATTCGGCCTCCTCGGCATTGGCGGTGAAGGGCTTCTCACACAGCACATGTTTGCCCTCCTCAAGCGCGGCCCTCGTCCATGAACCATGCAGCCCATTGGGTAGCGGATTGTAGATCGCGTCGATGTCGGGATCGGCGATGAGGGCGCTGTAGGAGTCATGGACTTTCGGAATGCCATGCTTGGACGCGAATTTGCGTGCTCGTTCGGGGTCTCGTGACGCCAACGCCGTGACGGAAACTTCTGCAGTTTCAAGAGCTGGCGCCAGAAGAGCCGTGGGTACGACATGTGCCGCGCCCAAGACCCCGATCCGAATTGTCATACCGTACCGCCATTGGAATGCGAGGACGCTGTATTTTACTCCCTGGTCTACTGCCGCATTGGATGCCACATCCGTTCTTATGGATTAGGGCCTTAGATATCCAATTAGGACAATCTAATGCAGTAAAAATAGAGTGGATTGCGCAAGGCGGTTATGATCCGGATATGAGTGATTCCAATTGGACGGGTGGTCTACCGCATGAACTCGACTACGTGCTGCCGGCTGCGCCGGCGGACCCGGAAATGCGGGAAAGCGCATCCATTTGGCTATATGAGGTAGGTGGCGATTTCGGATTCCCTCGGCACGGCTTGGAGGCTGTCGGCAATATCTGGCAGACCCATCGCTATGACTGCAACTTTGCCGTTGCCGGCGGCAGAGTTCTTCGCGAAAGTACGCGAGGACCAACCCGATCATCGATCGGACCCGATGGGCGTTCAAACGTTCTCGGTGCGGGCGCGATCTCATTCCGTTGCGCTGAACCGTTCCGTAAATGGATCGTCACCTACGATGGCGAGGCCTACGACGGCAGTGTTCAGCAGCAAATTGCACGTAAGTTCGCGATCTATGCGGATGCCGGCCCGTTCAATTTTCCGCGCGTACCGGTTTCCTACGAGGCCGAATTGACGATGGTCGTACCCGCATGGGTACAGGATTATCGGCCGGAAAAATTGGCTGGCATGACCGAGCAAGAGAGAGCCGACGCGGGTTCCATGGGATACGGCTATCGAGTCGAGCAATTGTTTCGCGCCGAGGGCACCCTCACACTTGACGGCAGCAAGCGAGACTTCAAAGCGGTTGGCTCGCGCATCCATCGTCAGAGTGTCCGACCCATGGCGGCGTTTCGCGGGCACTGTTGGCAATCCGCCGTCTTTGCGGATGGCAGCGCCTTTGGCTATATCGCTTATCCGCTGCGTTCCGGCGAGAGCGAACGAGATCGGTACAACATTGGGTATGTCTATCGAAACGGAAAGATGTATCCTGCGCGGGCGCGAAACATTCCTTTCTTGCGAAAAATCATGCCCTACGGCGATGACGTCTCGGTCGAACTTGAAACAGAATTGGGTATCACAAAAATCGTCGGTAGCACGGAGTTGTGTACCTTTCATCTCGGCAATCAAGGCGTGAACGGCTTCAATAATCAGCAAAGCGGAGTGCGCTACGCGCTGGATGGCATGTCAACATTCGGCATGATCGAGAGATCGTCTCCTGCTGAATTGTGTACGATCGTTCCCTGATAAGATTCAGGGCGCACTCGATACGCGGCGCCAATTGCCGGTGCCGAGTTTTCCCGTCGCAATAAACAGATCAGGAGCCTGGATGGTGTAACTACCTCCGTCGATGTCACCCGTCGACGTATGTAATTCCCAGACCTTGCCATTCGAAGCAAAACTGCCGAAGTGTTTTGCACCGTCGCCGGTTTCGCTGTGAAACTGATACGTGCCTCGCGGATCGATTTGCCAGACCCAGCGCCCATTACCCACCGGCAGTTCCCAGGTACCCACAGTCTTCGGATCCACGATCGCTGCGCGGCTCGCGGCTTCAAACGGCGACGGAAATCGGGCGTCATCATCGGAGCAAGGGGTGTTTCTGACGAGGCAGTTATCGCCTCCGCGCTTCCGACATTCAAGCAGCGCATTGGCTACCGCCTGGCTGCGGGAGCCGCCGCCGGCGGCACTCCAGATCCAAGGGCGCTTGTTGAGAGAGTCGACGAACCCCATGCAGGTGTTGACATCCGACCACACGACCTTACAGTCCGCTCCGCCGTTCCTTCTACAAACTGTGAGCGCCTCCTGTATGGCAGCGTCTTTCGAAGTGAATCCGTGCGCGATGCCGGCAGCGAAATCCGGCTCCGATAAAACAAGGACTATCCAACCGTCCGGCGCGGCCGCTCCGCTGCCGTTGCGGCAGGAGTTCATGCAGTTGTCGTAAATCGAGGCGCACACCGCGCCGTCCCCGCAACCTAATGTTGCCGAACAGCGTTGCAGGCAATTCGCCTGCGAAGACTGCGCTTGCGCCGCCGTGCCCAACCCCAGCATAACAACCAGCAGTAGGCCGACCCACGCTGCATCTGTCATAGGCATCACTACCGCTCTCCGTTGCTCATGGGGCGCAATTTCCGGTCAGCTGAATCTCGGCGACGCAACCGGCGCAACTTTAGGCCACCGCCTGTGATTTCGCTATCCGACAAAAGAGGGGGGCGGCTCGCCGTGGGGGTCGCGGCAAAGTGACGCTGAGAAATCACAATTTCCGAAGAACTCCATAAAGTCTGTAGGAGGGGCAGCCACTAAATTCGATCCTGCGTGTAAATCACGTAATTGCATATCAACCAAAGGAGAGAAACATGGAAACGATCGAAATCCGTAGCACTGCCCAGTCCGCCGACGAGACGGCTGGCCCCAGCAACTTCCGCAAGTCGCAGTCCCTGCGCCTCGACAAGCAGATCATCCGCACCCTGACCGGCGCGGAACTGAAGCTCGTCGGTGGCGGCCTGGCCTGCGATTGTAGCTGTGGTTGTCACTCACAACACACACAGACGCAGCTGCTGTAAGAGGACGTGGTAATGAGCGCCCAAGGCCGGATTTCGCGGTGCAATTCGCTAGGCCACGATCCGGTCTTGGCGCGCTATCGGCCCAGCGGGGTCGCGATGCGCAGCGGCCTCGCCAATGCGCCTTTCGCCTCGATCAATTTCGGCGCCGCCGGCATCGCATATGCCATTTACCGCCTCGCGCAAACTCGGGGCGAGCAGCAGCTGCTCGCCCTGGCCAGCGCCTGGGTGCAAAAGGCATTCGCGCTTTCCTCCGATGCCAAAGCCTATTACGACCCAGACTTGGGCATCTCGCCCGAGACAGTCGGGCAGGTTTCGCTGTTTCATTCGTTGTGTGGCCTGCATTGCGTGGACGCTCTTGTCCGCGTCTCCCTTGGCGACCTTGGCGGAGCCGCTCGAGCGATCGAGGCATTCGTGGAGCGATCGCGCGGCCCGTGTACAAGTCCCGATCTGACCGTCGGTGCCGCAAGCCTGCTGTTGGGATGCGCGGAACTCGTCGAGTCGGCGGGTACTGCTTCGCTGCTTGATCTGAATCCGGTGCGATGTAGAGGCGACGAGATCGCCGCCGCATTGTCCGAATTTCTCCATGCGGAGCGGATCGCCACATCGGCGCGCATGCGATTTCTTGGGATCGCGCACGGCTGGGCCGGGCTTGTATTCGCCCTCTTGCGGTGGACCCGGGCGACGCAGCGAAGTGTGCAACCACTGCTCGCGGCCAAGTTGGAGGAACTCGCCGAACTGGCCATCCCCTACGACGGCGGGGTGTGCTGGACGATGCACAACAACTCGTCCGCCCTGATGCCGGGCTGGTGCCATGGCACGGCCGGATACACGATGCTATTCGCACTTGCCCATGAGCTGCTTTGTGTGCCAAGGTACACCGACCTCGCGGTGTGCGCCGCCGCCAGCGCCTGGAACATCGAAACGTCGCTTGGCTCTCTATGTTGCGGCGATGGCGGCAACGGCTACGCATTTCTGGCGGCATACCGGGTGACCGGCGCCCGCGTCTGGCTCGATCGTGCACGCTTGGCGGCGCGGCGCGCATTCGGCGACACGACGAAACTCTTCTTCCGCGATGCCCTCTACAAGGGCAGGCTTGGCGTTGCTCTGCTCGCGAGTGAACTTGACCGTCCTGCCACGGCGGCGATGCCGCTCTTCGAGCCCGTCAGGTTCAACGACGAGGTGAGCAAATGACCCACACCTCGCGGCACCTTGCCGCCGCAATTCCGGTTTCAGTGAACGAAGCGAACCCGCCGCTTTTTCGTGCGATCGCGGTTGAGGCTTCAGCCGGAACCCAGATCGGCGAGCCGCTGAAAACGCACTGGCGCGGCGTAGCGCTGTTCACGCTCTTTGCCTTTGTGCTGATTGCGGTCCTGGTGGCATTCGCCGCGACGACAGAATATTCACCCGTGCATCGCGTTGCGTCCTATATCGATCCTCGTGGAGGCCTGGTGCGGCTGAGCGCGCCCATCAGCGGACACGTTCGTGAACTGGCGGTCGAACAGGGTGCCTTCGTGCGGCGCGGCGCACTCCTGGCCGTGCTCGAGAGCGATCGGCTCCGGGCAGATGGCGGCAGCGAGCACAGCGCACTAAGGCTCGAGCTCGAAGACGAGCGGGCGACGATCGACCACGAAACCGGCGCCGCCCGCCAAGAGGCGGATGCAAACCAGACGCTGATTGATCGGAAGCTGCACGGCCTGCGGGCCGAGCGTGACGCGCTGGGCGCGCAGATCCAGGCGAGCGACGAGCTGCTCACCAGCCTGAAGGCTCAGAGTGAGCAAATCTCCGCTGTGGCCGCAAAGGGTTACGTCCCCAGGCTGCAGGCCGCGCAGAAGAAGGACGAGGTAACGTCGCAACAGAGTCGGCTCGCAGAATTGCACCATACCCTGGCCGGTATCGACCTTGAGATCGCCACCACCGAGGCCGAACGCCAAGTGGTCGCCGCCAAGCTACAGGGCTTGGTCGAGAATCGACGCCGTTCCAGCGGCGAGTTGCAGCGGCTGATGGTGCAGAGCGACTCGGAGGCGGAACAGGCGATTCGTGCCCCGGCGGACGGTATGGTGTCGACCGCCATGATCGCCAGCGGGCAGTCAGTCGCCGCGGGCCAGACTTTGTTCACGATCGCACCTGTGGATGCACCGCTGATGGTGCGTCTGCTGGTGCCGGCGCGCGCCGTGAATTCGGTGAAAGCTGGCCTGACTGTAAAGCTTGTGTTTCGCGCCTACCCACAGGAAAAGTTCGGGCACTTCGATGCAGTCATCGAGACCGTCAGCGACACGCCGTCCTTGCCGTCCGAAATCGAGCACATCTATGCGCCTTCAGAGCCGGTGTTCATCGCGGCGGCAACGCTGCCGACGCCATTGCGCGCGCCCGACGGCCGGCTGCTGAAGATTAAAGCCGGAATGCTGGCCGACGCACTCGTTCCGATCGAGCGTCGCACGGTGCTGCAGTGGTTGTTTGAACCCCTGCTGCGCGGTTTCCATGAAAGCGCGGACCGGTCACGTGATGCCGGACCCTCGACAACGGGAGTGCAATGATGCTGGATCTGCGCCCATTTGGTGCCCGACGGGTTCCCTTCGTCGCGGCCTCTGAACAGAACGAGTGTGGCCTCGCCTGTCTGGCCGCGGTCAGCGAGTATCTGCGCGGCGAACTAGGACTCGCGGAGATCCGCGAGCTTGCGCGGCACAGCGGCCGCGGCGAAACGCTGCTGGGGATCCGCGATCTGGCCGAGGAGATCGGATTGAATGGGCGTGGCGTTGGCGTCGAGTTGGGGGGCCTGAAGCTCATCAGCAAACCCGCGATCCTGCATTGGGACATGAGTCACTTCGTCGTCCTGGAGCGGACCACCCGGCGGGGCGTCGTGATCATGGATCCCTCGACCGGGCGGATGGAAGTTCCCTGGGGCGAGGCGGACAAGTCGTTCACCGGTGTTGCGCTGGAATTGCAGGCCTCTGCCCGCTGGAAGGCGCGCTCAGATCGGCCCCGCAAGGTGTCGCTGCTCGATTTCGTAGGTCCCCTCTCCATGTGGCGCACCGACGTGACGCTCATCGTCGTGCTGTCGCTGCTGATGGAGGTACTGGTGCTGGTCGCACCGGTGCAGATGCGGATGTCCATCGACACGGCGGTAGCGGCGGCCGACGGACGGCTGGTCTGGGTGCTTGGAATCGCATTCGGGATCCTCGTCCTGATCCAGGCGGCGGTCTCGCTGATCCGATCCTGGGCGAGCGCGGTGTTCGGTGCGCGCTTTGGCTTCGAACTGCACGACCGGTTCGTGCGTGCCTTGCATCGCAAACCCGCCGCGTTCTTCGTGAAGCACCATACCGGCGACATCCTGAACCGCGGCCGCTCAGTGGTTACGATCCAGTCACTGGTGACGGCGCAGTTAATCCAGGCGCTGATGGATGCCGTGATGTCGACACTGATGGTGGTGGTGATGTTCCTTGCGGTTCCGCTGCTGGCCGCGACCGTGCTGGCTTTTGGGCTGTTGAACGTCGCGACCACGGTCGCACTGCGCCAAGCGGCCGCGGACAATTCACGTCGCGTGCTCAGGGCCGCTGCAAAGGCGGACTCCGTGTTCCTGGAAAATGCGCGCGGCGCACGCGCGATCAAGCTGTTCGGCAAGGAATCGGTGCGCACCAGCGTATGGCGCAACCGGTTCGTCGAGCTGACCAACCTGGAGCTGGGCGGCGCGCGGCTGACGATGTATTCGCGCCAGGCGGCGCAGCTGACGGCGTCCTTGAGCAATGTGGCGCTGATCTCGATCGGCACCCACCAGATCCTGGGCGGGTCGATCACGCTGGGTACGATGATGATGTTTTTTGTCTTCAAGGGCTTTTTTGTCGAGCGCCTGAACAACTGCGTAAACTGCCTGATGGAGCTGCGGCGTGTGCAGACACACGCCGAGCGCATCGATGAAGTGATTGCGGACGACAGGGGCGCCGCCGGCGAAAGATCATCCTCGCCTTTCGCCCTCGCGCCGGCTGAAGGGGTTCGGATCGAAGTGCGCGACGTCTGGTTCCGCTACGGTAATGACGCTCCATGGGTCCTGAAAGGGGTGAACCTGCGGATCGAGGCGGGTGAGTCATTGGCGATTACGGGGCCGTCGGGCTGCGGCAAATCCACACTGTTGAACGTGATGCTGGGACTGCTCGAGCCCCACAACGGCGAGGTCCTGATCAATGGGCGCAATCTGAAGACGATCTCGCCGGCGGACTACGCCAAATTGACAGGGGTGGTGATGCAGGACGACACCTTGTTCCTCGGTACGGTGGCCGACAACATCTCCTTTTTCGATGCGCCGGTAAATATGGGACGCGTGAAGACAGCCGCTGCAAAAGCTAACATCGCGCGCGAGATCGAGGCGATGCCGATGAAGTACTACTCGACGCTGGCGGAGGCAGCCACGGACATCTCGGGCGGCCAGATGCAGCGCCTGTTCATCGCGCGCGCGATCTATCACGAGCCCAAGGTGCTTTTTCTCGATGAGGCCACCAGCCACCTGGATTCGAACAGCGAGCAGTTGGTCGGTCAGGCCATCCGTGGAATGAAAATGACCCGGATTCTGGTCGCGCACCGCAAGGAAACGATCGCCACAGCGGACCGCGTGTTCGCGTTGGGTGTCTCGGGCGACACCGTTGCGCAACCCGAAGAGGCCGCCTGACCGATGGACACGTCTCCCGATCCGGCTCCGATCGAACGCTGCTTCGCGCCGGCGGACTTCTTCCTGCTGCGCTCTGCGACCCTTCCGGTCGATCGGCTGGAAGCACTGGGCGACGCCGGCAAGCCGGGTGCGGGCGCACGCGATGCTTTGAACACCGCGCTGCAAGCCTGGGTCCGCGATCGGCTTGTGCAGGCAGCGATCTATCTGGCCTCGCCCTCGCTGAGCGAGCGGCTCGCCGATTGGCTTTGCCAGCCCTCCGACGCCGCCTTCGATGCGCTGCGGCCGGCGCTGTTTCGCTACTTCGTGCGTATGACGAGCCGCGCAACGCCGTTCGGCCTGTTTGCGTCGACCTCGCTTGGGCGGGTCGGAAGCGGCGCATTCGAAATCGGTCCACGCGAGGCACTTCGCAGGCGAACCTGGCTGGACCTTGGATATGTTTACCCTCTGGTTGCACAAGCCGTTGCCAGCCACGAGGCGCGGGTGGCGTTGAACTATGTGCCTAATTCCACGCTGATCAAGACAGATGACGGCTGGCGGTACATGGAGGAGACGCTCGAGCAAGACCGTCGCCGTCGCGACCTGGTGCGCGTTCAGTCCTCCGAAATTCTCGATCGGGTACTGACCTCAGCGGCGCAAGCCCCGAGTTTCGACTCCCTGATCGGCGCGATCATGGATCAGGCAGCCGATGTAGAGCGCGCCGATGCGGCCGAATACCTCAACCAGCTCATCGACAGTCAGCTGTTGATACCAACGTTGGCGCCGACGCTGACTGGGCCGGACCCTGTTCAGCACCTCATTCGAATGTCGAGTGAATCTCCGGCGCTGATGCAATTCCACGGCGGCCTGCAGCAGGCTGCCCGCAGCCTGCAAGAGATCGACGGGCAGGGCGTCGAGTCATTGCGCGCAGCGTATAGGACGGCGACGCCACACCTGCTTGGCCAGCTTGCCGGCGCCAACGAAAAGTACCTGTACCATGTCGACCTGCGCCGCGATGCCCCGGAGCTCGCACTGCCGGCGTCACTGCCGCCGCAGATACTGCGCGCGGTTGAGGCACTGCGCAGGACAACACCGGCTCCCTGGCCTGCCGCGCCGCTCGCCGAGTTCCGGCAGCGCTTCACCGAGCGCTACGGCGATCGCGACGTGCCGCTCATGGAAGTACTGGATGAAGATACTGGCATCGGGTTCGAAATCGATCCCGGCAGCCGAAGTAATGAACATCTTCTTGCCGACTTCAAGTTTGGCGGTGTCGCGGGCAGGCCGAAGCCGGTAAGCGAGGAGCGGCGCATGCGCCGACAGATTGATTTACTCGAACGCGCGTGGTCGCAGCGGCAGACGCAAATAACTTTGAATGAAGGCGATATCAGCGAGCTCGAGATCGAAAACGCAGCGCCACTGCCGGATCTCTTTACGGTGTTCGGGTGCCTGGCCTCGCCGAACGCGCTGCGAGTCGGCGCCAGCGACGGTCCATGCTTCGTACTGCAATCCGTGATCTCCGGCGCGGGCCTGTTCGGTCGCTTCTGCCGCTCGGATGCCGAACTGGAACAACGCGTCAAGGCCTTGCTTCGCAGCGAGGAGTCGCTGCGGCCCGATGCGGTCTTCGCCGAGCTGGTGCATCTACCCAGCGACCGGGTCGGCAATGTCGTGTGCCGTCCCGCGCTGCGGACCAAGGATCTGCCGTGCCTGGGCCAGTCCGGGCTGGAGCGCGCCGATCAAATCACGGTTGCCGATCTGACGGTCACCGTCGAAGGCGGGCGCATCGTGCTGCGATCCCGTGAGCTGGGACGCGAGATCCTTCCAAGCCTGACTTGCGCGCACAACGTGATGGCCCCGAACGCGAGCATCTACCGCTTCCTGGCAGCACTCGCGAAGCAGGATGGCGTGTCGGGTCTCGCTTTCAGCTGGGGGACATTTGCCAATGCACGCTTCCTGCCGCGTGTCGTCTTCTGCAATGTGGTGCTGTCGGCCGCTTCCTGGCGCATCGAGCAGCCGACGATTGCGGCGTGGCTGAACCTTACAACGGAGGAGCGTCAGCGGGAAATTGGCGCGTGGCGCGCACGCGAAGACATCCCACGCTGGGTTCAGGTCGGTCAAGGGGATAACCTGCTGTCGCTCGATTTGGACAATCCCTGGTGCGTGGACGCGCTGGCCGATGATCTAAGGCGAAGCCAGATGGACCGGGTGTCGGAGCTCATTCCTGCTCCGGACAACTTCTGGCTGCAAAGCCCTGAAGGACGGCACGCGCACGAGGTAATGCTCCCGTTCCTGCGGCGCGCGCCCGTTCAAAGCGCTCGCTCGATACGGCGAAGGCCGCAGGAACCGGCCGATCTGCGGCGCTTCACACCCGGCAGCCGCTGGCTGTACGCGAAGTTGTACGGCAGCATGCTGGCGACCGAACGTGCGCTGGTGTCGGAACTGCACCCACTGGTCGAGAAGTGGCGGTCCGAGGGCAGCATCGACTGCTGGCATTTCGTACGCTACCGCGACAGCGACGATCATTTGCGCGTGCGATTTCACGGCAGCCCCGAAGCGCTGCGCAGCGAGGTTCAGCCGGCACTGGAGCGGCTGTTCCAACGAGTCGCGCACGGCAGCGCGATCTGGCGCTGCCAGTTCGATACCTACGAGCGCGAATCCACCCGCTACGGCGGACCCGAGGCGATCGAGCTGGCCGAAAGGCTCTTCGACGTCGACAGTGAAACCGTCGCCGAGTTGCTGCGGGCGGCGCCGTCGGATGCGTCGCCCAACTGGCGCTGGCTGTTGTCGGCAAGGTTCGTCGATGCCTACTACGAGGAATTCTCGCTCGACCTCGAAAGCCGCGAGCGCCTCGCAAAGCGCATCGAGGCGGGCTTGCGCCGGGAGTTCCGGGTCGATGCGGGATTTGAAGGGCAGCTCAGCCAGCGCTTCAGGAAGGAAAGATCCTTGCTCGAAGGTCTATTCGCGGATTGCGATCGATTTCCGAATCATTTGCGATGGGCACGAGACATCGCGGAGGCGTTCAAAAGCAAGCTTTCGCCGTGGGCCGCCGAGTTCCGTTCGCTGGCACGACAGGACCGCTTGTCGGCTTCGCTGGAAGACATAAGCGCCTCGCTGGCGCACATGCATGTGAACCGGATGATGCTGTCCAATCCACGCGAGCACGAACTAATCATCCACGCGTTCCTGCACCGGATCTGCAGAGGGCGCCTCGCCCGCCGGAAAGACCGCTAGATGGCCATGCACGTTCCAGCCCTGGAAGATGTCATGGCGCAGCCGCCCGCGACGTAACTGTCCCGAAAGCGCTAGTATAGAAAGCGCTACTATAGGATTGGTCATCAAGGGGAGGAACAGAATGGACCTTAAGCTCAAGGGCAGGCGCGCGCTCGTCACAGGCAGCAGCAGCGGTATCGGTGAAGCGATTGCCCGCATGCTCGCCCAGGAGGGTTGCGCAGTGGTCGTCCACGGCCGAAACCGCGAACGGGCCGAGAAGATCGCCGCTGAGATCAAGGCTGCGGGATGCGCCATTGGAGACCTCTCGACGGACGAAGGCGCTGCCGCCGTGCACACGGAAGCGCGCGCTGCGCTCGGCGGAAATATCGAGATCCTTATCAACAACGCGGGGGGCAGCTCGACGGGAAACTCCTCGCGGGCGCCGATCGAGATAACCCCGGAGCAATTCATCTCGAATTACCACGCGAACGCGCTCGCAGCGGTGCGATTGTGCCGGCACGCCGTGCCTGACATGGTGGCCGCGAAATTTGGGCGCGTCATCAACATCTCGAGCGCGGTGGCAGTTCAGCCCAATAACATGGGCACGGACTATTCCGGGGCGAAGGCCGCGCTCAATAATTTCACGGTCAGCCTGGCCGGTTCGCTCAAGGGCGTCGGGGTGACGGTCAACACGGTATCGCCTGGCATCATCATGGTGGACGGCTTGATCCGCATGGGGCGCACACGTTATGGCGACAACACTCTGACGATCGAGGAGATCACGAAGCGCATGGCTGCCGACAAGATTTTCGACCTGCCGCCGGCCGGCCGGCTAGGCACCCCGGAGGACCTCGCACTGGTCACCTGCATGCTCGCCAGTCCGCTATCGGGCTTCGTCACGGGTGCCAACTATCGCGTCGATGGCGGGCAGGTCCGTTCGGTCAACTGAATTAGAGGAAGAAGGTAGCGCCTGTCATGTCTCAGAAAAAATATCGCGTGATTCAGTGGGCCACCGGAACGGTCGGCAAAGTGGCGCTCAAGCATTTCATCCAGAACCCGGTTATCGAGCTGGTCGGCGTATACGTGACCAACCCCGAAAAGGTCGGCAAGGACGCGGGTGAACTCGTCGGCCTTCCCAAGACCGGCGTGATCGCGACGAACGATATCGAGAAGCTCATCGCGCTGCAGGCCGATTGCGTGTTCTTCGCCGCGATCGTGAAGGATCTCGACCTGTACTGTCGCTTCTTGCGTTCAGGCAAGAACGTCGTCTCTCCGGCCGGCCCGTTTATCCCAACGGAACGGTATCGCGACCAGTTTGACAAGATCGAGGCGGCCTGTCGCGACGGCGGAACGTCGTATCACGGCTGCGGTGTCCACCCGGGTTTCTCGGGCGATATCCTGGCGCTCACACTGACGCGGCTCATGGATAGGATCGATCGCATCGAGGTTACCGAGGTTATCGACAAAGTCAGAAATCCCATGATTTATACGGAGGTCATGGGCTTCGGACGCGATCCGGCCGAACTGCTCGCCAAACCGAGCCGCTCGGCGGAAGCACCCTATGCCTTCGAGGGATCCATGCGCATGGTCGTGGAAGGATTGGGCAAGAAGATCGAGAAGCTGACCACCAAGCTGGAGGTGGCCACGGCGACCAAGGACATCCCCTACACCCTCGGAGAGGGGATTCCCGGCGGCGGCGTCGTTCGCAAAGGAACGGTCGGGGGCCAGCACTATGAATGGACGGCCTGGGTTGATGGCGCGCCATTCATGATTTATCACTTCTACTGGACGATGGGCTATGACATCGAGCCCAGATGGGATAATGGCGACAGCCACTACCGAGTGGTGATGCACGGCAATCCGCCGCTGGAAGTCAGAGTGATGGGCGGCATGGAGGCCGATGGACGCAGGCCCTTCCATGGGCTGCCTTGGACCGCACTAGTCGGCGCCACCGCCGTGCCGGCGGTCTGTGACGCCAAGCCCGGCGTGATCACCCATCTTGAGTTGGGCGTCGTACAACCGCACGGCCTGGTAAGGCCGTGATTGGTGATCTTCGCGGAGTAAAGTTGCGGGCCGGCTTGGGTCTTCGAGGGTGAGAGCATGGCGAAGTTCGTCTTCGGAATGAACCAGTCCCTGGACGGCTACGTCGATCACCTGGAGATGCGGACGATCCCGTTGGCGAGGACACGATTAGACTGACGTATGTCCCAGCCTGATCGGGCCAGGAGGGGCGATGCGAGCGCCATCATGTCCCGCCTTGCATGGCTTGGAGCAAACTCGCGCGAAGGGCGACGGCTGCATCGGCACTCTCGACCACCCCACAGCTGTAGAGGGCGCTCGGATAGGAGATCCGCCGACCCGCGTAGAGTTTGAGGATGAGTGGGTGTAAGGCCTCATTGGTGTGCATGCTCGGGGTTGTATTGGCATCGCTTCCGTAGGCGAGCACATCGGGGTGGGCTTGGAGAAGCTGCTCCAAGTCGAACGAGCCGTCTCGCAGACCCTCGCTCGATGCGATATTCACACCTCCGGCCGCTGTTAGTATGGCATCGAACAGCGTGCCCCGGCCGGGGACCGAACCGCCGCCGTTCCAGCCCGCGACACGGATTTTGCGCTGGGGTTGCGCAGAATCCAAATCGCGCAACGTCGTATCCATCTTCGCGATCAGTTCCTCGGCAAGAGCGTCCTGGCCCAGCGCATGCGCGACGCTGCGCGTGGAGGCACGAATTTCCTCGAAATTATCGGCCGGTGGGACCTCGATCATTGGAATCCCAACTTTCTTGATGAGTGCACGCGCGGCGGGAGTGGTGTAAGTGCCGGCAAGCACGAGATCGGGTTTTTCCGCGAACACCTCTTCCGCATTCCCATAGTTGATTGCGACCATCGCCGCCTTCGGCCAGAGAAAGGAATTGCCGGCTTGCCTGGAGTAATAGGTAACTGATGCGATGCGCTCCGGCGGCAACAGTTCGAGCAACAGTGCGTCAGTGCACATGCTCAACGACATCACGTGCTGCGGTGCGTGAGTGGCGGCGAGCGCCGACCAGGAAAGCAAAGACAGCACACCTGAATGGAGCAGTCGCTTGATCATGAGACTGGGGATGGTAAATATGGAGTTGCGAGCGGCACAAGGTTCAGTACTTGAACTTCGCGCCTGCGAATGCGGTACGTCCCCACGTGCCGTATTGATAGATGGTCTCGTAGACCTTGTTGGTGAGATTATCCACGCGTCCGTACACTTCGAAATGCTGGTTGATGGCGTAGGAGGCGCGGAAATCGATGAGCGTATATCCGCCAAGTGTGATGATGGCGGCGGGAAAGACATTGGCGTTCTCGCCCAAACTAGGGCCCGAGTAGCGCACGGCCGCCGAGGTGCTGAGCCTGAAGGGCCACGTATAACTGACGGTCAGATTTCCGGCCTCGCCTGGGCGATTGAAGGCCGGCAAGCCAAAGGTGGCTGAGCCGGGTGTCTGATTGATGGTTTTCAGGTGCGTGAAATTCGCTAACACGGTGAAATTGTTCGTCAATTTCACCGACGCCTGAAATTCCTCGCCGCTCGACTTGGCCTTACCGAGGTTGGCGTAGTAACCGAATTCATGACCGGGTTCAGCGCACAGCGGACTGCCGGGGCAGTCGTCGAAATCAATCAGGTTTTTGAAATTGATATCGAAGTAGGTCGCGGAGAGCATGATATGGCCATCCCAGAATCGCTGCTCCACGCCGGCATCCCAATCGTGCGAGCGTTCCGCCTGCAAATCCGGAGTGCCGTAAGGGCTGTAGAGCTGATAAAGACTGTGCGCCTTAAATCCCTGTCCCCAACTGGAACGCAGA
>Ga0182024_10006146_pt1 | contig 26488 bp, 21 predicted proteins | sample P32metaG_FD_120480 | JGI IMG/M metagenome (GOLD analysis project Ga0182024, IMG submission 120480) | Permafrost microbial communities from Stordalen Mire, Sweden - P3-2 metaG (Illumina Assembly) | ecosystem: Environmental > Terrestrial > Soil > Wetlands > Permafrost | place: Sweden: Stordalen... | reverse complement strand
TGAGGCACTGGCGCGGCTCGCCGAGGCGGAGGGCATCGCGACCTGCGGCGGCCCCTATTATTCCTGCCTCGAGGACGTCTTGTGCCGGCAGGCCGGGAGCTTCGATCTGGTCTATCTGCACCGGGCGGAGAACGCCGACCGGTATCTGGCGCTGGCGCGCCGCTATTGCCCAAAGGCCCGAATCCTCTACAGCGTGGCGGACCTGCATCACCTTCGTCTTACCCGCCAGGCGCAGGTCGAGCGCCGCCCGGAGCTGCTGGAACAAAGCCGGTATATTGCCGCGGTCGAGATCTTGGCGGCACGGCGCGCCGACATCGTGGTAACCCATTCCCCGGTCGAGGCGGAACTGCTGCGTCGCGAGGTCGGGTTCGGCAAGGTGCACGTCGTTCCGTTCGCGGTTCCATCGCGCCGGCCACGCAAGCCCTTCTCTGAACGCCATGGGGTGGCGATCCTTGGCAGCTTCGGGCACGCGCCGAACCCCGATGCGGTTCATTACCTGACCCGTGACATCCTGCCCCGTGTCTGGGCCCGGGACCCGCGGCTCACCTGCAAGATCGTCGGCCACGGCTGGCACGCCGGCCGGCTGCCCGGGCTCGATCCGCGGATCGAGATGGTCGGTGGGGTCGCGGACCTCGACGCCGTGTTCGACACCGTCCGGCTGACCGTCGCGCCATTGCGCTTCGGGGCCGGGATCAAGGGCAAGGTCTTGGACAGCTTCGCCGCCGGCCTGCCCTGCGTCATGACGCCGATCGCCGCCGAGGGTCTCGCCCTCACCGGCGCGCTGGCGCAACTCGTCGCCGCCGACCCCGGCCAATTGGCCGAACTGATCCTGCGCCACCACGCCGATCCGGCCGCCAACGAACAGGCCGGCAGGGATGGCACCCGACTGGTTGCTGGCGAATTCTCCGATGAGCGCGTTGCCGCAGCCCTCAAAGAAGCATTGTCCGGCCACCCGTCCGCATCGTTAGAAAACCACAGTCGATTTCGCGATGGGCGATCCTGCGAGCCCGGTTTGTCAGTTGCCTGATCGGTTGTAAGCCGCTCGGCGACCAAGCCGGCGCGCAGCCACCTGATCGGACCCATCGCTGCCCAAGGGCCGCTTCGGGGGTAAGGAACGGCCGTCGTTTGGCGAACTGCCGAAGATTGAGATCTGCTCTCACGGAGCCGGCTCAGAATGTCCAGGGACCGGTCTGTCGAGCCGTCATCGAAAATGATGTAACGGTCGACGAAACTATCGTAATGCCGGAAAAAAAAGGCAGCATGAATTCGTCGTTCCAGCATTGCGCGTAGAGATGGACCTGCGCCGCGTTGTTCCGCCCGCCCGATTGCACCCGAGCGCCGCCGGCGGCGGTGCCGTTACGCTCACGTCTCTTCCGCGCGAAGGTCGTGTCCCTGGTCTGCCGGATCTCGTCGTAGTCGGCCGGCACGATCGCCTCTAATGCCAGTCGCCGATGTCCGTCATGACCCTCGGCATACTCGCGCGGTTGCGTATTGCGCAGCACAATGAGGCCGCCGGGCTTGAGGAAGGGCGTCCAGCTCTCATAGGCCGCCCGCGCGCCCTCCGGCGACTGATCGGCGTCGAGCAGCAAGAGGTCGATCGGCTCGGTCCAGCCCGCCGCAATCTCGGTCGCGCGCCCTTCGTGCACTTGCACCCAATCGCTGAGGCCGGCCCGGGAGATGTTCGCCTCGAAGTGCTCTCTGAGCGATCCGCCGTGGAGCGACTCCAGAATGTCGCGGTAATAGGGAACCGAAAAGGCATCCCCCGAACCGTCGAAGGGGTCAACGCAATGAACAATGCCGCTTCCTCGGAGTCGGCGCGGGCCAGCCAGCAGCACCGTGCAGCAACCGAGAAATGCACCGATCTCCACGATCACCGGGGTGCCGCCAAGCGAGAAGCTGGCACGCGCTACCTCGTCGGCATCCTCCTCGCGCGTCCAGCCCGGGATAGTTGCCGACATCTCCAAAATTCTGCTCAACCCTTGCATCGTGCCCCGCTCCGGCGCCCGGCTGTCGACAGTAGAGCCATCGAGCAGCGGGTCGAACTCCCCCCCAAATTGCTCCCAGGCGAAGCGCCCGTACTGCTCATAATGCTCAAGTACCCTCTGGTACTCCCCATCCCATGGCTGGCCGGCATCGATCAGCATCTGCCGGGCTGCTTTCACCCGGTCGATTGCGCCCTCGAACCATTTGTAATGCGAGAGATCCAACTCCCGCGAGCACAAAATCTCTCCTTCAAACACGTGATGGGCTGCAACGCTCTTCAACAAACCTTTAACCAAAACACCCTTGTAGTCTGCACCTTGCATAATTTTCTGTATGAATCTGGCTCGAATTGGGAATACTTGTCTTAACTCGCATTCCGGTTCAATTTCCCCTAGGCGGCCCTCCCTGGTAAAACGATCCCACATGATCGCCCTTACCACATTGGCCTGCTCCTGTTCGGCCAAGTCGAGAATGTCGCCGATCTCGATTGGAAATTCGACGAACTCGTCCAAATCCACAAAAACGGCCCACTCGGATGCCCCCTGGTGCCGCCGTCGCATCTCCGTTACCGCAGACGCTCCCCCGATAAAGCTGTCGGCGACGTCGAGGTCATCGAAAATCGTAAGATTATAGGTGCTCTGGAACTTGGCAGCCGTTGCCTTCAAGCTGGGATCGACAGCAATCAAGCTAGGATCGACAGCAATAAAAAACTCGCTGACGCCCGCGCGCCGGTAGTGAGCCAAGAAATTTCCGAGAAGTCGAGCATCATTGTATATCGCAGTGAACAATTTCATCAGTTTGCAGACCTGACCATGGACCGACTAATGTTTCGCCTGCTGGCTGCTGAAAGGGTGTGGAAGATCGGAGGGTGCGCTTTCGGTGTTATCATACGGTGGGCCATTGTCAATGCCCGCGTTTCCAGTCTACATTCTATCGGGTCTGGACCCGCCGGTTGTCGGGGCTGGCCGGAGATCGGCCATGGACGCTCTGTGACCCTGGAACCATGGCGCCGTTGAGCGCGGAGAGCGGATTTCTACCGCTGCCCCAATACCTGGGTAAGCCCCGCCTCGATCGCGGTTGGCGCCGACCAGCCCACTCGGGCACGCACCCTGGTCATGTCCGCAATGAGCCGCGCCGGCTCACCGGCGGGCAGCTCGATCGCGCCGAGACGCAACAGTTCGCGACTGCCGCGCCGATCGGCGAGGTATTCGATGACCGAGCGGATCGTCGTCGCGCGTCCGGTGCCGATGTTGAAAGGCCCTGCGTCCGACAAAAATAGCAGCCGTACCAGGAGGTCGGCCGCGTCCGGCGCGTATATAAAATCCCTCAGCTGTCGGCCGTGGGTTGTTTTCACCGGCCGCTGCTGATCGAGCGCCGCCAAGACTGAGGGGACCAGCCGTCCCGGCGGGTCGCCCGGGCCATAGGGCAGAAAGATGCGCCCCCAGGCCGCCGAGAAGCCGTAGTACTGCGCCGCCGCCTCTGCTCCGAGCCAGCAAGCCGCCTTGCACTTCCCATAGACGGTTGACGGGCGGATCGGCGTCAGACCCTCCGTGCAATGATCGTGGCCGCCTTCATATTCCGCCGAGCTGCCCGCGCCGAGGAAGCGCTCGCCGCCCGCTTCCCCGAACGCCGCAACGATCGCCAAACCCGCTTGCAGCCAGCGAAGATTCTCGGGAGACGCGGCATAGATCCGCGGGGTCGCCTCCCAGGCGAGATGCAACAGGTGGCTCGGGCGGACGGCTGCGATCAGCCCGCGCGCTTCAGCGAGCTCACGCAAGTCAGCTTCGTGCCAGCGCACCCGATCGCCGCCTGATGCGTTGCGGTGGCGGCTGACCGCGTGGATCTCGCAATCCTCGGTCAGCAGGCGATCGAGACAATGGCGCCCGATGAACCCGGTGGGCCCGGTGATCAGCACCCGCCTCATACTGCGAAATCCGGCCAGCTCGCATCACGTTCCGACATCGTCACGGGCTCGAACGGCCAGGCGATGGCGAAGGCGGGATCGTTCCAGCGCACACCCGAGGCGACATCCGGCGTGAAGACCTCGCCCATCATATAGAAGACCTCACAATCGTCCTCGAGGGTCAGGAAACCATGCGCGCAGCCGGCCGGAATGAACAGCGCATTGCGGCGCTGATGCGCGAGCTCGACCCCGATCCAGCGGCGGTAGGTTGAGGAGTCGCGCCGCAAGTCGATAGCGACATCGTAGACCCGGCCGCTTGTGCAGCGAACCAGTTTCGGCTCTTCGAAAGGCGGTCCCTGAAAGTGCATGCCGCGCAACGTCCCGCGCTCGCGGTTCCAGGAGATGTTGCATTGCGGCCAACCGGTCGTCAGCCCAGCCGCGCCAAACGCGGCGGCATCGAAGGTTCTCGCGAAGAGGCCGCGTTGATCGGTATGTGGCTCGATTTCGACGAGCATCACGCCCGGCAATTGGCTCGGTTCGATTCTCATCCACGCCTGAATCAATCGAGGACTGGGATCAATCGAGGATCGTGAGCGTCGGGATCGCCACGACAAATCGCCCGCCCCAGTTGCGAATGCCGCCCATTTGCGTGGCTATCTCGTCCTTCAGGTTCCAGGGGAGCACCAGCACATAGTCGGGCCTGGTTTCGAAAATGCGCTGCGGCGCATGGATCGGGATCTGCACGCCCGGCAGATAGCGCCCTTGCTTGTGCGGGCTGAGGTCGACCGTATAGGGGATGAGTTCGGGCCCGACGCCGCAGTAATTCAGCAGCGTGTTGCCCTTGGCCGGCGCGCCGTACCCCGCCACGGTCTTGCCCTCGCGCCTGGCCCCGATCAGGAATTCGAGAAGCCGGCATTTCACCTCAGTCACGGCGTTGCCGAAATCCCCATAGGAATCGGGCCGGTCGAGCCCCGCCGCTCGTTCGGCCGCGATCACCGCGCCAACCCGTCCGCTGCGCGGCACCCTCGCCTCGGCGGGCGCGGCAAAGACCCGCAACGACCCGCCATGCGTTGGCAATTCCTCGGCGTCGAAAACCGCCAGGCCGTGATGCGCCAGGATCCGGTCGGCGACGAGCAGCGAGAAGTACGAAAAATGCTCGTGATAGATCGTGTCGAACTGGCGCTCCTGGATCAATCGCAACAGATGCGGAAACTCGAAGGTGGCAATCCCGGTCGGCTTCAGCAGGATCTTGAACCCGGCGACGAAATCGTTGAGGTCGGGGACATGGGCGAGCACGTTGTTGGCGGCGGTCAGATCGGCCTGGCGGCCCTGCGCCACCAAGCGCCGCGCGGTGTCGGTCCCGAAAAATGCGACTTCGGTCGCAATCCCCTTCTCGATGGCTACCCTGGCGACATTGGCGGCGGGCTCAACGCCGAGGACACCAATGTCGCGCTCCTTGAAATATTGCAGCAGGTAGCCGTCATTGCTGGCGATCTCGACGACCAGCGACGACGCGCCCAGGCGATAGCGCTCTGCCATTTGTTCGGCGTAGTCGCGGCAGTGGCGCAACCACATTGCCGAATAGGATGAAAAATAAAGATAGTCGCTGAAGATGTTCTCGGCACTTTGGTACTCCTCGAGCTGCACCAGGAGGCAGTTGTCGCAGACATAGGCGTGCAGCGGGTAGAACGGTTCCATGCGCCGCAAATCGTCGGTGCCGAGGAACGAGTTGGCCAGCGGCGACCGGCCGAGATCGACAAAGCTGCGGGTAAGCTCCGCAGCGCAAAACCGGCAACTACCGTTAGTCATCTTCGACTCGCGAACCGGGCTGCGCAGGCGATCCCGCGCCGAACCGGTCGATCTGGTTTTCGGTCAATTCGCGCACCGCCCGCCGCTGTGAATACGCCCGATACCACTCGACGGTCCACGCCAATCCAACTTCAAGCGGCAGGCGCTGCGACCATCCGAGGCGTGCGCGCGCCTTGGCGGCATCGACCTTGAGCAATGTCGCCTCGTGTCGTCCATCGCCGGCCGTCGTCTCCCAGCGCGAGCCACCGCCCCACAGCTCGACGATGCGCGATGCGATCCAGGCAACCGGCCGGATGTCGGCTTCAGGAGGGCCGAAATTCCAGGGCTCGCCATAGGCTTCGGGATCGTCCCACAAACGTTCGGCGAGAATGAGATAGCCGCACAGCGGGTCGAGAACGTGCTGCCAGGGGCGGCTCGAGCGCGGGTTGCGGATGCCGATCGGACGGCCGTCACCGAGCGCACGCATGCAATCGGGCACCAGACGGTCCTCGGCCCAATCGCCGCCGCCGAAGACGTTTCCGGCGCGCGACGACGCAATGCCCATCTGGCGCGCTCCGCCCGGCGGGCAAAAGGAGCGCCGCCACGCCGCCGTGACCAGTTCGGCACAGGCCTTGCTGCTGCTGTAGGGATCATGGCCGCCGAGCGCTTCGTCCTCGCGATAAGCCCACAACCACTCGCGGTTCTCATAGCATTTGTCGCTGGTCACGATGACGACGCAGCGCACCGAGGCGGCCCTCTGCGCGGCGGCGAGAACGTGCACGGTCCCCATTACGTTGGTCGCATAGGTCGCAACCGGTTCCACATACGACCGGCGGACCAAGGATTGCGCGGCCAGGTGAAAAACGATGTGCGGCTGGATCCGCTCCATGGCGCGAGTGACCGCGTCGAGATCGCGGATATCGGCATAACTCGTATCGATCACCGAACCGAGGGCGCTCGCCGCGAACAAATTCGGCTCGCCGGCCGGCGGCAACGACACGCCGAACACGCTGGCGCCCAGCCGGCGCAACCACAAGGACAGCCAAGCGCCTTTGAACCCGGTATGCCCAAGGACGAGAACCTGCTTGCCGGCCCAGAAACCCGCCTGCGGTATTACCAGGTTTTCCACGGCGCGGTTCCGCTGTTCCACAGATCCTCGAGGTGACGCTTGTCGCGCAGCGTGTCCATCGCGTACCAGAAACCGGTATGGCGGTGCACGCCGAGCTTATTGTCGTGGGCGAGATTGGTCAGCGGATCGCTCTCGAACGGGGTGCTGTCATCCTTGATGTAATCGAGCACCTTCGGCGAAAGCACCATGAACCCGCCGCTGATCCAGCCCCCGTCGGCTTGCGGTTTTTCGCGGAAACTGCGCACCAACCCGCTGGGATCCACATCGAGCACGCCAAATCGCCCGGGCGGTTGCACCGCGGTCAGGGTGGCGAGGGTTCCACCCTGCTCGTGGCACGCGCTCAGGGCCTCAAGATCGATATCCGCCACGCCGTCGCCATAGGTCATGTGGAACGGTTCGTCGTCGAGATAGTCGCGCACCCGGCGCAGCCGCCCGCCGGTCATCGTCGTGTCGCCGGTTTCAACCAGCGTCACCCGCCAGGGCTCGGCCCGCTTCCGATGGATGATCGTCGAGTGTTTGCTGAGGTCGAAGGTTACGTCGGCCAGGTGAAGATGATAATTGAAGAAAAATTCCTTGATCACGTATCCCCTGTAGCCCAGGCAAATGATGAAATCATTCAACCCATACTGTGAATAAATCTTCATGATGTGCCATAGAATCGGCCGGCCACCGATTTCCACCATGGGCTTCGGTCGGACATCGGTCTCCTCGGACAGCCGGCTGCCGAGACCGCCGGCGAGAATGACCACCTTCTTAATGCGCATCGCCGTGCCTCAGAAAGTTGCGTAAGTGGTGTTTCGACAGATTGCTGCGCGGTTTATAACGGGTAAGACACGTTCACCCCCAACAAATACCAACCATAACCCCACGTTGGGACTCAAATCTCGGGACAGCTTACCCGCATTCCCCGGATGAAGCGGCGATTTTGAGCACGGTCGGTGCGATTATGATATAAGGGTCAACATCTTCTCGCGGACCGGGCGGGGCGGATATGGCGAACCGGCGGATGAATCGGGCAGCGAGGCGCTGAGGTTCGATTTCGATCGCCGGTGGATGCTTCAATTTCGCGGCTTAGCGGTCACCTCCGATGCCAGGTTGGATGACGCGTTGGGCTTGACCACACTGGTGCGGAGGTGCTGGCCGATGCGTGCTACGGATCTGGTCCGGCATAAAACCTCCGAAGGCATGCTGCGTAACAACTGGATCCGAACCGCGTGGGCCTGTGAGGATCTTTCCTAGTCTCCAATGATGGGAGATTTTGTGAGAACAGATGAGCTGGCGGCCAAAACATGGGATCGGATTGAGCCTCTTCAAGAGACGAGTCGCCGTATCCATGATGGAGCGGACGGTGTTAGCAAGTTGCAGGAAAGGGCTATCTGGTACGTCGAGCAACTCTTGTTCGGCAATTTCCCTCAGTCTCTTCCCTCGGCCGAGGCCAACATCCTCGAAATCGGCAGTGGACTTGGGTGGATTATGGAGGCAATGAATGAATATCTTTGTGGCTTGGACAGCCCGCCCAAAACGATTACGGGTCTCGATATTGCGCCGAACATGCTTGCGAAGGCTCGTCTCAGACTTGGTCAGCGTGCACCATTCGCATATCAATCCTATGATGGCATCCACGTTCCGTTCGACGATTGCTCTCTGGATCTGATCTACAGCGTCGCGTGCTTGCAGCATGTGCCGAGACCATCTGTATTCAACCTTTTTTTGGAAATCAAACGACTGCTCAAAGACGACGGATTTGCAGTCTTACACTTTTTATCCACGGATGCACTGGAAAGGCAGGAGACATTCATCCCCTGGCGCATTGAAATTGATAACCAGATCTATGGAAAAGAGGCCCACTGGCATCATTATTACACAAGCAAGGAATTGACAGATGTTCTGATGATAACGGGTTTTCCTTACGTCGTGGTCCGCGACGACGGTGCTGGTTGCCTAGTGGCGTGTGTTTCCTCAACGCCGCTCTCTCTACCTCGGAATTTTGATCGAACCGGTTATTTGGAGCTTAATGCGGATGTAAAGCAAACGCAAGGGGATCCCGCTTCGCACTATCTCGTATTTGGGCACAAAGAGGGGCGAAAATGGTTCGCTCGGCATAAGCCGCCCCCCTAAGCAGGCTCCTGAAAAAGGTCGCCGCTTTCACGCATCGCTGATCTCCTGACACCTACCAGGAGCGGCGCTCTTTCGGGCCAAAGTGGTGGTAGTGGGAATAAGGGTCTACGCCGGCCCGAAACACATCCATGTTGTGCAACAGATAACCCCGGGGATCGAAGCCTGCGGGGACATCGACCAGATGTTCCGGCGGAGTCGCCAGCCCGCGCACGAACTGGTCAACCGCGGCCCGCTCTGATTTACCGATGGCCGCCGGGTGCGACTTCCGGAGCAGGTATCGGCCGTCGCCAACAACGATCCATTCAGCGGGGTCGGGGTGGTCCAGCACGGTCCAGTAATGCGTTACGAGCGAGGTTCGCGTCGCCTGATTATCGATGATTGTGGCACCGCCGTGCAGCAGCTGAGCGTGCCAGATCAGCACGTCGCCAGGCCGCGGGAAGAACCGCATCTCCTCGAGGCCGTATTCACCGATAATCCGCTCAATATGGGCCCCGGCGGCCGCCATTTCCACGTCGATCGCGGCCACATCTCCGCTGGAAAACCTGAACGGCTCGATGAGGTGCGATTTCGGGTAGTAGAACAGAGGGCCGTTTGTCTCGGTAACCGGGTCAATCGCGATCCACGACGCACACATCTTGTTAGGCGTCCTGGATGGCATAAAGAACGTATCAAAATGTGCTGGTTGCTGGCTGCTGCGCTCGAATAGGAGCGTGTTAATGACCAATGGGGTGTGCAGCAGCAATTCTGCAACCACCGCCGTCAATCGCGCGTCCGCAGCCAGGTCGCGGAACACCTCATCCTCAAGGTGTACGTCGTTCAGCTTGTAGGGGATCTGCCGGGTGGCGTTGGCCACCTCGCGGAAATACGTTCGCTCCCCGTCATCGAGGCGGTCGATCACCAACGGACAGCTAGGGCCGCGATTTGCCCAGAAATCGTCGAGTCGCGCTCGGGCCTGTGCGATCTGAGCAGCAGGAAAAAAGCCCTCCAGGATCAGGTAGCCGTTCTCATCGAAGAACTGCTTTTGGTCGCCGCTTAACAGGTTTGTATACATTGAGGCTTTCCTTTTAGGGCACCATTTACCCGACATTCGCCCGATTCCGGACGGCTGGTTGCCAGAATTCCCCTTTCCGGGCGTGTTGACAACGGTAAATCCTGCATCGCGTGCGCAGCGGTCGTTCGGCGGGGTTCGCGTGAAATTGCCGAGGTTATACGCCACCGCGTGGAACTAAAGCCGTACGGCATTGGCGGAGAAGGGACGGCATGACAGTTGGGTCCATATGAGGAGCTATAGCTCGTATATTTCCTCAACGTAACCGTCCCGCATCCAGAATAAGTTTCGCGCTGTTGGTAGTAATCCTGTTTCCGCGGCCATTATCTTAGAGACAACCGTTTGGCGCATGCTACCGGTATTAATGGCGGTCTGCTCTTGGTTGATAGAAAAGAACAGCTTTTTGGTGATCTTACAGATCTCGCGGATATAGTAAGCACCAATGTGAGGCGGCATTTCGGGCAAAGAGTCTTGGTTTATCGCCACATCATATTTTTCCGAACGTTTAATTTCCCACCACGGCAGAACCGTGATCGCTGGGCCGGATGCTGGCTCCTCTCCATATAGACGAACTGCAACGGGCAGCTCGGCCTTGAGGAGAAAGAAGCCTTGAATCAGGCACGAAAACGGCAAATCGTAGATCGTGTAATTTCTGGGCTGAATTTTTTGCATGAAATACGCGAGACCTCCAAAACCACCGCCAATCTCGAAGGTGCGAAGCTGTCCGGCATCGCGGAGGTACCGGCTGATCCGATGTGCAGCATAAATGTGTGTGAAGGAAATTTCGGGGAAAATGCCGGCATTGACGCGCATACCGTAAGGTGCCCCGACCTTTGGGAAAGCAAGTGGGACTCCCAATTTTGACTCCACGGCGCTCACGACCGCGTCGAGATCGAGCGAGAGCAGTGCACTGTAATCTCCTTGCTCTGGCGATCGAACGGAAAGTACGCCAAGCGCTTCAGCCAAGCGGAGTAGTCGATCTGTTACATTGGCGCAGAACTGAATGGGCATGCGGCGTGCCATCTCCGCCGTAGCATAACCCATCGCAATGCCGTGGGTTATCCGTTGGAGAAACATACTCGACATCAAAGACACCAAGGCCTTCGTATCCTCTGATTCGAGGGCGGCGAAAAGCGTTGGATTCCAGGTGGGCAGCAAGGCCCACATCCCGGACCTGTCAACCAGATCATTATCTGGCTCTTCGCTTCGTGCCAGCTTCCATGCAGCAATCAGCCGTTGGGCGACGCGCTCGTCGTCGGCCCCGATGACCGGCTCGGCAAAACCGAACTCGGCGAGTCGACCGTAAGCTCCGTAGGGATATCGGAACGTTTCAGGCGGGAAAATGCCGCCCCCCAACCCGATGGTTTCGACCGGTGGTATCGCGCGTCGGCCTTCGCCTTTTCCGAAAGCCCGCCAGTGTGCGTCACCGCTTGGGCATTCCCCCCTATCAACCGCGGCGGCGACATCGGGATATAGCGCGAGGTAGTAACTTTCGTCGAAGGAACTCTCGTCAGCCATCTTTCCCGCCATCCCCGGATTCCCGACCGTGACGCGCCGGCGCGACGAAAATTTGAGGGCTGGCGGGAGCGCGGGACCTCAGTGCGAAAAACCACTTCATTCTTTCTCACCTTCCAACTGCCGGCAGCTTAGAGACTTTAATTTACCCGGCGGACGCGGTCGACCTCCGAGCCCGGCTGCTGTTTTCGCTGATCGAGCAGCAAGCCCTCTTCGGTGCGCACCATCCAGTTTTTCAACTACCGCTTCCTCGCCTCTCCGAAATTTCTCAGAATCAGAGAGGCGGTCGCCGGCTCTGGGACGGTTGTGGGGCGCCTCGCGGCCGCCGAGATCCGCGCGCCGGCCGCTCGCTGTTGGAGCGGCTACAATCGGAGCCGTCCGCCCCGTCGCCCGGTGGCGGGCACGCGGCGATACAATTTGCCGCTCGCACGACGGCTGTTTCGCCTCACTGGGCGTTGCCGTTGTCGGAGGGATTTCCGCCCCCGGCAGTTCAAAATTCGGTGGTTTCGCTGAAAAATACCCACTATAGTATGGGTCCTTTCTGGTTAGCTCACGCCACCGCTTTAAGAACAGATTAATCTCCCGGCGCTCTACGGTTCTCTCCCGATTACGGCTCTCAAAGTGGTATAGTTCTGCTTTGGCGCTGTAAACGATTCGCAAGCCAGATTTATAAACTTTCAAACAATAATCGATGTCGTTGTAGTTCACTGCTAATTTTTCATCAAACCCACCGACAGTTTGAAAGATTTGACGCGGCGTCATAATGCAAGCGCCTGTCACGGCCATGTAATTTCTTTGCCCAACAGTGCTGAAAAAATACCCAGGGTCATCGGCACCAAAGCCGCGTCGCACATGGTCTGGTAGTCCGTCACAGAAACTGACACCTGCGTGTTGAATACTTTTGTCCTCGAACCGCAGCCGTGCGCCTACTGCTCCAATTTGGGGATTTTGTGCCAAGCTGAGCATCGCCTCCAACCAATCCGGGCTGATCACAACTATATCGTCGTTAAGAAACAAAAGGTATTCCCCCTTCGCATGACGCCCACCCAGGTTCATTTTCGTCGCGATATTAAATCTCCGTTTTCGGTAATGAACAACAGAGACTCCGAACTCGGAAATCGCCTTAATCGTGGTCGGCCGCAGGTCATCGTTATCTACGACAATGACCTCGAAGTTCGTATATGTGGATAAGGCATATATGCTTCGAATGCAGTTTGCGAGCAAATCGACCGCCTGGCCGTGTATCACGCTGTCGCGCCCGGCTGATGGAATCACTATCGATATGCGAGGATTTCCTTCTACTCCGCGTCTCACATCAAAACAGCCAGAATATTCGCCCGGCTTTACCCACTCAAGCCGGCCAGTGCGTCGGACCCGATCCTCTAACCCCGCCACCGCCGCCTGGATGACGTAATCCTTGCTTTCCATGGACTTGGCGGTCGACCCGTCTATGGCTCGCCAATGATACAGAATTTTGGGAACGTGACCGACTTTCCCAACGATCTCGGTAAACCGAAGGACAAAATCATAGTCCTGTGCGCCGTTGAAGCGTGCTTTGAATCCCCCAACTTTATCAACAATTGATCGTCTGTAGCAGGCGAAATGAGCGGTGTACATACAACATTCCAAATATTCTGGAGACCAATCTGGTTTGAAAAACGGCTCGTAGCGTTCGCCCGTCTCGCTTATTTTGTCTTCGTCAGAGTATATGAAATCGAGCTCTGGATCGGCGTTCAGCATGAGAGCAAACTCGAATAAAGCGGTCGGTGCTATTTCATCGTCGTGGTCCATAAGGCATATATAATCGCCGGTTGCTAACGACATGGCGGTGTTAGTTGCCTCGGCAATATGTCCATTCACCTCTCGATACTCCAGCCGGATGCGGGGATCCTGTGAGGCGTAGCTGTCAAGAATCTTCCTTACGTAGGCGACGGGTGATGCATCATCCGCGATGCACAACTCCCAATGCGGATAGACCTGCGCCTGGACCGAATTCAAGAAGGAGGTCAGAGCGCTTTCAGGTGTATTGTACGTCGGCACGACAATGGAAAATTTTGGATGGTAACGAAATGCTTGAACGCTTTCTCGTAAAGATTGTAAGGACGGTTCCTGGTTCGCCTCATGCGCCGCAATCCAGGCTTGATAGGGGCTCAAACGCTGGTTCTCGCCTGGCCGAGGCGGCCGGCCCTCCAATCTGCCGAAGCGGGCGAAATGATACAACGGGTTGATCCCCGAAGCACGGATATCGGGATTTTGCTCCAAATACCAGGTCGTATCAAATTCGGGAGACGGGTTTTTTCCTTCGAAGACGCCAACGCGGAGATAATGCAAAACCGGATCTACACGAGCTCGAGCCACCTCAGGATATTGGAAGAGATACCAGTGCGGTTCGAAAAATTCGCAAGGTTTGCGCCCCTCCGCCGCTCCGAGGCGCAGATAATGCTCAAGCGGGTTCATCCCCGAATTTCGAACGTCCGGATTGTTTTCCAGGTACCAATCCGTATCAAATAAAGGACACGGATCACGGCCCTCATCGGCCCCGGTGACCAAATAGTGTTGCAGCGGGTCCACCCCAGAAGCCTTCACGTCGTCGTTTGCGTCTTGATAAAACTGGGGGTCAAAGAGCGCGTAAAAGTCGATCGGATCGTCGTCCATCCCGGAATTTAAATGGCCTACAGCCACTGATGCTGCCACGTCCGGATAAAGAGTTGGATACCCGACCTCGTCGACCACACGTAGCTGTTTTGGTGTCAGAGAATGCGTTTTCCGTCTGGGCGCGCGCGGCGCTTTTGGCAGAACCCAGCACTGATGAACCCCCACCGTATCCCGCAACGCGATCGGCTTGCCATCGCGACTGCGGAACTCAATCAAATGGTCGCGGTCATCCTGTAGATCCGGCGGGATCGCTACATAAAAGCCGACGCGCTGCCCGCTGAAGCCGGCCGCCCGGACGTCATCCCGGATAAGGTCGCACTTTACCGAGAAAACTTGGTTCCCGTCGATCAGAACCTGCATGACGAGAGGCACATCGGGAGCGGCCGGATCGTACGCCCAACCCTCGACGGTCGCCGCGCTCACGACGTCGCAATAACCAATTATGCCTGACCGCGGTAGTGCATCCATAATTTCGTCACCTGGCCAGCAAAGACCAGCTCTCCCGCGGCAGGCGACCTTCCTTGTAGCCGTTACGCTCGAAATGGGCCTGTGCGGAGGGAATGGCGCCGGCGCTCACGCCCTCCTTGATGTCTGGGTATACTCGAAAATAGAATTCCTCATCAACTTCTATCCTGAACGGCAGCCTGTCCTCAAAATATCCGAACTCGACATAGTGATGGTGAGGACTCGTAAACAAACCTTTTTCTAACGCCTCAGCAACATCTGGATATAACCGAAGATAGTAAGGTTCATCAACTTGGACGTGTTCCAGCACGATGCGAAGCAGATCTCTGAACAGGCCCGCGTGTATTGAGATCTCACCAGGAGCAAACGGCCAAATGACGTTATTTTGGCGCTTAATGGCGGCGAAATGTATCAATCCAGGCAGCTCCGCGCTAACTTTGTGCAAAGGCTCTGCGTTACTGAGCGCCATGTGGTAACCTTCTGAAGCATAAATACAGCCATCAGCGGCCTGAAAATAGCCAAGCCGTCCCCACGAGACTGACGTTGTCGTTTACGGCGATCGTGGGGGTACGTCAACCAGTAATCGAAGTCATCCTTGTATCGTCTCTCAATTGGTTGTCAGCGAGCTATGGCCAGAAGTTGGTGACGGGGTGCCGGGGTAAGGCGGCGTATCGTGGTGGTGTTCGACGCCGCCACTTCTCCAGCGAAGGAGTGATACGCCGTGTCGGAGAGTAACGTCATCAAGCTCGCCCAACCAGGGGCCTTTACTGATTCCCTCACAGAGATCCTGCGCAGCGGCGCGCGTGCGCTGCTGAGCCAGGCCGTCGAAGCGGAGGTTGCCGAGTTTCTCGCAAAGCATGCCGGTCTCCAGACCGAGACGGGGCAGCGGCCCGTCGTGCGCCACGGCCATCTTCCTGAACGCGAGATCATGACTGGCATCGGCCCGGTCGCCGTTCGCCAGCCGCGTGTGCGTGACCGCGCAGCTGCCGAGAGCGAGCGCATCCGGTACTCGCCATCGATCCGGTATTCGGGCGCAGATGGGACCAAAACCCAAAATCACCAACTTTTCACGTCTTTTTCATTCTTTTTTGACGGGAGTTTTGTAGATTGGGTGGGCGCTTTCGGGAGTTCCGCATGTCGCGCGACGCCGTCGCCCTGATTGTCACGGGGTTGCTCATATTGTTCGTGGCAATCGCCATCACCCTGGAGTTCCGGCTTTAACGCCCCCCGGCCGGGTTTGTTTTTAGGCGCCAGGGCGTCGCGGTAACGGCGGCGGATACGGCGCTGGCATCGGCGGCGCTTGGTTCGGAGTCGGCACCATCGGCACCTGGAAGGCATTGGGATACTCGTTGATCGCGCCTGTCGCTGCATCAACACCCAGTCCGATTATGCCACCGAGCAACAAGTTCCCGACCGTCCACCCCTGAAAATTCGAGGGGATGTTCCCGAAGCCATCTTGCCAACCAGGCTTGACGCAGCGGACCTGCATATCGTCCTTGCTCTTTGCCACGGTCGCCACCCCCGGCGACGTGAGTTGCCAATTGCCCTGGCTACTTGACAGGGTGCATTGGGCGCCTTCCGTGGGCGGCGTCGTGATCGCGATAGATTGGCTTGACCCTTTAACGACCGAAGCGCAGCCAGGCAAAAGCGCGACCAAAGCGACCAACGCAATCCGAGAATGTGCCATCGTCTTCCTCCCCTTTTGCGGGAGTGTAGCGCCGCTGGGTTTGGCGGTCAAAGGTGAGTTGAGGTCGGTATTGCTGAGGATATGGTGTCCCACGGCATACCTTTAAGGCGGCGAGCGCGGCTTTCTCGGCGTCATTACGAGAATCGATGATTGGACGACGGCATAGGAACATAGAATGTAAGCTGCACGGGTCGCTTTCCGTAATGCAATGCGACGCGATCCCGCAACTCTCGGATGCTAGTACACGGTTTCGCCATGCCAATTACCTCCCAGCACCGTGACACCAATTTTCGGACGCCGTGGTTTTCATTTAGCTGTTGAAACCATTTAATACCGGGAGGCGGCTTGTGCGTTTTTAGGTATTCCGCCACATCGGGATCGAGCGTGTCGTAGATTAGCTCGGTGACAAGTTTTCCCCACCATTTCGGCCGGCTATGGAGTGAGCCGGCCCACCCGCTCAGTCGTCCAAATTCTGACCAAAGTTCGTCAGGGAAGGTCTTTTCCCAATCACGGAGTTCTTCGGCAAGGAATGCCTTTAGCTTTACCTGTAGAGCATCGTCGGCACGTTCGAATTGATACCCCGTAGCCTCATCGATCAGCGCTTCAAGCCCGACCTTTGCGCACGCCGAAAGGAACATACTCGCGTTCATCGCGACTTGCCGCTGGCGCTCCGTCATCTTCGGATATGGCGAGTTCAGATCAAATGACGCTTGAAGGGCCGCGACAAAGCCTTGGCAGAGTTCAATCATTAAATCATGCGGTAACCCCTTGACCGCCTTCTCAAGACCATCAACATCCGGCAACCGAAACGGAATCATTCGTTCGAGAATTAAGTCCTTGTTTATAAACGGTTCTAGGGCCTTTACCCGCATGTACCGTTCGAGACCGCCGCCGCCCTTAATGCCGCTGAGAACTTCGGTTGCTGAAACGCGTCCAATCAGTTTCATCCCGTTGTCGAGGACATAACAGGGAACTTCAATCCCAACGATGTTGAGCGTTCCGCGCCAACGTGCCACGGGCATTTCCGCGCTAGGCTCGATGATTTCCGGCTCGTCATCGCCGCTGATAAGAGTGTCATCTTCGGGATTTACAATATTTCGCACGCGTGCCCATCGTGCAAGTCCTGCGCGGCGCGCGGATTCTTGCCGCTCTTCCGCCGACAACTTTGCGGCGCGGGCCTTTCCGCCCTTCTTCCCAGCCTTTTGCTTGGCTTCATCTTCGGCTACCTGATTGGCAGCCATATCATGCAACAGCGCCATTTTCGCCACTCCGGCCCCTTATCCATTCATGGGCCGATACGTAGCATGAAAATCTTCTAGTGCGAAGCACTTTTCGTATTGTGCTACGCATGAATTTCAGCCAAAATGCGTATCACTAAAGCGGAACCGGCCACCGTTGACGCGGCGACCGGCTCCTAAGACCGCAACACGGATTGGCCCCGCGGTCGCGATCCTCAGGTGGAATATAGCTCTGTTGACGCGGAGTTTCCACCCCGGACCGCCGGGCCGATCCCCCAGCAAGGATTGGCCCCTTGTCTCAACACTTCCTACTCAGTCCCGAAGCGCGCACGCTCAGCCTCAAGGCGATCATGCGCATGGACGATGCCGAAGCGTTCGGCGTGTTCCAAGCGATCCGCTTCGCTGATAACGGCGGCGAACCGTTCTGCCCGCGTTGTGGTGCGGTCAAGGTCTACACGCTGGCCGAAACCCCGGTCCGCTGGAAATGCTCGGCGTGCCGCCGCAAGTTTTCCGTGACGAGCGGAACGCTGTTCCATTCGCGCAAGCTGGCGATCCGCGAATACCTCGCGACGATCGCGCTGTTCACGGGCGGCGTCAAAGGCGTCGCCGCGCTGCGCATGGCGCGCGACATGAACATCAACCCGAAATCGGCCTTCGTGCTGCTGCACAAGCTGCGCGAGGCGATGGGCGCCGAGATTACCGCCAGTGGCGAACTGGCCGGCACGGTAGAGGTTGACGGTGCCTATTTCGGCCAGGGGCCGAAGCAAGCCAATCGGAAAGCTGATCGCGTTGACCGGCGCACGCTCAATTTCGCGCGCCAAGTTGTCGTTGTCGCGCGCGAGCGCGGGGGCGATGCCCGGACCTGGGTTGTCGGCAAGGAAGGCGATGGCATGCGCGAGAGCTCGCAATCGTGGCGTGATCTGCTGCTCGATCTGGCGCGTCGCGGCCTGACACCGGCGCCGGAGATTGCGGTCGCCGACGGCGCGCTCGGGTTCTGGAAGGCGCTCGGCGAGGTGTGGCCGACAACCCGCGAACAACGCTGCTGGGTGCGTAAGACCGCGAATCCGAAGAGCCTGCACACCAACGCCAAGCGCGCGCTGCAAGAGATCTGGATGGCCGAGACCAAGAAGGGTGCGGTTACGGCATTCGAAGCCTTTGTCGAAACCTACCAGGTCAAATACCATGCGACCCTGATAGATACCGATTTCGAGTAGTGGCCCAGAAATCTTGTGGGTCTCCTGATAGGTAAGAAGGCTTATTGTCAGAATACCCGCGAAGTCCTCGAGCCGGGCGGCGACGATAAAGACGACCAACACAGCAAAAATCTGGAAATCTGACAGGTGTGCCTCTGATGTTAAGCGGTTCCCAATCCGCGCTGCAGAAGAATTTCAGCCTTTGCTAAGTCTTGTCGAATTATGCTGATGCCTTCGAGATTTAAGGGCAGAGCAATGATTCCCACCTCCTGCGTTTCCAGAAGCAACGCAGTGGCCCCGCTCGCGTGTTGCCCAATCCAAGAGCGCAAAACCGTGATTGTTGGGTATGCTTTCCGGGCGGTTGGCATTAGTTCGCTCCTGGCGTTGGTCGGCACCCGTAGGATAGCAAAAGACGGGGCCGGGTGCGAATCCGGCCCCGCGGTACGCGGTCTAGCGGATTGCGCTCTAACTTTTAAGATTTCGGATCGGCCGGCGGCATCGCCGCGACAATGGGCGATCTCCGCTTAAGCCGTTCCCGGTGCGACCCGGCACCCCTTTGCCGCGGCCAAGTAGCGCGGCTCGCCCAACGCGAGCCCCGGCGCCGCTTGCGGGGTGCGGGGGTTTTTGATGCGCGATCCTGTCTGCTACCACCCTGCTACAAATGGTCCGTGGCGCCGCTGCGCAGCGACACCTAAGCTCGATTGTTAGCCCTTGCGTTAGCCGGGAGGTCCTTAATGGCCTGCAGACGAGCGGTATCCCTAACTAACCCGAACCGGGTCTACTACCGGGTGCCGGAATACCGGGGGTAGCGCTCGCGGGGATGTTCGGCGGTGTCGCGTCGGAATATTGACCGATGGCCGATCGTTTCTCGATGCCATCGGATCGGTGTAAGCTTTATCGTGGCTTTTTTCATCGGGTCTTGAAGGGTCAGCGGGGCGAGACATGAAATTCGGCTTGTGGTTCCTTTCCGCCGCCGCGATCGGTGCCGTCGGTACGGTCCTCGCCGCCTCGCTGCCGGTGCCGCCCTCGCTTCCGCGGATCGCGACCGGGCCTCTACCGGCGAGGCTGACCCTCGTCGCGGCGGTCTCGGCCCCGTTAACTCCGGCGGCGCCGACGACTCGGCCTGCCGCGCCGCCGCCAGTGCCAGCACCACCGCTGCCGGCGCCCGCAGCATCGCCGCCGCCGGTGCCGCCCGCCGTCGAGCGACCGAAGCGTATTACCGCCGCGGACATCGCCGCCCCGAAACACACGGCCAAACGCCCGACCCGCCATGCGGCCAAAGCGACCCCGGAGCGCCATCGTCGCGTCGTGGTGCGCACCGCCTCACCTCACTACGTGGTCGTCCGCAGGCTGCCGGCTCCCTACCCGGGAATGCCGGTCCGCCCGCCGACCCATGTCGCGATGGTCCCGCCGCCGCCCTACGGCATGCCCCCGCCCTATTGGCGCCCGCCCTACCCGCCGGAATGATCGGCCCGCCGGAATGATCGGTCCGCCGGAATGATCGGATAGACCGGCCGGAGGAGAATGAGCACCCCCTGGGCGCAGCCGCCCAAGATCGTCGCGTTGACCGGCGCCGGCCTCTCGCGCACCGCGGGGTTCGCCCCGTTTGCCGCCGAGCGGATGCCGGCGGGGCTGCGCCTCGAAGACGTCGTGACCGAGGAGGGTTTCGCCCGCGACCCGGCGCGCGTCCAGGACTTCTATAATCTGCGCCGGCGCGAGCTGCTGGCGGCGACACCCAGTGCCGCGCATGAGGCCCTCGCCGTCCTCGATATCGTGCGCCCGCGCGAGCTCCTGATCGTCACCGGCAACATCGATGATTTCCATCAGCGCGCCGGCTCCCAGGCGGTCATCCACCTGCAGGGCGAATTATTGCGGGCGCGCTGCATGATCTGCGGCAAGGTCACGGAGCGCCGCGACGACATCGCCGCGGCATCCGAATGCCCAATCTGCGGCAACAAGGGGCACCTGCGCCCCAATATCGTCTGGGTGGGCGAGGAGCCATTGCGCATCGCCACCGTCTACCAGGCGCTCGCCCATTGTTCGCTCTTCCTGGCAATCGGCACGAATGTCGGCGGCGAACCGGCACAGAGCTTCCTCGCCGAAGCCCGCCGCGCCGGCGCCCGCACGGTAGAGTTCAACCCCGAGCTCTCCCCCAACCCCGAACCGTTCGACAAGCGCGTCCCTGGCCCGCTTACGGAAACCGTGCCGGAATTTGTGAAGCGCCTGATCGCCGACTCATAGCCCGGACCGCTTCCGTCCGTGGGCCTTCAGCCCACGGACTTGATCCGTGGGCGCACGCGGGCGGGACGCCCGCGCTCCGGGCTAAGCGGCCATCCTCTCCTTCGCCGCCGCCTTGATCATCGCGGCGCCCTTTTCGGCGATCATGATTGTGGGGGCGTTGGTGTTGGTCGAGGTGACCGCCGGCATCACCGAGGCGTCGATGACGCGCAGGCCCTCGATCCCGTGCACTCGCAATTGGTCATCGACCACCGAAGTCTCGTCGCTGCCCATCTTGCAGCTGCAGCTCGCGTGGTAGACGGTCGAGCCGTTCGCCCGCGCGTAATCCAGGAGTTCGTCGTCGCTCTCAACGCCGGGGCCCGGGAGCTTCTCGGCGACGATATATTTGGCGAGGGCCGGTGCGGCGAAGAGGCGGCGCAGAAAGCGCAAGCCCCCGATCATCGCCCGGCGATCGGTGTCCTCGGCGAGATAGCGCGGGTTGATCGCCGGCTGGTCCTCTGGATCGGGCGAGCGCGCCCGCACATAGCCGCGCGACAGGGGCCTCATCTGCCACGGGCCCCCGGTGATGCCGGGCACGTCGTCGAGCTTCCTGATGAGGCCGGGCTTGTAGCTCGCCGGCGCGAAGACGCATTGCACGTCCGGTGTTGCGGACTCCTCCAATACTTTGACAGAGGCGGCGCATAAGGACGCGCTGTAGGTCAGCATCCCCTCGCCGGCGCTGAGATAACGCCACAACTCGCCCGCGAAGGAGAGGCCGCGGCCGCGTTCGTTCAAGGTCTCGATGCCCTTCACCTCGCACGACATGCGGGCGATGTAATGATCCTGGAAATTCTGCCCGACCCCGGGGAGCGCGTGGCGCACCGGGATCCCCGCAGTGGCGAGATGCTCGGGCGCGCCGATGCCCGACAATTGCAGGAGATGCGGCGAGCCGACCGCGCCGGCCGCGAGGATCACCTCGCGCGCCGCATCGGCGATCTCGACCCCGCCGCCCCGCGAAAAAACGACCCCGATCGCGCGCTTGCCGTTGAGCGAGACGCGGTGCACCAGGGCCTTCGTCACGATTTCCAGGTTGGGCCGCTTCGATGCCGGCTTCAGGTAGGTTTGCGCGGCGCTGGCGCGGCGCCGCCCGCCGCGGGTCTGCTGGCACCAGCCGATGCTGTCGCCGGTCCCCGGCGGCAAATTGTTGACGTCCGCGCGGTATTCGACGCCGAGCTCCCCGGCAGCCTCGATGATCGCCTGGCACACCGCTGGCCGCTCGCTCATGGGCGAGGTTGTGAGGTACCCGTCTTTGCCATGAATATCAGCAGCTTCTCCCTGCCAGTTCTCAGCCTGCTTGAAGTATGGCAAGACGTCGTCCCAGCTCCAGCCGCGATTGCCGAGCTGCCCCCAATGGTCGAAATCCTCGGGCTGGCCGCGGATATAGATGAGCCCGTTGATCGACGAGGAGCCGCCCAAGACCCGGCCGCGCGGATAAGGGATCGCCCTTCCGGCCGTGCCGGGATCGGATTCGGCCTTGAAGTTCCACGTGAGGGTCGGGTGGTCGAGCAACTTCATGAAGCCGACCGGGATGTGGATGAGCGGGTTCCAGTCGCGTCCGCCCGCCTCGATCAGCACCACCTTGACCGAGGGGTCTTCGCTCAGCCGATTGGCCAGCACACACCCGGCCGACCCGGCCCCGACGATCACATAATCCGCCTGCATGCCCTCTTCCCTCCTCACGCCAAGAAGCCCCCACCCTCCCACGCCTTCGGCGCGGATCCCTCCCTCCCCCGCGAGCAGGGGAGGGTCTCTACGCCAGCGGTGCCCCGATCGGCTCCCTCCTCCACTTGCGGGGGAGGGTTGGGGTGGGGGCTGGCCCGCTTACGCCGCCATCTTCTGCCGGGCGGCGGCGCGGATCATCGCGGCGCCCTTCTCGGCGATCATGATTGTGGGCGCGTTGGTGTTGGTCGAGGTCACCGCCGGCATCACCGAGGCGTCGATGACGCGCAGGCCCTCGAGCCCGTGCACCCTGAGCTCATCGTCGACGACCGCCAGCGGATCGCGGCCCATCTTGCAGGTGCAGGTCGCGTGAAACACCGTGGAACCGGTCTGGCGCAGGTACTCCAACAGCGCCTCGTCGCTCTCGACATCGCGCCCCGGCAGGATTTCGCCGACCACATAGGGCGCCAGCGCCGGCGCGGCGAACAGTTGGCGCACAAAACGAAGGCCGCCGATCGCGGCGCGCCGGTCGGTCTCGTGCGAGAGATAGCGCGGGTTGATCGCCGGGGCCGCTCGGGGGTCGGATGATTTCGCCTCGACATAGCCAGTCGACAGGGGCCGCATCTGCCACATGCCGCCGGTCATCCCCGGCTTGGCGTCGAGCCGGCGGATCGGCCCGGGCGCAAAGCTGCCATTGGCGAAGAGGATCTGCACATCGGGCGTCGCCGCTTCCTCCAGCACCTTGACCGAGGCGGCGACCAGCGAGGCGGCATAGGTCAGCATCCCCGTCCCATTGAACAGATAGCGCAGGATCTCGCCGGCAAACGGCAGCCCGCGCGACTTTTCATTGAGGGTCGGGATGCCCTGGACTTCGCAGGTGACGCGCGCCAGGAAATGGTCCTGCAGGTTCTTGCCGACCCCGGGCAGCGCGTGCGTGAGCGGGATGCCGACCCGGCCGAGATGGTCGGGGTCGCCGACCCCCGAGAGCTGCAAGAGATGCGGCGAGCCGATCGCGCCGCCCGCGAGGATCACCTCGGCCGCCGCCTCGGCCCGCTCGATTTCTGGCCCACGCGAAAACTCGACCCCGGTCGCGCGCTTGTCCTCGAACAGCACGCGATGGACCAGCGCGCTGGTGACGATTTCGAGGTTGGGGCGCTTCATCGCCGGGCGCAGATAGGTGCGCGCCGCGCTCTGCCGGCGCCGCCCCCGGCGGGTCTGCTGCACCCAGCCGATGCCGCCGCCGGCGCCGGGCGGCAAATGGTTGACGTCGTCGCGGTATTCGAGCCCGATCTCCTTGCCCGCCTCGATCATCACCTGGCACAGAGCCGGCTTGTCGGCGGTGCGCGAGGTGAGGAGCGGCCCGCCGGTGCCGTGGAACGAGTCGCCCCCGCCCTCCCAGTCCTCGGCTTTCTTGAAGTAGGGCAACACATTGTCCCACGACCAGCCGCGATTGCCGAGCTGGCCCCAGTGATCGAAATCCTCGGGCTGGCCGCGCACATAGATCATCCCGTTGATCGAGCTGGAGCCGCCCAGCACTCGGCCGCGCGGATAAAGAATGGACCGGCCGTTGACCCCGGGGTCGGGCTCGGCCTTGTAGCCCCAAGTCAAAACCGGATGGTCGAGCAGCTTCATATAGCCGGCCGGAATGTGAATGAGCGGGTTGCGGTCGCGCGGCCCCGCCTCGATCAAGAGGACCCGGGTCGCCGGGTCTTCGCTCAAGCGGTTGGCCAGGACGCACCCCGCCGACCCGGCTCCGACGATCACATAATCCGCGTGCATGCGTTTCCCTCCTCCGCCGACCCGAGTGGCACCGCCCTCGAATTATGACTCGACCAGCACGTTGCGTCCTTCGAGACGCCCGCTGCGCGGGCTCCTCAGGATGAGGTTTTTACTAATACGATCAATAACATCACCTCATCCTGAGGAGCGCCCGAAGGGCGCGTCTCGAAGGACGCACAATCGCATGCAACGGGTCACCCCTATGCCGCCATCTTCTGCCGCATCGCCGCCTTGATCATCGCGGCGCCCTTCTCGGCGATCATGATGGTCGGCGCGTTGGTGTTGGTCGAGGTGACCGCCGGCATCACCGAGGCGTCGATGACGCGCAGGCCCTCGATCCCATGCACCTTGAGCGCGCAATCGACGACCGCCGTCGCGTGATTGCCCATCATGCAGGTGCAGGTGGCGTGGTAGACGGTGTTGCCGTTGCGCCGGGCGTAATCGAGGAGCTCGTCGTCGCTCTCGACCTCTATCCCCGGCAGCTTCTCCGGCCCGACAAAGCGCGCCAGCGCCGGCGCGGCGAAGATCCGGCGGACATAGCGCAGGCCGCCGACCACGGCGCGCCGGTCGGTCTCTTCGCTGAGGTAGCGCGGGTTGATCGCCGGCGGGTCGCCCGGCCGCGGCGACCTCGCCTCGACATAGCCGCGCGACAACGGGCGCATCTGCCAGGTGCCGCCGGTGAGGCCGGGTTCCTCCTCGAGCTGGCCGACCTGCCCGTCCTTGAAGCTGCCCGGCGCGAACGAGCATTGCATATCGGGGGTCGCCGATTCCTCGAGCACCTTGACCGAGGCGGCGACTAACGACGCGCTGTAGCTCAGCATCCCCTTCCCGTTGATCAGCCAGCGCAGGACCTCGCCGGCGAGCGGCAGGCCGCGGGCGCGCTCGTTGGCGGTCGGCGCGCCATGGATCGGGTAGGTCATGCGCACGACATAGTGGTCCTGCATGTTGCGGCCGACCCCCGGCAGGGCGTGTATGACCGGGATGCCGGTCTTGGCGAGATGCTCGGGGCCGCCGACGCCGGAGAGCTGCAGGAGATGCGGCGAGCCGACCGCGCCGGCGGAGAGGATCACCTCGGCCGCCGCATCGGCCCGCTCGATGTCAGCTCCGGGGCCGCCGCGCGAGAACTCGACGCCGACCGCGCGGGTGCCGTCGAAGAGGATCCGGTGCACCAATGCCTTGGTCACGAGCTGAAGGTTGGGCCGCTTCAAGGCCGGGCGCAGATAGGTCCGCGCGGTCGAGGCGCGAGTTCGCCCACCGCGGGTCTGCTGGCACCAGCCGATGCTGTCCTTGGCGCCCGGCGGCAGGCTGTTGACGTCCTCGCGATATTCGAGCCCCAGCTCCTTGCCGGCCTCGATCACGGTGGCGCAGATTTCCGGCCGGTCCATCTTCGAGGTGAAGAGCGGCCCGTCCTTGCCGCGCAACTCCGTTTCCTCGCCCTCCCAGCGCTCGGCCATGCGGAAATACGGCATGCAATCGTCCCATGACCAGCCGCGATTGCCGAGCTGGGCCCAGTGGTCGTAATCCTCGGGCTGGCCGCGGATGTAGATGAGCCCGTTGATCGACGAGGAGCCGCCGAGCACCCGGCCGCGCGGATAGAGGATGGCGCGCCCGTTGGTTCCGGGATCCGGCTCCGCCCGGTACCCCCAGGTCAGGGTCTTGTGGTCGAGCATCCTCATAAAGCCGGCCGGGATGTGAATGAGCGGGTTCCAGTCGCGCCCCCCCGCCTCGATCAGCACCACCCGGTTGCCGGGATCTTCCGTGAGCCGGTTGGCCAGAACGCAGCCCGCCGACCCCGCGCCGATGATGACGTAATCCGCTTTCATTCGCTTTCTCCCGCTTTCACTAACCCGTCACCCCCGCGAAAGCGGGGGTCCAGGGAACGCGACGGTACCTCGGGCCCTGGATTCCCGCTTTCGCGCAGGGCTGTCCGGGGAAACGAATTCGGTTGCAACAGAGCACACAATCGCAACTACAGATACCCCTTGGCCGGGCTTGTCCCGGCCATCCACGCCGTCTTCCGCTCCGAAAATGCGTGGCTCCGGCACGTGGAT